>Ga0335073_10012100_pt1 | contig 12116 bp, 13 predicted proteins | sample Lox_Sample_22_FD_207093 | JGI IMG/M metagenome (GOLD analysis project Ga0335073, IMG submission 207093) | Soil microbial communities from Loxahatchee National Wildlife Refuge, Florida, United States - Lox_Sample_2.2 | ecosystem: Environmental > Terrestrial > Soil > Wetlands | place: USA... | reverse complement strand
GCTGAGGCGCATCGCATCCTGCGTGCGCTGCAACTACCCCTCGAGAAGCATCCTGAGCTCGAAAAAGCTATCGACAATCTCGAGATGGCGCTCAGCATCCTGACCACCAAGACCGGCGGCATGCTCTGAGTACGGCGTCGTTTCTCACGCCACTCGATAGCCGTTAAACTCGGCCGTCGATGCGCTCCGGTTGCGGCAGTGAACCGAGCCGCAAGATCCAAGGCAAGATCCTGCCGATCCGCAGCAAATCCATTTTGTGCCAGGGATCGGGAGCGAGGCGTTGGCTGATCTGCTCCGGCGATTCGGCGCGCACAATCAGCAGTACCTCGGCTGTGCCCTCAAGCGGGCCGCCCAACAAGACGAACTCTTCTTCCACCAGGCTGTCCATAAAGCTGGCATGAGCGTGCCATTCGACCTGCTCTTCCAAAGGAAGACCCTCGCGCCAGCCGGTGCCGTGATCGATCGTTACCGCGAAGACTCTTAGCATGGCCCCATTATAAGTTTCGCTTATGCTGTCGATTGACCGATGTGTTCTAATTTTCCTTCACCGAAAAATGCGGGCGGGAGGTCGTATCGTATGGCGGAATCAGGCGGCGCCAATATCGAGGTAGCCCACCATCTCAGCGAGCCTAAGAACGGGCATTCCGAGGCTAGCTCGTCCTTTCACGAGTTGCTGGAGATCCTTGAGGCCGCTGTGCTTGCCATCGTAGCCATCACCACGGCGTGGAGCGGGTATCAAGCGGCGTTGTGGACCGGCCATCAGTCAGAGCTGTACGGCGTCGCCAGCAAGTTGCGAGTTGAGGCAGAGGGCGCCACGACAATGGCCAATCAGGAACGTCTCTACAACGCCGCAAATGTGGTCGAGTGGCTCAAAGCCGAAGACCAGGGACAAAAGAAGCTCGCCGACCTCTTCGAGCGGCGGTTCCTTCCCGAGTTTCTTCCGGCGTTTCAGGCGTGGAAGCGAACCGATCCGTTAAATAACCCTAACGCCCCGCCGGGGCCTCAGTTCATGGCGGAGTACCACAACGCCAAGATGGCGGAGGCTACCAAACTCAACCAAGAGGCTAGCGATCGCTTCGAGGAGGGTAATCGCGCCCGAGCTCACTCGGACGAATATGTACGCGTCACCGTGACCCTGGCGACCGTGCTTCTGCTCATGGCCATCAGTCAGCGCTTCAAAGTACACGCAGTGAGGGTGGGCCTGGCGCTGGTGGCCACGCTGTTGCTATGCGCGCCGGTTTACCGCATTCTTATGCTGCCAAGAGCATAAGGGTCAGGCCGCGCGGTGGTAAACGGCTGCTCGTGTACCATGAACTCTGGATCACAATGCTGCCAACCCCTGAGAAAGCACCCCCGCAAAAGCACAGCCCTCTGCATTTCAAGACGTACATCCTGATCGCGATTATGGTGGTGGCGGGACCGATCGGTAATCTTCTGTTGGCCAAGAGCGTGCGTGAAATCGGGCACGTGAGATTTTGGCCTCCATCGCTGGTGCTGCCGGTGTTTTTGCACGTCTTCGGCGGGTTGACGGTCTGGGCCGGCATCGCCTGCCAGATTGCTTTTATCGTGGCCTATATGCTGGCTTTATCGATTGCGGACTATAGCTTTGTCCAACCGGCGGCTGCTCTGAGCTATGGCGTGGTCGCGGTGCTTGGCTATCTGCTGCTGCACGAGAAGGTGTCGGCAATGAGTTGGGCCGGCATTGCTGTGATTTGTTTTGGCGTTGCATTCATACGCAATACTCATCCCCGTACGACCGAGAATCCCAACTGATGTTGGAGTTCATACTCTTCTTCTTGACCATCGTCGTGGGAACCTGGGGCGAACTCTGCCTGGGGCGCGCCATGCGCGAAACCGGTGAACTGCAGCGCTTCCACCCCGGCGAAGCTGCCAGCCTGCTCTGGCGTTCGCTGCGCGTGAAGTGGATCTGGATCGGGGTGGCCATGATGACCGTGGCCTTCTTCTCGCTCCTGCTGCTGCTTTCTTTCGAAGATGTCAGCTTCGTCGTTCCAGTGACGGCATTAAACTATCTGGTGGGCGCCGTCGGCGGGATCTTCTTCCTGGGAGAGCGCGTCGAGCCGCAACGCTGGATCGGAATTTCTCTGGTCTGCATCGGGGTGACGGTGGTCCTCATCGGTAAGTAAGAGAGATGGCTTCTGTGTCGCAGAGCGCTACTGCCCCTGAAATCACTTCAGGGTTGGATTTGTCGCGCACGCTGGTATTTCGCGAGATCCTCTCCATGGGACTGGATTCGCTGCGCGCCGACAAAATTCGCGCCGCCATGACGGCCCTCGGCATGGCGGTCGGTACCGCCGCACTGATTTTGGTGGTGACGGTTGCGCTCACTGGCAAGAATTTTATTCTGGCGCAGATTGAGGCGGTGGGTACCAACGTCATCTGGGCGGAATATGCGGGCATTTCCAGCGCCGCTTCCAATACTACTGCCGCCGATTACCTCACCGTGGACGACATGATTGCCGCCGAGCAGCAGGTGCCCGGGATCAAAGAGGCTTCGCCGGTGCTGAACATGCATCAGCGCATGCTGATCGGCGCGGGCACCGAGCGGGAGATCCTGGTGCTGGGTGTTGATCCGGAATACAAAGCGGTGCGGCGGATCATCGTCAGCGCGGGGCGGTTTTTCGATGAGCAGGATTCCGAGTCGGGAAACAAAGTCGCCCTCATCACCGACAACATGGCCCGAAAGCGCTTCGGGTCGCTCGACGCGGCGCTGGGGCAGATCATCAAGATTCAGGAAGTGCCGTTCGTCATCATCGGTGATTTTCGCGAGAGTGTCGACACCATGGGCCGCTCGGAGATCGAGGATTATACGGTGCTGATCCCCTACTCGGTCGCGCGGTCAATGACGGGCTCGCCATTTGTCAATCAGATTTATTTCTCCATGAGGAATGCGGCGGCCATTCCCCAGGCGACCGAGGATATTCATCGTGTGATCGCGTCACGGCACCGGAAAGAATCGGTGTACAACGTAAGCAATATGACTGAAGTACTGAGCCTGGCCAACAAAACCTCCAATGCGCTCACTGGCGTCATGTTGCTGTTTGCCGCGGTCACATTGATCGCCGCTGGCGTCGGCATTATGAATATCATGCTGGCCACCGTCCACACCCGCATTCACGAGATCGGCGTACGCATGGCGGTGGGTGCCTCGCGACGCGCGATTTTGCTGCAATTCCTGTCGGAAGCCGTGCTCATCGCATTGCTGGGGGGAGCGGTCGGAACGATCATCGGGCTGGCAATACCGATTTCGGTTGAGACCTTCACCAACATGCATTTGACGATCTCCCCATTGTCGGCCTTCATCGCACTACTGGTCTCCTGCGTGGTCGGGATCGCGTTCGGAATCACGCCGGCCAGTAACGCCTCGCGTCTGGATCCGGTGGAGTGCCTGCGGCACGAATAATTCTCAAGGCGCCGCCTGTGCAGCGGCGCTAATGGTTGTCCTTCGCACAAAATCTATGAGACTTAACTGAACGCCGCCGAATTCCGGATGCTCGTTGTAGCCCACACTGAAAGCCAGGTCGAGAACATCGCCGGACACTAGCGAATCCTGCGAGATTCGTTCCGCCATGCGCCATCCCAGAATATCGTGCGCGCGCTGAAACCGTCCGCCGTTCGCGTCGGCGTCGCCAGGAACCGCGCGCAGCTTAATATGCTTTTCCTTCAGCACGCGCGCAGGCTGAACCAGCTTGGCATTCCGCGCGACAAAGGTCGGGAAGGGATTTTGCGACCCGAAAGGCTCGAGGGTTTGCAGCGTCTTCCAGAAATCGCGACTGATTTCGTCGAGCGTGATCTCGGCGTCATATTCCAGCACAGGAACGAAGTCCTCGGGCGTGAGCCGCCGCCGCGCATAGCCGTCGAGCCGCGCCCGCAATTCCTCAAGATTGCGCGTTGGCAAGGCACATCCTACAGCGTGGGAGTGTCCTCCGAAGCGGGTGAACAGCTCAGGACAGGATTCCAGCGCCTCGAGCAGATGGAACGCGCTGATGGACCGGCCGGAGCCATGTGCCTCGCCGTCTTCGCAGGAAAATACCAGAGCAGGGCGGTGATAACGCTCGACGACTCGCGTGGCACAGATGCCGATGACCCCGCGGTGCCACCCCTCGCCGTCGATCACCAGACAATAGGCATTCTTCAGCTCGGGCGATGACTCGATCTTCTCCTGAACCTGCTGGAGAATGCGCTGCTCTTCCTGCTGGCGGCCGCCATTCAGCTGATCGAGCTGCATTGCCATCTCGGTGGCCCGGCCCGCGTCCTTTTCGGTGAAGAGCTGGATAACACGCTCGGCGATGTCCATCCGTCCGGCGGCGTTCAGGCGCGGAGCAACTCGAAACGCGATGTCGCTCGCGCTCAGCGGACGGGAGCCATCGAGCTGGCAATTCGCCAGCAAGGCTCGCAGCCCCGCATTAACCGGCTTGCGCAGACCGTCAAGCCCGAGTTTTGCAAAGACGCGGTTCTCGCCGATGAGTGGTACGGCATCGGCGATGGTGGCGATGGCCACCATCTTCAGAAACGACGGCAGTAGCCGCTCGCGACCGCTTTCCACGAGCAGCGCTTGCGCGATTTTGAAAGCTACACCGGCGCCGCAAAGCGATTTGCACGGGTACTCGCAGCCGGGCTGGTTGGGATTAACCACCGCCAGCGCCTTGGGGACGCCATCGGTTTGTGGCAGATGGTGGTCGGTGACGATCAGGTCGATGCCGCAGCGTTCAGCCGTGGCGGCAGCCGCGAAAGCGCGAATGCCGGTATCCACGCTGACGATCAGGCGAATACCGCGTTCGGCCGCCTGTTCGATCACTTCATCGCGCATGCCATAGCCTTCGCGAATGCGATGCGGTACGTGATACTCCGCCTTGCCTCCGCACAGCTCCAGCGCCGCCTTCAGGATCACGATTGCCGTTGTGCCATCGACGTCGTAATCGCCGTAGATGAAGACCGTTTCTTCGCGTTCCATGGCTGCTCGCAAACGGTCAACCGCCGCGCGCAGGCCAGTCATCCGATATGGGTCATGAAGGTCCCGCAGGGATGGGGCGAGGAATTTGTGAGCTGCTTCGGGGGTCGCGATTCCGCGCGCAACCAGCAGACGCGCCAGCCAGAGCGGTAAGGCTGATTCAAGTGCCAGCGTCTCTACCTGTTGTTGGTCCGCACTACGAATTTGCCAGCGCATAAAAGCAGCTGTCAGCGGGTAGTCCTCGGCTTTGGATTTATGGCGCGGCAACAGAAGGTTGTCATCAAGAGCGGAGCGAGGGATCTGTTGTTCGCGCGAACTGCAATCCAGCACCGGCCCACAGCAGACGCCTCGTCGGACCGAGGCCCTCCTCGTGATGACAATCCTTTGATTTCGATTTGTCAAACGGCCACGGAATGATTACTGACAACTGGCCACTGACAACCGGCAACTGCTTTATCGTTCTTCGTCCTGATCGGAATCGTCGATGGCCATGGTTCCGAAATCTTCGACGAGGTCGAGCAGGTGCTGGTAACGCTCGTACCACTCGGTAGTCACTTCAAACAGAAACACAACCCCTTCGTGCGGCCAGCCCAATTGAATGAAGCCAGTTTTGCCGATATAGTTGCGCAGCCAGCGCGCCTCTTCGATGTCTTCATCACTGGGGAACGAGGTGTGCTGCAGGCGTTGCATGAGGTAATCCAGTTCATCGCGCTGGAGCACGTCCTCATCCATGGATAAGAACTGCGCCCCCGCTTTCTTAGCCAATTCGACAAAATCCTTCCAGCTGTCAGGATTGTCGCGGGGGTCCCACATGACGCTGTGCACATCCTCGGTCACGTAGCCCTGAAAGCGACTCAGCCCGTGGCCCAGAATGAAGGCGTTCATGTCATCTTTCAGGCTGGACAGATCGTCTGGCATAAGAGTGTTCCGGCGCAGAATTCGTCGCGGCGAAAAATCATCATACTCCGAAGCGGCAACGCTGACACTGCGAGGTCACAGACGACCGCGCTGCATCGGGGGCGCAAAATGCCGCGCCGCTTGTGCTACACTAACTCTTCACCTCGACGTCTGCGACGAAGCAATGCTCTTTTCCAAAGAATATGTGGGCTATCTTGCCCGCGAAATTACCAACAAGCTTATCGAAGGCGAGTTCATCGAAACGCCGAATAAAGCGGCGGTGACGAACCGCGTCAACACCGCCCTGCTGGACGAACTTACCCTGGAAGACCGCATCAACGACGAGGTGCGCATCATCCTGGAAACGTATGCTGATGAAATGCAGCGCAGCGGCGCCAATTATCAGGAGATGTTTAAGAAGGTCAAGAACGAGCTGGTCAGGAAATACAAGGCAGTACTGTAAAACAGCCGTCAGCATTTGGCATGGAACACTTGGCCAAAATAGATCGACTGGCGTGATTGCTAACTGCTAATTGCTTCTTTATGAGAATCAGCCGCGAGAAGATCAATAAGCTGGCGCATGCCGTCTCGGACGCCCTCGCCGACATCGAGGACGTAGAGTTCGTCGAGGACCGCAATGCCATCCGCCTGGAAGTGAAGCGCCTGCTGGAACTGCTGTTGGCCCAGGAAGCGAAGATCGACGGCGCCGCCCGGCTGAAGATCGAGAGCCAGCGTCGCACCATCCTGGAAGGCTCACAGGAGTGGGACATCCTCTACCGCAAGTACTACAACGAAGAAGTCAAGAAGCTGGGCATTTAGAAGCCGCAATCAGCCAGCGACGATAGCTACCCGTAATCAAGCTCGGACCTGCAGGATCGGCGAGCTTCAACTACGGCGTGATTTCCCACACGGTGCCACAGCCGAGACCCACGCCACATCCTTGGCCGCCGTTATCGGCCGCCTCGGCGGTGCCATAGATGTTGCCGTTCGCGTCCACTACAAGGCCATCGTAGGGAAACGCGCCATCGCTGTAGTTGGCGAAATCGTACAGGTCGGTATAGATCCAGCCACCGTTAGAGGGAGTTAGCTTAAAGACGCTGCCCCAGTTGTGAGCGCCGCCGTACACCGTGGTACCGTAGAGGTTTCCGGCGCTGTCCATCACCAGCTTTCCGTAAGGACCGAAGTCCATGGGATTTCCACTGAGGCTGTACAGCAGGTTAAAGCTCCAGTTGTCCGCCGAGGGCAACAGCTCAAAGACCGTGCCGCCGCCGCCGGAGCCTCCGGAGACAGTGGTGCCATAAAGATTGCCGGCGGAGTCGAAAATCAGGCCGCCGCCGGGATAGCCGCCATCACCCGAGTCGTGAAACTGATAGAGAGTCGTTTCGGTCCAGCTTGAGCCTGAAGGGCTCAACTTAAACACCGTCCCGGCGTTGGGACGGAGGCTACCGGTTGAAAAAGCCGTACCGTAGAGATTGCCAGCTTGATCGAAGATGACCCCGCTCATGGGACTCGCGCCGTCGCTCCCGCCCGTGAAAGCGTGCAGAACATTTTGCGTCCAGGTACCGCCGGATTCAGTTAACTGGTACACGAGGCCGCATCCCGGGCCATTGCAGTATAGAGAACCTCCGCCATACTCGTTGGTTCCATAAATATTACCGGCAGCGTCGAAGGCTAGGTCGCCGGTGGGAATAAAGCCGGTGGTCTGATCTTCAAGTTCAAAGCTGTAGAGGATTGTTTTCGTCCAGGGACAGGAAATGGACGGGCAAACGCTAGCGGGAGGCTGCAGCTTGAAAACGGTGCCGCCGCCGGAGGCCCCTGACTCAGTGGTGCCATAAAGAGCCCCGTCCGGACCGAAGACAATTCTGGCTCCCGGATGACTGCCATCCTGGTTTCCACGAAATGCGTAAAGCTGAGTGAGCACCCAGCCTGAACCTCTGTGGGTCAACTTAAAGACGGTACCGCATCCGCCACTTATGCAGCTGAAAGCCCCGCCGTACGCGGTCGTGCCGTAGAGGTCGCCGGCACGATCCATGATCAACCCCGCAGGCGGATTTGCGCCGTCGGGCCCGGTGAAGTTGTGGATCACGGTAAAGGTCTGGGCATGCGCCGATGACGTGGCAAAGCCGCTCAGCGCGAGCAGCAGGATTGCCGTCACTGTTATGGTTGTCGTCGCGCGAAGGTTCTCACCAAAAATTCGCTTTCTTAGCTGGCCTGAGTTCCTCATGCTGATCCTCCTGGCAGACAGCGCATCAAATAACTGACTATCAGTATCGTTTTCTGCCTCTCGGAGTTCGGCGTCAAATTAATTCTACATAACTGCATAATCCACTCAATCTGTGAGAGTTACGGCCGAGCCTTGGCAAGCGGCCGGATTGCTCTCTGCAGAAGCCGGAGGGTCGCAGAAGGTGACTCAGCTACGCTTCACGGAGCAACCAGCACTAGCTGTTTGCCCATCGCTCCGTTCCGGCAACGTACTCGAATTCCTGAGGTGTCAACCCGCACATAGTCGAGAGACATGATGTTCGGTTTGCCGCGGGTTACGCCACTGCTTTATCGTGGATGTTCCGCTCGACTTCCTTATGACTGATCATCTGCGCTCCGCCTCCTCCCTCGAAAGCAAGGTCAAGACCGACTCCCCACGCTTTGCGCGCAATCAGAAGGCAATGGCCGAGCTTGTCGCGCAGATGCACGACGAACAGGAGACGATTCGGCGGGGCGGCGGTGAGAAGGCCATTGACTCGCAGCATAAAAAGGGACGTTTGACCGCGCGCGAACGCATCGCGCTCCTGATCGACTCCGAGACAGACTTCTTCGAACTGGGCGCCTACGTCGCGTGGGGCATGTACGAGGAATGGGGCGGCGCACCGTCCGCCGGTGTGGTTACCGGCTTGGCGCGCGTGCAGGGGCGCCTCGTCATGCTCATCGTGAATGACGCGACGGTCAAGGCCGGGGCTTTCTTCCCGATGACCGCGAAGAAGGTCATCCGCGCACAGAATATCGCCATTGAAAATCACATCCCCACAATCTATCTGGTCGATTCCGCCGGTGTTTTTCTGCCGCTGCAGGAAGACGTCTTCCCCGACACCGACGACTTCGGCCGCGTCTTTCGCAATAACGCTGTCATGTCGGCGATGGGCATTCCGCAGATCGCGGCGATTATGGGCATGTGCGTGGCCGGAGGCGCGTATTTGCCGCTGATGTGCGACACCATCCTGATGACCGAAGGCAGCGGGCTGTTTCTCGCCGGGCCGGCGCTGGTGCAGGCGGCGATTGGCCAGAAGTATTCGGCGGAAGAGCTTGGCGGCGCGAAGATGCACTCCGAAATCAGCGGCACGGTCGACTTTCGCGAGCCGGATGACGAGCATTGCATCCATCGCATTCGCCTGCTCGTCGAAAAGATGGGCAACCGGCAGCTGGGCGTCTTCGATCGCAAGCCGGCCGAGGAGCCGCTGTATCCCGCGGAGGAGATGTACGGCATCTTCGACGGCGATGGGGCGCGGCAGTACGACATGAAGGAGATCATCGCGCGCATCGCCGACAACAGCCACTTCAGCGAGTACAAGGCCGAGTACGGCGAGACGGTGCTGTGCGGCTACGCGCGCATTGGCGGATTCGCGGTGGGCATCGTCGCCAATCAGAAGACGCACGTGCAGCAGACCGATCACGCCGGGAACAAGCGGATGGAGTTCGGCGGCGTGATTTATACCGAGTCAGCGGAGAAGGCCGCGCGCTTCATCATGGATTGCAATCAGAACCTGGTGCCGCTGGTCTTTCTGCACGACGTCAACGGCTTCATGGTCGGCCGAGACGCGGAGTGGAGCGGCATCATCCGTGCCGGCGCCAAGATGGTGAATGCGGTGTCCAATTCGGTCGTGCCGAAGATCGCGGTGATTATCGGCGGCTCCTTCGGCGCCGGGCATTATGCCATGTGCGGGAAGGCCTACGATCCGCGCTTCGTCTTCGCCTGGCCGACGGCCAAGTACGCCGTGATGAGCGGAGCGTCGGCGGCGGGAACGCTGGTGGAGATTAAGCTGAAGCAACTGGAGCGTGGCGGCAAGAAGTTGAGCGACGAAGAGAAGAAGAAGCTTTACGACGAGGTGAAGGCCACCTACGACGAGCAGATGGATCCTCGGTATGGAGCAGCGCGTCTATGGATTGACCGGATCATCGATCCGGCGGAGACGCGCGCGGCGATTGTCACGGCGCTGGAGGCTGCCTCGCTGAATCCGGATGTGCCGAAGTTCAGCGTCGGGGTGTTGCAGACGTAAAGCAGTTGTCGGTTGTCAGTTGTCGGTTGTCCGTTCCAAGTTGTCATCCCGAGCGGAGCGGCCGGGGCCCCGACGAGCGCCGGTTTTGCGCTTGGCGGGGTGGGGAGCGGAGTCGAGGGATCTGCGGTTAGCCCTAAGGGCGGCATTTGTTTTAGCCGTGGGCGTAAGCCCGCGGCAGGCGGGGATACGAGGCCAAAGCCGCGGAGCGGTGGCACCGAAGAGATGCACGCGCAAGAGTCCGCCGGGCGGCCGGGTGCCCCAGGTCTGGCGATTCTCCAGACCTGGGCGCTAAGTAAGATGACAGTCACCCAGGTCTCGAACAACGCGAGACCTGGGGCACCCATGATTGAGCCGACTGCTGATGGCTAATTGCTAATGGCTTCTTCCATCAAACTGATCGAATGTCCGCGCGATGCCTGGCAGGGGCTGCCGGGGCAGATTCCGTCTGCCGTCAAGGTCGAGTATCTGAAAGCGCTGATTGCGGCGGGATTCAAGAACATCGACGCGGTGTCGTTCGTCTCGCCGAAGGCGGTGCCGCAGATGGCCGACTCGGAGACGGTGCTGAGCGAGCTCGATCCGCCGGATGATGTCGAAATCATCGGCATCGTCGTCAACGAGCGCGGAGTGGAGCGCGCCATTGCGACGGACGCGGTGCGTACGGTCGGCTTCCCTTATTCGCTCTCACCGACATTTCTCAAGAACAACCAGAACCAGACGCTGGAAGAAAATCTCGACACGCTGGAAAAAGTGAAACAGAAAGCCGACGAGGCCGGACTCGACACCATCGCGTATGTCTCCATGGCATTCGGCAATCCGTATGGGGACTTATGGAACATAGACGAGTTGCTCGAAGGCGTAGCTCTTTTGGCGGACATGGATCTCCAGGCGATCTCCATCGCCGATACCGTAGGCTTGGCCACGCCGCAGCAGATCGCCGCCGTTCTCGGCCCGGTGCTGGAGCGATTCGACGGGGTTGAGATCGGAGTGCATCTGCACACTCGCCCTGCCGAGGCAAGCGCCAAAATCCTGGCCGCCTACGATGCCGGATGCCGTCGCTTCGACTCGGCGATTGGCGGGCTCGGCGGATGTCCGTTTGCGCAGGATGTTCTGGTGGGCAACATTCCTACCCAGACATTACTGGCTGCGTTGCAAAGCCGTGGCGTGGAACTACCCGTCCGCAAACCCATTAGCGAAGTCGCGCGAATGTCAGCCGAGATCGGCGAAAGATTCAGCGGCCCAAAGATGTAGTCACGGATTTACCTATGTCAAAGAAACAGCACTCCTTCACCACTCTCACCGTCCATCATGAAGGGCCAGTCGCCACGATCACGCTGAACCGTCCCGAGAAGCGCAACGCGATCAGCTACGAACTGCTGGATGAGCTTCTGGATGCGCTCTCCGAGGTCGAGCGGTCGCATGCGCAGGTCGTCTTGCTAACCGGTGCAGGTAAGGCGTTCTCCGCAGGTATGGATCTCGACACGTTGCGCTCCATTGCCGGCCTCAGCCCGGAGGAGAGCCAGAACGACTCCATGAGGCAGGCGCGCCTGATGAGGACACTGTTTCGAACGCTTTACGATTTTCCTCGGGTTACGATCGCCGCGGTCAACGGCCCGGCCCTTGCAGGCGGGTGCGGTCTGGCGACGTTGTGCGACTTTACGATCGCTTCCTCCGATGCCAGATTTGGCTACACTGAGGCGCGCATCGGATTCATTCCGGCGCTGGTATCGGTTTTCCTGTTGCGTAGTGTGGGAGAAAAGCAGGCGCGCGACCTGCTGCTGACCGGACGGATTATTCACGCCGACGAGGCTTTGCGCATGGGGCTGGTGAATGAAGTCGTTGCGCCGGAAAAACTGATCGAGCGCGCCAACGAATTGGCTGCCAGTCTGCTACAAAATTGCCCAACCTCGCTGGTCTCGACCAAGCGATTGCTCAAGGCCTACTCCCGGGAGGAGATCGACCGGCAGTTGGATGCGGCGGTCGAG
>Ga0335073_10012099_pt1 | contig 12116 bp, 10 predicted proteins | sample Lox_Sample_22_FD_207093 | JGI IMG/M metagenome (GOLD analysis project Ga0335073, IMG submission 207093) | Soil microbial communities from Loxahatchee National Wildlife Refuge, Florida, United States - Lox_Sample_2.2 | ecosystem: Environmental > Terrestrial > Soil > Wetlands | place: USA... | reverse complement strand
GCCTGAGGTGGCCGTGACGTGCAGCTGGCCGGCTAGCCCGATCATGTCAGCGCTGCCTGCGCCAACGTCAGCGTGCACGTCCAGGCTTGCTGGCACCCGAATGCCGAGGTTTGCCTGGCAGTCCTCGAACGGGTTCAGTTGCGGGCAACTGGCCGAGATCTTAAGCGTCCGGCCGCTTCGGGCCACCCGGATGGCTGGCTTGCTGAAGACCCACTGGAGCGTGCTCGCCACTGACACCTGTCCCATCAGGCCGGGGCTGACGGTGATGTCGCCACCAGGAGCCTGTATCTGCACTGCCGTGAACTGGCCACGATAGACAGCGACCGGGCCAGCCTGCTGCTGCTTCTCCGCCTTGAGCCAGAAGCGCAGCGCCACCGGCGTCACCAGGGTCGCGGTGGTGGCCAGCGCCACCAGGACCCAGATCCACCGGCGGCGCGGCCGTGCTAGCCCGGGCCGGGCAGGCGGAGATGCCACGACTGCGCTCATCCGACCTCCAGGAAGCGCAGCACGGCGAGCACACGGCGGTGGTCACCGTCGCCGGGATGCAGGTCAAGCTTGGTGAAGATGCTGTTGATGTGCTTGGCGACCGCGCTTTCGGTGATCACCAGGAGCTGGCCAATCGCGGAGTTTGACCGGCCCTCAGCCATCAGCCTCAAGACCTCGTGCTCGCGCGGCGTTAGCCGGCCGAGCGGATCGGCGCTCCGCCTGAGCAGAAGCTGGGAGACAACTTCCGGATCGAGTGCAGTGCCGCCTGCGGCCACCCGCCGCAACGCCGCGACGAACTCGCCGACATCGGCAACCCGGTCCTTGAGCAGGTAGCCGACGCTGCTGGTATTCGCGGACAGCAGATCAGCGGCGTACCGCTCTTCCACATACTGGGACAGCACCAGCACCGCCACCTCAGGCCACTGCCGCCGGATCACCAGCGCGGCCTTGATCCCCTCGTCGGTGTGGCTGGGCGGCATCCGCACGTCAACGATGACGGCGTCAGGTCTGTGCACCGGTACGGCTGCCAGTAGCTCGCTCGCGTCGCCGACGGCGGCGAGTACCTCGATCCCAGCCGCACCGAGCAGCTTGATCAGGCCGGCCCGCAACAGTACGGAGTCTTCGGCTATCACGACGCGCACGGCAGCTCCACGGTGATCACGGTGGGTCCGCCCGCCGGGCTCTCGATCCGCATGCGGCCGTCCACCGACTTGGTCCGCTGCGCCAGGCTGGCAAGTCCGCTGCCGCGGGCGGGGTCGGCGCCGCCGACGCCGTCGTCGGTGATGACGAGGCGCAGCGTGTCGCCGGACCGGCACACGTCAATCTCGGCATGCTCGGCAGCCGAGTGCCTGGCGATATTCGCCAGGCACTCGGACACCACGAAGTAGGCAACTGCCTCGACCGTGGGCGACGCCCGCTCCGCTACGGCTACCGACAGCCTGACCGGCAATGGCGCCCGTGCCGCGATCCCGGACAAGGCAGCGTCCAGGCCACGGTCGTCCAGGACGGCGGGGTGCAAGCCCCGAACCAGATTGCGCAGTTCCGTCAACGCCGCCTTCGCCTCCTCGTGCGCGTCGGCAAGCACCTGCCGCGCCGGTTCTGGCAGGTCAGTGAGGCTTTCCCTGGCCATGCCGAGGTTCATGGCCAGCGAGACCAGCCGCTGCTGTGCGCCGTCATGCAGGTCGCGCTCGATCCTGCGTCGCTCGGCGTCCGCGGCATCCACCACGCCGGCCCGGCTCTCTGACAAACTCTCGACCCGGCGCTCCAGCTCCACCGACCGGCTCGGGCCGAGCAATGCGGTCGCTGCCCGCCGGTCGAGCCAGCTACTGGCTACCGCCGCCAAGGGCGCCGCTACCAGCAGCAGCAACACCCCGGCCAGGGTCAGAGCCGCCTTGAGCTTGGGCGGCGTGACCTGTATCTGGCTGAGCGGCGGAAACAGCGACGAGTAAGCGAAGATCGCCGCGAACCCGATCCCGGCCACCCACGCCGCCAGAGTGGCCAGGCCGCAGAGCGCCATGATCGGCGCCACCACCAGGTGATAGCAAAGCTGCCGCCAGGTTGCATCGGACCGCAGCGACGCGACGAAGCGGGCTGGCAGGCTGCCGCCAGCGGCTGGAACGCGCGGTATCTCGACCCCGAGCACCGACCAGCAACGATGCCGCTGGATATAGGTGAGCGGCGCCCGGATCAGCAGCACAAAGCAGGCCGAAGCGCAACAGGCCACAGCGACTTGCCACACGGCGATCGGGACGAACACCGGCAGGATCCACGGCAGCGCCAGGGCCGCGACACCGGCCAGCTGCACGGGGATGCCGGCTATGACGAAGGTGCTGCTCCTGATCACCGTGGCCAGCAACCGGAGCGGGGCAAAGGCCAGCCGGCGGCTGCGCCGCCCTGCGGCCATCGTTGCCATGACGTACACCGTATGCGCCGCTGCCGACTGGCAGCCATGCAGCAGGCATCCGTCTCGGAGGTGCACCTAGCACCACGATCCATTCGGAATCGCGCGCTACTGACCGGCGGTGAAATGGCCGCAAGGCTGAATCCGGTGCCTGCGACCGCGGGCCCGGAAGGAGTTTCCTGACATGCGTACCGCACCGCCGGTCTGGGACTGCGAGTGCCAGCAGGATCGGGCCGGACCGGCTCTGGTGCTGCCGGGGCGGCCGTGGGCTGTCCGGCTTGCCGGCGGCCACTCGGCCTGCCCGGCGCTGGAGATCTACTCAGCCGGAGTGCTGCTGGACGTAGTGAGCTCCACCCGGCTGGATGCTCCTTTCCTGCGCGGAACACGAGAAACGGACGGCGGAGCCGGCCCGTGCGCGCTTGCCTGGGGTCGCCTGCCGATGTCCGGCGCCCCGCCTGAGGTTGAGTTCAGCCGCGGCCGGATGCGGCCCACCCGGAGGCCTGGCACCGTGCTGGAAGCCACCTCCTGGTGCTGGCTCGCTATCGCTGACGGCTCCTTCGACCGGGTCGCGGTCCGGGCAGAGGGCCGCTGCGTCCGCGCCAAGATCCGCCGGGGACGGCACTGATGGCAACGGCAGAGCTCACGAGGATGGCTGCCGCGCCCAGTCGGCGCGCGGAGGTCCCGGCAGTCCGCGGGTCGGCCGCCGGACGCCGCAGCAGGTGTTCCGTGCTCGTTGCGCTCGGACTCGCCGTCGGCGGCGCCGGCCTGCTGCCATGGATGGCCTACCTAGCGGTCAGTCTGCCGCCTAGTCCAGTGGCCTGGCACTGGCCAGCTGCCTGGATCGGCCTAGATGCGATGGAGGCGGCAGGGCTCGGCTCCACCGGCATCCTGATGCTGCGCCGGGACGCCCGGTATTGCCTGACAGCGATCGCGACTGCGGCGTTGCTGATCACCGACGCCTGGTTCGACGTGACAACCGCTCCGCCGGGTTCAGCCGAGATGAGCTCACTGCTCATGGCGGCCATCGCCGAGGTGCCGACTGCTGTGCTGTGTGCCTGGCTCGCCTGGCGCGGGCTGCGCGCTTGCCGGACCGGAGCCGACGCCGCGGCCAGCTCAGCCGGTAGGCTCGGCGCCGTGCGGGTACTGGTCATCGGCTCGGGCGGCCGCGAGCACGCGCTTGTCCGCTCCCTGGCTCTCGATGCCGCGGTCGGCGAGCTGCACGCCGCGCCGGGCAACCCCGGCATCGGCCAGCTCGCCGAGCTGCATGAGGTCAGCGCGACCGACCCCGCGCAGGTCACGGCACTGGCTGCCAGGATTGCGGCCGACCTGGTGGTAATCGGCCCGGAGGCACCGCTAGTCGCGGGTGTGGCCGATGCGCTCCGCGCGGCCGGCGTCAGGTGCTTCGGGCCGGGCCAGCGCGCGGCGATGATCGAGGGCTCTAAGTCATTCGCCAAGCAGGTGATGGTTGCCGCCGGAGTGCCGACGGCCGCGGCACGCACCTGCCGGACGACCGCCGAGGTGGACGCCGCCCTGGACGCGTTCGGGCCGCCCTACGTGGTTAAGGCGGACGGCCTGGCCGCAGGCAAGGGCGTGGTAGTAACCAGCGACCGCGCCGAGGCCGCCAGGCACGCCAGGGACTGCGGCGCCGTGGTGATCGAGGAATTCCTCGACGGCCCGGAGGTATCGGTTTTCGCACTCGCCGACGGCGATGCCGCGCTCGCACTGCTGCCCGCCCAGGATTACAAGCGGGCACATGACGGGAACGTCGGTCCCAACACCGGCGGCATGGGCGCCTATGCGCCGTTGCCCTGGGCACCCGGGGACCTTGCCGAGCAGACTCTCGCCACTGTGGTGCAGCCGACTCTGACCGAGCTGGCACGCCGCGGCACGCCCTATACCGGCCTGCTTTACGCCGGGCTGTGCCTGACGTCGCGGGGCATCAGGGTCGTGGAGTTCAACGCCCGCTTCGGCGACCCCGAGTCGCAGGTCATCCTGGACCGGCTTGGTACCCCGCTGGCCGGCTTGCTGGCCGCAGCCGCAGCGGGCGACCTGCCTGCGGCGGGCAAGCTGACCTGGACGCCGGGCGCCGCCGTGACGGTCGTACTCGCCGCGGAGGGATACCCGGCAGCCCCGGTCGGCGGGGATGTGATCGACGGCATCGACGAGGCCGGCCTCGTTCCCGGCAGTTACGTCCTTCAGGCCGGGACAGCGACCGACAGCTCGGGCAGGCTGACTGCCAGCGGCGGACGCGTCCTTAACGTCGTCGGGACTGGCGCGGACCTGGCGGCGGCCAGAGCGAGCGCCTACCGGGCTGCTGGGCGGATCCGGATGCGCGGCGGCTGGTACCGCACCGACATCGCCACCGAGCCCGCGCCAGGCACCAGCCCCCGGACATGACCGGCGGCGCGCCTGCCGCCGAGACCTTCGGCCAGCAGCCCGGTGGCGACGAACTGCCGTTGCGGGTCAGCACCCTGGAGATCTTCTTTGACCTGGTCTTTGCGTTCACCCTCACCCAGCTGACCTCAGTGCTGGCGACTCGGCTGTCCTGGCTGGCGATCCTCCAGGTGCTGCTGGTCTTCGGGCTGCTGTGGTGGATGTACGGGGCGTATGCCTGGTTGACTAACGCTCGCCCGCCGGTGCATACCGTTGAGCGCCTCCTGCTGCTGGTGGGAATGGCCGGGTTTCTCGTGGTCGGGCTGGCCATTCCGCGCGGCTTTGCCGGCTACGGCTACGTCATCGGCCTCGGCTACCTCGTCGTCGTGCTCGTGCACTCGGCGCTCTACTACCGGGTCAACGCGAACATCCTGCGGGTCGCGCCATTCAACATCTGCTCCGCCCTGCTGGTCACGATCGCCGGCCTGCTCGAGACTCCTGGCGGCAGCGACAGGCCGGCCGCCTACCTGCTGTGGTTCCTGGCACTGGTCGTTCAGCTGGGCTCGCCGCTGATCGTCCGCCCGGCCAGCTTCTTCGAGCTGCGCCCCGCCCACTTCACCGAACGGCACAGCGCGCTGTTGATCGTGGCAATCGGCGAGTCAGTCGCCGCTATCGGTATCGGTGCAGCCGGGCCGGTCAGCGCGGGGCGGGTGAGCTGGGGCCTGCTCGGCGGCGCAGTGCTCGGGCTGGTGGTCGCAGCGGCCCTGTGGTGGATTGTCTTCGGCTCTGGAGACGACGAGCGGGCCGGGCAGGTGCTGAGCGCTGCCACGAGCAGGCGGCGGACCCAGCTGGCGCTCGGCGCCCTTTTCTACGGCAACATCCCTCTGCTGCTCGGGCTCGTCGCGCTGGCCGCCGGGATCCTGCGTGCGGTGCTGGAAGCAGCCGGGCATGCGGGAGCCGGCCCGCGGACCGCGCAGGCAGCGGTGCTGGCCGTGGGCGCGGCGCTATTCCTGGCCGGGGATGTGGTGATCAGACGGGTCCTGCGCACCGGCCCGACTCGGCTGCGGATCGCCGCGGCGGCAGCGGCGCTAGCGACCACGGCAGCCGGAGCGACCCTGGGCCTGGAGGCTCAGCTCCTGCTCGTGGCGGCGGTGCTCATCGGGCCGCTGATCGTCGAGCGCCAGGTGCCCGGCGGGCAGGCCATCGGCGGCCCGCCCTCAGGTCCGCCCCCGGGCCCGGTGACCGGCGGGCGGAGCGAGCCGGCCAGCGCAGATGCGGCAGGATAGTTGAGGTGATAGACCGTTACACGCTGCCGGAGATGGGCCACGTCTGGAGCGAGGCTCACAAATACGAGCTGTGGTGCCAGGTGGAGACGCTCGTCCTGGCCGCACATGCACGGGCCGGCACCGTGCCAGAGGACGCGGTAGCTCCGGTCGCAGCCGCGCCGCCGCCGACGCCTGAAGCAGTGGCCGCCCTAGAGCTAGTCACCGGCCATGACGTGATCGCGTTCCTGTCGGCCTGGGCCAACAACACCACGCCACGCGAGGCGGCCGCCTGGGTCCACTACGGCATGACTTCCTCGGACCTCCTGGACACGGCACTGGCACTCCAGCTCGCCGCGTCTACCGACCTGCTGACCGCCCGATGCGAGAAACTGCTGCACGTGCTCCGCGAGCACGCGCTGGCGCACCGCACCACCCTGCGGGCTGGCCGCACGCACGGCATTCACGCCGAGCCCGACGTGTGGGGCCACCGGGTCGCCGACTTCGCCTTCGCCATTCACCGCTGCCGGGACAGGCTGCTGCGGGCTCGCCAGTCGGTGGCTGTGGGCAAGCTGTCCGGGCCCGTCGGCACGTACTCCAATATTGACCCGGAGATCGAGGCCGAGGTGCTCAGCGAGCTGGGGCTCCGCCCGGCTGACGTCTCCACTCAGGTCGTGCTCCGGGACGGGATCGCTGAGTGGGTCAGCGTCCTGGCCCTCATTGCCAGCGTCTGCGATGCCATCGCGCTCGAGATCCGGCACGGCCAGCGGACGGAGGTGGCCGAGCTGGCCGAGCCGTTCGGCACCGGCCAGAAGGGCTCGTCGGCCATGCCGCACAAGAAGAACCCGGTCCGGGCCGAGCGCATCAGCGGGCTCGCCCGGATCGTGCGGGCGCAGGTCGTTCCTGTTATGGAAGGCATCGCGCTGTGGCATGAGCGTGATATCTCTCACTCCTCGACCGAGCGGATCGCGCTGCCAGATGCCGCGATCGCCACGGACTACCTGCTGGAGGAGACCATCGCGGTCATGGAGGGGCTTGTCGTCGACCCGGCCCGCATGCTGGCCAACCTGGAGTCAAGCCACGGGCTGATTTACACCTCGGCCGTACTGCTCGAGCTGGTGGCGGCGGGAATGTCTCGGGAGGATGCCTACGCCCTGGTGCAGGGCGCAGCGATGGAGACCTGGCAGTCTGGGCTGCCGTTCCGCGAGACGCTGCGCAAGCACGCGGCCGTGCGCGGGCAGGAGCTGGACGAGGTTCGGCTGGATGAGGTATCCACGCCGGAACGTTACGTGCGGCGCCTCAGCGGTGTCTTTGACCGGCTGGAGAAGCTCGCGTGACAGCAGCCGACGGCGCCGACCCTGTCAGTCCGGCTGGCTTGCGGCACCTTTACTCGGGCAAGGTCCGTGAGCTTTACCAGACCGCGGACGGCCTACTGCTCCTCGTCGCCACGGACCGAATCTCTGCTTTTGACTACGTGCTGGACACGCCCATACCTGACAAGGGCAAAATTCTTACCCGGCTTTCTGCCTGGTGGTTCGACCGGCTTACTGACATCGTCCCGAACCACCTCGTCGACGCGCCAATCCCGGCGGAGTTTGCGGGCCGGGCACTGGCCTGCCGGCCCCTGTCGATGGTGCCGGTCGAGTGCGTCGCGCGCGGTTACCTGACCGGAACCGGGCTGGCTGACTACCGCACGGACGGCGCTCTCGCCGGGATCGAGCTGCCCCCCGGACTGACTGATGGGACCAGGCTGCCCGAGCCGATCTTTGACCCCGATACCAAGGCTCCCCAGGGCCAGCACGACGAGAACCTGACCAAGGCCGGCCTGGTCGCGCTGGTCGGGGCCGAAATCGCCGCCGAGCTTGAGCGGATCACGCTGGCCGTCTACCAGCGGGGCGCCGATCTGGCGTCAGAGCACGGAATCATCGTGGCAGACACAAAGATCGAGCTCGGCTTCGACGCGGGCGGCGTCCTGCGGCTGGGCGACGAGGTGCTGACACCGGACTCGTCGAGATTCTGGCCGGCCGAGTCCTGGCAGCCCGGCCGCAGCCAGGTCTCCTTTGACAAGCAATTCGTCCGGGACTGGCTCACGTCTCCGGCCTCCGGCTGGGACCGTCACAGCGGCGAGCCGCCGCCGCCGCTACCTGAGAGTGTGGTCGAAGAGACCCGGCGGACGTATATGACGGCCTTTGAGCGTATCACCGGCGCACGCTGGGGCTGATAGGAGTAACCCCCTGCGGTTACTCAATGAATCCTTTTAGATACGTTGCGTAACAGTCTCGTCATGGCACGGAGGGCTCGGTAGCGGTGGAATACTTGACGTCACGACAAGCGGGCGGCCTTGACGATGGTTGCCTGCCGACGGCATGGGCAGAGGACCCTGGCACGCGCCTGGACCTGCGCCTTATGCAGCTAACCGACGGGAGTTCCAACACGATGACGAGCGGCCCCGAGACCCGCTATATCGTCCGCGGCGGCAACCCGCTTCAAGGAACCGTATTCGTGCAAGGCGCTAAGAACGCCGCACTGAAGATGATCGCCGCGTCCCTGCTGGCGGAGAAGGGCCGCACGGTCCTGCGCAACGTTCCGGTGATCGAGGACGTGCGCAGGGCGGTCGAGCTCGCTCAGGCCGTGGGCGCCGTGGTGAAGTTCCACGAGGCTGAGCGCACCCTTGTCGTCGACGCATCGGAGCTGAGCAGCTCGGTGCTGCCGGCCGAGATCGCCGGGCGGTTCCGGGCCTCGGTACTGTTCGTGCCTGCGCTGCTGCACCGGCTCGGCGAGGCCACCATCGAGGGCGAAGTCGGCGGGTGCAACCTCGGCCGGCGCAGTCTCGACTTCCACTACCGCGGCTTCGCCCGGCTTGGCGCCATCGTGGAAGAGCACGAGACCTCGATCCACATCAAGGCCGACCGGCTGCGCGGCGCGCACCTTTACCTGGACACGCCCTCGCACACCGGCACCGAGAACCTGATCATGGCTGCGTCGCTGGCGCCGGGAACCACGATCATCGACAACACCGCCCTCGAGCCCGAGGTGCTCGATGTGATCGCGTTCCTGACCAAGATGGGCGCGCGGATCACCGGCGGCGGGACCGGCTTCGTCACCGTCGAAGGCGTCGACGAGCTGACTGCCGTCGAGTACACGGTCATGGCCGACCGCATCGACGCCGGCGTGTTCGCGATGGCCGCCGCAATCACGGGCGGCGAGCTCAGCCTGGTCGGCGCCTCCCTCGAGCATTTCGGCGTCGCGCGCTGGAAGCTGGAGCAGATGGGGGTGGAGTTCGCCACCCACGGCGCGATCGTGCAGGTGCGGCGCGAGCGCCAGCTGCGCCCGATCAACGTGATTACCGACACATACCCCGGCTTCGCCACCGACCTTCAGTCGCCGATCATGGCGCTGTCCTGCCTGGCCGATGGCACTAGCTACATCCGCGAGACCATCTTCGACGGCCGGTACATGCTGGCCGAGGAGCTCGCCAAGATGGGCGCGAAGATCGAGGTGGCCGGCAGCGCCGTTATGGTGCACGGCCCCACGCCGCTGCACGGGTCCGAGGTTATCGCGCACGACCTGCGGTCAGGTGTAGCGCTGATCCTGGCCGGGCTCGCGGCCGATGGTGAGACCGTAGTGGCCCCCGGCTACCTGATCGACCGCGGCCACGCCTCGGTCGGCTCTAGGCTCGCCACGCTCGGCGCGGACATCACCTGCGAGGTCGTCGAGTAGCACGGCCTTCGCGGTCGGCTAGCTGGCCCAGTGGCTGATCACGTCCCGGCCGAACCTGGCCATTTCCTCGCGCTGCGGCGAGAACTGCAGCAGCATGAGGTCCACGCCCGCCTGTCCGTAGGCGCGCAGCCGGTCCAGGATCTGGTCGGGCGTGCCGATCAGGCCGCTGCGCAGCCCGCGGTTAGACACGCTGTACTCCTCGAGCGACACCTGCGACTCCAGCTGAGACCCCTCGACGAAGTCCCGGTACGACGCATATGCCTCGGGCGAGGACCGGACGTCGAGCACACGGTCCAGCTCGGCCTGTGCCTCGGCTGCGGTGTCGCGGCAGATCACGTAGCCGGAGACGCCGAACGTCAGGGGCGGGCGGCCCGCCGCGGCCCGCCGCTCGCGCATGTCGGCCACCTTTTCCGCGATCACCTCTGGCGCGTCACCATGCATCACGTACGCGTCAGCCTGCGCCGCGATCACGTCCTTGGCCTTGGCCGACTCACCGCCCATGTAGACCGGCGGGAGCCTGGACGGCTTCGGCTCCAGCACGGTGCCCTGCAGCTGGTACAGCGGACCGGAATAGGTCACCGTCTCCTCGCGCAGCAGCCGGCTGACGACATCCAGCCATTCCTGCGTCCGGGCGTACCGGGCATCGTGCACGTCGAATGGCGCACCGTACTGGGCCGCCTCGTCCTTCCACCAGGAGGACACTACGTTCAGCGAGGTCCGGCCAGGCGCGATGACGTCGAGCGTGGACAGCGCCTTGGCCGTCAGGGCGGGGGCGTGATAGTTCGGCCGGACCGCGAGCATCAGCTCCAGCGTGCTGGTCGCGGCGGCCACGGCGGGTGCGAGCGTCCAGCAGTCCAGCGACGGCGCGCGGTGGCCCTTGATGTCGTTGAGGTTCAGCTCGGCGATCAGCGAGAGCTCGAAGCCGTGCTGCTCGCTCTCGGCCGCCAGATCCCGCACGTAGGGCCAGGAAACGGGCATGCCCTCGTCCGTCACGTTGCGCAGCCAGCCGCCGAAGATCGGCATCCAGTACCCGAATCGCATTGAGCTCCTCCGTGCGCCTGCTACCGGCCGGTCTGCTCCAGCAGCCCGCCGAGATAGCGGGCCACCGCCTGCAGGGCCGGGCGGGGAGCCACGGCCTCGATCTCGGCGTTGTAGTTGGTGGTCGTGTTGATGTCGTAGGTAACGAGCCTGTCATCGGCAGTCTCGATGAACTCAAACCCGGCGATCCCGATGCCGTGCGCGGCCGCAAACTCCAGGTACCGGCCGATTACCGGGTGCGCAAAGCCCTCACGCAGCGAGAACAAGCTCGGCTCGGGTGCTGGGCCGATTGCGCACGCGTCGGCCGGGCACAGCTGGAAACCGCCCCGCGCGGTATCGGCGGTAATTGCGTAGATGAACTCCCCGCCGACGATCTCAACCCTGGTGATCTGCGGCTGCGCGGCGACCAGGTACTCCTGGAGCAGCGTCATGCCGTCAACCGGCGCCTCGTACTGCGGGCTGGCCAGGTAGCTGTCGAATTCCGCATGACTAGCGAAAAGCCGCACCCCAAGGCCCTTCCCGCCCTGATTGTGCTTGGCGATGAAGGGAACGGGCAGCTTGCGCGCAGCGGCAGCCAGCTCGCCGCGGCCGGCTACCGCTATGGTCCTGGGCACGTCGAACCCGGCAGCCCGCAGGGCCGCGAGCTGCTCGACCTTGCTCATTTCAAGGTCAAGCACGCGGCGGCCGTTAACGACTCGGCGGCCGCGAGATTCCAGCCAGGCCAGCACGCCGCGAGTCTGGTCCTTGGCGAACCAATGGCCCCTGGTATGGGCGGACGCGCTCATCCGCGACCAGAAGACACCAGGCGGCGGATCCTCGTCCAGGTCGAGCACTGCCTCGCCCAGCAGCCACTGCTCGTGTGGCAGCCCGGCGGAGTCGAATGCAGCAGCGAGCGGCCCGTACCACTCCGGGTTCTCGTGCAGCACATGGAGCTTCACTGGGTTGGTCACGGTGCTGTTCATTACAGGGCGAGTTTCATCCCCTCATGGGAGGCTACGAAGCCGAGCCGCTGATAGAACCTGTGCGCGTCGGTCCGCGACTTGTCACTGGTGAGCTGCACCAGGGCGCAGCCACGCCGCCGCGCCTCCTCGATCGCCCACGCGATCATGGCGGCTCCAAGGCCGCTGCCGCGCGTCCCGGCTGCGACCCTGACCGCCTCGATCTGAGCGCGGAGCGACCCTCGTCGGGCAAGCCCGGGCAGGAACGACAGCTGCATCGTGCCGACGAGCTGGCCTCCCGACTCGGCAACCGCCAGGATATGGGCCGGGTCCGCGTCGATGGCCTGGAATGCGCTCAGGTAATCGGCAAGGTCAGCCTCATCGCGAACTCCGTCGCGG
>Ga0335073_10012098_pt1 | contig 12117 bp, 3 predicted proteins | sample Lox_Sample_22_FD_207093 | JGI IMG/M metagenome (GOLD analysis project Ga0335073, IMG submission 207093) | Soil microbial communities from Loxahatchee National Wildlife Refuge, Florida, United States - Lox_Sample_2.2 | ecosystem: Environmental > Terrestrial > Soil > Wetlands | place: USA: Florida... | reverse complement strand
CTTCCGCCTGCTCATATTGTTTCTCCTGGATGAGCTCGTAGATCAGCTTCTTCAGAATGCCGGGGTTGAACGGCTCCAGGGCCACGGCTTTCCTGGCGGACACGATCGCGTCTTCGAGCTTGCCGCTTCGATCCTGGGCCGCGGCAAGATCGACATAGACCAACGGCTGCAAGGGATCGATCTGCAGAGAGTGCTCCAGATGCAGGATGGCCTCGCCGTAGCTATGGTCTTCGAGATCGCGATGCCCCAGGGAAGCCTGGACGATGGCGTTTTCCGGGTCGGATGTCTGCAGCTCGGCGAGCGTCTTCAGCCAGGGCTGGGCAAACTGCTCTTTCCCTTCGGCTTTGAGCAGCGCGTAGGCCTGCAAACGTATCGGCGCCGGCGGGGCCGAGGCTCCCGCGCCGCGTTCCCCCGCGGGGTTAAGCTCGATGAGGTCCGGCATCGCGACCGTGGTCTGATTGAAGGTCTCGTCCGGGAAGGGTTCGTCGGGAGTGCGCACGATGCGATGGTTGGTCGCGCTGGAGTGGGAGATGACGCGGATGCCGCGCCGGGGCATGTGGCAGCCGATGCAGTTGTCGCGTGGCGTGGTGGCTTGGCGTGCAGCGCGAGGCGCGGTGCAACTCGACTCGCTGTGGCAGGCGAGGCACCTGGACTTGAAATAAGCCGGAGCTTCCGCCACGGTTGGCTCGACGTGCGGATCGTGACAGCTGATGCAGCGCAGTTGCTTCTCCGCGCTCAGGCTTCGCGTGGCGCGGAAGCACTTGCTCAGACTCATGGAGTAATAGTGCTCCACGTGATCTTCGTTGGGCGGGTTGTCGCGGGTGGGCGGAATCTGAAAGATGGCGACGGTGCGTTCGAGGGGCTCACCCGGGCGAAAATCCTGGTAGGTCTTCCCGGGTTCGAGAACGCGTGCGTCGCCGGCCTGATGGCAGGACATGCAGATGTCGTCGGCCAGTTGGCCGGTCAAGCGTTCCGGGTTGACAATGGTGGGGTCTGAACCGCTCTTGGCAAACTTGCCTTTGCCCACGGCTGCGACATGCGCCGCGCCTGGACCGTGACAGTTCTCGCAGCCGATGGAGGTCTGCGCGAAGGCTGGTTCGCGGTACCTTCCGCTGTGGCCGGCGATGGGCTGGGGACGCCCGCTGTGGCAGTAGATGCAGCCAGGCTGGATCACGCGGTTGAAGCCGTCGTCCATATTCTGATAGCCGGGCGAAAGATCCCAGCGCGCGGCGCGCGTGTAATAGGAGAGCGGCGCCTGAAAGAGATAATCCCCGCGGCGCAGCAGTGCGCCAAAGCCGTTCTCGCCGGTGCCGATGATCCAGCCCATTTCATGCGTACTGCGGAAGATCTCCTGGCCGTTCGCCTGGGTTTCGTACTCGCTTTCGATGAGCTTGCCGTTCCCGGCGCGGACTTCGAAATGGTGGTTCGATTTGGGGTCGAAGACACTTGTGGTTTCAGGCGAGCCGAGAGGCAGGGTCTCAAGAGACTCTGGAGTGATGAGGGTGAGGGAGTGGCCCATGCTGGCCTTGGCAAACGAGCTGGCGATTCCCCGATGGCAGCGGGCGCAGGCGGCGGTCCCCACGTAGCCATCCTGATGGGACGCGTTCGCCGCGGCGGGTGGCGTGACTTCAGCCCTGGGCGGGGCAGAAGACTGGCCAAATGCGCAGCCCAGCCCGGCAGTAAACACAAGAGCGGCCAGGATGAGCCGGCGATTGGGCAACCGTAACATCGACGAACAAACCATCGCAGTCCGACCGATGCACTGTCCAGTCATTCGAGCGGCGGAAATAGGAAATCCGGAGCAAAAAGGCGCCGCAAGAGGAAACTCTTGCGGCGCCGATTGTTTCTCAAGTGCGGTTAGAATACGATCTTGCCTCCGAGCTGCAGTACGCGCGGACCCCAATCGCTGGTTATCGTGCCGTACTGCCCACCGCCCCAGGTCGTGTTGACGCTCTGGAGCTCCGTGTGATTGAAGGTGTTGTACGATTCCGCGCGGAACTCGAAGTGAGCCCGTTCGGTCATCGCGAAGGTCTTGTAAAGAGACGTCGTGAAATCCACGCGACCCGGTCCCACGATGGCATCTTTTCCTGCGTCACCGAAACCGAGGTTTGGGCCACCCTCATAGCCCGGGGTCGGCGGCGCGAAGGGATCCTGCGCCTTGGATGCGACGCCTCCATCGATGTAGGTGTCGAACCAGTCGCCAACCTTGCGGCTGTAGTGGATCTTGTTGATTTTGTTGGGCAGGTTGGTGTAGTTCCCACCCAACCCGACCGGATCGTTCACGCCGCTGAATCCAGGCTGATTTCCGGCGACCGCATTATCACTAGGCTCGCCGGCCTCTGTCACAAACGTGCCTGCAAGCTGCCATCCGCCGAGCACAGAGTGAACCAGCCCCTGGGTTTTGTTGAAGAGGGGGAGACTGTAGATGTAGTTCCCCTGGAGGATCTGACGGCGGTCGTAACCGGTGCTCCCCTTCTCGTATTTCAGGTTCCACGGGTTCCAGACCGTCGCTAGATCCCCATCGGCGATATCGATGGCGTGCGAGTAGGTGTAGTCCAACTCGCCGCTGATGCCGTAGCGGTTCTGGACTCGAACGCTGGCTTCCAGGCCATTGAACGTGTTGTTGGTCGTGTTCTCTTCCTGTTTGATTTCGCCAAATCCCGGATAGGTGCGCAGCTCATTCGATCCGGCCGGATAAGTGGAGCCCGGCAAGCCGGTGGACGCGGTCAGCGCCCGGAGGGCGTACGGCGTTGAAAGCGGGAAATTGTTGATGTCCAGGTCGATGTTCTGATGCCAGCCAAGATTGCCCACGTACTGGACAACCGCAACCACCGACTGCTGCAACTGGTGTTGCACGCCGAGGCTGTACATGGCGGTGCCAGGAGCCCTATAGGTTGAAGCCAGCGTGGTCAGGCTGGCGGGATAGATGGGAAGGTGCGCCGGGCTGCCGCAGTTCGCAGGAATGGCCGTGGATGCTGTCGATTCCCACGAGCAGGTCGGACGGCTATAGTAAACGCTGCCCGCGACCGGCGTGTATTCCCACGGCAGGTTGGCGTTGGAAAGGCCATACGTGTCGTTGCCCTGCAGCCGCTCGTAGAAGACGCCGAAGCCGCCGCGGAGAACGGTCCTGCCGTTGCCGGAGAGATCTTCAGAGAACCCGATGCGAGGCTGCAATGTTCTGTAGTCGTTTGTGACCAACCCGCGTGGCACTCCCTCGGTCCCCGGGGTTACCATGCCGTTGAGGTAATAGGAAGCCCCGCCAAAGCCGGGAGGAGTTTGAACTCCTGCGCTGGCCTGTTCGATAGCGCCGGGCGTTGTCGTCGACCAGCTTACAGGAAGGCGAATGTAGGTCGAGGGCTCAAAGTTCGCGATCGCGTTGTTGCGCTCCCAGGCGTGCGGCAGCGCATCGTAGCGCAAGCCGAGTTGCAGGCTCAACCGGGGGGTCACCTTCCAGTCGTCGTTGATATACCCCGACGTGGTTTGGTTGACGTAGTGCCGGATGGCCATGGACTGCGGCTGGCTATATTGAGTGGCCAGGCCAAGGATCTGGCTGGCAACCGGATCGCCGGAATTCCCGCCGGTTCCAGTGCCGGTCTGATTCTGCCCGAACTGGTAATCGCCGGCCGCATCGGCCTGCAGTTGCTGGTTCTTGGTGTAGCGGTTGTAGCTGAAGCCATACTTCATGGCATGCCTGCCCACGGTGTAGGAAACATCCACCCTGGGTTCATAGTCTTCAGCAGCGTTATGCCATGCGCCATAACCGGTCTGCATCGCCGCGCTGAAGCCATTGCCGCCGTACTGCGAACCGGGGAATTGGTTGGAACCCGAGTTCGCGAAGAAGGTATTCGAAGTCCAGCCGGTTGTGGGGGCCAGGACATTCGGCGAGTTGATGATGTTGATGATGTTGCCGTCGTAGTTCATCGACGCTTCAACCAGCAGGCTGGGAGAAAGCTCGGCGGTCAGCTTAACGGCCGCGCTCCTCGACGGGTTGTTTTCCACGCTGGTGATGGTGTTATACGTCTCCCAGTTCCAGCCCAGATCGGCGTCCGGCGTACCCGTCGCCTGCGCGTCATCCAGGAAGTGGCCCATGAGCTGCCACTTATCGTTGATCTGGTGGTCGATACGGACAATCTCTTCGTGGGCCGTGGTCGGAGTGGCCTCCGAGGTTGTCGCCTTATCTCCAGCGGTATTTACAAGCGGAATGATGCTCGAGTTCAAAAACGTTACCGCGTTGGGGTCGATCAACGAAGCCGGAATCGTCTGGTTCGGGAACGGGAAACCACAAGGGGGCTGAGGCCCTCCCGGAGCAGGTTTCGGGCAATTCGGGTCGAGCGCGTAAGTGTTCCCTGTACGGAGCGACTCGAGCCCCGCGGCCTTCAATTTGGCGTCAAAGGCAGGATCGGGCACCAGCCCCGCGGTCGGAACATAAATCTTCTGACTCGATGCATAGGCCGGCGCCGTGTAATGGAATGCCTGATTCGCCCCAGGACGGTCCGCGTTGGGAATCGTCTCGTTGGTGGCCGGCAGGCTCGACTGGATGATGCGCCGCCACTCCTGGTTATAGAAGAAGAAGGTCTTCTTCCGCGAAGAGTTGTACAGGTGGGGAATAATCACCGGCCCGCCGATGTTGGCGCCGAAGATGTTCTGCCTCAGCTTCGGGACCGGGCTGAAATCGGCCGGACTTGCCTTCTGATACTTGTTGAAGAAATCGTTCGCGTCGAGATCGTCGTTGCGGAGGAACTCCCAACCCTCGCCATGGAACTTCTGCGTGCCGCTCTTCAGAGCAAGGCTGAACGTGGCTCCGGAAGCGATACCGTAATCGGGAGGATAATTGCTGGCCAGCACCTGGAACTGCGCGATGGCGTCCATCGAGGGCATGACACTCATGCCGCCCGCGCCGCCCCGGTCATCCGCCTCAGCGCCGTCCAACAACCAGATGTTGTGGTTCTCGCGAAGGCCGTTCACCTCAATATTCGAGCTGGTCGCCGAGGCAGTTGGAGGGTTATTGGAGGGCAGGTTCGAGCTGACGCCAAGGCCGAGAGCCGCCAGCGCGGTAAAGTTGCGGTTTTCGGTTGCGATCGAGGTGACCTGCTCGCCACTGATCAGAGTGCTGACTTCGTTGGATTCGGTTTGCACCTGCAACGCATCCGCCGAAATCTCCACTTCCTGCGTCTCGGTGCCGATCGTCAGCTTCACGTCGTGCGCCAGGGTTTGCGATACGTTCAGGGTCAGGCCGTTCGCCACGTAGGTCTCAAACCCCTTCGACATAACCTTCAAGTCGTAAATGCCGACGTTCAGGCCGCCGAATACATACCCGCCCGTCGAATTGCTGGTGACGTTGTAGGCAAAACCAGTCTCCTTCTGCGTCAGCGTCAGGTTTGCGCTTGGCACTGCCGCCCCGGTCTGGTCAGTAACTGTACCGACAATCTCAGAGTTCTGCTGCGCCAATGCCGCAACGCAAGCAAACAATAAGAGTACCGGCACAATGATAAATCTGCACCTCGCTTGTCTCATGTGACCATCCTTTTCAAAGTTGGTGCTGCATCTGTTGCGTCTCTCTGTCGCATCTCCGTGCGTCAGGTATGAAACCGGTCATTTTGAATTCGGGTAGAGATCGTCCGGCTGAGGCCCGGGAACGGTCCGCAGGCCGTTACCAGGCTGCGGCCGATTCGGCGCCACGCAGGCGGAAATGCACCTCGCGCCTTACCCCAGATTGACGGGCGGCGGGACGGCGGCAGGCGATCTAAAACAGATCCGATCAAATGCACCGATACCTGAAACTTCCGGGGATTGCGACCGAGCCATTTAACGCTCGCGGTTTTTGGATTGTCAAGAAGAAAATCAATTTACTTCACTATCCTCGGCCGCTCGACCCGTCTCTCGGCGCACGCTTCAAGCGACTTTCTTTAGCGTTTGCCGCCGGCATTCAGGAACGCCGGATTGCGGGGTGTCCTTACTTCTCTTTGCCGGTTTTCTCCTCTTTAGTTCCGGCTCTTGTTTTCGACCCGTCGGTTGGCCACGCTTGCCGGCCGTTTTGCCCTTTAGAGAGCCAATTTCTCCATGGGATGGAATAGCCGATTTTGCGTTTATCCATTTTCTGGAATCTTCTTACTCAAACGTTTAAGCAGGGTGAGCTTAAAGACCCCACCGTCAGGTCGCGTGACATTAAATTCGCAAGAGTAAACAGTTGTCAAGTACCAGAACCGTTACTTTCTTAATTCCAGTCCGCGGTTCTTCGACGGAGGACTGCGCGGTTGGAGAGAAGTGGCTTTAGATGCTGCACTTCCGCACGGGCGGGCGCGGGTCTTTTCCGGCAAAAGATTTAAAAAATCGATTTTCCCCAGGGAACAGACCGGCGCGAAATCTGCGGACGGGTGGCAACTGCGCCGGAATGCGTGGTACCGTTATTGCCCGATTGACGGTATTTCGTCAACAAGACGCGTCGTTCAAAAAAATGGCGTGGGGAGCGGTTGCTCGCCCACGCCGAGTGAACGTTCTGTGTCGATCAGAAGACGAATTTTCCACCAAACTGCAGCACGCGCGGATCGTTCGCGTTGGTCACCTGGCCGAAGTTCGCGTCCGTAAACCCGAGATCGAGTCCGCTGAACTGGGTGTGGTTGAACGTGTTGTAAGACTCCACACGCAGCTCGAACTTGGTATTCTCGGCTCCCGCCACCGGGAACGACTTGAACAGGCTGAGGTTCCAGTTGAACAGCCCCGGGCCGAGCACGGCATTCCTGCCCGCCGTGCCGAAGCCGTTGTTTCCGCCGCCATTCCAAGGAGCGGTTGGCGCGGCGAAGGCAGCGGTATTGAACCATGCCTTTTGCGTCTTCGGCCCGCCGGCGCTGCCGACCAGGTTCGGACGATTGGTTGTTCCGCCGCCCAGACCGAGGGTGTCGGTTCCGTACGTGACGTTTTGCGGCAGGCCACTCATGGCGGTGGTCACGCCGGAGAAGACCCACCCACCCAGGAGGGTCCGCTCGGCCACGTTGTCGGAGAGGAGAGTGGGTACATCGTAGACATAGTTGGCGGTGAAGATGTTGCGCCGGTCGTATCCTCCCGGCCCGCGGTCATACTTCAGGTTGAAGGGGTTGGATATACCAGTCAGATCGTCGGTCTCAAGATCGATTTGATGGGACCAGGTGTAGGCGAACTGCGCCGTGAGCCCGTGCTTGTTCTCCATGCGCAGCGCCGTCTGCAGGGCGTTGTAGTTGAAGTTGCTGGCATTCTCATCCGAGGTAATGCCTGCAAAGCCCGGGTACATTCTGTAGAGGTTGGAATTCGCTCCCTTGCTGACGGCTTCCCGCTGATCGTAAGGATTCTCGGAATTCTCCCTGTCGGTCAAAGGCAGCGTGTTGATGGCGCGTTGATCCGACTGGTTCCAGCCCGTGGTTCCCACATATTGCGCAACCGCGATGACTGAAGGCGCAATCTGGTGCTGGACACCCAGGCTGAACTGCGCCGTAGCCGGGTTCGGATAGTAAGAGGCAAGCATGCCCATGCCCGCCGGGAACACGGGGTTGGCCGCCACCGAGCCGTCCAGCGCACTCACATGAGGATTGGAGAAGTACACCGAGTTCGCCTGCGGCTGGTAAGCATAGGGCGGATTGGTGTCTGTCCCATACACGTCGTTGCCCTGCACGCGCTCATAGAAGGTCCCGAAGCCGCCGCGAAGCACCGTCCGGTTATTGCCGAAAAGGTCATAGGCGAAGCCCAGTCGCGGCTCCGGGGTGAAGTAATCGTTCTCCACCAGCCCGCGCGGGAACCCGCTCACGCCCGGACGCCCGATTCCATTCAGATAGAACGGTACTGGTGCGCCGGTCGGATTGGAGAAGCCCGGCCCCTTCGGGTTAAGTGTGCCCGTCTTTGCATCCGGTCGCTGCGCGTCGGCCCAGGAAAAGAGCAACGGATCGAAGTTCGCGGTCCGGTTGAACTTCTCGTAGACGTGAGGTAGCGCGTCATACCGGAAACCCACATTCAGTGTCAGCCGGGGCGTCAGACGCCAGTTGTCCATGGCATAAAACGAGTAGGTGTTGTTCAGCCAGTGGAACATATCGATGATCTGCAGCTGTTTGAAGTTGTCGGCCAGCCCGAGCAGGAAGTTCACATACGCATCGCCCGAAAAGTCGGTGCCGAATGTATAGTCCCCCTGGGTGTCTGCCTGTTGCTGCTGGTTCTTATCGCTCCGCATGTAGGCGAATCCGAACTTCAAGGCATGTTTGCCCTTCGTCCACGAAACGTCATCGCGCGGCTGATAATTCAGAAACGCATTCCGCCACGGCCAGTAGTTCACCGTCCAGTTGGTGCCCAGCGGCGCGCCCAGGTCGACGGAAGGCATGCGGCCTTCGAGATTGTTCGCCGTCGGGAAATAGCCCTGCTGCGTCCAGCCGGAAGGAATCTTATAAATGCCCGCGGGCGGAATGTTGATGCTGTTGCCGTTGACGTTGATGGACGTCTCATTCAGCAGCGTCCCCGAGATGGTATCGGTCAGCTTGATCACGGTGCCCCAGGTGGGGTTCTCGAAGATGTCGCCGGTGGTGGGATAGGTGTCGTTGCTCCACATCACCGGATAGTAGGTTTGCGACATCTGGTCGTGAATGAAGTGCCCCATCAGGTGCAGTTTCTCCGTAATGTCGTGATCGGCGCGCACCACATCTTCGCGCACATAGGTGGGCTGCTTGGGCGAGGCCACGTATTGCGGCGCCCCGCTGGCGGAAGTGGAGTTGGCGGTGGGAATCGCTCCCGTATGCATGAACAGCGCCGCGTTGGGATCGATCAGGTTGGCGGGAATCACACCCTGCGGAAACGAATTGCCGATCGTCAGTCCGTCCTGCTCATACAGCTTCAGTCGGGCAGTATCCAGGGTGTTGGGCACGCAAGGCGCTGTCTGTCCGGTATTGCAGATTCCGGAATTCGGCGATTCGTGAAAGCCCGGCGGCACGACATAGTTCAGTGCTTGTCCCGCGGTAGGAACGTCGTAGCTCGGGATCGTATTATTGGCCGTCGGATTTGCGCCCTGGATCAGCCGGCGCCACTCCTCGCTGTAGAAGAAGAATGTCTTGCTCTTGTTTTTGGGATAGAGTCCCGGGATAAATGCCGGGCCTCCGACGTCTCCGCCGAAGATGTTCAGGCGCAGCTCCGGAGTGGCGGTCTTCGACAGCTTTGAGAAGTAACTCGCCGCATCGAAATCGTCGTTGCGGTTGAACTCCCACAAGCCGCCATGAAAGTCCTTGGTTCCGGACTTGAGCGCCATCACCACCGTTCCGGCCGAGGAGATCCCGTAGTCCGGCTGGTAATTGCTGTCCAGCGTCTGGAATTCCGCCAGCACATCGGGCGAGGGCATCACCCCCGGCCGTCCGCCGCTGCCGCGGTCGTACACTTCGCCGCCGTCAATCAGCCAGTTGTTGTGCCCGGGGCGCATGCCGTTGAAGCTGATGCTTTCGCTGCTGCCCTGCGCGGAAATTCCGTTGAATGACGGAAGGTTGGGCGAAACGCCCATGCCCAGAGTGGCCAGCGAAATCATGCTCCGGCCGTCGGTGCCTATCTCTGTCAGCTGCTCGCCGGTGATCAGGTTGCTGACTTCATTGGTTTCTGTCTGCAGGTTCAGAGCGTTGGCCTCCACTGTGACCGTGGTGCTGCTCGCGCCCAGCGACAGCGTGACGTCCGCGCGGACTGTCGCGGCTACGTTCATCACGATGCCGGTCTTTTCGTAGTTGTTGAAGCCCGAGGCCACAACCTTCAGGCTGTAAGTGCCGATATGGAGGGCGGGAAAATCGTAGATACCCGCACCGTTGGTCAAGCCCGTACGAACTTCGGCGGTACCCGCATTGGTCAGCGTGACTTGCGCGTTGCTGACAACGGCTCCGGTCGGATCCGTTACCGCCCCGGTGAGTTCCGCGTTTTCCTGTGCCACTGCCGCCGCGCAGGCCAGCACGAGAAACAGCGGCAACAGTCCACACCAGTATTTCGCTCTTCTGAAGTGGTTTTGCATATGACCTTCCTTTGAAAAGTTGGTACGCATTGGTTGTTCTGGTTGTGATCGGGGTTTTTCGGTTTCCGGTGCGCGCAGACTCCGCATGGCCATCTGGATCCGAGGTCGGCACCAGCGGCGAAGCGGCGCGAAAATGAACTGCCTTCGCAACGACTTCTTCGGAAGGGAGCTCCCGCGAAGCCTGCCGCCGATCGAACTGATATCGATTCGTTTGTCCGCACCGAGATGCCCAATGGGCCCGGGCGAAGCCGGGCCGCTTCGTGCGCGGAGATCGGGAAACTTCAAGTGAATCGAGACCGATGCTGAATTCCCGACCCGTTCAACCCATCTCTCTTTTGGCGCACTCGTCGAAACTACAGTGGCCGGTGGCCGCCCTCATCGGGCTGGCCTGTGGGTTTCGGTTCGTCCGTCAACCGGCGAGCTTTTCGCCCGACGGCAAACGTGGCTCTGTCTTCCGGCTCAGTGGTTGGAATCGCCAAGCCAGACGGCGGGGCGGCCGATCTTTCAAATTGGAGTGGGAAAAGGAACTCCAGCGTCTTTTCAGGCGGAATTCCCTGGTTCCGGGTAAGGTAGAACGATCGGCCCAGCTCTCCCGTCAAGCCGACATCCATTACACGGCGGAGTAGCTGCTTTGATCTGTATCAGCCATCACAGAAGTTGCGGATTTGGCTCGCGCCGGCACCCACCGTCAAGCTGGCTTATCTCGTCATATCCCTGAATCAATCGTTTTACCTATAGAGAGGGCAATGTCTGGCTGGAGTGATTGGCTCTAGCGCAGCCGCGACAAATCCCGCAGTTGCCGCGCTGTGGCCTCGAGAAACGTCTCCACGCTCACTTCCCGGGGCGTTTCCAGTCCGGATTTGGCCTGGATAGCGGCGGCGATCTTCTGCGCCAGTGCCTCGCGGGTGGGCAGGGCCATGTCGAGCCGGCGTGCAAAGAATCCCTCCAGGACTTCAAGATCGGCGGCCGAGAGCTTGGCGATCGCGGTTGAAGGCAGCAGAAGCGCGGTGTGGGGCTCGGGCGCCGGGGCTGCTCGAGCGAAGACCTGGGCAGTGAAGGTGCGCGCCCCGGTCTCGCCCCAAAGCGGGGATTCTTCCTCGCGGTCCCTCACCACCAGGGTTCCGGCGGCCAGGTCGCCCAGGCGCTGGTGCTGGCGCGTGACAAACATGCTGACCACCCCGACCACGTGCAGCGGAAACGGAAACTGGTCCACATAGCGGAGGAGATTGCGCGCCATGGATTCAAAGAGCCCGATGGCGCGGCCGGAGCGCTGGATGACGCGAATGCGCGCCACGCGCTTGCCCGGAGTGCGGCCGTTCCAGAAGGCCTCAAAAAGCGTGAAGTAGCCCCAATTCACCAGAAAAACGGTAAAAATGACGATGGCGACGGCCCACTGCGACGAGACGCGCGAAAAAGTGCTGATCGCCGGCAGAAGCAGCAGTCCGAGGAAGAAAAGCACCATAAATCCCGCCGCCCAGATCAGGTAGTCGACCAGCAGCGCGATGAAACGGCTGCCGATGCCGGCCAGCGGCATCTCGATGGCCACCAGTTCGGGAGTTTCGATGCTAAGCTGGTCTGAGCCGGGGTCCATGGCGCACATTCTCTCCAACCAGTGGATTCAAAAGCGCCGGCCGCACTGGGACCGGCTGGCTTGTCTGCTCGCCCAATCGGACGCAAGCGGCCTCGGCCAGCTATCCCGCGCCGAACTGCAGGAGATGGCCCTGCTCTACCGCCAGGTCGCGGCCGATCTCTCCGTGCTGCGCCAGGACGCGACCGCCCGCACCTACGCGCAGCATGTGAATCATCTGCTGGCTCGCGCCCACCATATTATCTATTCCGGCCGCAAAACCACCTTGCTCACGCTGTTCCGTTTCCTGCGCGACGACTATCCGGCCATCTTCCAGCGCCAGGTCGGCTACGTGGCGGCCGCGCTGATCGTTGCCTTCGCCGGGGCCATGCTCGGCGTTGTGCTCACCAACGCGCGGCCGGAGTTCATGCGCCATTTTGTCGGCCCCAGGATGATCGCCACCATGGAGCGCCACGAGATGTGGACGCAGTCCATTGTGGGAATCGCTCCGCTAGCCACCAGCGCCATCATGACCAACAATCTCTCGGTCAGCTTTGTC
>Ga0335073_10012095_pt1 | contig 12120 bp, 14 predicted proteins | sample Lox_Sample_22_FD_207093 | JGI IMG/M metagenome (GOLD analysis project Ga0335073, IMG submission 207093) | Soil microbial communities from Loxahatchee National Wildlife Refuge, Florida, United States - Lox_Sample_2.2 | ecosystem: Environmental > Terrestrial > Soil > Wetlands | place: USA... | reverse complement strand
ATCCCCCAGATTAATCCGGACCTTGTAACTCTCGATGTCGAGATGCCCTTGATGAATGGCCTTGAGACCTTGGTAGAGCTTCGAAAAACCTACCCCAAGCTTCCCGTCATCATGTTCAGCACTTTAACGGAGCGCGGAGCCTCAACCACATTGGACGCGCTCGCGCTAGGCGCCAGCGACTATGTAACAAAACCGAGCTACACCGGAAGTTTAGACGCAACGCTGCTGCAAATTCGGGAACAGCTCGTCCCGAAAATCAAGGCGCTATGCGTGGCACGCTCCGGCGCTCAACCCCCGCCACGCCCGCCCGCCTCAGCGTTTCCATTGAAGAGAACGCAGCCGACGCGGGAATCGGCGAGAGTGGACATACTTGCCATCGGTGCATCGACCGGCGGCCCCAATGCACTTGCTGAACTTCTCCCCAAGATTCCCGGGGACTTCCCTGTTCCCCTGGTCATCGTGCAGCACATGCCCCCGCTATTCACTCGGTTGCTTGCAGGACGGCTCAATGCGCGGTCGGCAATCACCATTCAAGAAGGAATCAAAGGAGAAATTTTGCAGCCGGGCCAGGCATGGATCGCGCCGGGAAATTACCACATGACCGTCGAGCGGCAAGGCACGGCTGTGAAGCTGGCGATGAGCGAGAACCCGCCGGAAAACTCCTGCCGCCCAGCGGTCGATCCCCTGTTTCGCTCCGTTGCAAAAACTTTTGGACCAAACGTGCTGGGAGTTGTCTTGACTGGAATGGGGTCGGATGGAGTTATCGGCGCGCAGCACATTCGAGAAAAAGGAGGCCAGATTATTGTCCAGGATGAAGCCAGCTCCGTCGTTTGGGGTATGCCGGGGCAAGTGGCTGCGGCAGGCTTCGCGGATGCCATCTACCCGCTCTCCGCCATCGCTCAAGAAATTAGCCGGCGAGTGGCGATCAAGAGAAACGAGCCTACGGCTGCGCCGACCGGGAAGCCGCTCGCATCGGATCAGGCTGTACACCAGGGGAGGGAGCGGAATGATCCCTAGGACCGCGCAAACGAGGCCGCGTCTCCTCGAGAGATCCTCGCTGTTGAGGGATGGTGCGGAATGGCGATAGACAGCCTGGCCACTCAAACGCAGGTTTCGGCGGAAGCGGATCTTTCCGATCCGGGCTTGATCAAGATTCGGGACTTGGTCTACCGCATTTCCGGCATATTCCACGCAGAAAACAAGTTCTACTTGCTGGCCACCCGCGCGCGCCGCCGCATGAATGCAATTAACTCCAAAACCTTCGACGACTATTTTGATCAACTAACGGCACGCTCCAATAGGGACGCGGAAATGAGAAGTCTGCTGAATGAAATCACCATAGGAGAGACGTACTTCTTTCGCAGTCAATCCACGATCGATGCGGTGAGCAAAATCATACTTCCAAAGCTGATGGCACAAACCTCGAAGCAGAGTTTCAAGAAAATACGTGTGTGGAGCGCGGGCTGTTCGACCGGGGAAGAGTCCTACACGTTGTCCATTCTCTTACATGAAAATCTGGCGCAGAAATTCAAAGGCTGGACCTTCGAAATCAGCGCGACGGACCTGAATGAAAATTCTGTCGCAAAGTGCCGCGAGGGCCTATACGGCGAATATGCAGTGCGAAACTTAGCTCCTCCCATCCGTAGCAGGTACTTCAAACAAGAGGGCAACCTCTACCGTGTGAAGGATGAAGTGCGCGCGGGGGTAAAGTTTGACCGGCTCAACCTCCAGGATCAATCGAGAATGCTGTTCATGAAGGGCTACGACCTGATTTTCTGCTGCAACGTCTTGATTTATTTCGACGGCGCGTCCAAGAAGCGGACCGTCGAACACTTCTACAACGGTCTGATTCCGGGCGGCTATTTTTTTCTGGGAGAATGTGAAACGTTATTTGGAATCTACGACAAGTTTCGTCTTGTCCACTTCCCTGGAACCACGGGATACCTGAAGGCTGTTCCGGGAGAAAGTGCAGGAGGCGTGCCGTGAACGCCGCGACGAGCAAACTCTTGCAAAGGAAGGTGAGCGAGCTGGGGACTTTGCCGGCCATGCCTTCGGTTTTGCAATCTCTTGGGCAATGTCTGAGCGCTGGTGCTTCGGAAGCGAACTTGCAACATGTCGTCGAGTTGATTTCTTACGACAAATCGCTTGCGGCACAGTGCCTGCGAATGGCCAATTCGCCGCTGCTGCGCGCTCGAGTGGAAGTCAAATCCGTAAAAGCAGCAGTGTCGGCGCTAGGACTGAGGCGAGTTCGGGATCTGGTGTATTCCTGCAGCCTTCCGGGTCTATTCACGAGCGCCAAGAACGGTATGGCGCCTGATACGTTCTGGCGCCACGCCCTCGGGACGGCTCTGGTATGCCAGCGGCTCGCTCAACGGATCACGGTGCAAAACGTGGAAAAGCTTTATCTCGCCGGGTTGCTTCATGACATCGGCATCCTCGTTAATTCTCTGCTCTTCGAGAAGGAATTTCGGAATGTTCTTGATTTGGCGAAAGCCTCCGAGACTCCGCTGTGCGAAGTGGAACAGGAAGTGCTTGGATTCACGCATTGTGATTCTGGCCGGATACTTGCCGATATCTGGAAGCTTCCCCCCGACATCTCAGGAGCCATCGAATTTCATCATCGTCCCTCGCCCGAAGGTCCGGACGTCGAGATGAGCAGCCTGGTTTATCTAGCGGATCTTCTCTGCCGCTTGCGAGGCTTGGGATACGGATATTACGAAGCGCGGGAATTCGATCTGGCTTCCGAAACAGCTTGGAGCGTGCTCCAGCAAAAATATCCCGCTGCGGCAGCGCTCGATCTAGCTCGATTCACTTTCGAGTTGGACGAATACGCGGTTGAGGTTCAGCGATTAGTGAAATCCATTTTTGGGGCGGGAGCCGCCAAACAATGAGACCTGCGGAGGCCAGGGATTGCACTCAGAACCAGCCCCAACAATTCAAGTTCTCTGACGCTCTATTGAACGGCTTGTTCTATCCACCGGCTCTCGCGCGGATGGCATCCACAAACGAAGCAAACGCTAAACCAAGTCAGGAGAAAATGCGTTTAGGAGACCAAACGTGAAGAAACTTTCTGTCCTAATCGTCGACGATTCCTCGGTCATGAGAAAGATCGTGGAACGAGCCCTTCGTCAAGGGGGGCTGGATCTCGGGGAAGTCCGGGAGGCGAGCAATGGCGCGGAAGCGCTCGTCGAAGCTCAGAAAGGCTCGCTCGATATCATCTTGAGCGACATCAACATGCCCGTCATGGACGGGTTGGAATTCTTGAAAAACCTCGCGTCAGTGGCGCCGGCCAAAGGCGTCCCTGTCGTCATGATTACCACGGAAGGAAGCGAGGCGCGCGTCGTCGAAGCTCTTTCCGCCGGAGCAAAGGGGTACCTTCGAAAGCCCTTCACGCCAGAGCAAGTCAAGGAGCGAGTGACCCCGCTCCTGGGAGGTAGCCGGTGAAACCAATGAACAATGCAGCTTCGCAAATTCCGTGCCAACTGGATCCCAGCTGGAAAAGCATTTTGGAATGCGCTTCCCTGGAAGTCTTTGAAATCATGGCGGGAGTGCGGCCGGTGCTAAATCCGGATCCTATCGAGGAGCCCTCCGGGGAACAAACTGCCATGGTGGGCCTCGCCGGCGCGCTTTGCGGAATGGTGACAATCCGGTGTTCCAAGGCGGTGTCGATAAAACTCGGCTCGTTGATGCTCGGGGGAGACGCGGCATCAAGTCCCTCCATCGCCCGCGATGCGCTTGGCGAATTGTGCAATATGGTGGCAGGAAATTTCAAAGCGAAAATCAGCAACCTAGCGGATCATTGCATGTTGTCCGTGCCCACAGTGATTACAGGCGAAGACTACTCGATGGAAACTGTCGAGCCGAATGAAGGCTTAACGGTGGCACTCACGTTGGAAGGCGAGCCAATCTGGGTCGCTTTGACTATTCATTCTTAGCGGGTTCGCGGATTGATGCGGGATTAGCTCACGAATCTTCGAAGGCTTTGCCCATCTCCCGGATCGTTCAGGTCGTAGCGGAAACTTCTTCAAGCGAACACGGGCTAACTCCTTACCGTCTCGTCCTCACCCGTTCATCAATCAATGCTGAAGTATAGTTCGGGGTGGAGGCCAGCACTCAATGAGGCCGCAAATGCTTTATAATCAAAATACGCGATGCGCCCGTAGCTCAGTTGGATAGAGCGTCTGCCTTCTAAGCAGAGGGTCGCCAGTTCGAATCTGGCCGGGCGCGCCACCTAAACTTGCAAGCACCTAGCGAATAAGGGCTGGCGCACTGTAGCGGAAACTGTAGCGGGTTCGCTCCATTTTTGCGGAGTGGCGCAGGTCGTCTTCCTCTGAGTTATTGCTCTCTCGTTGGTTCCACTGCGCAACCCACTAGCAAGAACAGTAAGAACCGCTTAATATGTCCACTCTCTCGCTTCCCGTAGCAATCTCGCACGGCACCCACTGAGTACGAGGTATACGATGATGATGAACGCAAGCCCAACACAAGATTTGGCCAGCCAGCAGCCTGCGGCAAATGGGCTGTCAATTGTCCGCATCACGATCGGCGCGATGTTTGTGTGGGTCTTCTTTGAAAATCTGGGAAAGGGTCTCTACACCGCGTCGGGCTACGCGGGCCTGATCAACTATTACATAAAGGCGAGTCACTCGCCGCACGTGTGGAAGGCAGTGATGGCTTTGGCGGCGAGTCACGCCGCCATGGCCGCCCCTCTGCAGGCGATCACTGAGATTGGTCTCGGGATCCTGCTTGTTATCGGTCTGCTGACGCGCCCGGCCGCCCTTATAGCGTTTCTGTACCTCGGCAGTCTTTGGGTGTCCGAGTGGGGCACGGCGTGGATTTGGGAGCTGTTGGTTCCGGTGATGGCATCGCTTGCGCTCGTGGTGGGACGCGCCGGTCGAGCGTGGGGCGTAGACGCCTTGCTGGCGCGGCGCAAACCATCCTCCCCTTGGTGGTGACTTGAGCCAGGATCAAGTGCGCGTATCGGTCGTCATCCCTACGCACAATGAAGCGCAATCCATCGGCCGCGTCCTAGCTGACCTTCCTGCCGGTATTGTCACTGAAGTCTTGGTTGTAGATAGCAATTCGAACGACGGGACTCCCGAAATCGCTGCAAAAATGGGAGCGCGCGTCCTCCACGAACCTCGTCGCGGATACGGCCGCGCTTGCTTGACTGGACTGGCGGGTGCAAGTAGCCCTGACGTAGTGGTGTTCCTCGACGGCGATTACAGCGATCGGCCGGATGAGCTGCCACTTCTCCTGGCTCCCATTATTGAGGGCCGCGCCGATATTACGCTGGGGTCGCGCCTCGGGAAGCACAGTGTTCGCGGGGCGATGCCGTGGCACGCCGCGTTTGGCAACCGCCTCGCGGCGGCTCTGATCGGGCTTTTGTACAGCCTAAAGATAACCGACCTTGGGCCGTTCCGCGCCGGGCGAGCAGATGTCCTTCGCCGGCTTGAGCTCGAGGAGCAAACCTACGGCTGGGCGGTGGAAATCATTCTAAAGGGGACGCTCGGGGGACTCCGCATCGTTGAGGTGCCGGTGAGTTACTATCCTCGCATTGGGAAATCGAAGATCAGCGGAACGTTGCGGGGCACCGTCGGAGCGGCGTGGTTCATCTTCTTCCTGATACTGCGCTATTATTTTCGGCGTCGAAGGCCCGCAATGGCGCCGCCAGCTTAAGTTTTGTCAGGACGAACTGCTATGGAATTCTCCAGCGAAATTACGGCACATTCGCCCAAGAGGGGCCGCACGCTGGTAATTATGGCAAAGGCACCTAGGCCGGGCAGGGTCAAGACCCGCCTAGCGCAGAGCCTTCCAGTGGAAGCGGTCACAGAACTCTATCGCTGCCTTTTGGACGACACCATGGCGCTTGCGCGCTCCTTGGGTACTGTAGAGGTTGCCATTATGTGCCCCGCTTCGGATGTCGAAGAACTAACGCGATTGACGCGAGGTGTGGTGACTGTCGTCCCGCAGAAAGGGGAGGGCCTTGCGGCAGGCCTGACCTCGGTGTTTGCACACTTTGCAGCGAGTGGCCAGCAGCGTGTCGTTGCCTTCAACAGCGACAGCCCGCATTTGCCGCCTTCTGTTCTTACGAGCGCGTTTGGGGCACTCACCAGTCACGACTTGGCGGTGGGGCCGACAAATGATGGAGGCTATTATCTGGTGGGGGCCAAGACCGCCTATCCTGCGCTTTTCGAAGGCGACGGCATGGGCACCAAAAGCGCGCTTGAGGCTCTGCTCGCGCGCGCCCGCGGATTGCGGCTTTCCATCGCGTACACGGATACCTTCTACGACATCGACGTCCAGGGCGACTTAACTCGGCTTGCCGCGGAATTGCGGCTCGCTCCAGCAAAGGCGCCTCAAACAGCGGCCTGGCTGAAACGGTGGGGACTGGCGGTGGCCCAGTTGCGGACGGCCGCGGGAGACCTGTGAAGCTCACGCCAACCCGCAGGCTGTACGGGTTAGGCGCCACATTACTTGTAGCGCTGACAATCTGCTCACGCAAAATCAGCAGCGTGGGAGAACTCTCCTTCATCATTCCGCTGGCAGTCGCTGGCATCGGATACCTCCTTGCCATTCGTGAATTGTTCTCCACGCCGAAATTCCCCCGCCGCGTTGTCGCCATCGGGCTCGCATTGGCTGCGCTGTGGCATATCCCATTTCTCTTGAGGGCGCCGGGGCCAGATGATGACATTCATCGATATGTTTGGGATGGACGCGTGCAGCGGCTCGGCTATAACCCATACATTGTTGTTCCAAATGACCCCGCGCTCAGCGGCTTGCACACACCCGAGACCCGTACGCTGAACAATCCCGAGGTACCGAGCCCTTATCCAGCCGGAGCTCAGCTTTTCTTCCGCGCCGTAACCGCGATTCATGAGTCCATCTTTGCCTTGAAAGTAGCATTTGTAATTTGCGATTTCGCGATCGTTCTCGTTCTGCTCGATGTCCTTCATAGCAGCGGGCAAGGAGCGCACTGGATTCTCGCTTATGCCTGGAACCCTCTGCTGGCGACGCAAGTAGCAGGCAGCGGTCACGTCGATATCGTCGGTGCGCTCCTGCTGTTGGTATCCGTGGCCGCGCTGATGCGCCGTTGGCGTACGCTTGCCGCCTTGGCCTTTGGCCTGGCTGTTGCGGTGAAGCCGCTCCCAATCGTGCTGCTGCCGCTTTACTGGAGGCGTGTTCGTCTTCGCGACGCCGCGCTGGCGCTACTCGCAGTCGGACTCCTATACATTCCATTTTTCAACCACTGGCGCCTTCCGATTGGCTCGCTCGGCAGTTACATACAGCATTTCCGCTTTAACGATCCGCTGTTTGCCATGCTCGAGCGAGTGGCGGCTCCGCAGCTTGTAGTTGGGCTGGCAGTGCTCGCCGGCCTTCTTACTGCAATCTGGATGAGAAGAAAGGCTGCGGAATGGTCTTCGGACGCTTTTGCTTGGCCCATGGCAGCATCGCTTCTTTGCGCACCGGTCGTATATCCGTGGTATCTGCTCTGGCTTCTACCGTTCCTGCGCTCGGCCTCCACCGTGCCGCTCATCATCTGGACAGTCAGCATCATTCCGACTTACTACGTTTGGCACTTGCGCGCTCTTGGTCGTCCGTGGATAGTTCCTGGCTGGATTATGCTGTTGGAATACGGCTTCGTGACAGTAGCTGCTGTCATGGTCGCCCTGTCTAGGATCACACGACCGTCCGCGATACAATGCTCCGCCGAAGAGATCAAGTGAGGCCAACGCGACTAATTTTCTATATCCAAGTGCGTTTGTCCATCATCGAAAGTGGATACGTGCCATTTCACTGAGGAGGACCCTCCATGACAAAGTTGGGCCGTTCAAAAACAATCCTTTGGGTTTTTTGTGGCGTGCTGGCCCTTGCGGGCACTTCCCGGGCGCAGACGCGCCCTCCCATCGTTGAAGAGCTTGCAAAGACCTACGGCCTTGATTCGTTTGGGCAAATTGAGGCGGTCCGCTATACGTTTAACCTAGAGCTCCCTGCTTTAAAAGTTCACCTCTCCCGCACCTGGACGTGGGAGCCGAAAACCGGCCAAGTCACCTACGAGTCAAAAGACAAAGACGGCAAGCCGGTCAAGGTGACCTATCTCCGGTCTCAGATCGAGAGCGCGCCTGCTAACGTGAAAGATGATATCGACCCGGCTTTCAACAATGACAATTATTGGTTTATCTTCCCTTTCCATGTTTACTGGGACACAAGCGCCAATGTGGACGTGAAGGACAAGCAAAAACTGCCGATTGGGAAGGGCACCGCGAAGCTGGTGTCGGTGAAATATCCCGCGGAGCTTGGCGGCTACACGCCGGGAGATACCTGGAATCTGTACGTCGGGCCGGAAGGTCGGATCGTGGAGTTCGCCTATCACCGGGGTGGACCGAAGAAGCCGAGCAACGTCATAACCACCTGGGCGGGCTACAAGAAGGCTGGCCCGCTGCTAGTCTCAACGGACCATCGCGGGACGGCGGACGGCAAGCCGGCACGAATTTTCTTTACAAACGTGGCCGTCAAGCTGGCCGGGTCGGACACTTGGATCGACGCGAAATAGGAAACAGCCTGCTCGGGCCGTTGATTGATGTCGATCTTCACGGCCCGAACTCCCGGGCAATCACGACCGTCGTGCAAGAGCTGCCAAGTTTGGGCAGGTCACGATTTGCGGCCATGCGAACATTGAGCTGTCGGCGTTCCCCGCGAACGATCGGACAGTAGTGGTCAGCCTCGAGCAGCGCGCCCTGGAGGCGCCGACGTCCGGCACAGCCGCCGTGGCATGTGTCCCGGAATTCGCAGGGCTGGCACGCTTTCGGAAGAGTGCGGGCTTCTTCAAATGGCCCGGAGTCCAGAATGTCGAGCCCCATCGATATTAGCCCCGACAGCGGCTCCCCTGCTCCGGGCCAATAAACGCAGGGCTGTGTCGTGGCCCGCGGCGTAACTCTCACTGTGCTTACGCCACATCCTCCCGGCAGCGGCGGGAGGCCCGCCATCGCTCGAACCAGCGGCTCGCCAATGGCGATCACGTCCGTTTCCGCAAACAGACGCCGGAACCCCTCCCAATACTCTCCGTACGATAACGCATAGATGTCGGATCGCACCGCCTGGTAAACGTTCACACGCAGCGGAGCTTCAAACTGTTTGGCTACTCGCGCCACCTCCGCCAGACGCAAGTAGTTCGCCTTCATCATGACCGCGATGATGGTTACAGGTACGCCGAGTCTTACACAACGCTCTGCTTGTTGGTGGATTAGTGCCCAATTGCCCTTCCCTCGCTGTCCATCTTGTTCCGCTTGCGTGGGGTAATCGAGAGAAAACTCAATATCGTGAAAGGCGTGCAAGTCGCTATCTTCCAACACGGCAACGCTGTGGCCGTTGGAAGTAATCGTAAGTTTAATGGGTTGTTTGCGCAGGTACTCGAGAATCGCTTTAAAGTCCGGATGCATGCCGTTCTCACCGGTGCCCAGATTCACCGAACGGATCGGCAGCCGTTCCATGACGGACTTCACCTGCTCCAGAGTGAGGCGATCGCTGCGCGTTGGGTCTCGGTAACAGAAGGCGCACGAGAGGTTGCACTCGTTGGTGAGCCCTAGCCCGAGCGAAATCGCGGCATCGGCTCTTTTCGCGTTAGATGCGGTGCTCGAAATTTGCACGGGGATATCGTTCACGCTGCGTCCTCCGCCATCAAATTTACGCAACGTGCCAGGCAGTGTGTGTACCGGGAAACTGCGGCATACTCCGGCCGGCTTCCGAGTTTCCGTTCCAGCTCAAAAATCCGTTCGTAGTCTGCGCTGCGTGAGACCCTAGGGGGCAAATAGTCCGCAAGGACGCGTACACCTCGCTCGGCAATCGCCGCCAGTGACGCCTCTATCAGCCTGGATCGCAAGATCTCCGGCGTAAATAGCCGCACTCTGCCTCCGTACAGGCTTTCTTGTCCCCACTCAGCGGTCAAGCTATTTTTCGCTGCCGTCAAATCGCCCGCTTGGATCGCGGCCTTCAATACTTCCCCTGCCCGGTTACGCACGAGAACGGACAGTATCGCCGATGAATCTCGCAAGGCGCGAGCCGCACCGCACAAGACAGCGGCTGGGTCGTCGCAAAATTCCAGGAGGTTGTGGCAAAGAATTACATCGAACGAGCGAGTCTGGAATAGGTCCGCCGATTGTGTAACGTCGCCGTGTTGCAGAACGATCTTGTCCGCGACCCCGGCTTCCATCGCTGCGCGCTTCGCGATATCGAGCATCTCCCGAGAGGAATCCAGCAGCGTAACGCGCATCCCAAGCCGCGCCAGCCGAATCGCAGTCGCTCCCGTTCCGCACCCGAGATCAAGAGCGCACAGCGAAGACTCGGCCTGAGAGGGAAGAAAATCCTGAAGATTGGCAAATGTCAAATCAGAGCGCAACCGGCCCTCGGGCGTCTCGAGGTAGAGGGCATACTTGTTCGCGCCGCTCTCGAAGCGCTCGCTGTCGGCCTTGGCACTCTTCTTCATGCGAGCCTCAACCGAAGTCGCTCTCCAATCCAACCGCTCGTAAGGACCAGTGCGTGGCTCAAAAGCATAAGCGTACTCAAGCGCGGGAAGAAAACCAACTGCACGTTTTCGCTCGAACTTCGGTCCCGTTCAAGGCCCGGGTAAAGGAAGCGCTTTCTCCCGCCCTCACATTCCTGGGCATCTGAGTCCCTGTCCATCTCTGTTACAATGTGAGTGTGCCCTCATATTCGACTACGGCGCCTCGGCGCATCCCTCAACAGAAGCGGGGACAACGTCGCGTGGCTGGTTTCTTGCGTGCGGCCGCATCCGTGATCACGGAGATGGGATATGACCGCGCGACTATGAGCGCGATTGCCGGCCGTTCGCGTTCTTGTATTGGTTCGCTTTATCAGTTCTTTCCGAATAAGCGCTCCGTAGCCGAAGCGCTTCGCGCTCAATACATCAAGGACGTCGAGCAATCCTGGACCTCCCTCGGGCACCAAGCCGCCTCTCTGAGCGCCGAAAATCTTGCTTGCCGGCTGGTGAGCCTGCAGATCGAGAGCGTCAACAGCCATCCTGAATTGCTCGCACTCTTGGACGTTCCTCCAACGGCACACACCCCTAAGCGGCGTGAACTCATTCGCGCCCACATTGCCAACGTACTGATGGCGCACAAACCTCATCTGTCGAAATCCACCGCTCTGCGCGTCGCGTCCGTCGTACAGCAAGTCAGCAAAGCACTGTTGGCCTTGTATGCGCGGACTGACGCCGACGGCAAGCTCGCGATCGTTGAAGAATTCAAATCCGTTTTGGCGGGGTATCTGGTACCCAAATTGGAGTCCTGAGAATCTAGATGATTGGCTGGGGATCTGGACGTTTGCGCAATTCGCTGCGCGGCGCGCGAGAGGAGAATAGCTTGAACGGCAAGCGCTTCAGCTTTCGGAATTCCTTCCTTCTTATTATTTTTGGTTCTCTCCTCTGCTTGTGCTCCGGTTGCGCTCAGAGCCGCTCTTCCGCGCGGCCACAGCGCCCGCCCGAGGTGGAAGTAGCAACCGTGGTCCAAAAAGATGTCCGCGTTTACAGCGAATGGGTCGCCACCCTCGACGGCTACGTCAACGCGCAAATACAGCCGCAGGTCACCGGGTATCTCATCCGGCAGGATTATCGCGAAGGCTCTTTCGTGCATAAGGACGATGTTCTCTTTGAGATCGATCCACGGCCGTTCCAGGCGCTGCTCGATCAAGCAAAAGCGCAGCTCGCCCAGGCGGAAGCCCAGCTTGGCAATGCCACGCTTAACGTAAATCGCGACATACCGGAAGCCCAGGCGAAGGCGATTCCTCAGAGCCAGCTCGATACCGACCTCCAAACACAACTGGCGGATAAAGCGGCTGTAGAGGCCGGCCGAGCCGCCGTCGAGCAGGCCGCGCTGAATCTCGGATTCACGAAAGTGCGCTCACTGATCAGCGGAATTGCCGGCATCGCGCAAGTTCAAGTGGGCAACTTGGTCACTCTCACCACGGTGCTCACGGGCGTTTCTCAAGTGGATCCGATCAAAGCGTATTTCCCCATCACTGGCGAGGAGTATCTTCGCATCGCCGGTAAATTCAGCCCCGATACAGTAAATCTGTTCTCGAAAAGTTAGCCGATTCCCCTCGAGT
>Ga0335073_10012094_pt1 | contig 12120 bp, 11 predicted proteins | sample Lox_Sample_22_FD_207093 | JGI IMG/M metagenome (GOLD analysis project Ga0335073, IMG submission 207093) | Soil microbial communities from Loxahatchee National Wildlife Refuge, Florida, United States - Lox_Sample_2.2 | ecosystem: Environmental > Terrestrial > Soil > Wetlands | place: USA... | reverse complement strand
ACAATCGACGAGCTGTAGTCGATCGGGCCGTTACCGTCGTGGTTATCGATTGTGAGTTTCAAAACCGTGCCTCCGTGTCAAACCAGCGTTGCGGGACTGGGGAGGAAGGTGCGGAAGCACACAACCTGCTCGCCGTCGTTCATGTCAGTCACCGGCAGTGCGCGAAACGTTGCGTTCAGGGAGAATCGCTCCAGCGGGGACGCCAGCACGGTCGCCGATTCAGCACCGCCGCTCGTCGATTGCAGGCGCGGGTAGTGAAACAGAATCCGCTCGCCCTGTTCGCCGTCGACCACGAACAAGGCCGACCACTCCTGAAAGAAGCTTCCACCCTCCCGATCGACGAAGCCGGAAATCGGCTGAACCCGCATCGTCGCCGCAGGAATGCCGGCGATCAGCGGCTGTGCCAGCTGCAGTCCGGTCGATGTAGCCGATGCGACCCGGGCAACATTGAACGAAACACGCCGAATGTAGTCCGGGTCGCTGTTCACCGCGCCGGCGCTGCTCACGTATGCGGCGCAAACGCCACTGCCCACGAATCCCGTCTGTCCCGTGTAGTCCACGTCCACTGTCACCAACGAACCCGCCGCAAATCCCGCCGCATCCGAGGCAGCCATCGCCAGCGATGTTGCTGTCGATCCCGCGGTGAGACTCACCGCAGGCACGCCTTTGCTGCCTGATCCGCCGGCGGCGCCGCCCGACGCCGGCAGGATGAGGTTCATGTGCTGCGAGCCCGCGGCCAGGGCCATGGAAAGCTTGCTCCACGCCTTGAATCGAAGAGATACCGTGGCATCGACGGTTTGGCGCACCTGGAACTGCGTAGTGCCGGGACTTCCCGTGACGAGTTCCGCATACCTGCTCGCGGACTTGCGCGTGAAATTCTCAATCCATCCCAGATCCAGCCATGGCGCGGGTGGTGCATGGGTTGCGAAGCGGCCATTGACCGACGGATCGAAGAGAGTCGGCGTCCGATGAACCCGATCGACCGGCGCGAAGTAGGCACGCACGGCTCGCCCCATGGGCGGCAGCGCGGGCAGCGGCGTTGTCGCTTGCGTACTCATTGCTCCCCCTGTTCCTGAAAGGCAAAAACCGTGACCTTCACCGTACGGCTCAGGCGATCGCGCTCGATCACTACAGGACTGAACTCAGGTTCGGACCAGAAAACCATCGTTTCCATGGCAGTCGCCGGGTTAGTCGTGTAATTCATCTTTTGTGCCGAGTACGGATACAAGAGCTTCAGCACCTCGTAGTCCATCTCTTCGAGGGCTCTTCCGCGATCGAGACCGGCGTTGGTCTGTGTTCCCGCGGTGCTGTACCCGATCTCGCATGTCATCTGCGACAGAATCGCCGGCAGCTGCAGATCGGCCTGCATTCCTGTCCAGTTCAGCGCAAATGCGTCGAGTATCGGCTGCGCCGCAGGCGCCTCGGCCTCGCTCACCAGAATGCCCGGCCGGCTCACAGCCCTCAGCGTCATGGTGCGCGCCGGATTCAGGCTGGCGAGCCGGCCGCGCAGCAGAATATAGAACGTGTCTTTTGCGTTTTGCATAGGTCACTCACTCAGTTACATTTCTTGTTGCTGTGTGCGGATATCAAGCCATCTGTGACATTGGCGCGACGCTACGAATTCACATCGGCCACTCGCCGCCGGCATCCTGTAACAGCAGGCGATACAAATAAGCCTCTCCCTGGCTCTCCGATGCCGAAACGGCTTCGATCAGAAACAGCTTTCCGGCAACGACCACACCGCTTGCCTGGCCGAACAGCGCCTGCGGCGAGCTCAGCTTCAGCTGCGACACCTGCGCAGCAACCGCGTCGGCTGAGACCAGCAGTTCGTACTTCGGCAGTTGCCCGTCCCCGAGCGCCACGCGTGCTTTGCGAAAGACGACGGGCGCCAGGGGAAGCGAGAGAAAACCCGGTGCGTTGAGCCCGATTTGTCCTGCGTCGCTGGTATCGGCCTGGAGCGGAGGCATCTGCAGGCTGGCAGTCGTGCCGCCTCCCGCCCGCAGCATCGCTGTCGCTGCCCGCTGTGCGAAGCCGCCTGGATTTTGTGTGCTTAAATCGGCCATGGCTCACCCCACCTTCACAGAAACCCAGGGCCGCAGCAGCGCCTGGACCGTCGCGTCCACCAGCGAGCCGGAGAAATACTGCAGCTGCAGCGTGTCCACTCTGGACGACTTCACATTGAGTCCCGGCGTCGACTGGGCGTTCTTCACGATCTGCGCGCAGGCGCACTTCACGGCGTTGGGCAGCGTCGTAAGGCCCGCGGTGTACGTCACCCTGACCTCGTTGTAGGGAAGGCCGAGGAGGTTGAGCGGAAACGTGAGCTCACCTGTGTCGGCAATAAAGTCCACCGTGGTCGGATCGACAATGGTCCACGCCCCCGGCAGCGAGAAAACCCACAGGATTTCTTCCTGGATTGGAGACGCGAACTCACCGCGCCGCGGTTTCGCGTAACGCGCCTCGATCGACACCAAAGGGAGCGTCGCCGGCGCGACCGGCGCCAGCGGCAAATGCGTCAGCCGCACGGTCTGTGCGCCATTCACGATGCGCAGTTGCTCGGTGTACTGCGTCAGGTTCAGACTGGTGCGGCGGCAGTGGCTGTCCATCAGCGACGAAGCCGCCGTAATCCAGTCGTCGGTCACGTCCGGCGCCAGCCCGTACGTCTGATATTCAGTTGGCTGCAGATAGCACGCCATGGTTTCTCCTTACAGAAGCAGGTTGGAGCGCGAAGCTCAGGCCACAAAAGGAGGGCCGGTTCGATCCTCAGCGAGCGCGGGTTTTCGCCCGCCAGAGAAATCAGCGCCGGCCCTTCTTGTCGAAGCTCCGCAGCATTGCGCGGAGCCGCACATCGCGACTACCGGTCGACCAGCACCTGGTAATGCGCGTAGCTGGCGCCCTTCACCACGGGAGCGCCGAACTTGACCACCACATGCTGCGAAGCCAGCGAGCCTGGTGTTCCCAGCTGGAAGACGCGCGGGTTGGGATCGCTGAGCCAGTGATACTCGATCAGGTCCTCGGTAACGATGTAAGCCGGCAGCACGGCATTGCCGGAGCCCGGCGTGCCCGTGTAAGCCAGTGACCATTCCGGAATCAGCGGCAGCTCGCCGGCCTGCGTGGTGAGCATCTTCACGCTGAAGCCGGCCGCGATTTCCTTCGTGTTCAGGATCACGTTGAACTCCGACTTCATCTCCCGATCGATCAGGTCCAGCAGGACCGGATTCGCATAGATCGCCGTCGGCCGCACGGCGTAGCTGGTGTTCGCGCACATCTGTGCAATCGTGGACTTGAGCCCGTCGGTGATGCTCGCGCTGGTGCCGATGGTCGTGGTGTTGCCGCCCGCCGCGATCTGCGCTGCGGCGCCGAAATACTGCATGGTGGTCGGCGCGCTCAGCGAGGTGTCATTGCCGTTCCACAGCGCCACGTCATGCGCCAGCATCACGCCTTCGATGGTGTCGACCAGGTCCTTCGCCTGCAGATAGGCGAACTGCTTCTGCTGTGCGCCCAGTTCCATGTCAAACAGGTTGTAGTTCAGCTGCGCGACGATGGCCTTCAGCGGCACACTGCGCTCCTGGCGCGTGGGCGTCACGACCGGCGCGACAATGTTGCGCGGGTCGACGAAGCCCGCGGTGCCGGGATTCGGAATTGCCGTCTGCTCGAAGTAGCGCGACGGGTGGCCGGTGGCCGGAACCTGCCTGATGCGCTGCCCGAACATGTTGCGGCGGCGAACGATGTCGGTGATCTCGGTCTGGTAGAGAGGAACTTCAACCGCGCCGGGCCCGATGTAATCCGCCGCTGCGTGAATGTCGAGAAAATTGGCTGTCATAGCACCCTTTCGTTAAGAAAAATTCGTTGGACCACAAAAAAGCCGGCACCCAGGCCGGCCTCACATCCTGTGCATGTTTGCGGTTGCTAGCCCACAACTCCAGCCCGCAGCAGTTGTGCCTTCACGGCAATGCGCTGCTCCAGGCTCAGCCCGTTCAGCGCAGCATCCAGCGTGCCCGCCTCCAGCGAATCGAGAGACGCGATTCCCTGTTTGGCCAGGAACTGCGCCGTCGTTGCAGGGACCGTCTTGCGGCCCGGCTTCGGACCCTCGGCCTGCGCTTCCATCTGTGCGCGCAGCTCGGCGATCGTCTGCTCGGCGGCATCGAGCCGCTTCTGCAACTCCGCTTCACGGCCGGTTTCGACCGCGGCGACAATCTTCCGAACCTCGCCGGTCCGATCGCTCTCCTGCTGCTCGATCAGTGCCGCCGCCCGCTCGAAGAGCGCCGTCGCAGCCTCCAGACGCGCTTCCATGCGCTCCATGCTCTCGGTCAGCGCGACCATGCTTTCGCCTGTTTGTGCTTCCATGTTTCTTCCTTTCCTGTTGTTCCGTCCGGCTGGCACTGGCCGGCCCTCCGGGAAAAACGTCGGGTTGTGCCCGCGTGGACGCGTTCGCGCAGCGCCGAACGGGCGGTGATGGACCGGCAGCTGCGTGCTGCCAGTTCGAATGAAGTGTTGCGGTAGGCCGCCTTCTCGCGCAGCAGAATGGCCGCGCCCGTAAACGTCGCCCGGGTCAGCGTCCAGATCTCAGCACGCATGTCCTCTACGTGCGCATCGGCCAGCTCCCAGGACATTCCCATAGCCCCCGGCAGACACTCGCGCATCTGCCGCTCCACCTCGGGAAAATCTTTGGCAAACAAATAGCCGGCCACGCGCAGCTGCGAGCCGTCCACGTCGGCGTGCGTGATGATGCCGCACTTCCGCCGGGAATCGTGTCCGTCCCACGACGGCACGTAATCCACGGCCATCCCCAGCAGCGACGGCAGCGCGGCCCGCGCCGCCCCGCCCGTCAGGATCACGCGATGTCCGCGCGCCCCCGATGGCGGCTTCGTGCTTGGCTCATCCACCAGTGTCAGCACGCCTGTAAAGGGAGCGCGATTCGGATGACCCGCCACCTCCGGCAGCGTAACGGCCATGGCATCCAGTTTCATGATGTCTCCTGTCATCCCTGCATTTCCTCATCTGTAACTGTTGTTGTGACGTGTTCCTCCTTCTTTGCTTCGAAATCTGCGTCCTCCTCATCCGGCCGAGTCGCGGCTGCGCCTGCCTCGGCCGCAATTGGCCCCAGCCCGCGCATCGCGCGCACTTCGTTGACGGTCAGAACACCGGCCGCCAGCAGCGCGGTCTGCATCTGCACCTCCTGCATCTCGTCGCTCGCATCCAGATCGTTGAAGACGAATTCGAATTCCGGCCATCCCAGCCGCTTGGCAAACAGATCCCGCGTCAGATGCTCCCCCATCAGCCGCGCCAGCGGCACGATGGCGCTGTGGAACGCTTCGTCCCGCAGTTCCGAGGCTGTCGAGCGGTTCACATCCTGCTCCAGGCCCAGCAGCACCGGCGGCAGCGAGAACGCGTTCGCAATCATTCGGATCAGAAACTCCTGCCAGCTCAGGCGCAGATCCGCATCCGTGCCGGCGGCGAAGCGCAGCACTTCCGGCTTCTGCTCGGTGCTCAGCAGTGGAACGCGTCCTGTGCCCTCAATCTCGTCCTGCCACCAGCGGATCAGCCGCTCGTGCTGCGCCGGCGTCGTCTCGTTGAGCCACAGCGCATACTGCACCACCGCGTTGCTGGCCAGTTTGCCGGCATAGCGATGTGCGCTCAGGAACGAATTCACCGTCTCGAACGCCACCTCCAGCGGTCCCAGACCGAACGGCGTGTAGCTGCGCGGATTCATCCGCACATAGATCAGCTGGTTGTCCCTGAGCGGGATCGCCGAGTCCGTCCCGGCCAGGCCCGTCGCCTGCGCAAAGCGCACCGACTCCGCGCTGCCATCCCACTTCGGATCGATCCGAATCGTCGCACCATCCACCGGCCACAGCTGAAAGGGCTGGCTCCCGTCCCCGGTCAGTTCCATCTCGATCGCGCCAAAGCCCCCCACCAGCGCGTCCTCGATCGTCTGCTCCAGCAGTGTCCGGAACGAGTCGGATGGATTGGGAAACTCGAGCGACCGCCGCAGAATCCGTGCCCGCTCGGCCGAATCCGGAACCCCTTCGGGGCCGTGGTCGCGCTTCAGCCGCACCTGCCAGTCCATGGCGGCCACGCGGTCCTTGATGAGGTTGATCGCGCGCCGCACCACCGGCGTCTCAGCGAACTTCCGCAGGTTCGCCGGCGTTGGTTTGGGCAGCGCCTTCGCAGGCAAGGAGTACGGCGTCAGAATCGACGGCAGCGCCACCGTCTTTCGCTGCGGCGTTTCTTCCCTGCGTCCGGCCCCCAGCAGCGCCAGCGCGTGTTTCCATTGTTCTCTGATGTTCACGTCGTTTTGCTCCTTCCCTTCCCTTCCCCAAATGAAAAGGGCACGGCGTTGTGCCATGCCCTTCGCGGCTTTCCTGAGCCCCTGTCTCTTAGACCCGTAACTCTCGCCTGGCTGTCTCCGCCACGCGCTCCATGTCGTTCACCGTGAGCACGCGAATCTGCTGCGCCTCCATCGTTTCCACGCCAAACCGGTACTGGGCAACCTCGTCTTCGCCCACCGCGACCTCTCCGTGGCCGTTGCGCAGGGCCTCCACAATCGCTGTCAGCTCCAGCTCAGCGTTTTCTACCCTCGCTACACCTTCGCGCAGTGCCGGAGCGCTGAAAGCCAGCACCTTGGCCAGCTCCACGTCGCCCAGCAGCGATACCGCATGAAACATCCGCACCGTTCCGTTGGGCCGGTAGCCGCAGTCGATCTTCAGCGGATCGCCCGGCCGCGTGTACGCCGACGCCGCAATCCGCCTGCGCATCAGATCCCACACCCGCGCATGCTCAAACTGCGTTCGCATGCTTCTCACAATCGCCTGTCTTCCGCTCAGCGCCTGCCGCGCCCGCAGTTTTCGCGGCTCGACGTACAGCCGCATCAGCTGATCCATCTCCGCCGCCACGTTTTCTGCCAGACACCCCTTCGGCTCGGTAATTTGTAACTGATGCGAGAACGAATCTTCGATGGTCTTCATCAGCGGCACCGTGTCCGTTCCCGTCTCCAGCAGCCGCTGCCGCATCTCTGCTTCCATCGCCTCCAGCATCGCGATATCGGCATCCGCATCCACGCACCGCACCCGCCCCCAGTCCTTCGTGAAGCGCACCACCGCCGCGGCAGGATGCGCCGCCTCGCGCAGCATCACTCCGATGTTCACAAACTCGTTCTTCACCGGATCCGGGACATACCGGATCAGCGAGAACTGGCACGCCAGCCGCTCGTCGCTCACATCACCCTTCCCGGAACGTTCCCACTCACGTTATCGCCCCATTCCGTCTCCGCAAACTGCCTCCCCTGGGCTCCGAGCCCTTTCCTCTCCCAGTTTGGAAATGGCGCTCTCGACGATTCCCGAAACTCCGTAATTCTGTCTCGCACCTGCGACCTCCGCTTGATCAGCTTCTCCACCAGATGCTCCAGAACCTCCGCCTCGTTTCCATACCACTCCGGCGGCACCGCCTCAGCAATCTCCCAGATGCGTTGAGCCTCGATGCCCTCCAGACGGCTGAGCCACGGTTCAAAGCTCTCCCAGCCCGTCACGTTGCGGTACACGACATTCCTGGCGTAGACGCCCCGCAGCGGTGCATCCTCAAACCGCCACTCCGCCGCGTTGAAGCAAAATCCCTGATCGATGAACGTCGCGCTGTACCGCTTCTCCCTTCCCCTGCGACAGAACAGCGCCTGCCGCCCGTTGGCATTGCACGTCCATTTGTCGAGCACCAGCGCACCTGCGAATTCGCGGAGATTCTTCACCTCCACCAGCTGCTCTTCCGGCAAATAGTCCGCTATATGGCCCGGCATCAGCCCACCCACCATCTGCGAGCCGAACTGCAGCCCGGGAACGCAGCGCTCCCGCCGCTGCCCCAGATCCATCTCCAGCTCGCTGGTCTGCTCGATCAGCCACGGCGTCACCTCCACCACGTCGCAGTGCGGCACCGTCAGCCCGATCAGCGCTCCCAGCCGTGTGCCCAGAAGCTCGTTGGGCAGAACGCGCAGGTGCTGCGGGTTGTTCTGGAACTTCACCACCCACGCGTTCCCATCCGCTCCGAGCATCAGGTGGCTTTGCGCTCCACCCCGCATCTTCCGGATCTGCTGTATCGCCAGGACCGTCACTGCTCCTCCGGATTAATCATGCTAATGCAGCCCGCCTGCCGCATGCCTGGTCCCGCACCGCCAGCGCAATGGCCATCGCCAGGACGCAGTCGTCGTGTTCCCCGGCACGGGCTTCATCGCGGCCATTTGCCTGCCGCACAAAACCACGGCACTGCAGCAGCAGCCGTTCGCTCCGTAAAGCCGCCGGCGTCTCCACCAGTACCTGATCCAGGCGCGCAATCATCTGCCTGCGCGACAGCATCGAGGTCAGAAACCCGGGGCCGTCTTTGTCGCCGTACAGCCGGTCGTATCGATGCAGCCCTTCCAGGTGCGCCAGCACTCCGGAGCCGTGGTTGTTGCGTTCCACAGCTACCAGCGCGCCGTTGTACTCGCGCGCCAGGCTGACGGCTGCCTCCGCTGTTTCCAGCGGCGGCAGATGCTCCTCCAGCTCGGCGCACTGCATCCCCGTCTCCATGTCGACCATTTCCATCGCCGTGTAGTCTCCCCCCGATCCGCCCCCCGCCGGATCCACGGCCAGCACGTACTTCCTTCCTTTCTCCGGGCGCATCCAGATCCGCATGCTGCCGTTCCGCCGCGTTTCCACCGGTGGAGTCAACTCGGCCAGCCTCCTGCGGATCGATTCCAGATCGAAGGCGCACTCTCCGCTGGCCAGGAAGCATTCGTTCGCATCCTCGGCATACTCCTGCTTCGCCAGACCACGAAAATTCTGGTGGAGTTGCCGGCGATAGCCAATCTGTTCCGGCTGCAGTTTGTGCTTCTCCACCAGTTGCCGCTCGATCTCCGTCATCTCCCCCTTCTCCACCGGCACACCCACATACGCATTCTCCAGCCACCACGGAAAAAAGTGGCGGATCATCCCCGTCCTCTCCGCCTCCTGCCATTCCTTCCAGAAGCACCCGGAGGCGCCGTTCGGCGTCGACTCCAGAACCAGCTCCCCGTCCGGCGACAGCGTCGCAAGCAGTCCACCCAGGGTCTCTTCCGCATCGCCGGGCCACCGCGCCAGCTCCGTGCAGTGCAGGTTGCTGATCGTCAGCCCTCGGCCGGCATTGCGGTCGCCGGCCGTCTCCACCAGGTACTCACTGTCCAGCCCCGGAAAAACAATTCGCCGCGCACTGCGCTGCGCGCCCTTCAGCACTCCTTCCCGCAGGGGCTTCGGCAGATGATCGAGGAAACGATGCACGATGCGAAAAATCTGCTCGGCGGCCTCCTGCGTATGCGCCACCTGCACCGTCACCGTTCCCGGGTGCAGAATCGTCCGCAGAAAAAACCTGCCCGCAATCCACGTCGTCACTCCCATCTGCCGTGCCTTGAGCACGATGTTCTTCTGACGCGCCTTGCTGTGATATTCCAGCTGCGCTCTGTTGGCGGCCAGGCCGGCCCTCCGGCCCAGCCGGTTCCTGATCTTCAGGACCTCCTTCGTCAGTTCCAGAGCCGACTCCCCTCCTTTGTCCAGCTCCAGGCCCAGATCGACGAGGTCCTCCCGGCTGCCCGTCCCAAAGTTGAATTGCATGCCCGGTTCCGGTCACTGATTGATGGCGTATTCCATTGTCAGTTGCGCCGATCCCGGATTAGTCGTGCATCCCACGCCGGCCGTCTGCACTCCCATCGACAGGTTGTGCCCGGCGGTCACCGAAACGCCGGTCACAGCATTGCGATAGCTGTAGGTGGCCGCCGCCAGCGTGACCGTCTTCAGCCACGCAGCCGCCGTGCTGTCGTAAATTCCGATCACCGGATATGTGCTGCACCCTGCCGGCGCTGTACCCACCGCGATATCGAGCCGAGTCATATTCACCGCGACGCTCGGCGACCAGATCGCTCCCAGCGAACTGTTCGTCGACGTACCGAAGGTTCCCCCGAAGTAGCCATACCAGGTGGAGCGCCACGCCTGCGCGCAGTTCGCGTTGCCGTTGGCCGCGATGCCCGTCGCGTAGGAGCCCGCCGGACACTGTGTCGGCGTCGCCGCCAGAGAATTCGCTGTTGCCGCATTCGTCGAGCTCGCCGCAATCTGCTCGGTCCCGTAGTAGTTCGAGTCCGGGCCGCATGCCAGCGTCACTCCGCCTGCCGAGGCGAGCGAGTAGCTTCCCGACTTCGTTCCCACCACCGTGATCGTTTGCCCGCTGGTTGTTGCCAGCTGCACGGCGTTGCCGGTCGTGTCGGTCTTCACAATCGTGAATTCCATCCCCGTCGGCGTCAGCCCGTCCGGCATCGGTGTGTAGCAGCTGGGCAGCGTCAGGGTGAATCCGCCGCTTGAGGCGTTGGCCAGGACGATGTGATTCGCCTTGGTCAGAGTCATCGACGAAGTCGCGGAAACCACGCTCGTCTGCAGCCCCGTGTGGCGAATCGTGCCGTCCGCCATCACCGCGAAGTTGGACGCCTGTCCGCTGAATCCGCTGTAAAAGGAATCCCCCTGCCCTCCCGAGAAGTTTTCCACCTCGACTCCTCCCTGATTGGCCTGGCCGCTGAGCGGTGTCACGAAGATCTTCGGAGTAACTCCGGTCTGACCGCTGCCATAATTGGTGTTCGACGAGTTATTCCCTGCCGTGTCGTAGGCTGTCTGCCGGGCCGACACGCGCTGCTGCACGTATTGTCCGCAACCAGCCAGGTTACTCACTGACGAGTAAGAAGGCGCACTGCCATTGTTGCCCATGTAACTGATCCATACACCTGTGTTGCCCGCCGGAGAACCAGGAATGCCTGCCGAGTTGCTCATGTTCAGGCAATCGACATTGGAAATAACCAGGTTGGAGCTCACCGTGCCCTCTACCTCCGCAAACGTCGCGTTAGGAAAGCTCGTTGTCTCCGGCCACTGGATGTGGCCGCCGTTGATCTGTACGCCATTCGACTTCAGGTCGAATGCCGCCACAGCTGGCGAATCCATGTACGTGTTGAAATACATGTTGCCGCCCGATCCCGTATCCACCACCTCATAGTTCGTTGCCCAGGAAGCGTCTGCCGCGCTGGAATTCGTCTCCCCGTTGTTGCATGGAGCCGACGTGCAGGTATATGGATAACCAAATCCGTGAATCAGCTCAAACGTAGTCCCGCCGCCGGCATTGTAGACGGCCGCCTGCTTTGCATTGCGAACCAGCAGGTTCTCCACAAGGCTGTCCAACACCGTGCCCTGCAGGTTCAGACCATAGTTAGGACGGCTCGCCGGCGTAAACGACGCCGACGAATAACTCACCGTCACATTGCGCATCTCAAAGTTAGCCTGATGCGTACCACTCGATTCGCCGAAGTAGAATGCATCCTGCGTCGTATCGTTGACAGTCACGTCATCGACATAGAGGCCGCGGAACCACTGAAGACTGAATCCGTGATTCGCGTTTTTGTTCGCCAGAATCAGGAGGTTCCTGAATGTGCAGCTCTGGGCCTGGCTTCCGGCGGTGTTCTGCAGGCTGAACAGGTCTCCACCGAGACTCGAGGGCACGCTGATCACTGTGGACGCATTCCCGTTGTCAGCCGTCACCGTCGGTGCCGCGCTGCCGATCAGGCTCACGCAGGCTCCGTTGGTTGGCTCAGCCAGCGTCGCTGTCACTGCAAAAGTCCCCGGCCCCAAACGAACTGTCTGATTCTGTCCGCTGGTGGTTGCCTGACTTAGTGCTGCCGCCCACGCTGCATTCAACGTGGTATACGTTGCGCCGTCGACCGTGAATTCGCCGTTGATCGTTGCGCCTGTTACTCCGCCCTGGGCCTGCACTGCACCGGGAAGCGAGAGGTTGCCGGCCGTATCCAGCTTCGAAGTTTTGCCGTTGCATCTGACTGAGAAACCGCCGCTGGCATTGCCCGCCAGGGTCTCCGTGCAGTAGGCGTTTGCACCGCCAAAACCCGTGGCTCCCGCTGTAAGGGTCCATGTGGTTGCGGGAATGCTGTACTGCAGAACGTCTTCGCCGGTGTTGCCGGAGTTAGCATTCTGTGCCAGCAGCATGTTATAAGGCTGGGTCCACTTCGAGCAGATATAAGCATTGTTGACTACATCGAAGCATCCCACCACCAGCGCGCCGGTGAAGCTGCTTGTACTG
>Ga0335073_10012093_pt1 | contig 12120 bp, 11 predicted proteins | sample Lox_Sample_22_FD_207093 | JGI IMG/M metagenome (GOLD analysis project Ga0335073, IMG submission 207093) | Soil microbial communities from Loxahatchee National Wildlife Refuge, Florida, United States - Lox_Sample_2.2 | ecosystem: Environmental > Terrestrial > Soil > Wetlands | place: USA... | reverse complement strand
GAGCGGGCGTTCGACGCCACCCACACCACCAGCCCGGCGGGCTCGATCATGGCCAGCATCGACGCCGCCCGGGCGCTGCTGGCCCGGGACGGCAAGGACCTGTGCGCCCGGCTGCTACGCGCCGTGACCGCGGCCAAGCTCCGGCTGCGGCAGGTTCCCGGGCTCGGCGTCCTTGACGGCCCTGGCGTCGATCCGACCAAGCTGGTCGTGCTGCTGGCCGGGACCGGCGCGCACGGGATGGCCATCGAGGCCGACCTGATCGCGGCCGGGATGCCGGTGGAACTGGCCGACCGGGACACCGTGGTTCCGATCGTGACGATCGCCGACGACGAGGACCAGATCGCCAGGTTCACCGAGACCCTGGTGGCCGCCGTCGAGCGCCACCGCGCCGCGCCCCGGCATCCGGCCGCCGCCGCGGCCTGGACGGTGGTGCCGGAAACGGTCCTGGCGCCGCGGGAGGCGTTCTTCGCCCAGAACGAGACCGTTCCGGCCGATGCCGCGGTCGGCCGGGTCAGCGCCGAGCTGATCGCCCCCTACCCGCCCGGGGTCCCGGTGCTCGCGCCCGGCGAGCTGATCACATCCAGCGCCCTGAACGCGCTCCGCGAGGTCCATGCCGACGGCGGCCGCATCGCCTACGCGGCCGATCCCACCCTGGCCACCTTGCAGGTCATCTCGGGCTGAACGTGTTGCAATGATGACACGGTGTGATCGGACCATGTCAGGACCGGGTACTCTCACTTCTGGCGTCGGGGGCCGTCGGCCGCGGGGGCATCTGGCGCCGGGATAGCGCTGCAGTTCCTGTTGTCCGAACCCCGCCGGGACCCCTGAGCAGGTGTATATGACCCGCTATATGCGGATGCCAGGCCGCGTCGCGCCAGACGGCCGGTCCGTCGCGGCCGCCCGGCGCCACCTTGCCAGGCGCATCGGCTGTGCCCTGATCGTCGCCACCGCCAGCGTGGCCCTGGGACTTAGCGTTCACCATGGCCTGCAGACGACCACCGCGCTGCTGCGCCCGCGGGCGATCAGGGGCTCGGTCGTTGCCGACCGGCAGGAAGAGTGCATCTATCACGGCATCCGCGCGGACCTGCCCAAGGGCGCTGCCGTCTATATCAACGATCAGGTCCACATCCAGCGGCTGGCCGAGCTGTCGACCCTGTGGGCCGTGCCCCAGCGCAGGCGCGCTACCGCGCGGTGGACAATCGCCCTGGTTCCCGACTCCCCCCATGGTCCCGGCTCCCATCTTCGGTGGCGCTGTTACGGGCTGGCGCTGGAGGTCCGGCGCACATGACCGAGCTGCTGGTGGTGATCGCCGGGCTGGGCGCTCCCGGCTTCCTGCTGGCCCTGGCGGTGGCGGGCGCTTCCCCGGTGCTGGTTTTTCTCGCCCCGCTCATCGGGGCGGGCCTGGCTGCGGTGGCGGCCGTGCTCGAGCTCGGCGTGGGCGGCTCGCTGCTCGCCTGGTATGTGGCTGTCGCGGTGATCGCCAACGTCGCGGTGGTCGCGTTGTGGCTGGCGCGCGTGCGCTTCCCGGCCCCGGCGGATCCGCCGTGGGAGTGGTCCATCCTCACGCTGGCCGTCGTGCTGGTCGCCCTGATCATCCCGCTGCGGGCCCTGCGCGCGGAACTGATCGGGTGGGACGCCAACTCGATCTGGCTGACTCATGCGCTGATGGTGTCCGGCGGGCATCACGCGCTGGTCAGCGGCCTGAAGAACCCGGTGTACCTCTTCTCCAACCCGGATTACCCGCCGCTGGTGCCCGCCGCTGGTGGGCTGGCCTTCGCGCTGTTCGGGCGGGGTGATCTGCATATCGCCCCGGGCACGACGGTGTTGCTGAATGCCTGTGCCCTGGGGGTCGTCGGCGCGGGCATCGCCGCCCTGGGCAGCGGCCGGCGTCAGCTGACGCGGCTGGGCGCGATCGCCGCCGGCGGGGCCATCTGCCTGGTCGGCTTCGCCGTCGCCGGCCAGTTCGGGGTCAACGGCTATACCGACTTGCTGTGGGCGGCGGCCGCCGTGGGCGCGGTCATCTGGGGACTGGTCCTGCCCCGGGGCACCCAAGCGCTGGTGATCGCCTGGATCTGCGCCGCCGTGGCCACGTTGACCAAGAACGAGGGGCTGACCACGGGCCTGGCCTTGCTGGTTCTCATCGCCCTGCGGTACCGGCCGCTGACGCTGTCCTGGGTTCGGCGGCTCCGCCGGCGCTCAGAAGGCAGGCGTTTCCCGGACGTGGCGGCGTGGCCGGTGGCACGGGAGTGGGCGGAGCGGGCCGGGTTCGTGGTGGTGCCCGCCCTGCCCGGACTGGTCTGGGCCGGGCTGATTCATCGCCTCGGCATTAGCGACAGGTTCTTCGAGTCGCCCTCGTCAGAAACCTTGGTCCTTCGGGCCCATGCCACCATCGACGGCATGGCCGCGCAGCTGGCTGTCGCGCCGGTCGCCGCGGCCGTGCTCGTGGCCGGATGCTGCTTGCTGCGGCGGGACCGCGAACGCGCCCGGTTCGGGAACCCGGCCTGGCTGTGGCTGGCGTGCCTGGCGTCGCTGCTGACCATCTTCGCCACCTATGTCTTCGGTGGGTATGAGATTTACGGGTGGCTGACGTACAGCGTGAACCGGACGACCATCTTCGCTCAGCTGCTCCTGTACGCCGAACTCGCCATCTGGCTGGTGATCGCGCTGGACACGGCTTTCGCCGACGATCGCGTCCAGCAGCGAAACGCCACCCCGTCCGCGGTGTCCGCGGCAGGCGGTCCCCGGTCATAATGGCGAGACTGGAGGGAGCGAACCATGCCGTTCGCGATGAGCGCTGCCGAGCGGGAGCAGTTCCTGGCCGGACTGCATGTCGGCGTGCTGAGCGTGGCCGCGCCGGAGGGTGACGGCCCGGGGGGCCGGGCGCCGCTGGCCGTCCCGGTCTGGTACGACTACCAGCCCGGCGGCCAGGTCAGCGTGATCACCGGCCGAAACTCGCGCAAGGGGCTGGCCATCCGCGCCGCGGGCCGGATGAGCCTGTGCGCCCAGGACGAGAAGCCGCCGTACCGGTATGTCACGGTCGAGGGGCCGGTCGTGATCGAGGACCTCGATCCCGCCGAGCGGCTGGCCATGGCCCGCCGTTACCTGGGCGCCGCGGGCGGAGATCAGTACGTGGCCAGCAATCCCGATCCGGCCGGCGAGAACATGATGATCCGGATGCGGCCGGAGCACTGGCTGAGCGTGGACTACGGAGGGGGACGGGGAGGTGGGCGGGGGTCAGGCTGAGGCGGCTGGCCGGCTGCCTCAGTGATCTTCGCGCAGCAGCCCGAGAATCGCCTGGATCCCGGTCTCCACGCGGGTGACAGCCGATTCCAGGCGACGGAACCGCCCCGTGTGTTCGCTCTGGGTGACGGCCAGCGCGCGCAGCAAGGTGTCCTGGGCGTCCAGCCGGGCGGTCAGTGTTGCCTGGTCAAGATCCATTGCCGGGAGTCTATCGGGAGTGGCCGACAGTCGCGGAGGGCCAGAGCGTCTGGGAGCGGTGCTGGCGGGTGCGATGCTGGGTGTATGGGCGAGCACGGCGTCTGCCTGCGATTCGATGAGGAACTCCGGTTCTTCCTGGCGCCACGCAACCGCCGGCCGAGCGTCCAGGTCCGCCGGGACGGGACGTCGACGTTCGGGCACTTGGTCGAGTCGCTCGGCGTGCCGCTGACGGAGGTCGGCTCCCTGGTCGTCGCGGGCCGGCCAGTGGCCGTGTCCGCCCGCCCGGCCGACGGCGACGTGGTGGAGGTCGGCCCGGTTACCCGGCCGCAGCGAGTGCCACTCTCGCCGCTGCGGTTCGTGCTTGACGTGCATCTGGGGACCCTGACCCGGCGCCTGCGGCTGCTCGGCGTGGACGCGGCCTACTCCAATGACGCCGATGACGAGCTCCTGATCGCCCAGGCCAACGGGCAGGACCGGGTGCTGCTCACCCAGGACCGGGGCCTGCTGCGCCGCCGGAGCCTGCGGTTCGGCGGTTACGTCCGCGGTGCCCGGCCCGACCAGCAACTGGAGGATGTTCTTGAACGGTTCGCGCCGCCGCTGGCGCCGTGGACCATCTGCACAGCCTGCAACGGCCGGCTCGACGCGGTACCCAAGGCCGAGGTCGAGCGGGAACTGCAGCCGGGCACCCGCCGGACCTATGACTCGTTCGCGCGCTGCCCGGCCTGCGGCCACGTCTACTGGCGCGGGGCGCACAGCCGGCGGCTGGCCGGCATCGTGGCCAGCGCCAGCGGGCGGGCAGCGCCGCAGGCCTGAAGCTGGCCCGCGGCTGGCCGTTATGGCTGCCCGGGGCCGGGAGCCGGGTGAGCGCCGGCGGAGCGCTGGGCAGCGGCAGCCAGCGCGGCCGCCTCGTCGGCCAGCCGCGCGGCGTGAGCCGGGCGGCCGTCGTCCGGCTGGGCGGCCAGGTTGATGCCGACCAGGACGGCCGCCGCCCTGGCCCCGGCCGAGGCGAGCAGGGCGCCGGTGATCGCGTCGCCGCGCAGGTTCCGGTTGCCGTCGGCGGCCAGCCGGGCCGCGGCGCGGGCCACCGGCACGGCCAGTTCGGTGATCTCCATCGGGACGTCGGCGGCGGCGGCCAGCGCCGCGCCAGCCAGGTCGGACTTGGGACCGGCCGACCGGAAGGCAGCGATCACCGCCGCGTACGAGTCGGCGTCGGCCTGGATGAGCGAAGCGGCCGCCGCAGCGATCCGATCCAGCTCGCTGGCCAGGGCAGCGGCCTCGCCGGCGAACTGGCGCGCGGACAGCCGCGCGGTCATCGCGGCCAGGCCGGCGCCCATGCTGACCGCCAGGGCCGCGGCCCCGCCGCCGCTCGGCGCGGGCTCGGCGCCGGCCAGCAGCTCGAGAAACCGGCCGACCGGCAGGTCCAGGTAGGTCATGCCAGGCCTGCCGGTGCCGGTGGGAGGGTAGGGGCGGGGAAAGTAACCGTTTTCGGCTCGGTGAACGTGTCCATGGGGTAGGCGCCGCCGACCCGGCCCCGGCCGCTGATGCTGCCGGCCCGGCCGCCGAACGGGAGGTGAGACTCCCACAGGTTGGTCGAGGCGTTGATGTTGACCCAGCCGGCCCGGGCCCGCTCGGCGAACGCCAGGCCGCGCTCCAGATCCCGGGTGAACACCGCCGCGGTCAGCCCGAACGGCGAGGCGTTGGTCAGCTCCAGGGCCTCCGCGGCCGACCGCACCTCGACCACCGGCACCACCGGGCCGAACGTTTCCTCCCGCTCGATAGCCATGCCCGGGGTCACGCCGTCGAGCACCGTCGGCTCCGCGTACAGCCGGGTGGGGAAGCCGGCGGCGCGGCGGCCGCCGCAGCAGATCCGCGCCCCGCCCGCGACCGCGCCGGCGATGTGCCGGTCGAACTTGGCCGCGGTGGCCTCGTTGTTCAGCGGGCCCATCGTGGTCCCGGGGGCGAACGGATCGCCGAGCCGCACGCTCGCCTTGGTCGCGGCCACGACCCGGTCGGTGAACTCCGCCCGCACCGCGGCGTGCACCAGGAACCGCTCGCCCGCGGTGCAGCTCTGACCGGCGCACAGGTAGGCGGCCTCGAGGGAAGCGGCCGTGGCCAGTTCCAGGTCGGCATCCTCGAGGATCACCATGGGCCCGTTGCCGCCCAGCTCAAGGAGCTGCGCCTTGCCCGCGGCCCGCACCGCGACCCGGTTCCCGGTCTCGACCGAGCCCACGAAGCCCACCCCGGCCACGCCCGGGTGGCCGACCAGGGCGTCGCCGGCCACCGGGCCGGCCCCGGGCACGAAGTTGAACACCCCGGGCGGCGTGCCCGCCTCGGCGATCACCTCGGCCAGGATCGCGCAGCACGCGGTGGTGGACGGCGCCGGGACCCAGACCACGGTGTTCCCGGCCGCGATCGCGGGCGCGAACACCTCGGCGCCCATCGTGTACGGCCAGTTCCACGGGCTGACCACGCCGACCACGCCGAGCGGCACCCGCTGGACGAGGATCCGGCGGCCGGCCGAGACCGAGGCGGGCAGCGCCCCGGCGCGGCGCTTGGCGTCCTGCGCCGCCATCCTGAAGTACTCGGCCAACTCGTCGACCTCGTCAAAGGCCTCGGCGGCCAGCGGCTTGCCCTGGTCCAGGGTCAGCGCGCGGGCGAGTTCCTCCCGCGTGGCGCGGATGCCCGCGATGACCTTCTCGCACCAGGCCGCCCGCTCGAACGCCGACGCGCCCGCCCAGGCAGGCCAGGCCGCCCCGGCCGCGCGGACGGCGTCGTCGACGTCGGCCGGGCTGGCCACGGCGACGGTGGCGAACGTCTCGCCCGACGACGGGCTGACCGCGGCCGCCGATCCCGCCCGGCCGGGACGCCAGGCGCCGTCGATGTACAGCAGGTGCTCCACTATCTCCCCCTCTCGTCACGCTTCCGCGCACAGCCGGCCGAGCCTGTCCAGCGACTCGGGCGGCATCCGGAACGCCGGCCCGGAGACGGACAGGGCGGCGACGCAGGACCCGCTCCCGTCGAGCACGGGCGACGCGACCGCCACCAGTCCCTCCTCAAGCTCGGCGACCGCCGTGGCGTAACCGTTCAAGCGAATGGTTTTGAGTTCCGCGCTGAGCGCGTCGGGTGAGGTGATCGTCTGCGGCGTGTACCGCTCCAGGTGCTCCGGCACGCCGAGCGCGCCGTAGGCCATCAGCACCTTGCCGTTGGCGACCGCGTGTGGCGTGGTGCGGCGCCCGATCCAGCCGCCCGAGCTGTTCAGGATGAACGTGCTCGGCACCTCGGCCACGTTGAGCACGTGCTGCCCGTCGGGCACGGCCAGGTTCACGGTCTCGCCGGTCTGCTGCGACAGCTTCTCCATGGCCGGCTGCATCGAGGCTATGAAGTCCATGCTGCGCATGGCGAGCGTGCCGAGCCTGATCACCTCGAGGCCGAGCCGGAACCGGCGCCCCGAGCGGGTGAGCAGGCCCGCCCGCTCGAGCACGCCGGCCAGGCGCGAGGCCGTTGACTTGTGGACCCCGAGCGAGGCGGCCATCTCGGTCACGCTGAGCTCGACCCGCGCGTCATCGAAGCTGGTCAGGAGGGCAAGGACCCGCTCCGCTGAATGATAGGTTGCGCCAGCGGCAACCTCAGCCCGTGACACGCAACCAGGATGGCCACCCGGCTCGGCCCGCGTCAACGCGCGGGAAAGAGGCCATTATCCCGCGTCGGCGGTATTGTGCCGGTGACGTGCCCGTCGTCCCAGCATGAGGAGGGTGCCGTGGCTAGCGAGAATCCTGGCCAGACTGTCCAGGCCGGCCCCGCAGACGACCCGCTCCCCGAGGCGGTCGAGCTGGCCCGCGGCGCCACCGAAGGCGGCCTCGGCCTGAAGCTGCTCGGCGGGCTGGCGGTGCGCGTGCTGTGCCCGCAATTCCCGCCGCGGCTGCGGGCCGGCCAGGACATGGACTTCGTCTGCCTGTCCAAGGGCCGCAAGAACGTGGCCGCTTACCTGGAGAAGAGTGGCTGCCAGCCGGACAAGCGGTTCAACAACCTGAATGGCGACCGGCAGATGTACTTCACCGCGGCGTCGGGGCGGCCGATCGACGTGATGGTGGACCGGCTGACCATGTGCCACACGCTCGACCTGCGGCCGGCGTTCGGCAAGCTGCCGCTGACCATTGACGCCGTGGATGTGCTGCTGTCCAAGCTGCAGATCGTCGAGCTCAACGAGAAGGACGCCCGTGACACCCTGCACCTGCTCAGCGGCGTGCCGGTGAGCGGGAGCGGCGCGGCAGGCGCCGGCGGCGGCGCGTCGATCGACAGCGAGCGCTTCGGCAAGGTGCTCGGCGCGGACTGGGGCTGGTGGCGCACGGTCACCGGCAACCTGACCAAGCTGCCCGCGCTGGCCGCCGAGCACCCGGAACTCCTGCCGCCCGATCCGCCGCTGGACGCGATCGCGCAGTCCCGGCATCTGCTTGAGCTGGCGCAGGCGGCGCCGAAGAGCGTCAAGTGGAAGCTGCGGGCCAACGTGGGGGAGCGGGTCCGGTGGTATGAGCTGCCCGAAGAGGTGGATCACTGACCTTGACGCCTAGTTGCGCCGAATGCTACACCGTTGCACAGGAAGCGCATCAATGGGCGTGGTGGTCGTATGAAAGTCTTCTTTGCCACCGATATTCACGGCTCCGAGGTCTGCTGGCGGAAATTCCTTAATGCCGCCGCGTTTTACAAGGCGGACATGGTCGTCCTTGGCGGTGATGTCACCGGCAAGGTAATGGTGCCGATCGTGGACCACGGCGGCCACTGGAAAGTCACCGTTCGTGGTCAGGAATACACGCTGGATAGCCAGCAGGCGCTGGAGGACATCAAGACCCAGATCCGCAACGCGGGCTCCTACCCGGCCCTGGTCACTCCCGATGAGCTGCAGGAACTCAGCCGGGAGGAGGGCGCGGTCGACCGCCGGTTCACCGTGGAGATGACGCAGAGCCTGGACCGGTGGCTGGACATGGCCGACGGCAAGCTGCGCGGTGGCGAGATCCCGTGCATCCTGAACGGCGGCAACGACGACATCTGGGAGATCGACGACATCATCGAGCAGTCGCCGTGCGTGAGCTTCGCCGAGGGCAAGCTGCTCGACCTGGACGGCTTCTGGATGGTCTCGATGGGCTGGACCAACCCGACCCCGTGGGACACGTTCCGCGAGGCGCCCGAGCCCGAGCTGGCCGCCAAGATCGAGGCGGTGGTCAGCCAGGTGCCGGACCTGGGACGGGCGATCTTCAACTTCCACGCCCCGCCGTACGGCACCGGGCTCGACGAGGCGCCCGCGCTCGACGCGACGCTGCGGCCAATCCACGGCGGGGCGGTGATGAAGCCGGTCGGCTCGACCGCGGTGCGGGACGCCATCACCAAGCACCAGCCGATGCTGTCGGTGCACGGCCACATCCACGAGAGCCGCGGGGTCAAGAAGATGGGCCGGACGCTGGCCATCAACCCGGGCAGCGTCTACGGCGACGGGGTGCTGCAGGGCGCCGTGCTGGATCTGAACGTGAAGAAGGCGAAGGTCACAAGATACCTGCTGGTTAATGGCTGATCACCGCTGATCGGCAACGACGGGAGCCCTACCGGCCTGGCCGGGCCGCGAAGACCCATGACTAGGAGGCAGCATGGCCACTGAAGCTGTCGGCGGCGAGACACCGACACTCTTCCTGCGCAAGGCGACCGGCCTGGTCCGGGGCTGGTCGGTACGGGACTCGCTGATCTACGCCTGCCTGGCGACCAACTTCGTCACGCTGGGGATCTACGAATTCACCTTTGCCGGCCCGGCGTTTCCCAAGGGCCAGCTGCTGACATCGGTGGTGATCTCCGGGATCTGGGTCTCGTTCCTGGTGATCGCCTACGCGGGCCTGATCGTCACGATCCCGCGGGCCGGCGGCGACTACGTCTGGCAGACCCGGATCCTGGGCAGCGGCCTTGGCTTCGTGATGGCCGCGACCGGCTGGTGGTTCATCCTCTGGCTGTGGGCGCCGATCTACGGCAACATCCTGTCGGTCCAGTTCTTCCAGCCGATCTGGGCCACGCTCAAGTGGACCTGGCCGGGCGGCGGTTACGCCTGGTTCGGCACTAAGAACGGGGTCTTCATCGTCACCGTGATCACGATCGTGATAGCCGGCTTCCTGGTCTCGCTCGGGATGGGCGGCTACGCGCGGATCCAGAAGTGGTGCTTCATCGGCGGGCTGGTCGGGTTCGCCGTGGTCGTCGGGCTGCTGCTGTTCAACTCGCACGCCAGCTTCGTCAGCTCGTTCAACTACGAGGCGCACAAGCTGTTCGGCGTGAACAATGCCTACAACGCCACCAACCACGCGGCGGCCAAGGCGGGCTACACGACGACGCCGTTCGGGTTCGGCCCGCTCGGGCCGACCATGCTCCTGGTCCCGGCGATGATGTTCTTCATCCTGTGGCCGAACTGGGGCGCGACGCTGTACGGCGAGATCCGCGGGGCCAGCGACTTCCGGCGCGTGTTCAGCGGGATGTTCTTCGGCCTGTGGATCACCGTGATCCTGACCGTGATCTTCTTCCTGGTGATGGCCAAGACCGTCGGCTGGGGCTTCTACCAGAACCTGAACTCGCTGGACTACAACCTCACCCCGCAGTTCGGCATCTGGCCGTACCCGTTCCTGTTCGCGGGCTGGCTGGTGCACAACACCGCGTTCCAGGTCATCCTGCTGCTGGTGCTGAGCCTGTGGTTCTTCGGCTGGGTGGGCACGCTGTTCCTGTCCTCGACCCGGGTCATCTTCGCGGCCGCGTTCGACCGGGTGCTGCCGGACCGGGCGGCCGAGGTGTCGGAGAAGCGGAAGGTGCCGTTCTGGTCGCTGATCCTGATGCTGGCGCCGGCGGTGATCCTGGGCGCGATCTACGCGTACTCGGCGACGTTCCGGACCTATACGCTCGACGCGACCCTGGTGATCGCGGTCACCTACCTGTTCAGCGCGATCGCGGTCGTGCTGCTGCCGTTCATCAAGAAAGACCTGTGGCGGGCCTCGCCGGCCAGCCGGATCAAGGTCTTCGGCGTGCAGATCGTGCCGGTGTCCGGCGTGATCACGATCGGCCTGCTGGTGTACAACCTGGTCATGTGGCTGTGGAAGGACCAGTACTTCGTCAACAGCCACGACTCGCTGCTCTACATGGCCGGGATGTACGTGCTGGCCATCGTGCTCTACGTGGTGGCCCGCCTGGTGCGGCGCCGCCAGGGAATCGACCTCGGCCTGATCAACAAGGAGATCCCGGTCGAGTAGGCGAACCGCCATCAACCAACAGGACGCAGCCGGCCCCGCTTGCCCGGTTCGGGCGGCGGGGCCGGCGCGGTCCAGCCCCGAGAACCGCGAAGGACGGGAAGCAGCGCCATGAACGACACTCCCAGCCGGGCCAGCGCCGTGATCATTGGCGCGGGCATCGTCGGCAACAGCCTGGCCCACCACCTGGCCCGGCTCGGCTGGCGCGACCTGGTACTCGTCGACAAGGGCCCGATGCCCAACCCGGGCGGGTCGACCGGGCACGCGTCGAACTTCATCTTCCCGATCGAGTACTCGAAGATGATGATGGAGCTCACCGCCGACAGCACGTCGCAGTACTCCCAACTCGGCGTGTTCACGCAGAGCGGCGGGATCGAGGTGGCCAGGACCGAGGCGCGCATGCAGGAACTGCGCAGACGCTGCTCGGCGGCCAAGGCGTGGGGGATACCCGCCCAGCTCATCTCCCCGGCCGAGGTGGCCAAGCTGGTCCCGTACCTCGACGAGTCGGTCATCCTGGGCGGCGCGCACTTCCCCACGGTCGGCGTGGTCGACTCGCTGCGCGCCGGGACGCTCATGCGGGAGAACGCGGTGCAGCTTGGGGCGCTGCGGGTGCTGGCCGGGGCCGAGGTGCTCGGCATCGACACCGGCGCGGGCGGCCGGGTCACCGCGGTCCGGACCACCAAGGGCGACATCGCGACCGACGTGTGCGCGATCTGCTGCGGGGTCTGGTCCCCGCGGATCGCCCGGATGGCCGGGGCCAGGATCCCGCTGACGCCGATCGTGCACCAGATGATCAGCGTCGGCCCGGTACCGCTGTTCGCCGAGACGCCCGGTGAGATCAGCTACCCGATCGTGCGGGACGTGGACACCAACATGTACGAGCGCCAGCACGGCGGCGACATGGAGGTCGGCTCGTACGCGCACCGGCCGATCATCGTGACCCCGGACGACATCCCCTCGATCGAGGAGGCGGCGCTCTCCCCGACCGAGATGCCGTTCACCCAGGACGACTTCGACCCGCAGCTGATGCAGGCCCTGGAGCTGATGCCGGACCTGCTCGGCGACGAGCGGGTGGGCATCCGCTACGCCATCAACGGCCTGATCTCGATGACGCCGGACGGGCACCCGGCGCTCGGCGAGACGCCCGAGGTGCCCGGGCTGTGGTCGGTCGCGGCCAGCTGGATCAAGGAAGGCCCGGGGATCGGCCGCGCGGTCGCCGAGTGGATGAGCGGCGGCGCGCCGGAGATCGACATCCACGAGGCCGACATCGCCCGGTTCTACGGGCACCAGCGTACGACCGCGCACGTGACCGCGCGGGCGCGCGAGGGCTTCAACAAGATGTACGGGATCGTCCACCCGGCCGAGCAGTGGGAGTCGGGGCGGCCGGTCAGGCTCAGCCCGGTCTACGACCGCGAGCGCG
>Ga0335073_10012092_pt1 | contig 12122 bp, 9 predicted proteins | sample Lox_Sample_22_FD_207093 | JGI IMG/M metagenome (GOLD analysis project Ga0335073, IMG submission 207093) | Soil microbial communities from Loxahatchee National Wildlife Refuge, Florida, United States - Lox_Sample_2.2 | ecosystem: Environmental > Terrestrial > Soil > Wetlands | place: USA: Florida... | reverse complement strand
GATCGCGATGGCCGGCCAGTTCGTCGTCGGCACGGACATCTTCAACGGGATCGCGGCCGGCACGATCGACGACGTGGCATGCGCGGTCGCCGGGTCGGTCACCGTGCTGCCCGCGCTGCTCCAGCTGCTGGGGCCTCGCGTCGACCGGGGACGGATCCCGTTCCTGCCGCAGCTGGCGACCGCGGGCGAATCGCGGTTCTGGTCCGGGATGGTGGACCGCGTGATGCGCCGACCGGCGCTGGCCGCCTGCCTCTCCGGCGGGTTCCTGATCGCGCTGGCGATCCCCGAGCTCGGGCTGCACGTGGCCAAGCCGAGTTCGCAGGCGCTCTCTTCAGCGAGTCAATCTGGCCTGGCGGCGCAGATCACCGGCGAATTCCCGAGCACGTCTTCGCCGGCGCTCGTGGTGGCGACCTGGCAGGCGGGCGAGACCCAAGGCGTGCGCGCGGCGGTCATCCGCCTGGAAGCCCTCGCCGCCCAGACGGGCATCGCCCACCCGCCGTTCGCGATCGGGCCAGGCCTCGACGGCCGGTCGCTCGAGCTCGGACTCCCGCTCAGCGGCTTCGGCGACAACACCGCGAGTCGCGATGCCGTCAAGACCCTGCGGAGCGTGCTCGTACCGGGGACGCTCGGGCGCGTCCCCGGCCTGCACTGGGCGGTGACCGGCGACACGGCCGAGGACATCGACTTCACCAACCAGATGCGACAGGGCGTCCCGTACGTGGTCGTGTTCGTGCTGGCGCTCGCGTTCGTGCTGCTGCTGGTCGCGTTCCGTTCGATCGTGGTGCCGATCAAGGCGATCGTGCTCAACCTGCTGTCCGTGGGCGCGTCCTGCGGCGTGCTCGTGCTCGTGTTCCAGCACCATTGGGCGCAGGGCGTGCTCGACTTCCGCTCGGACGGGGCGATCATCTCGTGGCTGCCGCTGTTCCTATTCGTGGTCCTGTTCGGGCTGTCGATGGACTACCACGTTTTCATCCTGAGCCGCGTGCGTGAGGGCGTCGACTCGGGAATGCGCACCGAGGACGCCCTGCGTTACGGGATCTCCCGGACGGCCGGCGTCGTCAGCGCCGCGGCGCTGGTGATGGTCGGCGTGTTCTCGCTGTTCGGGACGGCCAGTGCGCTCGACCTCAAAGAAGCCGGCGTCGGCCTGGCTGTCGCGGTCCTGCTCGACGCGACCGTGGTGCGCGGCGTGCTGCTGCCGGCGACGATGAAGCTGCTCGGCGAGCGCAACTGGTATCTGCCGAGTTGGCTCGCCTGGCTACCGCGCGCGAGCCTCGAAGGGGAGACCCTCGAAGGCGGGATCGCGGACGCGCCGGCAATGCGACCGGACCCGCAGCCGGCCCTGGCCTCGGCAGCAGATTGACGCGACAATCACGCTGAGCATGAGGACGAAGTTCTCCCTCCTGATCTCGGCGGCAATCGCAGCCGGAATCGGCGCCACGTATCTGGCGGCTCACGCGGGCGCCAATCGACCCACCGAGCCGGGGCCGTACGAGACGGCGCTGGTCGGGGCGGCGCTGATCGGCTGCGGACTGGCGTCGTGGCGGGCGCGGCCCGACAACCGTCTGGGCCCGGTGATGGTGGTGACCGGCTTTGTCTGGTTCGCCGGGCTGCTCAGCGAGGCGACAAGCGCACCGCTGTACACGATCGGCGTCGCGATCGAGTACGTGTTCATATGCGGCTTCATCTACATCGTGCTGTCGTTCCCGTCGGGGCGGTTGCGGGGAACGCTCGACAAGGCGATCGTCCTGATCGCTATCGCGGGCTCGCTCGGCCTGCAGGTAGCAGCGATGCTGTGGGGGAGCGGATCGGGGCTGCGGTGCGGTGGTGGCTGCGGAGACAACCTGATCCAGGTGTTCCACGACAACCGGCTGGCGCTCGCGCTGCTCGACCTGCAACGTGCGCTCGGAGTCGTCCTGACGCTGACAGCGATAGGCCTCCTGACGTACCGCTGGCTGCGGGCAAGCCGCCCGCAGCGACGCGAGGTCACATGGGTGCTCATCGCCGGGAACGCGACGCTGCTCGCGCTCACGTTCACCGTCGTCGACGACCTGCTCGGCAACCCGCTCACCTCGACTCCCGCAAAGATCTGGTTCGCGACGCTCGCGCTGGTCCCGATCGCGGTCATCGCCACGTTCGCGCGGCGGCGATTGGCGCGTGGGAGCGTCGCCGGACTCGTCGTCCAGCTTGGCGCGCCGACCGGCCCCGCCGACCTCCGCGCGGCGCTGGCGCGTGCGCTCGGCGACCCCTCGCTCGAGCTCGCGTACTGGTTCCCGGCGGAGGCGCGCTACGTAACCGGCGACGGCCGCCCGGTACACAAGCCGGATTCAGGCAGCGAGCGGGGTTCGACGTTCGTCGAGCGGGACGGGACGCCGATCGCGATGCTGCTGCACGATCCCGCGCTCGAGTACAACTCGGGACTCGTCCAGTCGGTGTGCGCCGCCGCCGGCCTCGCGCTCGAGAATGAGCGGCTCCAGGCGGAGCTGCGCGCGCGCCTCGTCGAGCTGAACGCGTCACGCGGGCGGCTGGTCGAGGCCACGGACGCCGAGCGCCGCCGGATCGAGCGCGACCTGCACGACGGTACCCAGCAGCGGCTCGTCTCGATCGCGATGTCCCTCGGTCTGCTCGAATCCAAGCTGGCCCCTGATCAGAGTGGGGCGGCCCCGATCGTGCGCGAGGCGCGGACCGCGCTGACGCTCGCGCTTGAGGAGCTGCGAGAACTGACCCAGGGCATCCACCCGACGCTGCTGGTCGAGCGCGGGCTCCCGGTCGCGCTCGAGGAGCTGTGCCGGCGCGCCGGCCTGCCTGCGCACCTCAAGGTCGATCTCGACGTCCGCCTTCCCGACCAGGTTGAGACCGCGGCCTACTACTTCGTTAGTGAGGCGCTCAGCAACGCGGTCAAGCACTCGCACGGAAACGAGGTCAGGGTCGAGGTGTCGTACGACGGGCACATCCTCACGGTGGAAATCGCCGACGACGGAATCGGGGGCGCCTCCATAGGCCCCGGGTCCGGCCTACGCGGTTTGGCCGATCGCGTCGAGGCGCTTGGCGGCCAGTTCACGGTCTCGAGCCCACCGGGGCGGGGCACACGACTGAAGGCGGAGATCCCGTGCGCGTAGCCGTCGGAGACGACGCGGTGATCCTGCGCGAGGGGCTGGCGCGCCTGCTCCAGGAGGCCGGCTTCGAGGTGGTCGGGGTCGCAGCCGACGCCGACGAGCTGCTCGAGCTCGTCGACCGCTCGGAGCCGGACGTCGCGATCGTCGACATTCGCATGCCGCCCACCCACACCGACGAGGGCCTGCGCGCAGCGAAGGCGATCCGGGAGGCGCACCCGGCGATCGGCATCCTGGTGCTCTCCCAGCACGTCCACGCTCGCTACGCGATCGAGCTGCTCTCGAGTGGTACCGACGGGGTCGGCTACCTGCTCAAGGAACGCGTCGCCGACCTCGACGAGCTGTCGGCGAGCGTGCGTCGCATCGGGCAGGGCGGGTCGGTACTCGATCCCGCGGTCGTCAGCCAACTCGTCGGCCGGCGCCGGCAGGCCGACAACCCGCTCGAGCACCTCACCGACCGCGAGCGGGAGGTGCTAGCGCTGATGGCCGAGGGCCGCTCGAACAGGGCGATCGCGGAGCGCCTGTTCGTCTCCGAGCACACGGTCGAGAAGCACATCAAGAACATCTTCGGCACGCTGCAGCTGCCGCACTCGCCCGACGACCACCGTCGGGTGCTGGCGGTCGTCACCTACCTCGACTCCGAGTAGCGCACGCCGTCGTCTACCGTCCAGGTTATGGATGAGCGGTCCGACCTACCCGCGATCCGCGTCAGCGACGAGGAGCGCGAGCGGAGCATCGTGCTGCTTCGCGATGCCGTGGTCAGCGGCCGCCTCACGCTCGAGGAGTTCAGCGATCGCGTTGGCCGCGCCCAGCTGGCGCGGACCGATCAGGACCTGGCGGAGTTGACTCTCGACCTGCCGGCACACGCACCCCTGCCGGCGGTCGTCACGCCTGCGAAACATCGAGCCTTGTGCTCGAAGCTCGTCCGTCGAGGAGCGTGGGAAATACCGGAGCGTTCGTCGTGGCGGTCGCTGTTCGGCACGATCATCCTCGACCTGCGCGATGCCCGGCTCGCCGGCCCGGAGGTCGAACTCGATATCTACAGCCTGTTCGGAACGGTCACGGTGCTGGTACCCGCCGGGGTGCAGCTCAGCGTCGAGGGCACCGCGCCGTTCGCGAGCCAGGTGATCGAGCCGCCGTCGCGGCCTCCGCCGCCGGGAGCGCCGCGACTGCGCATTCGGACCGCAGGACCCGGCGGCACGTTGTACGTGCGCGCGCCGGACCACGCGTGAACCAAGCCGCAACTCAGACGCGGTAGCGCTCGGTTACGGCGGCGAGCTGACCCGCGAGCTCGTTGAGCGTCTCGGCGGCCATCTGTGACTGGTGCGCGCCTTCGAGGAACTGGCTCGTGCCGTCGTTGACGTTGTTCATCGCGCGCGCGATTTGCTCGATGCCGACGCTCTGCTGTTGAGCCGAGGCGGCGATCTGCTGTGCGGCGGCGAACGATTCCTGGATCGTCTCGGACAGGCTGCGGATGCCCTCGCCGGCGCGCTCGGTCAGCACGAGGCCGTGCTCGACGACCTTGGTGCCCTGCTGGCTGGCGGTCACCGCCGCCGAGGTGGCGCCCTGGACGTCGCTGAGGATCGCCTCGACCTGCGCCGTGGCCGCCTTGGACTGCTCGGCGAGCTTGCGGACCTCCTCGGCGACGACCGCGAAGCCCTTGCCGTGCTCGCCCGCCCGGGCTGCCTCGATGCTCGCGTTCAGCGCCAGCAGGTTGGACTTGTCGGCGAGGCCGTTGACGGTCGCGGTGATCTCGCCGATCTGCTGGGTCCGCTCGGACAGCGTGACGATGTCGCGGGCGATCGCGTCGACGCGTTCGCGGATCTCCTCCATCGCGCTGGTGATCGCGGTCACCGCGGTGGTGGCCTCGTTCGAGACCTGGAGCGAGTCGTTGGCGCGGTCGGCCACCTCGCTGGCCATGTTCGCGGTGTCCTCGGCCGCGAGCCGGAGCTCGTTGACGGTCGTCGAGGTCTCGGCGATAGCGGCTGACTGAAGGCTCGCGCTCTCGGTGTGCCGGCTGACCGAGGCGAGGATCTCCGCGGTGGAGGAGCCCATGTCCTGCATCCCGGCCTGGATGTGGCTCGAGATCTGCGCGAGCCCGCTGACCATGCTGTTGAGGCTCTCGGACAGCCCCTGGAGATCCGCGCTGCCGCCAGTGGCGACGGTGGCCCGCAGGTCCCCGTCGGCCACCTTGGCCGCAAACTCCGAGTAATCGCGGACCGCGGCCTGGAGCGCCTCGCGCGAGTCGCGCTCGATCCTGGCCGAATCCGCGAGCTGACGGTGACGCTCCTCGGTGAGCTCGCGCAGGCGCATCAACGCGAGGCCGAAGCGGACGCCGGCGGCGACGAGCGTGGCGGTCGCCAGCCCGAGCGCGATCTGGTTGATGTGGTTCAGCGAGCCGACGAACAGGATCAGCAGCGCGAGGCCGGCGGCGACACCGGGGATCACGAAGCCGGAGCTGGTCTCCTTGAGCTCGCTCTCGTCCGGTCGGGGTGACCCGACCCAGACCGACAGGGAGAACAGGAACAGCGAGGCCGGCCACGCGATCGAGTTCCAGAAGTAGCCGAAGTGCGTGGCGCCGATCCCGTTGCCGAACAGCGCGCAGATGTCACCGATCGCGTTGAAGAGGCTCGCCAGCGCCATCAGGTACCAGCGGGTCCGTCGGCGGCCGGCGGGGACGAGCGCCGCGGCACCGAGAGTGAGGATCAGCAGCAGGATGTCGCCGACGGGGTAGATCAGGTTCCAGGCGACGGTCACTGCGTCATCGCCGGCGGCCTTCTGGATCGCCCCGAACGCGAACGCCGCGAACGCCGCCGCGCACGTGAGGGTCGCGACCACGCCGTCGAGATAGTTGGCGGCGGTGAACTTCCGCACCTCCTGGCGCATCAGCATCATCACGCCGACGTAGGCGAGAGGGAAGAAGCCCGCCCACAGGTAGTTGGCCAGGACCGGAGTGGGGGGATTGGGGTTGTGGATGCTCTCGTAGGTCATGGCGAAGTCGCCGAGGGCCCACAGGCACATACCGGTGCCGAGCGCGAGACAGAAGCCTCGCTCCTTCGGGCTGACCGCCGCCCTCACCAGCACAAGCACGCTGCACAGCAGTTCGTAGGCGGACACGCCCCAGCCGTCCAGCCAGTTCGTGCTGGCTCCGTTGGCGCGCAGGACCAGTGACACCGCGTAGCCGATCAGGATCAGGCCGAGGGAGCCGTACAGGACCTTGGGTCCATCGCCCATCTGCTCAGGGCGTGCGGCCGCCGACGCCCGCCGCGCTCGCGACGAGGTCGAGCGCGCCGTCTGGCTCGCCCCAGATTCAGAAACAGTCGCCTCTACGTGGCCCATCCGCGTTGCCTCCCACCCAATAACTCTTTCTGGATGAGTTATCGACCGCGCGGGGGCGGCGCTGTAGGAGGCTGCGCGAAGGGGCTTAGCCCGCGTCGGTTGCGATCATCACGTCGGAGGCCTTGATGATCGCGGTGACCGCGCTGCCTTCCTGCAGACCCAGCTCGCCGACGGCCTCGACCGTGATCGACGCCACCAGGCGCTGGCCGGCCACGTCGAGCACGACGTTTGCGATCGCCTCGCCCTTGTTGATGCTGGTCACTGTGCCGGGCAGCTGGTTTCGTGCGCTGAGCTTCACCTACTCCTCCTGATATTGGGTAGCTTCATCAAGTCGACCATCCTTCAAATCCGCAGAAACTGAACCGTCGCAGAGGAGAACACCTGTGTCCAGCAACGTCTCAGAGAGACAAGCTCGCGAGGTCGCCGAGGCGGCGCGCGAATCGGAGTGGAAGCTCGCGAGCTTCGGCAAGGAGCTGTTCCTCGGCAACTTCCGTCTGGACCTGATCCATCCGCAGCCGCAACTCGATCCAGCGGCCGTCGAGAAGGGCGAGCGCTTCCTGGCCGCCCTGCGCGAGTTCCTGGAGGCCGAGGTCGATCCACTCCAGATCGAGCGTGACGCGAGGATTCCCGACCATGTGATAGAGGGCTTCAAGCGCCTCGGCGCGCTCGGGCTGCTCACCGAGCCAGACGTGGGCTCGGATCCGGCGCGGCTGGCCGCGACCGCGACCCCGGTCGACGGGGGGTACGAGCTCACGGGGGACGAAGCTGTGGGCGACGAACGGCGCGATCGCCGACATCGTCGTGGTGATGGCACAGGTTCCCAAGGGCGACGGGCACCGCGGCGGAATCTCCGCGTTCGTCCTGCCCTACCACAGCGACGGGGTGACGGTCGAGTACCGCAACGAGTTCATGGGCCTGCGCGGGATCGAGAACTCCGTAACGCGGCTCGACCGCGTGTTCGTGCCCGAGGAGAACCGGATCGGGCGTGAGGGAGAGGGCTTGAAGATCGCGCTGACGACCCTGAACACCGGGCGCCTGGCCCTGCCCGCGATCTGCGTCGGGATGGCGAAGTGGGCGACGAAGATCGCGCGCGAGTGGTCGAACGAACGCGTCCAGTGGGGCCGGCCGATCGGCAAGCACGATGCGGTCGCCCAGAAGCTCGCGTTCATCGCGGGGAGCGCGTTCAGCCTTGAGGCGATGCTCGACGTCGCCAGCCGCCTGGCCGACGACAAGTCTCGCGACATCCGGATCGAGGCGGCGATCGCGAAGCTGTACGGCTCCGAGATGGGGTGGAAGGTGCTTGACGAGCTGATCCAGGTTCGCGGCGGCCGAGGCTACGAAACCGCGGCGTCGCTGAAGGCGCGGGGCGAGAAGCCGGTGCCGGCCGAGCAGGCGCTGCGCGACATGCGGATCAACCGGATCTTCGAGGGCTCGACCGAGATCATGCACCTGCTGATCGCCCGCGAGGCGGTCGACCAGCATCTGAAGGTCGCGGGTGACCTGCTCGAGCCCGGCGGCGAGCTCAAGGACAAGCTCGCGTCCGCGGGCAAGGCAGGGCTGTTCTACTCCAAGTGGCTCCCGCAGCTCGCGGTCGGCAAGGGCCAGGTGCCGAACTCGTTCGAGGAGCTCGGGACGCTCGCGCCGTGCATGCGCTTCGCCGAGCGCTCCTCGCGCAAGCTGGCTCGCTCGACCTTCTACGGGATGACGCGCTGGCAGGCCAAGCTCGAGTACCGTCAGGCGTTCCTGGGACGGCTCGTCGACATCGGGGCCGAGCTGTTCGCGATGGCGTCAGCGGTGGCGTACGCCGACACGATCGGGCGCGAGCGTCCCGAGCGCCGCACGGAGGCCCAGGAGCTGGCCGAGCTGTTCTGCACGCAGGCCAAGCAGCGCGTCGAGACCCTGTTCCACGAGCTGTGGAACAACGTCGATGACGCTAACCGATCGGCGGCGGCGCGCGTGCTCGACGGCCGCTACCGGTGGCTCGAGGAGGGGATCGCCGACCCCTCGGGCGAGGGCCCGATGATGCCGCCGGAGGTCAAGCAGCCCGCTTCAGCGCCCGCCGCATGAGCCAATCCGTCAGCTCGGCGGCGGGTACCGGCCGGCTCAGGTAGTAGCCCTGCGCGAGCGTGCAGCCGAGCTCGGAGAGCTGATCCCAGGCCTGCTCGGTCTCGACGCCCTCGGCCACGACATGCAGGCCGAGGTTCCGCGCGAGGTCGATCGTCGAGCGGACGATCACCGCGTCGTTGTCGCTCTCGGCCATGTTCATGACGAATGTGCGGTCGATCTTGATCTCGTTGACCGGCAGCTGGCTCAAGTACGACAGCGACGAGTAGCCTGTGCCGAAGTCGTCGATCGAGAGCGCGATGCCCATCGCGGACAGCTTGTCGAGCACGCGCTTGGTGCGAACCGGGTCCGACAGCACCGTCGACTCGGTGATCTCGAGTTCGAGCAACGACGGGTCTACACGCCACTTCCCGAGCAGCTCGGACACCTGGTCCGGGAACTCGGCGTCGAGCAGGTTCCGGACGCTCAAGTTGACGGCGACGCCCAGCGTCATGCCGGCCCGCTGCCACGCACGACACTGGCTGAGCGCGTGGTCGAGCACGTACAGCGTGAGCGGCTTGATCAATCCGGTCTGCTGCGCGAGCGGGATGAACTCGTCCGGGCCGACCAGTCCGCGCGTCGGGTGGTTCCACCGCAACAGCGCCTCGACCGATTGCACCGCGCCGTTGGCGAGATCCGCCTTGGGCTGGTAGTAGAGCACCAGCTCGCGCTCCTCGATCGCGCGCCGCAGCTCTGAGACGAGCGTGAGCCGCGCCGGACCGGACTCGTTGCGGGACTTCTCGTAGAAGGCGTAGCCGCCCTTCTCCTCCTTGGCCCCGTACATCGCGACGTCGGCGTGGCGGAGCAGCGTGTCGACGTCATCGCCGTGGTGGGGGAACATCGCGATGCCGATCGACCCCTCCGCTGGCAGGCCCAGGCCTTCGATCGTCACGGGCTGCTCGAGCGCGGCCCGGATCTTCTCGATCACCACGACCACGTCCTGCTCGCTTTGCGGTTTTGAGATCAGGACGCCGAACTCGTCGCCGCCGAGGCGGGCCACGGTGTCCGAGGAGCGCAGCATCCTCCGTAGCCGCTGGCCGATCTCGATCAGCAGAGCGTCGCCGGCGTGGTGACCGAGCGAGTCGTTGACGTCCTTGAACCGGTCGAGGTCCATCATCGCCACTGCCACCTGGCCGTCCTCGCGCTGCGCGATCGCGATCGCCTGCTCGATCCGGTCACGGAACAGCGTGCGGTTGGGCAGGCCGGTGAGACCGTCGTGGAGAGCCTGGTGCTCGTTGATCTCCGACTGGCGCAGCAGCGCGTCCTGCGCGGCCTTGCGCTCGGTGTCATCCTGCACCATCACGATGCCGAAAGACGCACGGCCGTCCGGCTCACGCACGATCGAGAACGACGCGGACACCCACAGCACCGAGCCGTCCTTGCGGTTCAGCCGCGTCTCGAGCCGCAGTGAGTTGGATTCGCCGACGAACAGTTCCTCGACCGCGACCGTCACGCGGTGGTGCTCCTCGGGGTCGAGGTACTCGGCGATGTGAGTGCGGACCTCCTCGGCGTTCTCCAGTCCGAGCATCGCGCACATGGCTGGGTTGGCATCGACGATCTGACCGTCGTCGCTCAAGGTCATCACGCCGGTGATAGCGCCGTGATAGATCGCCTCGAAGCGCGCCAGCGCATCGACCTGGCGGCGCTTGGCCTCGAACTCGGCAGCACGGCTGACGCCTTCGGACAGGACGCCGGCGAGCAGCTCGAGGATCTGGCGATCCTCCTCGTTCAGGCGCTCGGTCTCCGAAGTGCTCATCACGCTGAGCGCGCCAACGGGCTGCTCGCCGGCGAACAGCGGCACGCAGATGTGGGAGCGATCGCCCATCACGGCGCGGATCTGCGGATTGAGCCGGTCATCGTTCTCGGCGTGTTCGATCAGCAGCGGTGCCCGCGCGGCGATCGCGAAACGCGACACGCTCTGGCTCAGCGGCCGGCGGTTGCCGAGGAAGCGCAGGCCGATACCCGACGCGGCGCGCGTGATCACGTCCTGGCCCTCGATCAGGTGGATCATCGCGCCCTCGGCCCGCGTGAGCGCCTGAGCGCGTTCGACGATCACCTGCATGACGTGGTCCAGATCGCCCAAGGCGGCGGCCGAGATGTCGCGTTGGGTGGCGATGATGCGCTCGAGACGGCTGGCCTTCTCCTGGAGCTCGAGGTCGGCGAGCTTCGTCTGCGTGATGTCCTCGATCATCGCGATCGCGACCTGCGCCGACTCGGTCGCGCTGGCGTCGCTCCACACGGTCACCCGCACCCAGATGACCTCGCGGTCCTTGCGGATGTAACGCTTCTGGTACTGGTAGGACGCCCGCCGGCCGTGGAGCAACTCGTCCCAAAGACGCGTGGAGGCGTCCAAATCGTCTGGGTGGGTGAACTCGGTGAAGCTGACGCCGACCAGCTCCCCGGAGCTGTATCCGAGCATCTGCTCGGCCGCCGGGTTGGCCTCGACGGCACGACCATCGGGCCCGACGCTGATGATCCCGACCGACGCGCGCTCGAACAACATCCGGAAGCGTTCGTTGGTCCGCGCCGGGATTGCCACGGGGTCGTCGCAGCCGCCCGGGTGTGAAGCCGCGTCGTTCGACGATTCGCGGGCAGGGCGCGAGTCGGTTCTCCGCATGTTCGTCTTTATCGGTCGGGCTGCCGGTTTACTTAGCCGCCAGCGCGGATCGCCGGACGAAGGCGGCCCGTCCCCATACACTCGATCCATGGCAGCAACGACCGACGCAAGGAACGCCCCCCGGTTCGAAGCCGTTCACGCCGATGCGAGCGAACAGATCGCCCACGCGATCAGGCTGTACATCGAGCGCGGAGGGCTTAAGCCCGGCGACCGAATCGGAACCGAGCACGAGCTTTCGCGCGAATTCGGGGTCAGCCGCCCCACTCTGCGCGAAGGGCTGCGCCGACTCGCCGGATCCCACCTGATCCGCGTGCAGAAGGGACGCTCCGGCGGAGTGTTCGTCGAGAACACGCCGAACGCCGGCATCGGCCACCACGTGAGCGAGTCGATCGCGGCGATGCTCGAATCCGAGAGCGTGACCCTGTACGAGCTGCTCGAGGCGCGGACATTCCTCGAAGTGCCGCTCGCGGGGCTGGCGGCCGAACGCGCGGACGAGGCGACGATCGCGGCGCTCACCGAAGCGATCGCCGACGCCGCGGGAAAGGATCCGGCCGGCGAGGAATTCCGCCATGCCGATGCTCGCTTCCATCAGACGATCGCGGTCACCGCCGGCAACGACCTGCTGGTCACGTTCACCCGCTGGATCCTCGATGTGCTCCAGCCGTCGCTGATCGACCATCTCGGGCAGGCGATCGACGGCGATCAGATCATCAGCCAGCATCAGGCGATCGTGCGTGCGATCCGCCGCCACCAGCGGTCCGCGGCCGAGCGCGCCATGCGCAAGCACATCGAATACATGGGCGTCGTCCTGCAGAGCGTCGACGCCAAAGCCTGAGCTAGTGGGGCTCCTGGAAACGTTCCACCCGTAATGCCGGCCCGGATGACCGGCAGGCTTTGTCCTCGGATCCTCGCGTAGCGCTGCTACGCGTCGGATCCTGCGTCCTCGCCTGACG
>Ga0335073_10012091_pt1 | contig 12122 bp, 8 predicted proteins | sample Lox_Sample_22_FD_207093 | JGI IMG/M metagenome (GOLD analysis project Ga0335073, IMG submission 207093) | Soil microbial communities from Loxahatchee National Wildlife Refuge, Florida, United States - Lox_Sample_2.2 | ecosystem: Environmental > Terrestrial > Soil > Wetlands | place: USA: Florida... | reverse complement strand
CGACGCTGCGGGGGGCGCTGCATCCGGGTGCGGGGATGGCGGCGGATGTAGCGGCGAAGGTGGCGGGGGTGCTGCGGGAGTACGGGCTGGCCGGGGAGCCGCTGGGGGTGGATGTGGCGGAGATCCCGGTGCTGGCGGCGCTGGCGGCGGAGGGCATCGAGGTGACCGACGGCCAGCAGGTGTTCCTGGAGGCGCGGCGGGTCAAGACGGTCGATGAGGTCAGCTTGCTGGCGCAGGCGTGCTCGATGGTGGATGCGGCGTATCAGCAGCTGTATGAGTTCTTGCGGCCGGGGGTGCGGGAGAACGAGTGCGTGGGGGTGGTGTCGAAGGTGTTGTATGAGCTGGGCAGCGAGTTCGTGGAGGGGGTGAACGCGATCTCGGGTGAGCGGTGCTCGCCGCATCCGCATGTGTATTCGGACCGGCTGATCCGGCCGGGGGATCCGGCGTTCTTCGACATCCTGCATTCCTTTAACGGTTACCGGACGTGTTATTACCGGACGTTCGCGGTGGGCAGCGCGTCGCGGGCGCAGCGGGATGCGTATGTGCGGTGCCGGGAGTACATGGATCAGGCGATCGCGATGGTGAGGCCGGGGGTGACCACTGGTGAGATCGTGTCGGTGTGGCCGCGGGCCACCGAGTTCGGGTTCGAAGATGAGATGGCGGCGTTCGCGCTGCAGTACGGGCACGGGGTGGGACTGTCGATCTGGGAGAAGCCGATCTTTTCGCGGCTGGTGTCGCTGGAGCATCCCGAGCCGCTTCAGGAGGGGATGGTGTTCGCGCTGGAGACGTACTGGCCGGCCAGTGATGGCTGGTCGGCGGCCCGGATCGAGGAAGAGGTCGTGGTGACCGCGGAGGGGTGTGAGGTGATCACCAGGTTCCCGGCCGAGGAGCTGCTGGTCGCCGGGCGGAAGTACTGGACCGCGGGCGGGGCGCTGGACACGCTGCGGGACAGCCAGTCGAACCTGAACACCGCGGCCGGCCGCGGCGAGATGCCCGGCGCGGGTGCCGGTGGCGGGGGCGAGGACGCATGACAGCCGGTATGGACGCCGGGGAGCTGCTGGGCTGTTTTGAGCTGATGGCGGTGATCCGGGGGACGGAGAAGGCGGCGCATGATCTGTTCCTGGCCGGGCTGGTGAAGGGGACCACGCACCTGGCGGCCGGGCATGAGGCGGTGGCGGTGGGTGCCAGCGCGGGGCTGCGGGGTGATGATTACGTGTTCGCGACCTACCGGGGTCATCATCACGCGATCGCGCGGGGCGCGTCGCCGGCCGAGTGCCTGGCCGAGCTGATGAGCAGGGCCACCGGGGTGTGCAGGGGCAAGGGCGGGTCGATGCACCTGACCAAGGCCTCGGCGTCGATGCTGGGCTCGTATGCGATCGTGGGCGCGCACCTGCCGGTCGCGGCCGGGGCGGCGTGGTCGGCGCAGCTGCGCGGCAGCGGGCAGGTCGCGGTGGCGTTCTTCGGCGACGGCGCGACCAACATCGGGGCGTTTCACGAGGCGCTGAACCTGGCGTCGGTGTGGGCGCTGCCGGTGCTGTTTGTCTGCGAGAACAACCTGTACATGGAATACACCCCGATCGGGTCGGTCACCGCCGCCGACCACCCGGCGGCCGGCCGGGCCGCGTCTTACCGGCTGCCGGCCGAGGTGATCGACGGCAACGACGTGGTGGTGGTCGCTGCCGCGGTCGGCGAGGCCGCCGCCCGGGCCCGCTCCGGCGGCGGGCCGACGGTGATCGAGGCGCTGACCTACCGGCACTTCGGCCATTCGCGGACCGACCCGGCGGCCTACCGGCCGGCCGCCGAGGTCGAGGAATGGCTGGCCCGCGACCCCCTGGACGTGGCCCGCAAGCGGCTGGCTGACGTGGGGGTGCCCGCCGCCGACGTCGACGCCGCGGCCGGCCGGGCCGCCAAGATAGTGGCCGGTGCGGTGGCCGAGGCGAAAGCGGCGCCGGCCGCCGATCCGGGGCAGGCGCTGACCGATGTGTGGGCGGACGGGGGCTCCCGGTGGCGGACCTGATCAGCTACCGGGACGCGGTCGCCGAGGGCCTGGCCCGGGAGATGCGCCGCGACCCGGCCGTGGTGCTGCTGGGCGAGGACATCGGCGCCGCCGGCGGGGTGTTCAAGACCACCAGCGGGCTGCTGGCCGAGTTCGGCCCCGGCCGGGTCCGGGATACCCCGATCTCCGAGCAGGCCATCACCGGGATGGCGATGGGCGCGGCGATGACCGGGATCCGGCCGGTCGCCGAGATCATGTTCTCCGACTTCCTGGCCTGCTGCTGGGACTACCTGGCCAACCAGATCCCCAAGATGCGGTACATGACCGGCGGGCAGGTCAGCGTCCCGCTCGTCATCCGGACCGCCAACGGCGGCGGGCTCGGCTTCGGCGCCCAGCACTCCCAGGCCACCGAGAACTGGGCCGCCGCCGTTCCCGGCCTCAAGATCGCCGCCCCCTCCACCCCCGCCGACGTCATCGGCCTGCTCGCCGCCGCGATCCGCAGCGACGACCCGGTCGTCTTCTTCGAGCACAAGGGCCTGTTCGCCAGCAAAGGCCCCACCGCCCCCCGCGACCACCTCATCCCGCTCGGCCAGGCCGCCACCGCCCGGCCCGGCACCGACATCACCATCGTCGCGCTCGCCGCCACCGTCCCCCTCGCCCTGGCCGCCGCCAGCCAGGCCGCCAGTGACGGCGTCAGCGCCGAAGTCATCGACCTGCGCTGCCTCATCCCCCTCGACATGGCCACCATCCTGGCCTCCCTCGCCAGAACATCCCGGCTGCTGATCGTCGAGGAAAACCCCTACCAGGGCGGCTGGGGCGCCACCATCGCCGCCATCGCCGCCGACGAAGGCTTCGAACTCCTCGACGCCCCCATCCGCCGCGTCGCCGCCGAATGCGTCCCCCTCCCCTTCGCCGACACACTCGAAAACCAGGTCATCCCCACCACCGCAAAAGTCACCACCGCCATCCGCGCCCTCCTCAACTACTGACAGACGCCGGACCACGCAGGAAGCCGGCGCGGCCCGCTGCTTCGCGGGCCGCGCCGGCCTTCGGCCTCGGCCGGGGAACGGACCGTTACGCGGTCTTGTCGGCCGCGGGGGTCCCGGCCGCAACCTGGCTGAGGAGCTTGCGGATGGGGCTGTGCAGGCCACGCTCGTGGTGGTGACGCTGCCGGTAGCCGGCCACTAGGCCGTCGACGCCAATCCAGCCCGAGGTCCGCCACATGGTCAAGATGACGATGGCGAACAGCGCGTAGAAGGCGCACACGCTTGCCGTTCCCGACATCACGTAGGTGAACAGCAGCGCCAGGCTGCCGAGCGCCGCGATCCGGGTGAACAGGCCCAGGCACAGCGCGATGCCGACCGCGAACTCAGTGACCGCGACGAGGATGGCGATCCAGCCCGCGTTCGGGACAATGAAGCTGTTCAGGAAGCTACCCCACCAGCTGTAGGCGGGCGTGCCGTGCGAGGCGAAGCCGGCCACGGCCGCGCCGTTGTTGTGCAGGAATCCAGGGTTCTCGGCGCCCCACAGCTTGGCGACCCCGGCCTGGATCCACATGATGCCGAGCCAGACGCGCATTGCCGTCCAGCCGACCGCCATGACCTTGGACTGCTTAACCCACTCCCACACCTGCAGGTTGCGGCGCGCAGCCGGGTCACCGAGAAATTCGATCGGGCTTGACATTGGACTCTTCCTTCTTCCCTTGCTCATGAACCCGGTTCCCACGGGCTCTGAGACAAGAGTGCGCGCCATTGCCTGCCCGCCATTAGGACCGCATGGCCCGCTTTGCCGGGCCGGAAGTGGGCTGGATTCCGGGACCAATGACCTAGTCGTTCCGCTTACGCCACGTGCCCGCAGGCGGGTCAGCCTCCCCGACTGATACCGGCGCACAGCGCATCGGCACCCATGGCGCGGTCCCGATCCCTCCGCGAACCGTGTTGAGTGCGTCACAGTCTTCGCAGCATCGCCACAAGCTCGCCCATCATCGGCGCCAGCCTCGGTGCACCCCGCGACTGCGGGTGGTTCTCGGCCGCCCATGAGCCGGATTGCACCGGCATCAAGGCCCCAGACGCTCGCCGCAAAACCTAGTGTGACCTGCGCAAATGGCTGATCACGCGCAGATGCCGCTGACGAGGCAGGGCGATCGGCCCGGCTGCCGCCTCGGGCCTGGACCCAGCGATCTGCCCGCTTCAGAAACGGCACGCACTTTTGGCGGTCGGTTGCTGCGCGTAAGGCCGCGATTACGGATAGGAACCACTTTTATGGGGTCGCGTGAAACGCACCCGAGACCTTTTCGTAATCTTCAACGGTCCGGCGCTTCGAGGGAGGTCCGTTGCGCGAGTCCGCTCGCGCAACTCCCGGTGAGCGCGCACTTCGCGGAGAGGAGCCCTTTGGGCCGCCACAGTAAACCGTCTCGCATCAGGCTCCCGCAGGGAGCAGCAGTTGCCGCGGCACCCACGCTAGCGGGCGTGGCCGCGGCGCTTTGTTTGTCACCGCAGGCCGCCCCGGCGGCTGCGGCGCAGGTGCATCCGGCAGTGCTGGATGCCCTGGTTCAGCCGACCGCCGTTTCGGATGCGTCAGCGCTGAGCGCTCAGTCGTCTGCGGAGGCGAAAGAGCGCAGGTCGGCGAGCGCGTTGCCGGCTACATACAAAGTCCGGTCCGGCGACTCGCTGTCGTCCATCGCAGCCCGGCTTTACCACGACCGCGCGGCCTGGCCGGTCCTGTACTGGCGTAACCGCAAGGAGATTCACTGGGCTGACGACATCTACTCAGGCGAGGTGCTGCATGTGCCGGCCAAGCCGGCGCGGATACCGCGGGCGCCGCGCAACCTAGAGGCGCCGACTGCCGCTCCGAGCGTGCCGACCGCCGCATCGAGGCTGCCAACTGAGGTGCCCCCAGCGGCCGTGCCCGCATCGGGGGCCGAACCGGTGACTGACGCCAGCTATTCCGGCGGCACACCGGGAGGGGCGTTCGGTGCATGCGTCGTCGCGCGTGAGTCTGGCGGCAATGCACAGGTCATGAACGCATCCGGCCATTACGGCCTGTATCAGTTCAGCGAGTCGACCTGGGTAGCGTACGGCGGCAACCCGGCCGACTTCGGCCACGCTAGCGTCGCCGAGCAAAATCAGGTGTTCGCCAATGCGCTCGCCGAGGGCGGCGAGTCGAACTGGGCGCCCTACGACGGCTGCTGACGTAGCCGCGTTAGTCGCTAGCCGGAACGCTGGCTGGCCCGTCGGGCGTCAGTTCGCCGGGCCAGCCGCGTTCCGCTTCCTCACACTGATCCTGACCGTCTCGGCCAATCCGGCGGAGGCGCCGTGCGATGAGCGCGACGCTGGCCCAGCCCACCGGTATCGGCAGCCAGAAGTTCACAATCCGGAACGCCAGCACGGCCGACACAGCAGGAACACGCGCCGCGCCATACGCGACCAGGACCACAGCCAGGCTTCCCTCAATCAGGCCCAGACCACCGGGAACTACCGGGAACGAGCCGACGACCACCGCGACGCCGTAGGCCAATAGCACCCCGTGCCAGGGAACGACGGAGTGTACGGCTCGGAAGCTGCAGACAAGGCACAGAAAGTCCGCGGCCCAAACGGCGGCCGCGATCATGACGATCCCGGCCGTTGATCGTCCGCTCAGCGGGATCTCTCGCATGCGCGCCAGCGTCCCGTCGATGCGTGCCGCCAGCGAGCCCCGTGGGTGGCCCGTGACCCGGCGCAGTCCCCTGACGGCTGCGCCGACCATGCCGATGACCAGGTCCCTGCGGACCAGAACCGCTCCCGCGGCGACGACGATTACCAGACCCACCACGGTGACACCGGTACTGGCGATGCTGGTGCTGCCGGCCAGTGCGACCGTGACACCGAGCAGCAGGACGATCGACATGCCGATGGCAAGAGCGATCAGGGTCGAGAAGATGGCCCAGCCAGCGCTCGCAGCGCTGGCCCCGCGGCGCCGGTAATACCGGTACCGGTAAGCGCTTGACACGGCCGGCTCGCCGGGAACCGTGGCTGCAATCGCGTCGTTGGCCAGCGCCACGGCGAACAGGCCTGGCAACGGAATCAGAGTCCCGCTCAGCCGTAGTACTCGGTGCTGCAGCCAGGCGAACGCCAGCAGCGACAGGGACTCCGCGCTCATGGCCAGCGCCACCCAGCCCGGACTGGCATTACTGATCTGATGCCCGGCAGCGGCGAGCTCGCCACGCTTGCCGAACAGGAGCAGCAGCGCGACCGACCCGATCACCAGGCCGACGGCGTAACGCAGCACAGCCCGCCCGTTGCGCCCCGCGCGTACCGGGGCAAGCTCGCCTGCCATCCGTCAAAGCTACAGATCCGTCTGGCACGATGGCGGTACTCCGAGGGCGAAAGGGCGGCGGACGTGGCGCTCGAATCTGGCGGCCGTATTGGCACTAGCTGGCGGGATAGTCAGCCGTGGTGGCCCGCCGAGCCGTCTCCCCTGGCCGGCGCGCCGAACGTCCTGATGATCGTCCTGGACGATGTCGGCTACGCGCAGCTCGGCTGCTACGGGTCCGACATCCAGACGCCGGTGCTCGACGGGCTGGCCGAGGCCGGCGTACGGCTGGCGAACTTCCACACCACAGCGCTGTGCTCGCCCACTCGCGCCTGCCTGCTGACCGGCCGCAACCACCACCGCAGCGGCATGGGCCGAATCGCGGATCTGGCTGTCGGCTTCCCCGGCTACTGGGGCAAGCCGCCGCGATGCAACGGCTACCTGTCCGAGATCCTCACGGCGACCGGGTATGCGAGCTACGCGATCGGCAAGTGGCATCTGTCCCCGGAAGACGAGACCAGCATGGCGGCCTCGCGCGCCACCTGGCCGCTAGCGCGCGGCTTCGACCGCTGGTACGGCTTTCACGGCGGGGAGACGCATCAGTTTGTTCCCGCCCTCTACCACGACAACCACAGCGTCCGCCCGCCCCGGTCGGTCGAGGACGGTTACCACCTGACCGAGGACCTGGCCGACCGGGCGATCGAGTACCTAGGCGACCTGCGGGCGGTCGACGCCGGCAAGCCGTTCTTCCTGTACTTCGCGACCGGCGCTTGCCACTCGCCGCACCAGCCGCCGCGGCGCTGGCTTGAGCGCTACCGGGGCCGGTTCAACCTGGGGTGGGACGCCTGGCGCGAGCAGGTATACGCCTGCCAGCTCGCGACCGGTCTGCTGCCTGCCTCTACCGCGCTGTCTCCGCGGCCGCCGTGGGTCCCTGCCTGGGACTCACTCACCGGCCGCGATCAGGCGGTCGCGTCGCGCTTCATGGAGTGCTTCGCCGGCTTCCTCTCGCACGCTGACGAGCAGATTGGCCGCATCCTGGATTTCCTGGCCGAGCGCGGCGAGCTCGCCAACACCGTCGTCTGCGTGGTCTCCGACAACGGGGCCAGTGCCGAAGGCGGCGCCGAGGGCTCCATCAATGACATGCGCATGCAGAACCTTGATCCGCCCTCGGCTGAGGAGACGTTCGCCCGGCTCGACGAGATCGGCGGTCCGCTCACGCACAACAACTACCCGTGGGGCTGGACGATGGCGGGCAACACGCCGTTCCGCCGGTGGAAGCGCGAGGTCCACGAAGGCGGAGTCGCCGACCCGTGCATCATCTCCTGGCCGGCCGGGCAGCAGCACGGTCTGCTTGAGGCGGGTGCCATCCGGCACCAGTTCACCCACGCCATCGACATCCTGCCGACCCTTGCGGAGCTCGCCGGCATAACGCTCCCGGCCGAGCTCGACGGCATACCTCAGTCGGAAATTGACGGGACGAGCTTCGCCTATCTGCTGGCGCCCGGCACTGACGCATTGCCTGAGCGGCATGAGACCCAGTACTTCGAGATGTTCGGGTCGCGGGCGATCTACCACCGCGGCTGGAAGGCCGTCACGTTCCATCCGATCGGGCCGCTGTACGACGACCAGAACCCGAACGCGCCATTCGAGGAGGATGTGTGGGAGCTGTACCACGTCGCGGCGGACCTGTCCGAGTCGCGCGACGTCGCCGCCGAGCATCCCAGCTTGCTGGCTGAGCTCATCGAGCTCTGGTGGGCTGAGGCCCGCCGCAACCAGGTCCTGCCGCTCGACAACAGGGTTCTGTGGGCGCTGGTGAACCCCAAGCCGGATCACCGCCGTCCCGTCGCGGAGTACCGCTACACGCAAGGCGGCGCCCAGGTGCCCGAAAGCGTCGCGGTCAACGTGCGCAACCGGTCGCACCGCATCCAAGTCGACCTCGCCATCCCCGACCCCGACGCGACCGATGGCGTGCTGGTCGCTCTCGGTTCGGTCCTGGGCGGCTGGTCCCTGCACATCTTGGACGGCCGACTCCGGTACGTGCACAACCTCTACGGCAAGGAGCGGCACGTCGTTGAGTCCGCCGAGCTCATCACCCCAGGCGAGCACTGCCTCGAGTACGACTTCACGAAGGACGACGGACTCGGCGGGACCGGGATCTTGCGCTGTGACGCACGGGAGGTTGGACGCGGCGTCATCCCGCGGTTCACGCCGTCCGGATTCAGCGGCACCGGCGTCGGCCTGACCTGCGGCTACGAGTGGGGGCCGGCTATCGGCACCGGCTATACCGCGCCGTTCCCGTTCGGCGGCATCATCCGCCGCGCAGTCGTCACGCCAACCGGTCCGGTGGTGCGCGATCCACTGGCCGAACTCGAAGCGATCCTTTCCGAGCAGTAAAGCCAGTCGGCCTAGCTGAACCGCCGTCAGGCGGCCTGGGCGCCGCGCCTGAAGGCCTCGCGGAGCGCGCTGGCCGCCTTCTCCGGGTGTTGCGTGATCTCCCGCCAGTCGAAGTGGACGACCTCGTATCCGGCCTGGCGCAAGGCCTTGTCACGCCAGAGCTGCTTCCTGGCCCGATCCGGATCGGCGTACTTGAGCGCCCCGTCGACCTCTGCGACGGTCCGGTACTGCTTCCAGCAGAAATCGCCCCGGCCGATAAACCCCCTGTCGTCGGCAATCGACACCTGGAGCTCCGGCGGCGGTATTCCCTGGTCGTCGAAGACAACCCGGGCGAGCGATTCCAGCGGCGACTCAGCGAGCCCGGCGGCGAACTCGACGACCCGCGCCGCCCGAGCCGATCCGCGAGATCCGCACTCGCCGACGACAACCCGCAGCTCAAGCGGCGAGACCAGGCCACGGTAGAGAGCCGAATCGGCAGCCACTACGGCCTCAGCGAAGGTTGCGGTTCTCGCCAGGTCGACCACGGTCCTCGCCGCCGTGGTCACCGGCAGGCCGAATCTGCGCGTGACATGGCCTTCTGGCAGGCACTCGAGGTGCCGGTGCACGCCATGCCGGACTCCGCGGCGGCCGGTCCTGCTGTACATCGTGACCTTCGTGAGCTCGCCGCCAACTAGATCGATCTGATGCATCAGGGCGGCGGTCTGGTGACTGAGGACGCATCCCGGCCCGCCAAGCCAGATGGCTCCGGCGGCCATCAGTATGTGCTGGCCGTGCGGTACGTCGGCGAATTCGCTGGCTAACGCCTTGGTCACATAGACGCCGCGGCCGATGGCGACGAGCCTGCCCGCGCTGACCAGCGTGCGGATCTGGGTGGGTGACCGCCCCCCGGCCCGGAGTCGCCGGCTGGTGAACACCTTGATCAAAGGGTCGGCCGTTCGGGCCGGCTCTTCGGACGCCGCTGGCCGGGACTCGCGCGTTCGCGACGGTCCTTGCGACGCCGACGCTCGGGACTTGCGCGGCTGCTGCTCGCTCATGGCGGCCAGAATCGCGCGCGCCACCGACAGTCGTGACCCCTAATTCGGTCCGCGAGCACAGTGTGACCCTTAACATTAAAAACGCGCCCGGTTTGTGACTTTTGCACCCACTCAGGGGTCACGGTAGCGACCGAAGGGTCACTGAAGGGCCGCAGGGGTCGCGGAAAGGCCGCAGGGGTCACGGAAAGGCCGCAGGGGTCACGGTAGGGCTGGAATGCCACCACCGGGTGGTCGCCCCAGCCCAGCTGCACCAGGTGGAGGTCGATCCAGTACACCAGCGTGTCGTCGCTGATCGGCCTGCGTGGGCCGCGCGCCGCGCAACGACTCCAGGTCGGCCTCACCGGCCTGAGCCACCGGTCCACGCTCGTCGCGGAACCCTTCTGGTTGGACTGTTGCTGGGGATTTCTCCCCGTAGTAGCGTCCGGGTGGGCGGGCCAGTGCGGGACGGCGATGGCCACCTGTTCGTCGATGCCCCGGGGTCCGCGGTCAACACCGGCGCAGTACCAGCGGAGGCAGCGATGGCGATCGACGAAGCAACGGCGGTTTTCCTCACTCAGCTTGCGGAAAGCGGCGCCAAGCCGCTTCACGAGCTGACGCCTGAGGAAGCACGCGGCGTTACATCGGCGCTGGGCGAGCTGTTCGGCCCCGGCCCGGACGTAGCGAAGTCCGACGACGTTCAGGTGCCGACGCCGGACGGCGACAACATCACGGTCCGCGTACTGATCCCCGAGGGCGAGATCCGGGCCCTGGTGGTCTACTACCACGGCGGCGGCTGGGTGATCGGGAACATCGACGAGTTCGACAACCTGACCCGGATCCTGGCGAACAGCCTGCACGCCGCGGTCGTCAACGTGGAATACCGGCTCGCCCCCGAGCATCGCTACCCAGCCGCGGTGAACGACGCGTGGACCGCGCTGCAGTGGGCGAACGAGCACATGACCGAGATCGCCGGCTCTGCCGTTCCCCTGGTGGTCATGGGTGACAGCGCTGGCGGCAACCTGTCGGCCGTCGTCGCTCAGAAGGCAAAAGCAACCGGACTTGAGCTAGCGAGCCAGGTGCTGATCTACCCGGTGACCGACGCCGACCTGGACAACGGCAGTTACACCGACCCGCAGAACCAGCTACTGCTCAGCCGCGAGTCGATGATCTGGTTCTGGGACCACTACGCGCCGGACCCGGCGAGCCGGCTGAATCCGGACGCCTCGCCGATCAGGGCCGGCGACCTCACCGGCCTCGCGCCGGCCATCGTGCTGACCGCCGAGCACGACCCGTTGCGCGATGAGGGTGAGGCCTACGCCGACCGGCTTCGCGAGGCGGGAGTGCCAGTCGAGCACCGCCGGTTCCCCGGCCAGATGCACGCCTTCTTCACCATGGTCAACCTGCTTCCGGGCAGCGCTGACGGCATCGCCTACGTGACCGAGCGGCTGACCGCGCAACTGGACGGGAGGTGAGCGTGAGCCAGGCGCCAGACCACGAGGACTATGACGCCGTCATCGTCGGAGCCGGCCTCGCCGGGCTGTACCAGCTCTACCGGCTGCGCCAGCTCGGCCTTCGTTCGCGCGTTATCGAGGCGGCAGACGGCGTCGGCGGCACCTGGTTCTGGAACCGCTACCCCGGCGCCCGCTGCGACGTGCAGAGCCTGTCGTACTCCTACTCCTTCTCCCCCGAGCTCGAGCAGGACTGGGAGTGGACCGAGAAGTACCCGACTCAGCCCGAGATCCTGCGCTACCTCAATCATGTGGCCGAGCGGTTCGACCTGACCAGGGACATCACCTTCGGGACGAGGGTGCTGAGCGCCCGCTACGCCGAGGCTGAAGCCCGCTGGACGTTGCAGACCGACAAGGGCAAGACGTACGCAGCCCAGTTCCTCATCATGGCGACCGGCTGCCTGTCGGCGTCGAAGCTGCCCGAGATCCCCGGCCTGGAGCGGTACCGCGGCCGCACCCATCACACCGCCAACTGGGGCAAGGACGAGGTCCGCTTCGATGGCCTCAAGGTGGGCGTGATCGGGACCGGGTCGTCCGGCATCCAGTCGATCCCGATCATCGCCGAGCAGGCCGCCGACCTGACGGTGTTCCAGCGCACGCCGAACTTCTCCATGCCGGCCAGCAACCGCCCGCTCGAGCCGGGCGAGGTTGCTCGGATGAAGGCGAACTACCGGGCCTGGCGCGAGGCGCAGCGGACCTCCCGTGCTGGTATCCCGATGCCAGAGGCAACCGAGTCCGCGCTTGCGGCGACCGCGGACGAACGCGCCCACCGGTACCAGGCAGCCTGGGAGAAGGGACCTGGTCTCACTGGGCGGCTGTTACGCCGACATTCTGCTCGACCCGGCGGCCAACGAGACGGCAGCAGAGTTCATCCGCTCAAAGATCCGCGCGGTCGTGCACGATCCGGAGGTTGCCGAGACG
>Ga0335073_10012090_pt1 | contig 12123 bp, 19 predicted proteins | sample Lox_Sample_22_FD_207093 | JGI IMG/M metagenome (GOLD analysis project Ga0335073, IMG submission 207093) | Soil microbial communities from Loxahatchee National Wildlife Refuge, Florida, United States - Lox_Sample_2.2 | ecosystem: Environmental > Terrestrial > Soil > Wetlands | place: USA... | reverse complement strand
CGATGCCGAACGCAATAACCAGTCCGATCAGGCGTGGATTCATCGCGAGAAGTATACAAAAGGGGCGACTGCGGTCGAGTCACAGGCAACCCTCACTTTGAGGCCAACAAATTGTCAGCTTCCCCATCGCCGACCACACTCTCCGAGGTTTGTTAACGAGTGATTTTCTCTGTTAGCGGCGATTGAAAACCAGTGACATCCAACTCCGGCTCGCCTGCTCTAACTGCGGAGGATTCATGGAACGCTGTGTTAACCTCCGGCATCATGGAGGTGATCATGGTCGACAAGAAGCTCGTGCTGATCTCTGGGCTGGCGGTGATCCTCGCGATTGTCGCGGTCAAGGCCATTTGCACACCGACCGCAGTGCCAAAAGGTTACGTGATCGCCGAGATCAACGTGACGGCCCCGGACGCGTATAAGCAGTATCTAGATGCTGTCACGCCCATCGTCGCACATTCTCGGGGGAAGTACCTTGTTCGTGCGGGGACATTGGTTCCGCTCGAAGGAGAGGCGCCCACCGGCCGGGTCGTAGTCATTGAATTTCCCAGCCTGGCGATCGCAAAGCTGTTCGAGGCTTCCCCGCGGTATGTCGATATTGCGCCGCTTCGGAAAAGCGCGGCTTTTCACCGTGCCGGATCAGAATGATCGTCTCTGCGTTGGCGTTTGACCTCTGTGCGAATGAGTGCGGGCAAATCGCCGACAAGCAGGCGAGGACAATTATCGCTCTGAACAAAAGCCTATCAAAAGTTCAGGTTGCTTCACTGAATCCTCTCCTTGCTGTGGACTAGGCTTCCCAACCTCACAATCAATGCCATTCTAAGAGAATCGACGGCAAGGTTGGGCAAGTGACTCTCGGTGAGGATTAGTTCTGCTGATCTTGGCGCCGGTGTAGGGTGGGTGTGTTATCGGAGTTCGGAGTGCTGCTGTCGCCCTGCTGGCTTGAGCTGGTCGGGTCGCCGGAACCCGTACTTGCCCTGCGCAGCGAAGGCTTCGTCGCGTCCTTGGAGTCGGTCAGACGCCGCTTGTTCTCTATCCGCGCCAGCCGAGCCTTGACGTCGTCGAACTCCGACGTCGTCACCAGGTACTCTGCCTTGGCTGGCAGAATCCGCGCAATCTCCTCCTGGGTATGCAGGATTCGTTCGGGGGTCAAGGGATGGTCGGAGAAGATCTTAGACACCAGCCCCGGCTTGCGCTTGTCGATCCCCTCGATCTTCTCGAAGAAGCCGATAAAGGCCTGCGGATCGTAGCCGGCGCGGTACATGTACTGGACGCCCAGGTAGTCAGCTTGCGCCTCGAACCCTCGCTGGAACTCGAGGAACGCCATCGGGACGGCCAGTTGCGAAGCCTCGTAGATGCCGTAGCCCGTCCAACTGTAGCCGGTCAACATGATCAGCGGAATGGTGCCCAACTGCGCGTAGTTCATGCGCGTCATTTGCCGGGCAGCGTGGTGGGCGCAGACGTGGGCCGTCTCGTGGCCCATCACAGCGGCCAACTCTGCCTCTTCGTCTGCGGCCAAGATCAGACCGGAATTCATGTAGATAAAGCCGCCGGGCAGGGAGAAGGAGTTGATCTCGTCGGAATCGATGACCTTGATGGTGAAGGGAACCTTGCAGTCGGAGTTCTTCACGATGTTTTGCCCGATCCGATTGATGTACTCGTCGACTACGGGATCCGTGATAAACTTCGAACTCTTATCGATCATATCGGCATATTGCTTGCCCATCCTGATCTCGCTGTCGGTCGAGTACCAGTTGCCCAGTCCGCGTCCCCCGATGTCGCGATTTCCCACGGCGCTTACGTCTTCAATGCTGCCAGGTTTAACCTTGATCATCTCGCTGCCGGGATCTACCACTTTGTCCAGATCGACGAGTCCCGCGCAGTCGCCTCCTGAGGGCGTCGTGCCTGGCTCTGCTTCGTCAATTGAGATATCGTCGTCTTTGTTCTGCTTCTTATCCTTCTTCTCTTCGGCCTTGGTTAGCGCGGGACACGGAGGCAACTGAGCTTTCCTCGCTTCGGCAGGCGTCCCGGAATCAGGCTGTTTTGCCGGTACGTGCGCGTCGCCACCCACAGGCGTCGTTCCAGGGGCCGACTGAGCCGCAGGCGTGCTCACCGGGGTCGTCGCCCGAGGCGCAGGCTGGTCGCCGCCGACGGGGATGGTGCTGGGGGTGGACTGCGCCGTGGCAGGGGTGGTCGGCATGGTCGTGGTGGCGGGCGAAGTTGTGCTCGATGGGAGGGACGTTTGAGCCTGGGACTGGCTTTGTGGAGTACTTGAATTATCAGTCGTGGATTGTGCCCAGGTTGCCGTGGCGAACGCCAGAGCTACTACCGCTGCCGGTGCCATAACCGACCCAATACGAATCGACCTCATGTAGTCCCTCCGGACTCACGCATCCGTCCCGCTTCACTCAATTTCTTAGACGGCAGCACCCAGCCATTTGACAACAGTTGAAAGAATATATTTCGATCGTGCTGCTCCTTTTTCGTTCTCCGATTGCGGGTTTACAATGGTGCTAATGCGAGTACGACAGCAATATACACCTGATTTGTTTCTCAGGCCAGTAATTTGTGCTCGCCGTATTGGATGCGCGTTAAAGTTTTCGTCAGTTCTGAAACATTGCACCGATCGGCAAGCGCGTCCCATTCGCGTAACTTCGTACACTAAGTTCTACCTTGGTCGCAAACAGTATTGTCCATGAAATACGTGTTCCCTGTCCTCGCCTTCTCGATAGTTCTCTCGGTATGCGTACGGGCGCAGAGCCCGGCGGTGCCCGGCCACTTTGACTACTACCTGCTCAATCTCTCCTGGTCCCCGGAGTTTTGCGCAAAGCTGGCATCGAGCCCACAGTGTGCGGCACACCCTGGCTTTGTACTGCATGGCCTCTGGCCGCAGAACCGGGACGGCTCCTGGCCGGCGAACTGTGTGACCCATGCAGCAGGCCCGACGAATCCTTCAGCCTGGCTCGACATCACGCCGGATCTTTCGCTGATAGCCCACGAATGGACCAAGCACGGGGCCTGTACCACACTGAACGGGGACGCTTATTTCATGCTCGCAAGGCAGGCCTACCATTCCATCATCATTCCGCAGCGCTTTCTTGAAGTCGATCACGAGATCACAATGACGCCAGACGAAATCCTCGGTCAGTTTCTTCAGACAAATCCATCTCTGTCGTCCGGGAACATCAACCTCGACTGCGAAAACGACCATCTGGCTGCTATTGAGTTCTGTTTTGGCAAAGACCTTCGACCGGTTAGTTGCACCGCACTTCGTGCCTGCCAGGCAAAAACAGTCAAGATTACGCCGCAAATAGCGGCACGACCTTAGCAAGTATGGACCATTCGACGTAGAGGTGCGGGACAGCGGGTTCATTTGCCACGTTGGAGGAGAGTATCTGCTGCTAGTGGCGTCGCATTCGTATGTCATCTGTGAGTTGAATCGAGAGCGGCGCCGACCACTGTGCTTTGTGCGTTGCCAGCCGGTTGAAGCATCACTGATCTGTGAATCCCACGTTGAAGGTGACTACTCTGCCATCCTCGCAGGCGCCGAAAAGCCGGGTTGTTCCGGTTGACCACGCAATGTCGGTAATCGGCGCATCGAGAGCGGCTGTCATGCTCGGCTGCTTGCGCTTATTGGGTCTCCAAATTGCAATCCGTCCTTCCGCGCACCCGGAGGCAAGCAGGGGGCCGTCTTTCTGGTAGCGCATGGCGCGGAGGGGAAGCCGATGGTGTGCCAAAGTCAGCGGTCTGCGTCCCGCCGGACCTTTCCCGGAACAATCCCACACGGTGATCTCCGGACTGCCGGCGGTGGCAAGATACTTTGAGAACCGGTCCCAGGCGATTTGGGCCACCTTCAACGGATAGCCGGACATCTGCAGATCTCTCCCGGTTGCCACGATCCAGAAATGAACGGTGGAATCCTGGTTCCCATGGCACAGATAACGAGCATCAGGACTCCATGCGAGACAGAGCATGGAGCCTTTCCACTTGAAAGAGCGAGTGGGCGAGTTGTCGGAGGGCTTCCAGAAGACGACCTGGCCATAACATGCCGAAACCAACTCCTCGGAGTCGGCGCGCCAATCGATCCCAGCGATAGTATTCGGTTGCTCGTCGAAGGTCTGTACCAGTTCTCCTTGAGCGGACCACAGATGCAGGTAGCGACCGCAGGCCGTTGCAAGGTATTTGCCCGACGGCGACCACGCCAAATGTTCCACCCACGCGGTTCCACAATTGAGGATGTGGCTGGGCGCATCGGACTCGGGCATCCAAAGCGCAACCCTTCCATCTTGCCCGGCGCTCGCAAGGAGATCTTCACGGGGATGCCAGACGACCAAGTTAGCGGCAACACGATGCGCGTTCCACCGCCGCACTTGTCGTCCAGTTTCAGCGTCGAAGAGATACACGGCTCCGCTGGCGGAAGCGGCGGCCGTCCATCGACCGCTCGCCGAACAGCCAACAGAGACCGCGGCTTCGTCCAGTTCGGCCTCCCAAATCTCCGGGAGCGATCTCTGCACAGTTATTTCCGCTAAATCAGGCATTGTTCAAACCCTTGATTGAGCACAGCGCGGTCAAGGTTGCGGCCGATAAAGATCAGCTGATTCCGTCGCGGATTCGAGCCCCAGGGGCGGTCGGGGCGTCCATCGAAGAGCATATGTACTCCCTGAAACACGAAGCGATTTGCTTCACCCGCGAGGCTGATGATCCCTTTCATGCGGAAGATGTCGGTGCCCTGTGTCTGCAAGAGACGACTTAGCCACTGGTTGAATCTGCGCTTATCAAGGTCGCCGACAACGTCAATGCCAACCGAAGAGACCAATTCATCGTGTTCGTGGTCGGGTTTGAAGGCGCGCTCGATGCGCGGCAACTTCGCTCCACCAGCATCCAGTAGCTTTGCCTGAAACTCCGCCGGGTGATGCTCCGTGAAGAGAGCGTAATCGCCATCTGCCGGAACTTCGATCCAGTAGGCGAGATCCTTGCCTTCAATCGCCAACTCCGTCGGCTCGCCTATTGCAATCGAATCCCCCGGTTTCTTCGCCTTAGCCGGAGCTGAGAAGCTCAGGACTGCTCCCATGATTACGGGTTCGAGGCTCTCCAGCGGCTTGCCCTCCGGTGCAGGCAGAAGAACCATCGTCATCGCAGGATCAGGCCCATGCTCGAGTTCGAGCGTATGTGTCCCCGCCGTAAGCGAATAGACTCCTCCCCATTCGAATGGGTATTCGGGCTCCATGAATAACGGGTCAACTTCCATAGCGCGATCAAGGTTGAAACCCCCGACATTGAGTACGCTGTTCATGTCGATGGCCGCATCCTTGGTCCGATAGATCTTTGCGGCCGCGTTCATCAAGTGAATACGGCGCTCCAATTGGTCCAGCTCTCCCGGACCGACGAGGTCTGTCTTGTTGAGCAGGATGACATCGGCAAAGGCAATCTGTTCCTTCACTTCGTCGGACTCGTCTATATGTTGCCAGACATGCTTGGCGTCGACCAGAGTTACAATTCCGTCGAGTTTCAGGCGGGCCTGCATCTCGTCGTCAACGAAGAAAGTCTGGGCCACCGGCCCAGGATCGGCCATGCCGGTGGTTTCGACAAGGATGTAATCGAACTTCTCACGGCGTTTCATCAGGTTGCCAAGGATCCGAATGAGATCGCCGCGAACGGTGCAGCAGATGCACCCATTGTTCATCTCGAAGATCTCTTCCTCGGCGCCGATCACAAGTTCCTGGTCGACGCTCACCTCGCCGAACTCGTTCTCGATCACGGCAATGCGCTTGCCATGCTCCTCGGTAAGGATGCGGTTGAGGAGGGTGGTCTTGCCTGATCCAAGAAATCCGGTCAGGACCGTCACCGGAACGCGCTTGTCTTCACTTAAGCCTGTTGTGGCCATAGCCAATTCTCCTTAGAGGATTTGGTCGGTTTCTTCCGATACGCCCTTGGGCGCTTCGGGTTGCTCGAAACTGTTCTGCGCATTCCGGCAGAACAACTCGATCTCATTGTCGGCAATCTCTTCGATGGACGAGTGAAGAGTGGCCTGGATCTTCGCCTTGCCCGGCCGGAAGACGGCAATTACGGTTTCAATCTCCGGGCAGTCCGCATCCTGACAGTTCAGTTCCGTCACCATTACTGTTGCTTCATCGTTCAAGTCGAGTAATTCTGTGACCCAGGCCTTGATCTCCCGCGTCCGCAAACTTTTCTCCGGTTTCTTTTGTTGAAACAGGTCCATTAGCCGCCTTCGCAATATATAACGATAATACAGTATCATTAGCGAAAAGGATAGAGAGTTCTATGAAACAAGTTGTAGCGATAATCCCAAAGCGCCCGATGCTCGGACAGATCAGCATCTGCGATGGATGCTGCTGCGGAAAGACGGAGAAGGGCCATCCTGCGGTGCCGGTTGAATGGCTCAAGCAGGAGTGGAAGCTCCGCGGCCTGTTAAAGCGCGTGCATCTCTCAATCAGCGGTTGCCTCGGACCATGCGACGTGCCGAACGTCGTAATGATCACCCACTCGGAAGGAACGCAATGGCTGGGCTGCCTCAGCAGTCAACATCATTACGTTCTGCTGGCGGATTGGGCCGAGCAGTCAAAGAATGCCGACGAATTGCTTCCGTTGCCGACGGATCTGCGGGTGCTTGCCCTTATGCCCTACCGTGAGCAGCGGCAGCCGGCCTTTGAGGTGCGGAGATGAGGGGCGCCGCTCTGATCACTGTTGTGGCCGCTCTCGGGATGAGGCACGGCGTCGATCCCGACCACCTATCGATCATCGATGGGCTCTCTCGCTTCCATCCCTCGCGCTGGAACGGTGTACTGTTTGCGGCAGGACACGGGATCATCGTCACCGTCCTGGCCGTGGGCTTCGGGAGACTGCTCGCTGGTGTCGTAGAGCCTTATACGGTTTGGATTCTCGTCGCTCTCGGAGTCGCCAATCTCTGGCGGCTTTGGAAGCCGAAGTGGCACAAGCATTCAATGCCGCCTCGTCTCTTTCAGGCGAGCCCACTGGTGCTCGGAGTCCTGTTTGGAATGGGTTTTGAGACGGCGAGCCAATTGTCGGCAATCCTGCTCGCTGGCCAGTTAAACCCGTGGATCCTAGGACTGGTCTTCTCGCTGGGCATGGTGCTGGTCGATGGGGCGGACGGCTTTCTGGCCTCGCGGACGCTGCAACTTGCACAAGCGGGTTACAGGCGCTCTGCCCAGTCTTCCCGGGCGCTTGGAGTGTTGGTGGTTATCGTCTCCTTCAGTCTGGCTGGCGCAGAGTTGGCAGGCATCGATCTCAATCGTGTTGCGCTTCCTTTCGGCGCCGTTCTGTTTGCAACTGTGATTGGTCTTCGACTGTGGGGTGGAAGGGTTCAGAGCACTGTTCCAGCGCCTGCCCCCGGGGGGACAGAAGGCCAGAGTATCTGATCTTTTCATGTCGCTGGATTGAGGGGGCGATGTGGGCGGGAGCGAAATCTGGCGCAAGAAGGCGCGGTACCCAAGGGTAAGGGAGGAGCACAAATCTCCTATGCGCCGGTTCGAGTCCGGCCCGCGCCGCCATTTTTCACGATCGGCACCAACCCAAGTACCTGGTGCAGCCTGCTAGAAATGAACCGAATCTTCTGGGAGGATAGACGTTGTCTCACACAACCAAAGATCTGAAGAGACAACTCGGGCGAATCCGCCGTATCAAGGGGCAAGTCGAGGCGATCGAACGGGTGATCGAGGGCGGCGGCGGCAGCGAAGATATTCTTCAGCTGGTGGCCTCCTGCCGCGGCGCCTTGAACGGCCTCATGGCAGGGCTGATTGAAGGACACGTCCGGTATCATCTTCTCCCTCCAGCCGACATGGTCGGGGCGGCGCAAGCGGAGGCCCTCGAGGAACTGGTAGCCGTCGTAAAGCGATACTTCCACTAGCATGCGTCTTCTGAGCCACTTGATTCGGACACTAATGCTAATCTATTCTTAATATGCCAATAGCGCTGCTTCTCGTCCCCGTCGTCTCAACACTGTTGGGAGGCCTGCTTGCTGTTCGATGTCGGCGCTGGAATCATGTCTTGCTGGCCGTCGGCGCGGGGCTGCTGCTGGGCGCAGCGTTCCTGGACCTTCTGCCTGAAGCAATCAGCATTGGGTCCGCGGCCGGAGTATCAGCTGCGTCGCTCCTCAGCCTTACGCTCTTATCGTTCCTTGTGTTTTTCATCATTGAGAACGTCTTGGACCATGTTTCGCCCGGCGCGAACGCGTCCGTTCCCCATCACGCAGTCGGCCGCATCGCTGGCGGGATGCTTATCTTCCACAGCTTTCGCGATGGCATGGCAATCGGAGCCGCCTTTGCTGCTTCCCACGCGGCCGGCTACGCGGTAGCAGTCGGCATCGCGGCACACGATCTGGGCGACGGACTGAACACGGTGATTTTGACCACGGGAGGTGAAAAGCCCAAGCTATTGGACTATCTGTTCCTGCTTGCTGACGCTCTCGCGCCGTTGGCAGGCGGGCTTGTGGCCATTTGGTGGTTTGCGTCCGCCAGGAGCTCGGTGGCGCTGCTGGCGATTGCTGCTGGATTCTTTATCCAGATGGCAGGAAGCGATTTCCTGCCCGAGGTCCGAAAGGCGAATGCTCCGAGGATGTATGCCGTACCGTGTGTCTTGTCCGGCGTTGGCCTGATCTATTTCGCCAACCTGCTGCTCGGGGGCTTGCGCTGACACAAAGTGGGCGAACCATGAGGGCTCGCCCGCTTGTTGGATTGAAATTCGACCGTTCGCTTAATGCACTATTACCTTCGCCTTGCCATGGTTGTCGCAGTGTCCCTTGTGCTGATGGTGCAAATGTCCTTCAACCAAATAGTCCGTATGGTCGCCGTGGGGTACAGCTTCATGCCCGCAATTGGCGCCGTGCTGGTGGTCTGCCGCATGGCCGCCGCATTTGTGGCCGTTGGTGCAGTCCTCGGGGTTGGCAGCGGATACTCCGACTTTGTGCTCATCGACATGCCCATTATGCGGGGAGTGCAGATGACCGTCGTGCAAGTAATCTGTGTGGCCGTCGTGCTCGATTGCAGTGTGGCCGCAGCCAGCGCCGTGTTGATGAGGATGGCTCTCATGGATTGTATGTTCTGTGTTCACAGCAAATGCTCCTTTGAGGTTGGCAGGTAACGCGGGATGAGATGAGTGCTGGCCGCAGCATGGACCGTTTCTGAGGCGTGGGCCAACGCATTGAAGACAAGATCGAGGATGTGCTGGTCAGCGAGATAGTAGATGAGGTGTTTCCCGTCGCGTCGGCGGCAAACAAGGCTGTCCGCGCGCAAGACACGGAGACGCTGTGAGATGACCGAAACGGCCTCTCCTTCCAGTTGCGCCAACTCGCTCACGCACGCCGGACCTTGAGAAAGATGAGCTACGAGCCGAATGCGCGCGGCGTCTCCAAGCGCTCGAAAAAGACATGCGGACTTTTCGATAGCGCTGGCGCTAACCGGTAATTGGAGACGGGCTTCGGTAGCGTGGCTTTCCGCGGTGCAGACCGGCTGCGGCTCAACTTTCATAGACCCATACTACGTTCATTTGCATATTTGTGCAAGTGTATCAGTGTCCGCAGCAGCGCTCTCCCCGCAAAGCCAGCACGCCCGCCCGAACCAGAAAAGGAACCAGGATCAGCGCGGCCACGCCGTCAGCCCATTCGACTTGAAAAACGGTATGCATGAGCAGTCCAAAGAGGACAATAGCGGCCTGGTACATGCAGAAATCTGTTTGCCTTGCGTCGGCGAGCATAGCAGGACTGCTCAATGTCCGGCCAACGTGCCGCTTGGCTCGGGCCAGCAGCGGCATGAAGATCAGCGCCAGGGCAGTGATCGTGATGCCGAGCCAACCGGTCTGCGCATGGAGTCCTCGCCATAGATCAAACGAAGCGTCGGCCAATACATAGGCCCCCAAAGTCAGCAGGCAAGTCCCGGCGACCCTCAGGCTTGCCTCCTCCGCCTGATGCCGGCGATGATGGTTCATTTCATGGGACATCCGCCACAGCAAAGCGACGGCTGAAACGACTTCAATCGGGCTGTCGAACCCAAAGCCTGCCAGCGAGATGCTGCCGTCTTTCGCAGCGGCTGCCAGAGCAACCGATGCTTCCACAGCGCCCCAGCATATGGTAAAGATTTCTAGTTGGCGCCCTCTGCGAGCCATCCCTGCGCGAGGATCTAATGTCGCGGTGTCCTTCATCATTTCCTCGCGTCGTTCGCACTTTGAAATTGCGACGCGAGGGAAATAGGCTTACACCTACCCGCGTCAAACCATTGGGAACCTACTTTCACACGGCGGTGGCCGGACGCTGAGGCGTTGCACCGTCGCGAGGCAGTAAAAGATGTCCCCATGATGTTCCAAAAAGCCGCAATCAATCCGAATAGGGGCGGGAGACTCCACCCATGAAGGAACTGACCCATTGGGACGCCAAGTCGCACAGATTGCAATGTTCCGAGACGTGCGAGCCTGCCTCCATTCGATGAACATGAGTTGCCGTGCTCACACTGACCCACAGCAACGCGAGCACCAGGCCTTGTGCGATCCAGAATGTCGAATTGGCCTTCGTGTACGGTGCGAGAGTTGCCATCAGGTCATTATTGAGCGGCTCAACACGGCAGTCAAACTGCTCCTGCATGCTGTACTTGAGGCTCATTTGCGCACTATCCCTATGGGCTCCGGTAAGGCAGGGCGGAAATCCTGATCCAGATATTATCAATATTATGTTATCATTACTATTAATGGAGGAAGTTGATCCCATGTTATTGAACAGCGAGGCTAAGTCGATGGATGTGAAGGAGCACCACCGAGCAGTCTCGGACATGGTAGGCATCGGATTGTCGCTGCTCTGCCTTGTTCACTGCCTGGCTCTGCCGGTGCTTATTGCCTTCGCGCCCGCGATCCTGCGGGGCCTTCCCGGAGACGATGTGACACATCGGAGCCTCGCGGTCGCAATCGGATTCGTGGGCTTCCTGGCATTTCGCTCTGGGTACAAAGTGCATCGTAGGCGCTGGGTGCTTGCGGCCTTCATAACAGGCCTGCTGATGGTCTCAATAGCAGCGGTTCTAGGCGATGAGTTCCTTACTGAGTACGGCGAGGCCGCCATCACGGTCTGCGGAGGTCTTGTGCTGGTGTCCGCGCACCTTGTCAATCGCAGCTTCTGTCGATCCTGCCTCGTTCGCAGATGTGGACCTGCATGCTCCCCCGACGCAGATGAGACGATCTTGACCGCTTCTGCAGACTGCGAACCTCTATGATTCAAAGACCGTCTTTGCCAAAATCCAGATGAGAATCTATTCTTGTCAGGGATGGAAAAGCGCAATACAAGACAGAAGATGGCGATTCGTGAGGCATTCCTCGAGACGAACCGACCGCTGTCTCCCGAAGAAGCTCTGGAAGCTGCCCGGCGTCATCACCGAAGCCTTGGAATCGCAACGGTCTATCGGAACATTCAGAATCTGGTGGGTGAGAAATGGCTGCAGCCGGTAGATGTCCCCGGTGATGCAACGCGCTACGAAGTGGCCGGCAAGAAGCATCATGACCACTTCCATTGCAATGCGTGCGGCAAAGTTTTTGACCTCGAGGGGTGCCTTGCGCCGGCGAAACTCAAACTTCCGAAGGGGTTTCGCGCCACCGGGCATGAGTTCTTCCTCTATGGCATCTGTGCGGAGTGTGTTCCCGGCAGAAGCCATTCGCGCCTGTGAATGACAAACCAGTAACTGCAGTCCGTCCGGTTGGCATCAGAGTGATGCCGGACGCAAGCATCGCCGGATTCGCCAGCTTGATGCCGCCCACAAATGCAGCCCACATTCCGAGGATCGCCGCGACAAGAAGAACCAGGGAGACTGCTCGGCAGGGATCCTGAACGGCATTGAGGTTGTGCTGCGAGGTCATTCGGTCCTTCCTCCTCCGCTTGTTGAGAGGCATCGTCCTGCAATGCGTCCCGCATTTCATTCCCGGCGAGCGACCGGCAGCCGCGACAAGGTTCTGCCTTATCATACGTATCTACTGCTACTGAATTACCATTTGCGATAATCTAAGACTCGCTTCCCCAGGCTATAGTTCCATTGATCCCCGATCCTTGCGTGAATAATGGGAACCCGATAGCATCATTCTGTGAACCCCGTGGGTTTCAATCCCGGTAAGATTACGACC
>Ga0335073_10012089_pt1 | contig 12124 bp, 10 predicted proteins | sample Lox_Sample_22_FD_207093 | JGI IMG/M metagenome (GOLD analysis project Ga0335073, IMG submission 207093) | Soil microbial communities from Loxahatchee National Wildlife Refuge, Florida, United States - Lox_Sample_2.2 | ecosystem: Environmental > Terrestrial > Soil > Wetlands | place: USA... | reverse complement strand
CCACCAGCAATCCCTCTAGGCCTTGCAGCGGACCGGTCCATATCCGAACGCGATCACCCGCTTCGAGATAAGGCCACGGCTCGTTAGGAATACCCGAAGCCACCAGTTGCCGGATCGCGTTGATCTCCGTTTCATCCACTGGCACGGGCTGACGATGGTTGCCGACCACCTGAATGACCCCGGGTGCCTGCAAAATAGGAAGCTTTTTCAGGACATCAAATCGACAGAATAAATAACCGGGAAACAGCGGAAGGTCGACCACCTTTTTCCGGTCAGACCACTGGCGGGTGGATTTGAGCTGGGGAAGGAAAGCTTCGTATCCCTTCCCGGCCAAGTAAGATGCCGATTGAGCTTCTTTCCGAGAATGGACTTGTAGCGCATACCAGGGCCACAGCTCATCCGTGGGTAACGCAACTGGAAGTTGTAGGGCAGATGAAATTGGCTTTTCCTCTCAATTTGTTCGAACTGCAAATCTCGAAGGCTGTCCGGACAAGCTCCCGCCATTAAAGTCCCATTGGCGGCATCCAATCACCCCTTTTAAGGGCAATTCCGGTTCCACCCTTGGGCAGAGCGAGGCGCGCCCAGGAAACCCCACTTTTCTCGCAATGCCAGCATTATGAGCTAATTACAGTGTCTCAGGAAGAGCCTACGAATTCCGCGTAGGGTTAAAATCGGCTAACTTAGTCCAAACGGGAGAAGCGACCTACCCAATTGTTCCAAAATCATTCCACCGCGAGCGTTGTCAAACGAGCGGAAAACCTCCTATAATCGCAACCCAAAGTGCCATAAGTGGTTACGAGAGAACAAACCCGCTCCACAGGAACCGCAAGTGCGACAGAAGGAAGATAAACTGCAAGGTCTTCCCAGCATGGCCCCTGGATGCGGGGCACCCCGATGCGATGAAGGACAGAGGTTGAGCCTAAAGGCCTTAAAGGAGCAAGGTATATGAAGGGTGTGGTTCTGGCGGGCGGCAAGGGTTCTCGGCTTTATCCGCTTACCCGCGTGACGAATAAGCATCTTCTACCTGTATACGATCGACCGATGGTCTTTTATCCGATTCAGACCCTAGTGGACGCGGGTATTCGGGACATTATCGTGGTTACCGGTGGTCAAAATTCCGGCGATTTTCTCCGCCTACTATCGAACGGCAAGGACTTTGACCTGCGGCGAATCCACTACACTTATCAGGAAGGCGAAGGAGGCATCGCGGACGCTCTCCGGTTAGCCGAGCCATTTGTCGAAGGAGAGAGAATCTGTGTGGTCCTTGGTGACAACATCATCGAGACTAATATCGTTGACGCGAAAAACACGTTTGATCGGCAGGAAAAAGGAGCTCATATCATCCTGAAAGAGGTTTCGGATCCGGAGCGATTCGGTTGTCCGGAAATTTCCAATGGAAAGATCCTGGGAATCGAAGAGAAACCCAAGTCTGCAAAGTCCAACTATGCGGTGACCGGCATTTATTTCTATGACGCAAGTGTTTTTGAAAAAATCGGCCGAACGAAACCAAGTTGGCGAAATGAATTGGAAATTACCGACGTCAACAATATGTATCTTCACGAAGGCACTCTTACGCATAGCGTCCTGGACGGTTGGTGGACGGACGCCGGAACCTTTGAGTCTTTGCTGCATGCCACAAACCTGGTCGCAAAGACGGGTGCAAATAAAATACCGGGGCGGGGCACTCCACCTCGGATGGGTAAACACTCGGAATAGTCAATCTGTGGAGTCTAGTGCATAGGAAAGGGGCGGTCCGTTGAGACTACTGGTTACGGGTGGCGCGGGTTTTATTGGTTCTAACTTCATTCGCCATCTCCTCGGCTCTCGCAGCGACGTTGAGGTCATCAATTTTGATAAGTTGACCTACGCAGGGAATCCGGAGAACCTTGCAGACATCGCAGCCAATCCGCGCTACTCGTTCGTCCGCGGAGATATTTGCGATGCCGGCGCGGTCGCGGATGTGTTCAAGAAAGGGCTGGATGCCGTCGTCAACTTCGCCGCTGAAACACACGTGGACCGCAGCATCGAAGACGCTTCGCCGTTCTTAATGACCAATATTCTCGGAACGCAGGCGCTTTTAGAGGCAGCCCGCCGCTTTCAGCTTGCCCGTTTCATTCAGATCAGCACCGACGAGGTTTATGGCAGCGCACCTTCCGGCGCGAACTTTACCGAAGAAACACAGCTGGATCCGCGCAGTCCGTATGCCGCCAGTAAAGCCTCCGCGGACCACTTTGTTGCCGCCTATGCGAACACTTTCGGAATTTCGGCGATCATCCTGCGCTGTACGAATAATTACGGACCGTTCCAATTCCCCGAGAAGCTCATTCCTTTGATGATCGCAAACGCCCGGGAAGACAAGCAGCTCCCTGTTTATGGGGACGGTATGCAAGAAAGAGATTGGTTGTTCGTGGAGGATTATTGCCGGGCGATTGCAGTGGTTCTGGCCCAAGGTAAAGCCGGATCGACCTATAACGTTTCGGCCGGCAGTCCCGAACCTAATTTGAAAATTGTTCGCACCATTCTTGCTCACCTTGGTAAGCCCGAGTCGTTAATCAAATTCGTAAAAGACCGGCCCGGACACGATCGGCGCTACGCCTTGGACAGTACGAAGTTGCAACGCGAACTCGGCTGGAAACCGCAGGTATCCCTGGAGCGGGGAATTCGCCGGACAATCGATTGGTATATTCAGAACTCGACCTGGCTGGAACACGCGAGGTCCGGCGAATATCTGAAATATTATGAACGGCACTACGTGCGGCGCGCGGAAACGTTCAACCGATAAGTCTTTGCTGCCGGACAACTACGCCAAACGCGCCGGAGCTGCTTCTTGATGCTGAGCCGACTCTCCGCCAATCCATGGTGGTTTTTGGCCGGGTGGGTGCTTGTTTCCTCTCTATTGTTTGGGAAACCCCTGTTCGCTTTAGCGGAATATGGTTTAGCCAACGATAACGCGTCGCACGTCCTGATGATCCCTCTCATCGTCGCGTGGTTGCTCTACTTGGACCATAAAAAGGTCCAACATACTTCCTTCCACATTGCTCCCGCGGCTGTTCTTGCAGTTTGCGCAGGGCTGATCGCTGTGACAACTCATTACTATCTCTCCGGCAACCATGCCCTTCCGTTCCTTGTTTTTTCGGTTGTTTGCCTTTGGCTGGCGGGATTTTTGGCCGTGTTCGGAGTGCCTCCTTTGCGCTCTGTCTGGTTTGACTTGGCCTTCCTGGTTTTCCTTATTCCTATTCCCGACCGGTTCTTGGATCGCGTTGTTTATTTCTTGCAGGCGGGATCCGCGGATATGGCCGGATTCGTCTTCGATTTGACAGACGTTCCCGCCTTGCGCGAGGGCTTCGTGTTTCGCTTACCCAGGTTAAGCATTGAGGTAGCCCCAGAATGTAGCGGGATCCGTTCGAGCATTGCGCTTTTCATCCTTGCGCTTCTGGTTTGCCATTTCTCATTCTCAAAGTTTTGGAAAAAGGTAGTTTTCCTGATGGCCGGCCTGCTGATGATGATTGTGAAGAATGGTGTGCGAATTGCAACTTTGGCGATTCTGGCGAATTACGTCAATCCGGCTTTTCTGTACGGACGGCTTCACAGGCAAGGCGGCGTAGTGTTTTTCCTGTTAGGACTTTCGCTATTGATTCCTGTGTATTGGGTACTTCGACGAGGTGAAAAGACCCTGGCGTTGCACCCGAACGAAGTATCGACTTCTACGCTTTGAACGTCCAGCAATTGCGGTTACTTGGAATCGAATTCCGAATTATATCCGTAGTAGTAATTGCCGTAAGTTTCGCTGTCGTCCACGCGGTTCAGAACCACGCCTAACAGGTTCTCTGCGCGGAACTCGCCGGCCGCCCTTTGAGCCACCTCAAAATCAGTACTCCCTGCGCGCACCACGAACAATACTCCATCGCACAAGTCCGCCAAAACGCTCGCGTCATGGACCGCAATGGCGGGTGTGGAATCGATAACAATCCAGTCAAAGAGCGAACTCATCCGGTCCAACAAGGTCTTCATCCGTTCCGAGAGCAACAGCTCTGCCGGATTGGATACGTTGGAACCACCCGGGAGGAAGCACAAGTTGCCTTTACTTCCCACCTGGACGATCTGGCTTTCGTCCGCCTCGCCAGCCAGATAATCCGCCAAACCCGGTGTTCCGGGAGCCCCCATGGTCAGATGTAACCGCGAGGCGCGTAAGTCACCGTCAATCAGCAATACCTTTTTGCTTTCGTGGCGGGCAATCGACTGGGCCAGATTCGATGCGACGAACGTCTTGCCTTCTTCTGGCACGCTGCTTGTCAGCAATATGCGCTTTAACGGACGCACTGCAGCGATCTGGTAAAGGCGCGACCGCAACGTGCGAAATTTCTCTGCCCCATGAGGGAAGGATTTCTCTTCTGTAAAGACGCTGAAACGCGGGTCGATCTTCCACTCCGTCTTTTTGCAGGTTTGAATAAATCGTTCCCACCCGGTAGCTGTGGGTTCCTCCAGTTCGACGCTCCGGAGGCGCACGTTGCCTGGCATTGGTATGTCGACACTGTCGATGAGGCTGTCGTCAATCGTCTCAACGTGTTCGACGCTGGGCGCGGTGCCGATTTGCGCAGCTCGCTCTGTCGCAGCCTTTTTCAACGCCTCGTGTATGCGGCTCATCCGGTTATTTTCCTCATTGATGCTTCAAGCGACGTCCAAAGATCCAGCGAAACCGTAATGCCTTCATCGTAATCCATGCCCTGACTTTTCAACCATGGCCACGTCAAAACCAGGCACCATTGTCAACACCGGTAACTTCAGGCAATGCTCGACGTCCCGCTCCGAATACATCGCCTTATCGCTCATGGCCAGAAGGTACATGATCCCAAGCGCCAGCACCAAGCCCGCCCCAAAGCCGCCCCCAACGAAGATGCTTTTCTTCGGGAAGGAAGGTTTTGCCGGCAAACTCGGCGCATCCAGGATGCGGTAATTCTCGCCTTGCTGTTGGTGTTCCAAGTCTCCGGCGATGGTCGATTTCTGTTGCTTTTTTAGTAGGTCGTTGTAATTGTCCAGTGCGGTCTGATAATTCCGGGTCAGTTCTTTTAGCTGTTGTTCCACCATCGGACTGGCTTGCACATGGCCCTGCAATCCGCGAATCTGATCTTGAATCTGCGCTTGATGTTTGCTCAGATCCGCGATGCTCAGCTCATCCTGCTTAATTTTTGCGCGTAGAGTCTGCATCTGAACGGGTTCATGAGCAGTTGGCGCTTGAGCCGGCGGATTCTTGGTGTCAGGGGCGGCTGCCATTCTGCGCTTGATTTCCTCAATCTGCGTCTTGGTCTTGATGACGTCGGGATATTGTGGAGTGTACTTTGCCAAGAGTTCCGTCAGGTGATCCTGCAGGGTGTCCAATTGGGTTTGCAGAGTATCCGTCGTGGGAGCTCCGGACGATTGTGCTTTCCAAGTCGCGTCTTGCGAAGCAAGCAACGACTCGTTGAAGGTTTTATCCTGTTGCGCCCGGCTCAGCGCTTGCGTCGTGGCTTCCAGCTGCGAATTCATGCTCGTCAGCAGGCTGAGATTGCTCTGCTGCTCTTCAGGGAGCGAACCCAAATATTGCCGTTTAAACTGGGCTAATTTCGCGTCTTGCTCATCCAGGTTGGTCTTTGCGTCGTTCAGTTGTTGAGTCAGGAAATCCGTTGTGTTCTTCAAATCCGTCATTCGTGTGGCGGTGTTGCGCTCTATGAACATCGAGGTAATTTCAGTACAGATCTGCTGAGCCAACTGCGGATCACTGAACGTTACACTGATGTCAAAGCCGGGGGGCTGCCGGTTGGCCGAGCCGGGCATCGGCTGAATCAGCTCGACATCGATCGCTTTCTTCAGGCGGTCAATGGCGTCTTCGAGTTGCGCTCCAACTCGCTGATCGGGATACAAATTAAACTTGTTGATGATCGATTGCAGGCTCGACCGGCTCAGGATCTGCTCTTGCATCGAGGACAAGTGTCGATAAAGGTCCTCGTTCAGCACCGTCGGAACCACGTCCTGGGAAACCGCGGGAGGTTCCACAAGGACCATGGTCTGCGAGGTGTACTTCTTGGGCAGAACAAGCGTAGCGATAAACCCCAGAAGCGCGGTCAACAACATCGACGTAGGTATAACCCACCAATAGCGCTTAAATATTCGCTTCACGTCGGAGGGGGTGATTCCGCCATTCCGTACCATGCGATTCCTTCCCTTTGGGCAAAACTAGCACGCCGCCAACCCGTTAACGGGTCCTAGCGGTACTTCTTAGAACATAGCACGGTTCATACCAGTTGGAATCTTGGCGTCTACGGTCAGTGAACATTCATAAGCTGCTGATAGTAAGCAGCTTAGGCGAATGATGAGGATGTTTGCACTGCAACGGATTTGAACGTCCTTTGTTACTGCCAGAGGGTATGTGGAAGCAATCTATCCTCTTTATCCCGAAAAACTCCACTTTGTCCGGAGGGGCAAACCCCCTCTTTGTCAACTAACCGGCGCGGGTGCCATCGGGAACCGTCCGTTCAGGCATCGCCAGAGCCGGCGTAATGCCGTCCGCATAGCCAATGTCGAACAGCATCCCTTCGGATAGTTCGCCCGCCATTTTACGTGGTTGCAGATTCACCACGAACAGCGCTTGTTTTCCAACGATTTCCTGAGGATTTTGTCGTTCCTTGCGGATGCTGGCAAGGATGTTGCGCCTGTGATTGCCAAAATTTACCGTCAGACGCATGAGTTTTTCTGAGTTTGCCACTTCTTCGACGCACTCGATGGTGCCAGCACGGATGTCGAGTGCCTCTAGCGCACCGAATTGGACGACCGGCTTAACTGGTGCTGGCATGAACTCGCTCATCGCAATCCCCGAAAATGCGACGCAGACGCAGGCACCGGGAGTCCTGGATCGCAGCGGTCGTCCCGCACGGGCTCGCCCGCGACGAGCTTCAGAGGGATGATCCCCGCCCAGGTTGGAAAGCTGTAATCTTCCGCATCATCTTCCACCCCGCCCGTGCGCACTTTTGCGGACACTTCCGTCAGGGGCAATTTGAGAATGCTGGTCGCCTTCAGCTCTTTTTCGTTGGGCTGGCGTGCGTTTTCCCAGCGCCCCGGAATGAGTTTGTCCGTGAACGCTTGGAGCGCCCGCAGTCTTTCCTTGGCATTTTCGATCAGCGTGGCATGGCCCAGTGCTACCACGGAACGGTAGTTCATCGATTGGTTGAACACGGAACGCGCCAGCACCATGCCGTCGATCAGCGTTACCGTGACGCACACAGGCCAGCCGGCGCTCAGGCCACGCAACATGCGGCTGGCGGACGAACCGTGAAGATAAAGGTCATCGCCGATGCGTGCGAACAAAGTAGGGATGACAAAGGGTTGTCCTTCCATCGCGAAGCCGACGTGGCAAACGAAGGCTTCATCCAGAATTTTGTAAATTGCCTCGCGGTCGTAGACCGCACGATGCGCTTCGCGCACCACCCGCGTGCGATCAGTCACGGGAAACAGTTCGGCCATAGAAACCCTCAGGGGTGAAACACGGCGCAGAGTTGATAGCCGGCGCCGTCGCGGCATGAGTGGGAACAACCCAGCCATGCTAACACGCCGTGCCGTGTCTGTGAGAAACTGGGATGCCGCAGCGAATTCATTTGTGAGAGCACTGGAACCATGAGCACACCTACCTTGCATCGGAGCGCCGCAAACACACTGGACATTAACTGGGTGCGCGCGCAATTTCCTTCACTACAGACGCAAGTGAACGGGCAACCCGCTGCTTTTCTGGATGGGCCCGCGGGGACGCAAGTGCCGACTCAGGTGATGCACGTGATCCAGAATTACCTGATGGGCGCCAACGCGAATACGGGCGGCGCATTTCTGACCAGCCGGCGCACAGATGAGGTGCTGAAGGGCGCTCGCGAGGCCATGGCTGATTTTTTCCATTGCGACCCGGACGAGGTGGTGTTCAGCCAGAACATGACCACCATTACCTACGCGATTTCGCGCTCGATTGGCCGCGAATTGAATGCCGGTGATGAAATCCTGCTGACCACGCTCGACCACGACGCCAATTTTTCTCCCTGGAAAGCGCTGGAAGAAAAGGGCGTGCTAATTCGTCAGGCGGACATTCGAGAACAAGATTGCACGCTGAACCTGGAAGACTGGAAAAGCAAGCTCAACGAAAAGACCAAGCTGGTCGCCATCGGTTACGCCTCGAATGCGGTTGGGACGATTAATCCGGTCGCGGAGATCACCCGGCTGGCTCATTCGGCGGGCGCGCTCGTCTATGTTGACGCCGTGCACTACGCGCCTCATGGGCTGATCGACGTGAAGGAACTCGATTGCGACTTTTTGGTTTGCTCACCCTACAAATTTTTTGGCCCGCATACCGGTGCACTGTATGGGAAATGTAAACACCTGCAAGGATTCCGGCCATATAAGGTACGGCCCTGCACCGAGCAGGTGCCCGAACGCTGGGAAAGCGGCACGCAGGTCCACGAACTGATTGCTGGCATAGGCGCAGCAGTCGAATATCTTGCGGGAGTCGGCCGGCACAGCGATCCGCAAGTACATACTCGACGCGAAGCGCTGGCGGCGGCCTATCGAACTACGGTGGCCCACGAGCGGCGCCTGATTTCGCGGCTTATCGACGGGCTGCAAGATATTCCCGGCGTCCGGATTTATGGAATTACCGATCCACAGCGCTACGAAGAACGCTGCTCCACACTGTCTCTGCGCATCGGCAGTCACAATCCGGCAACGATTGCCGCGTTTTTGGGCGACCGGGGAATCTTCACCTGGGACGGCAACTATTACGCACTGAACCTGAGTGAACGCCTGGGCGTGCAGTCGCAAGGAGGCATGCTGCGCATCGGCCTGGTGCATTACAACACCATGGAAGAAGTGGAACGCGTGCTCAGTGCCTTGCGGGAATTTGCCACGAAATAGTTTTCGACACACAAGCGAACGCTCCTTCGCCGCGGATGCGATGCAATTCTATAAGGAGCAATACAGAAAAGAGAGCCATGGCTAAACGACCGAAACCAATTGTGTTGACCGTGCTGGATGGATGGGGCTATCGAGCGGAGACGAAGGGCAATGCGATCGCGTTGGCGCGCAAGCCCAACTATGACGAATTGCTGCTCAAATTCCCTAACACGCTGATCCAGACTTCCGGGCCGTTCGTGGGCTTGCCGGAAGGACAAATGGGCAACAGCGAAGTCGGGCACATGAACATCGGCGCGGGACGTGTCGTGCACATGGACATCACGCGCATCGATTTGCTGATTGCTAACAAACAACTGGAGCAAGTGCCGCTGTTCCAGCAGGCCATGGAACGAGGCCGGCAGCGCCAGTTGCATTTTCTCGGGTTGCTCAGCGACGGGGGCGTGCACTCGCATATTCAGCACCTTTTCGCGTTACTCGAAATGGCCAAGAAAGAAAAAGTGGAGAAGGTTTTCGTGCACTGCTTCATGGACGGCCGCGATACGCCGCCGAACAGCGGTCGCGATTACGTGCGGCAATTACAGCAGAAGATGCGCGAGCTTGGCGTTGGGGAAATCGCCACGGTTGTTGGGCGGTATTACGCCATGGATCGAGACAATCGCTGGGAGCGCGTGCAGTTAGCCTACAACGCGCTGGTGCACGGGGAAGCCGAACACAAGAGCGATGATCCCGTGGCCGCGCTGCAGGCCAGCTACGAACAAGGCGTGACCGATGAATTCGTTAAGCCGGTCGTAATGACTCACGGCAACGGCCCTTCGGCGCAACCAGTGGGATTGATACGTGATGACGATGCCGTGATTTTCTACAATTTCCGCGCCGACCGCGCCCGCCAGATAACCTATGCCCTTGTTGGTCCTGATTTCGAAAAATTCTCGGATCCCAAGCGTCCAAAGAATCTGTTTTTTGTGGGCATGACCAAGTACGACAAGAATTGGCCCTGGCTGCAGTGCGTGCTGACGCCAGAAAAACTCGAACACATCCTGGCGCAAGTGTTTCAGGAACTGCAATACAAGAACTTGCGTTGCGCGGAAACCGAGAAGTACGCGCACGTGACCTACTTTTTCAATGGCGGCGTCGAAAAGCCGTTCGGTGGGGAAGAGCGAATCCTAGTGCCTTCGCCGAAGGTCGCTACCTACGACCTGAAGCCGGAAATGTCCGCTGGTGGCATCACCGATACGGTGGTCAACGCGATCGAGAAAGGCGAGTTCGACGCCATCATCATGAATTTTGCGAATGCCGATATGGTCGGCCACTCCGGAAAATTGGAAGCGGCAATCAAGGCGGTGGAAGCGGTCGATGCCGGCTTAGGGCGGATCTACCAAGCGCTGAAGCCGCGCGGCGGAGCGTGGATCATTACGGCAGATCACGGCAACGCGGAAACCATGATCGATCCAGTGACGGGCGGCCCGCACACCTATCACACCACGAATCCTGTGCCGTTTATTTGCGTGAGCGAGAACGATCAGTTGAAGTTGGCGCCCGGCGGAGCGCTGCGCGACATTGCTCCGACGATGCTCGGCATTCTTGGCGAATCCGCGCCCGCAGACATGACTGGCAAGGATTTGCGCGTGCCTACGAAGTGAGGGCAACGCTTCGGCTGCAAACAATCTCACCGGAGAGAACACCGAGGAGCGCAGAGGAAGCGGAGAGTTAGTCGCAGGGCGTCAACGCTTGCTGGCTGAAATCAACCTAATTCGTGATTAGTCGCCTACGCCGCCTTTGGGTGCGGTGTAACCTTCCTTGGCGTAGACCACCCACTTCTGCTTCTTGCCTTTTTGATCCGTCACCGTGAGGGGGCTGCCATCGGGAGCGGTAAGCTCGACCTTAATCTTGCGGAACTTTCCGTCGGCGGCAGTATTCGTCGGCGTGTACGTGATGGTGTACTGGCTGCGCAGGTATTCGGCCACGGTGCGGAAGATACCGGGAATTTCGCCGTCAAATTGCGGGAACCAGGCAAAGCCCCCGGACATTTGCGCAAAGGTCTTTAGCTGATTTTCCGCCTGAATGTAATTGAGCTCGCGCATGCCGCCCACGGACATCAATCCATTCAATTGCATCCAGTTGACGTAGGGCTTGTCGAGACCGACCGCGAAGATGGGCACATCGGTGCCGCGCAACTGTTTTAGTGTTTGATCGAGGGTATGTTTGGAGAAAGTGTCGACGCCAGTGGCCAAAACCAGAATGCACTTCTTGCCCTTCACGTCCTTCAACCGGTCGGTCATCTCCAGAAGCGCATCGAAGACGTTGGATTCGCTGAATCCCGGGAAATACAGGTTGTAGACCGCTTGCAGGACCTCTTCTTTATTCTGGGTGAAATCCACGTCAATGTGCGTTCTCATGTCGAAGGTGACGAGCGCGACCCAGTCCTTGGCGTTCAGATTTGGAAAGAGCGCCGTGGCCCAGTTTCTTGCCTCATAGGCAAACCATTGATATATGCCTCGCGAGCTGAACTCCATGAGGATCACCATGGTGATCGGGGCGTCGGATGGGCCAACGTTGGTGATCGGTTGCGGCTGGCCGTCTTCCAGGACGCGGAAGTTCTCTTTCTTGAGTCCCTTCAGCAAGTCCCCGTGCTGCGTTGCGGCAATGACGTCCACAGTGACGACGGGTACTTGCACCGCAATGGTCGCGCCGGACTCTTGGGGCTTCTGTTGGTCTGGATTCTGTCGCGGAGCGGGTGGAGGAGCTGCCGGGGCTGGTGGCGGGGCGCCCGTCTGGGGGCCTTCGGGGGCCTGCGCCCATGCACTGAAGGACAGAAGCAAGGCGAAGGCAGCCACAGCGGCACTCCTGACCAAACTCGAAACGCGAACTTCCATTTTCCTCACCCCCTGCCACTGCCCATGAGACGTGATTTAACTAAGATGCGGGTACCAGACCCCGCGTCGTCCGCCCCGTCCCCTCGCACAAGTGCAAATTGAGCACGCATGGTAGGTCCCCAACGGGGAGGTGTAAACCTGCATGTTAGTATGGAATTTACTCGGTGCAAAACGGATTCAAGCCTGGAGGGTGACTTGTTGAGTTGGAAGCGTTCGAGCTTCTTCATCGCAGCTCTGCTGATGTGTTCCGGGGCCGAGCCGCTCCGCGCACAAATTCGTCAAAATCCCCCCGCCATGGGTATCCCGGAGAGCCCGTCTCTGGTGGGCGA
>Ga0335073_10012088_pt1 | contig 12125 bp, 12 predicted proteins | sample Lox_Sample_22_FD_207093 | JGI IMG/M metagenome (GOLD analysis project Ga0335073, IMG submission 207093) | Soil microbial communities from Loxahatchee National Wildlife Refuge, Florida, United States - Lox_Sample_2.2 | ecosystem: Environmental > Terrestrial > Soil > Wetlands | place: USA... | reverse complement strand
GGCAAAAGTTAATTTCAGTGAAGAAAAACTAGATCAATTCCATCCCGGAAAAGAAGTAACCGATTTCAAAAGCGGCGGTCTCTGGCGCATCCGAACCGTGCGTGCAATTGTTGCCGATACTCGTTCCCAAATCGTGGCGGATCGTGCCCGGCGCCGCTTTCTTTGGGTCGGTGGCGCCCATGGTGTCCCGCCACTTGGAAATGGCGCCCTCGGCCTCCAGAACCATGGCAAGAATCTTGCCAGAGCTCATGAAGTCCGTCAGTTCGCCAAAAAACGGGCGCTCACGATGCACGGCGTAGAATCCTCCGGCTTCTTCTTTGGTCAGCCGCATCGTCTTTACGGCCACGATCTTGAAGCCGGCCTTCTGGATGCGCGCCAGAATTTCGCCCTGCTGGCCGCGGCCTACTGCATCCGGTTTGATAATCGCGAATGTGCGTTCAATTGCCACGAGATTCTCCTCAATGAATATGAAAGCAGATGATTTTGACGACGAATTGCCTTACTTCAAGACCGTTGCGACCGTCGAGCCCAGGTCTGCCGGTGTTTCCACGGTGTGAATGCCCGCAGCCTTCATGGCGGCGTATTTGTCTTTTGCAGTTCCTTGCCCACCGCTGATAATCGCTCCCGCGTGTCCCATGCGACGCCCTGGGGGCGCAGTTTGCCCAGCCACGAAGCCGACCACTGGCTTCTTCACGTTGGCCTTGATCCATTCCGACGCGCGTTCTTCCGCGTTGCCCCCAATTTCACCAATCAACACAATCGCGTGGGTGTCCGGGTCTTCGTGGAACATCTTAATGGCATCCAAAAACGTCGTGCCGATGATCGGGTCGCCGCCGATTCCAATACACGTGGATTGACCTATCCCCAGTTGCGTCAATTGGTGCACCGCTTCATAAGTCAAGGTTCCGCTGCGGCTCACAACGCCCACGTATCCCTGTTTGTGGATGCGTCCGGGCATAATTCCGATTTTGCATTTTCCCGGGGAAATGATCCCGGGACAGTTCGGTCCAATCAGCCTCGTTTTAGAATCGCGCAAAACTTCCGATACCCGCACCATATCTAGAGTCGGAATGCCCTCAGTGATGCACACCACCAGCCCCAGGTTCGCATCCGCCGCTTCCAGTATGGCGTCTGCCGAATACGGTGGCGGAACAAAAACAACCGACGCATCAGCTCCCGTAGCCTTTACACCATCCGCAACAGTATTGAAGACCGGCCGTTCCAGATGCTTAGTTCCACCCTTACCCGGGGTAACGCCCCCGACAACGTTCGTCCCATACTCAATCATTTGCTGCGCGTGAAATGTGCCTTCACGCCCAGTGAAACCCTGAATCAATACGCGCGTTTTCTCGTTGATAAGCACGCTCATCGCGCACCTCCTGCCAACGCCACGACCTTCTGCGCTCCGTCTTTCATTCCGGCAGCGATCGTGAAGTTCAACCCGCTGTCGCGCAGAATTTGCTGGCCCTGCTCCACGTTGGTGCCCTCCATGCGCACAACAATCGGCACCTTCACATGCAAATCCTTAGCTGCGGCAACCACGCCGGTTGCCAAAACGTCGCAACGCAAAATGCCGCCAAAGATGTTGATGAATACGGCTTTGACCGCTGGATCGCTCAGCAGAATCCCAAATGCGTTTTTCACCTGATCGGCCGAAGCGCCCCCTCCGACGTCAAGAAAGTTGGCGGGAGAGCCTCCGGCGTACTTGATGATGTCCATGGTGGCCATTGCCAAACCAGCACCATTCACCATGCAAGCCACGGTGCCGTCCAGTTTGATGTAATTCAGCCCGTACTTCGAGGCTTCCACTTCCAGCGGATCTTCTTCATCCAGGTCGCGCAGTTCACGCAAATCTTTGTGCCGGAAAAGTCCGTTGTCATCGAAAGTCATCTTGGCGTCCAGCGCCACCAACTTCCCATCGCCGGTCAGCACGCATGGGTTGATTTCGATCAACGATGCATCCGTGTCGATGAACGCGCGATAGAGCGCCTGCAAGAAAGGCGTTGCAGCCGTTACTTGCTCGCCCGTCAACCCCAAGCCGAAAGCGATTTTGCGCGCCTGATACGGCTGTAAGCCAACCGCTGGGTGAATCGCTTCGCGCAGGATCGCGCTGGGATTCTCTTTCGCCACCTGCTCGATTTCCATGCCGCCAGCCGAACTAGCCATGAACACCGGGCGACCCGACTCGCGATCGACCAAGAGTCCCAAATAAAGCTCGCGCTTGATGTCCAAACCTTCTTCGATCAACAGACGCTTCACAATACGTCCCTGTGTACCGGTCTGGACCGTCACCAGGTTCATCCCCAGAATATGGGAGGCAATGTCCGCCGCTTCGTCAGCAGAACGCGCCAACTTCACGCCGCCGCCCTTGCCGCGGCCTCCGGCATGAATTTGCGCTTTTACCACAACAATTGGCGATTTCAGCCGCTGCGCCGCTTCCCGTGCTTCTTCTTTCGTGTAAGCGACTTCCCCACGTGGCGTGGCCACACCATATCGCGAGAGGATAGCCTTCGCTTGATATTCATGGATCTTCATTTGTTCTGCCTTTGGACGACCGGGGCTGCCCGGGCCGACAACCTGTGCGACGATGGGACAGTGCACAGATGTTAGAATTTGAGGCTCGTAAAACAGTCAAGTTTACTTGAGTCGCCCACATCGGGCAAGGTTAACTGGCCACTTCTCTGTGACGACGTCATGAATTTTTCTTTATCATTACTCGCAAAAACGGAGCGACTCGAACAACTCGCCCGTCCGGAAGCTGAAACGTTGATGGAGGAACTCCTTTCCGGACGAATCGGCACTCCGGAAATTGTGCGTCTGCTGCTGGCCCTGAACCAGCGGCAGATCACCCCGGCCGAACTCGGAGTGTTCGCCCGCGTGATGCGTCGTCATGCCGCGCCAGTGTTCGCCAAGGAGAGCGAACGTCCTGCGCACATGCTAGACACCTGTGGGACCGGAGGCGACGGATGCGGCACCTTCAACATTTCCACGGCCGCTGCCTTCGTGGCCGCGGCAGCGGGGGTCCATGTAGCTAAGCATGGCAACCGCTCCGTTAGTTCCCGCAGTGGGTCGGCGGACGTCCTCGAAGCATTGGGCATCCGCATCGATCTACCAGTGAATTACTCCGGCCAAGCCATCCGCGAAATCGGTATTGGCTTTCTCTTCGCACCCAGCGCTCACGCTGCCACCCGGCATGCCACAGCGGCTCGGAAGCAAATTGGCACGCGCACGATCTTCAATCTCTTAGGACCGCTCACCAATCCCGCCGGGGCTCATTCCCAAATTTTAGGTGTCTTTTCTCCAGATTTGATCGATCTGATGGCTGCTACGCTCGTCGAGCTGAGTGTTGAACGCGCTTATGTCGTCCATGGCTTCGGCGGCCTCGACGAGATTTCCCTTGCGGGAGAGACACTCGTGGCGGAAGTGCGTAATGGCGCTGTCCGACGGTTCGTCTTAACACCCGACGATTTTGGCCGGGCACCTGCGCCATTGGAAGCATTGCAGGGCGGAACACCGCAGGAAAACGCCGCAATCATTCGCGCTCTCCTAGACGGGGAAACCGGCCCGCGTCACGATATCGTGCTGATGAATTCCGCCGCGGCTCTCGTTGTAACGGGAATGGCCACCGATTTTCGCGAAGCAACCAGTTTGGCCAGACAGGCCCTTGCGTCCGGGGCGGCACTCGCAAAACTGGAGCAACTGAAAAGGTTCACCAATTCAGTCTCCTCGCACCGCTAGGCAAGCGATGAAGTATCAGGCCGGATCAAGGTTTATAAGGACTAATGGGAGAAGGGTTCCCTGACTTCAGCGCCTCGTGAATGCCCCACGCCGTTGCCCCTGCAACCCCGGCGCCCACAATGAAGTAAACGGCCTTGGTGGCACCCGCTGTGCTTGACTTGGAGACCACGCCGCCCGACGTGCCATTGGATGCGCCCGGATCATCGAGATAAATGCGATAGGTCTGTCCTTGGGGCAGTGTTCGGATTTCGCCCTGAAAGCTGAAATTCAAATCTCCTCGTTCTGCGGTGATCTGCAAAGTCTTCGGTCCAAGCAGCGTAACCGAACCTTGCGACTCCTGCGTGCCCGCGGAACTTACGAGCGCCTCGGCCACGTGAATTTCCATGGGCTCGTGCTCGACCGACACGAAATGGAGCGAACCCTGGCTCATGTCTACGTGCAAACCGCCACCCAGTGGAATCAGCCAGACTTCCGTTCGTTCGCCGAGCGTGAGAATCGAGCGCCCCGCGCGAATGCCCAACCTTCCATCTGCTTCTGTCGACAGCCGCTCGCCTTCGTATACTGACAACCCGGGGAAGGCTACCGCTTCCTCAAGGTGAGCATGAGTCGCAAGGACGCCGAGAGAAGCATTTGCGGCAATAGACGGGGGAACTACATAGAAAGGCGACGCTAAGACTATAACGAGTGCCAGTACAGAGCGAAACTGCGGCATGTGAACCTCCATGGGCTGGAGCGATGGAGGTTGAACCCATGGTAGTCACAATACGCTTATTTTAACTAACTATTCAATATTATTCTTAGCTTAATAACTTTGCATTTATTTAATCCGCATAATAATAGATCGCACTGGACCTCCGCGCCTAAAGTGAAAGAAAGTTCTTCAGTAATTGTTTGCCCGATTCGGTGAGCACCGATTCCGGATGAAACTGCACTCCCTCAATTTTATATTTGCCGTGGCGCAAACCCATGATGATACCGTCGCCGGTTTCCGCGCTGATTCGAAGTTCCCTTGGCAGAGACTTCCTCTCCACAATCAATGAGTGGTAGCGCGTAGCCCTAAACGGATTCGGCAGGGTTCGGAAAATACCCTTTCCGTCGTGCTCAATGTTGCTGGTCTTCCCATGAAATAATTTGGACGCGCGTATGATTTTCCCGCCAAACGCTGCGCCAATAGCTTGGTGCCCTAAACACACTCCCAGAATCGGAAGCTTTCCCGCTAGCTTCTGGATTAGCTCCACCGAAATACCCGCTTCTTGTGGGGTACATGGCCCCGGCGAAATTACGATGCGATCGGGTTTACGCCGTGCGATTTCTTCCACTGATATTTTGTCATTGCGGTGTACCTCCAAGGTGCAGCCCAATTCACCCAGGTACTGCGCTAGGTTATAGGTAAACGAGTCGTAGTTGTCGAGAAGAAGAATCACTTCTTCCTCCTCGCTCGTCCCGCTGCTCGCTGCGCGGAGTGTGCTGCCTCCAGTGCCCGCATTAATGCCGTCGCCTTATTTACGGATTCGTCGAATTCGCCGCGCGGGGTGGAATCCGCCACAATGCCGCCACCTGCTTGAACGTTCGCCACACCATTTTTTATGACCATCGTGCGCAGGGCGATGCACGAATCGAGATTGCCCGCGAAATCTAGATACAAGATTCCCCCCGCGTAGATGCCTCTGCGCGTTTTTTCGAATTCCTCGATAATTTCCATCGCGCGCACTTTTGGTGCTCCTGACACTGTGCCCGCCGGGAAGCAGGACATCAGCGCGTCGAAACAGTCCACATCGTCGCGCAATTGCCCGCGCAAGCTCGACACCAGATGCATTACGTGCGAATAGCGTTCCACCGTCACTAATTTTTCAACTTTCACGCTGCCATATTCGCAAACCCGCCCCAGGTCGTTGCGGCCCAAATCCACCAGCATGATGTGCTCCGCGCGTTCTTTCTCGCTGTTAAGCATCTCGCGTTCCAGTTGCACATCCTCGGCTTCGTCCCTCCCCCTCCAGCGCGTACCCGCGATCGGCCGGTAAAACACTTCTTTTCCTTGCACCTTCACCAACATCTCCGGTGAACTTCCCACAACGTGCACATCGTTCAGTTGCAAATAGAAGAGATAAGGAGAAGGATTCAATGCGCGGAGTTCGCGGTACACGTCGAACGGCGCGGCTTTTGTTTTGGCCGAGAATCTTTGGCTGATCACTACCTGAAAAATGTCGCCCGCGCGGATATAGCGCCGTGCTTTCCGCACTGCCTGCAGATACTCGGCTCGGCCGAAATTGGACCTCATTTTGAGTTTCGACGCAATTCGACGTGAGGACTTTGCCGGCTTCTCGCCCTCCACGGGTGCTTCCAGCAGTTCTCGTGTCCGCTGAATTTCCTTCACCGCGGCACGATATTTGACACGTAGCGAGCCTGAACCTTCTGTGTAGACATTGCGGACAATCCACAAGCGATGTTGTACGTGATCGAACGCAATCAGCCCGCGGTAGAACATCAACATGGCATCGTAAAGCCCGATCTCGTCGCGCAAGCGCTTCGGAAGCCGCTCGATCAATCGCACCATGTCATAACTGAAATAGCCGATGGCTCCGGCCACCAGAGGTGGTAAGCCCGGTACACGCACAGGCCGAAATTTCGCCATGTGTTCCCGAAGAAACGAAATGGGATCGCGTTCTTCCCAAATAATGCGGTTGCGGCTTTCCAGCACGCACGCTCCCCCTGCATAGCGGAACACTTCTTCCGGATTCGCTCCCGCGAAGGTATAGCGCGCGATCTTTTCGCCACCTTCCACGCTCTCTAGCAGAAAGGAATACCGGGCGCCACGGGCCAAACGCAGGTAGGCGCTCACCGGCGTTAGCAGATCTGCTGAGAACACGTCGTACACGGGAATCAGATTCCCTTGTTTAGCCAGCTTTTGAAATTCACGAAACGAAGGTTGGATCATTCGCTCACTTTGACGTGCCATTTAGAGACAAAAATTATACCGCGAGCCCGGTAATGCGAGTCGCAGCCCAAAGAATTTTTACTGTTTTCTTGTTTCGTCAGATTTGAGTGCTTTCAGGATGGCCTGGCGCATAGCCGCCTTGGGCGCTGGGCTTTTCATCCACCGTTCCCATTGCGCGATCCCCTGAGCGAGGAACATTTCAACGCCGCTGACCGTGCGAATGCCTCGCGATGCCGCCATACGTAGCAGTTTCGTCCTCATCGGCCTGTAGATCAGATCCATCACCAACTTGCTGTTCAGCTCCCCGGCGTCCAACGGCGAACTCCCAGGATGCGGATACATTCCTACAGGTGTGCTGTTCACGATGGCGTCGAATTTGCTCTTTCGCAGCGCCGCGCGCTTCAACACACTGCCATGCACGGCCCGCGCCAGTTCCTTTGCCGCCGCCTCACGTCGGGCGCAAATCACAACCTCGGCGCCCGCTTTCGCCACAGCGAATGCTGCCGCGCGCGCCGCGCCGCCCGCTCCGAAAATCACGATCCGGCTGCCCTGCAGCTTGAATTTTCCCTCCAGCGCATGCAGGACTCCGACATAGTCGGTATTACTCCCAGTCAACTTTCCATTGCTCTCGACCGTGACGGTATTCACAGCTCCAATTGCCTCCGCGAGGGATTCGCAGTGGTCGAGATAATCAAAGATTCTTTGCTTGTGCGGCAGGGTGACACTGAATCCCGCGACATCAAACTCGCCCATCACCTTCAAGAACTCGCGCAGGTTCTCCACGAGAAACGGTAGGAACACCGCGTCCTTTCCGGCTGCCACGTATCCGGTGTTGTGCAAAAGAGGCGACAAAGAGTGGCCGATCGGGTCGCCGATCACTCCGTACACATGCGTCCTCGGCGTCAATTCGTGCGCGCGATAAAGCTTCTTCAAATCGTGTAGACCGACTTGTCCAGGCGCGGTCGCGGCTGCCACAGGCGCATAAAGCAGCGCGCTTCCGTACCGCAACGCCAGCACGCGCGCCGGAAGCCCGATTCCCCCCATCGGGACAGCCACAACGTTCCGGATGTCTCGTGCCAGCTTCAACACTCGGATACTGTCGGTTAGATTGCGAGACATGGCCGCGACTTTCACTGCGTCAACACCCTCTCGTCGCGCAATATTTAGTCGTTTCGGTAACGGTGGCGTTCTTCGAAAATCGTGAATGGACAACAGCACCCTGCGCGGCAGTTCATAGCTTTCCACTGTCTTGCCGGGTAACTCACGCAATGTCTCAACTTCCAGGTCGCACCACGTACACCCCGCCTCCTTCGCCTCACGTAGCCAAAACAATTCTTCTTCTGCAGTCCCCGCAAATTCTCCGCCGGCGATGCGCCGACGGCAGGTCGCCAGGAAAATCGCATTCTTCGTGCGCAACCGACGCAACCAATTCAAGGCCTTTCGCCGCTCTCCATCGCCGCCCAGCCAATCGAGGCGCAATTCCACCGTGGGCGTCTCGCGTAACGCCAACAGGACCTGCGCACTGAAATCGCGTGCGCTTTGCGCCGCAACAACCGCGCAGATGCGCGCCGCACCCTTCCCGAAAACGCCCATGATTCGGAACGTCCTCCAATCCAATGAAAATACGGCTTGTAGCACGCCTTGTCAAAACTCTCAACGCAACGGTCGTGGTTGGCGTCAAACGACAGTACAGGCTGGAGCCAGGTATACACAGATTCACGACAATGGTGCGTTGCTCATTCATTTTTTGAGGTACCAAAAGGAACTTGTCTGAGAAGCACTAAGGTGCCAGACATCGCGCCGCCAAGGTTTCAAAATTGAAACCATGGGCTGATTTGGAACGCGGACTGCGCCTTCTGGTCGCCACCCTCCTTTCACTCCCAACAAATCCTGCAACTTAGCGATTACTTCGTGGGCTTTCGCGTGCCCTGTTTCTCTTCAGGCATTCAAGGATTCCCATGACCGATCCTTCCAACGAGTTTTGCCGGATCGTCCTCGAAGCGCTCCCCACTGGCGTCTACGTCGCTAACCGCGAAGGCAAAGTCACCCTCTGGAGCGCTGGCGCCGAGAAGCTCACTGGGTATTTGCGCCAGGACATCCTGGGCCGCTTGAGCGAACGAGGAGCACGCTTTCTATCACGTGCTCCGTGTCGTGATTGTCAGCTTCATCAAGGGCTCGCCTCCTACTATCGCCGTGGAGTTCGGCCGCCGCGCTATTCCTGGACATCACCGCCCCACTTTTCAGGAATTAGAAAACTACATCAAAGACAAAGGAGACACGCCGCCTCCCGCCGCGTGACCCATGCCTGCCCCTCCGCCCATCATCATCAAGAAAAAGGTCAGCCATGGTGGTCACCACGGCGGAGCGTGGAAGGTCGCTTACGCCGACTTTGTCACTGCCATGATGGCTCTGTTCATCGTTCTCTGGCTCATGAACAGCAGCAAGCAGATTGAGGAAGCGGTCGGCGGATACTTCAAAGATCCCACCGGCAGTTCGAAGATGGTTGGTAGCGACATGCATGGCAGCGGCGAAAATTTCGTCGTCACCAAAGACAACATGAAGGAGCTGAAAGAACAGCTGCAGAAATCCATTCGGCAAATTCCCAAGTTCGATGAATTGCAGCAGCACATCGACATGACCATCACCAACGAAGGTTTGCGCATCGAGCTTACCGAAACCGCGAACGGCATCTTCTTCGAAAGCGGTAGCGATACCCTGAGCGCTGACGGAGGCGATCTCGTTCGTTTGCTGGCTCAGGAACTCGGGCAATTGCCCAACACCATCGCCATCGAAGGCCACACCGACGCGAAACCTTATCCCCCGGGCGCCACCTACACGAACTGGGAGCTTTCCGCTGATCGCGCCAACTCCACTCGCCGTTTAATGCAGGCCAACGGCATCCGACCCGACCAGGTCACTCAGGTTCGCGGCTTCGCTGACCAGCGTTTGCGTAAAGCCGATTCCCCGCTTGACCCCTCGAACCGCCGTATCTCATTGATCGTCCAATACCTCGAGAAAAAGCCCGAAAAAGATGCTGCGCCTTCGCCCGAAGCCGGCAAATCATCCGAAGCCGCTCCTGCCAAGAATCCTCCCACTCCTGCCGGTGCCCTTAGTACCAAGAAATAGCAGGCTCAGCGCTCGTTCAATGTGCGGCGCAACGCGAGCTATCGTAGCCAACATCTAAGCTCAAGCAGCCGAATGTGGCAGCACCGCCTCAGGGAAACTTTTCCCGGTTTCCCGTGTTTCTATGGATGAGCCGAGCCTTGGCTCGTTGCCATACTTCGGCAATCGTGTCCAGAAGCCAGAGTCCGGCCGTTTCGTGGGACGGTTAGTATATGTCCGCAACTCAAAAGTGGTCCTAAAGGAGACTCCGATCTTGATTCGCATGACTTGGTTCGCGGCAGCCGCGCTGTTCCTTTTCGCGGCACTTCCTGCTCACGCCCAGGGAAAATTTGAAATCGATCCTTTTGTCGGCTACGAGACCAGCGCTTCTTATCCCATTACCCTCAACAACAACTCCACCGGGACGCCCATTACTTCTCTCCGCGTCAATGGTGCCACCGCTTTCGGCGGCTTCTTTGACTACAGCCTCACCGAAAATTTCCAGCCCGAATTCTTCTGGAATCGCAACAACACTTCTTACAGCGCTCTCGACCAACTCAATAACCAATACATCCCTGCCTACCACTCGGTCATCGATCAATACCAGTTCGGCGGACTGTACATGTTCCGCTCCAGCGAGGTGAAACTTCGCCCGTACGTTGCCGCCAGCGTCGGTTTCACTCACGACGAAAACAGTAACGGTGCGCCCAACCGCACGGAATTTTCCTACAGTCTCGGCGGCGGTGTGAAGTATTACGTCAATCGCCACTTCGGTTTTCGTGGAGATGCTCGCTATCTTCCCACTTACGGCAGTTCTTCGAATGAGTTGTATTGCTACTTCGGTTGCTATTACGCCAGTGTGGCGCACTTCCTCAATCGCGGCAGCTTTACCGGCGGCCTTATCTTCAGCTTCTAGCTCACTTTTTTCTCTGCACTAATTCAACAAGGCCGTGGCCGCCCGCGGCCTTTTCTGTTCTTGGTTGTTCTGGTCTGTGTAGTGGCCAGTATTTAGACTGGCCAGGCCTTTGCTATTTACAGCTTCAATAAGCAAGTATTCTGCGATGACCAACCCATGTCATTCCGAGCCTGCCGGCAGCAAGCAGGCGCAGCGAGGAGTCTCTATTCAATCCTGCCAGGCACCACGGTTCACATTTCTACTGCCTAGGCCCTTCCGCCGGCGGCACAAACAACTTCGGGTCAATCTCGACGTTCGTCTGTACTTGGTCCACCTTAATCGTGAAGCTGCCGTTCGGCCTGGTCAGCGTCCACTCGTATGGAATCTTCACGTCATCCGACACGCGGTAATCCGCATAATCAATTTGCGTCGGATTTCTTCCCAGTGGCGTTTGCGCAAAACGCATCAGCCGCACCAGCAATCCTGAACTCTGGTCGAAATAAAGCTGCAGTGGCGGCAGGTTCGTGGCCTGCGCGGTCACCAGGTAAGTCGTGTGCCCGTCGATCGGCTCCCCCGGTTTCACTTTGAAGTCTTTATAGAGATCCCGCACCTTCGCCGGGAAATGCAGTTCTGCGTCGATTCGCGCCGCTTCTCGCTCTTGTTCGGTCATTCGGTGTACGCCATTCCGTATGCTCAGCCAGCCCACTTCCCCGTTAAACGCAGTCACGCTGGAGTTACCTTGCGGATGCGAAATCGAAATGCGCTTGTCGGGTGCTTCCGAATACACCTCGATCGGATACTGCATCCCACCGGCCTGCAGCATACCCTTCTGTACGCGCGTCTTGATCTTCATCAGCGCCGTCGGCCCCCCCACCGCCGCCAGGTACTTGTCCAGAATCTGATCGGCGCTCGGCAGCTTGGCCGGGGCTTCCTCGCTTTCTGCATGTTCGTGTTCCGCCGCGCTAGACTTCATCGCTTCCGCCGACAGGATCGGCGTACCCACTGGGTGCTCAGACCCGCGATGGCACGTGAAGCAGGTCACCTCGATCTCATTTTTGAAATGGCCTTTGTTGATCGCCAATTCCATTTCGATCATTTTTCGCGCGACCTGTTTTGGCTTCTTGTCGTCCTTCTGCATCTCATGCTCCACGTGGCAGAAGTCGCATTCCACTCCCAACGACGCGGCCATGAACTGCATTGTGGGTATCAACTGGTCCGCGGGAATATCCTTCAACACCTGAATATTCTTGAACTGCTGCCCGGCGGTCTTTGCTGGCTCCGGTGCCCCCTTAGTCGAATTCTGTGCAAAGGCGCTGAAACCCCACGTGCCCAACAACACCAGGCTGCCCGCCCCCAATGCAGACAACCACGTACTTTTCGCCGTGAACCTCATTTTTTCTCCAGAGCCCGCAGGACTGCTTCGTCCCCGAGCCAGCACCGTTTAATCGTAACGCG
>Ga0335073_10012086_pt1 | contig 12126 bp, 6 predicted proteins | sample Lox_Sample_22_FD_207093 | JGI IMG/M metagenome (GOLD analysis project Ga0335073, IMG submission 207093) | Soil microbial communities from Loxahatchee National Wildlife Refuge, Florida, United States - Lox_Sample_2.2 | ecosystem: Environmental > Terrestrial > Soil > Wetlands | place: USA: Florida... | reverse complement strand
GATCGGCGGGTTTGGGTTGGGGGGAGTTGCCGGAGACGTCCACTGGAATCGTCCCGAAATGGTCGCGATAGATTTTGAATACAAGGCCGTTGGCAGTCAGCGAGACATTCGTTCCATGGTAAGCAACCAAAGACGTGGCAAATGTTTGGCAGGCCATTTGAAAGAGACCTGAGTGCCTGAACATTTCCTGGAACACCCAGGCGTAAGCCGGGTAGGTGGGATAATGGCCGCCAAAGTAGGCCCATTCGTCAATGTCCAGGGGCCTGGGTTGCGCCGCGAGTTCCGGAATCAATTTTTCATACTCCTTGTATTCCTCGTACTTGAGGCGGATATGATTCGCGGGACGGCGCATCCAATCCGTGACCGGCTCGTTCGGATCATTGGGAACCTGTTTTCCTTCGGCAAGGTTTAAGTGAGTGCCTCCGTAGTTGTAGAAGTGCTCGCTGATGAGATCAACGTTATTAAAGCAATTTTTGAGCAAACCGCCCGTCCAATCTTCAGGCGAGAGATAAGGTGGAACCAGATTGGTTCCCAGGCTCAACGCTTCACGCGAGCCGGTCATCGTGTCTGGCATGGCCCCGCAGGCGATCAGTTTGATCGTCGGATCCACCTGCTTCATGGCTTTGGCAAACTGGTTGTGCTTATACTCAAACTGATCGAGTTTCATTGCGCCGTACTGGTAACTGATGCCCCACATTTCGTTGCCGATGCCCCAGAACTTGACGTGATACGGTCGGGGATGACCGTTGGCGGCACGAAGTGCGCCCATCGGCGTCGAGGCGTCCCCGTTGCAGTATTCGACCAGGTCCCGGGCCGACCAGTCGTCGCCGGTTCCGGCGTTGACCGTGATGTATGGCTCGACCCCAAGGAGTTTGCACAGTGTCATAAATTCATCCGTGCCGATGTCATTGGCTTGAAGGGCGCGCCAAACGGGGTCGAAAACCGGCGGACGTTTGTCGGGATCGCCGATCGCGTTTCGCCATTCGTAGGCTGAAACGAAGTTACCGCCGGGGAAACGGTAAACGCCGGAGCGAAGGCTCTTGAGGACCGCGATCTCCGCCGGACGCCAGCCTTCGAGATTATCGGCGGGCATAAGTGACACCGCGCCGATGTGGAAGGATCCGGCGCCGATGCCGATGATTTCAAATTGAGCGCGGCCGGAATTTTTGGCTTTGAATGAGAACGTGAATTTCTTATAGCCCCTGCCCAGTCTGCTCAGTTTAACAGTCTGATGGACGGCATCGGCATTCGTGCCCCAGACAATGTCGATGGACACCTTTGCGAGTGCGCCCCCGGCCAGCACAATACGACCATCGTATATTGTGTCTTTGACGAAATTGACATGCGTCTGACGAATGCCGCGCGGTTCGGGGCCTGCGAGTATTACGAGGGGTGTGTGATCACCGACGAATGGGTTCGTGGTGTCCATGATCACGCAATCAACCGGACCGATCGGATTCCATCGACCGGGACCGACGTCTCGACGACCTGGGGATCCGCGACGTCTGCCGAGGTTGGGTTCTTCTTTAGGACTAGGCATGACGGCGTAATAAAACTTCCGATCGTCGAGCATCTCGCTCCAGAGCGTGCTGTAAACGAGACTTCCAGCATGTTCGAGAAATTGCCCATAAACATAGGGGGAAATCGGCGGGCCGGCTTTCGAAGCATCAATATTGGCGGTGACGGGCTGGCCTGGAGCCTGGGTTTGGGCTCCAAATGCGAGTCCGGCAGACATGAGGAGAGCGACGAACCAGGTTGTTTTCATATGATTCGGACAAATTTGGAGGAAATCCTCAGGGGTCTTGAAAGAGAAGCGGCGCAAAATGGTACAAACTCCGGCGCCAGGTTTGCCATTCGTGGGATGTGCCCGGCGATTCATAATAGACATGCCTGATGCCGGCCTGCTCCAGTTCATTGTGGAACTTCACGGTGTCTCGCGCGGCCAGGTCCCCTGCGGCGCCGTAACTTATGAAGAGCACCTTCACTTGCTTCGCGAAAGCTGCCGGATCACCCAGCAATCCACCAAATCCGTTGGGGACTTGAGGAAAGCCAAACGGCGCGCTAAAAACTCCGATATAAGCGAATTCGTCAAGGTGCGCCTGGGTAATTTCCATGGTCTGTGTGCCGCCGAGCGAAAGACCGGCCATGGCCCGATGCTCACGGTCAGGAATCGTGCGATAGGTTGAATCAATCATGGGGACGATGTCGGCGATAAATATCTGGCCGAACTTGTCCCAAAACATAGGGCGTCCATCTCTTCGGGGACCGGTCATGGCGCCGGGAGTGATGCCGCCATCATCCATCACCACCAGCATCGGCTTCGCCCTGCCCTCGGCGATCAGGTTATCGAGAATGAAGCCGGCGCAGCCCTGATCGGACCAGCCACGGGCGTCTTCGCCCATGCCGTGCTGCAGGTAAAGCACCGGATAGCGCGCGACGGAATTCGTATCGTAGTCCGGGGGGGTATAAACGAAACAACGCCGGATTTTACCGGTAGTCTTTGCGAGATAGTAGTGGGCGCGAATGTCGCCGTGCGGCACGTCTTTGGGCAAATAGAAATCTTCCTTTGGCGATGGAATTTCGATGCCGCTGCTGGTCTTGCTGGTGCCGAAGTAACTCTCACTGGCCGGGTCACATACAGTGGCGCCGTCAATGTTGAGAGTGTAGTAGTGGAATCCAGGCGAAAGCGGACTGGTGACGACGTTCCAGACGCCATCGTCACCTTTGGTTCCGCGGCCGCCAGGCAAGCTGACAGATACGCTTTTTGCTTCAGGCGCCACAATGCGGAAATAAGCGCGGCGATTTGAATCAATCATGGGGAATTGAGTTCCCGGCACATTGGATGGAGCCGGCCTGGCATCAGCGGGGATTTGATTTGTCTGCACTGGCGCGGCTGAACCAACTGCCCCTTGATTTGAGATTCCCGGCGAGGCGGATTGGCCTGAACCCTGGCCATAGGCCAGGCATCCCGCCAGATAAAACCAAACGCACGCCCCTGCACACAGACAAGCGGCTCGAGAAAGGATGTGTTTCATAATATCAGGGGTCATTGTTTGCAGTGTCACTGTGCTGTAACCGCCATGCGTAATTTAAGCCGAATATCATCTGAAGCATCGCCGATGAGAAGCTCATAGTGCCCTGGTTCAATTACGTACCGTTTTTTCTCTGTGTCCCAGAAGCGTAGGCGTTGGGGTGGAATTTCCAGTGCGACAGTGGCGGACTCACCGCGCTTCAGGCGCACTCGCTGAAAACCGCACAGCGCGAGTTTGGGTTGTGGAACATTTGAGTTGATGTGGCGGAAATAAACCTGTGCAACTTCATCTCCGTCGCGATTGCCGGAATTTTTAACCGTGAAAGATACTTTCAGTGTTCCATTGGCAGAAACTTTTTTCGGACGCAATTTGCCACGGCGGAATTCAAATTTCGTATAACTCAATCCGTGGCCGAACGCATAGAGAGGCCGGCCATTGAAGTAACGGTAAGTGCGGTTGCTCATCGAGTAATCCGCGAAATCCGGCAGGTCGGCCGTCGAGGCATAAAACGTGACCGGCAGATGGCCGCTGGGATTAACGTCGCCAAAGAGAATTTCGCCAACGGCAAGTCCGCCTTCCTCGCCCGGATACCAGGCCTGCAAAATCGCCGGCAGGTTTTTCGCTTCCCATGGAAATGCAACAGCAGAACCGCTGCAATTTACCATGATCAGCGGCCTGCCAGTGGCATGGAGCGATTCCAGAAGTTTTTCCTGCACATCCGGCAATTCAATGGATTCACGGTCAAATTCTTCGCCTTCCTGGGCCGAAGTGATGCCGCCGGCATAAATAATCAGGTCTGCGTTTATCGCATTGCTGAGTGCTTCGGCACTCAATTCCGGTACTGGCCGGGTCGTATCATTATCCTGGCTGCTCCACGGGGCAATTCCCCTGTTGGTTTCGGTGGTGATTGGGCATCCGATCGCAAAACTGACTTCGACATTCGGACCAGCCATTTGCCTGATACCGTCAAGGAGTGAGATTGGCTGCGCGGGTGTGCCGTTGTAATTGCCGTGAAGCATGGAAAGCGAGTTGCCATTGGGCCCGATGACGGCAATGCGTTTTATTCGGGAGCGGTCAAGTGGCAGAATGCCGTCGTTTTTCAGAAGCACGATGGATCGTTCGGCAATTTTGAGCGCCAAAGCGCGGCTTTGAGGCGTGTCGTTCTGGTCCATGCCGATTTTGCAATAGGGGCAGGCGTCAGGCGAGTCGAACAAACCAAGCTTAAAGCGTGTACGCAAGGTATAAGACAACGCCTGGTTAATTTCCTTTTCGCCGACTAATCCCTCCTGGACAGCGCGCGTCAGGGCGTGGTAATCGTCGCCGCAACAGAGATCGCAGCCGGCTTTGATCGCAGCGGCGGATGCGGCTTCAGGCGTATTTACGTAATCATGCTCATTCCAAATATCACCGATGGCGCCGCAATCTGATACGACGTAGCCCTCGAATCCCCATTGGCCGCGCAACAGATCGGTAAGCAGGAAAGAGTTTGCGCAGTCCGGGATGCCGTCGAGCGCGTTGTATGCGCCCATGACGCCGGCGACGTGCCCTTCGCGCACCGCCATTTCGAATTGCGGCAGGTAAGTTTCATACAAATCGCGTTCCGGCGGAGTGGCGTTGAAAGAATGACGCCGCGATTCCGGCCCGCTATGGACGGCGTAATGCTTGGCGCAGGCCATCGCCAGCATGTACTTTGGATCGTCGCCCTGGATGCCTTTGATAAAAGAGACGGCCAGGGCGCCCGTCAGGAATGGGTCTTCGCCGTAAGTTTCCTGGCCCCGGCCCCAGCGCGGATCACGAAAAATATTAATGTTCGGCGTCCAGAATGTCAGCCCGTCCCACCACTTGGAGTCGCCGTTCTGGCTGGCCGCGTATTCGTTGAACTTGGCGCGGCCTTCAATGCCGATAACGTGTCCTTCCTGATGGAGTAATTCTGGAGACCAGGTTGCAGCGCCGCCGATCGGTTCGGGGAAAACGGTGGCAATTCCATCGTTGGCGACTCCGTGCAACGCTTCATTCCAATAGTTGTACGCCGCAAGGCCGAGCCGCGGAATTCGCGGCGCGTCGTTCTGCAATTGCGCAATCTTTTCGGCGAGTGACATCCGGCGGATCAAATCGCCAATCCGCACATCGATTGGCTGCGAAGGGTCCCTCCATATTTCCGGTCCGGGGACCACAGGGGCCCTCGTAATTTCATCGGCGCTTAGGGCCAGCGTGCTCGCCAGAAAGCCGGCGAGGATATACGCTGTCGGTATCAGCAGCTTCATAGGGTTGCCTGTGCTGCGGATGATTTGCTATGGTGCTTTTACCTTCATAACCTGTAATGGCTCCCCGCAGTATTTGCATATCCATTTATCTGGTGGCAGCGGCACTCGTGGCTGACGGCCCGATTTTCGACGTTTATATGAAGGGCCGAAATTTGTCCTGCCGCACTTTCTACATTTTATGGGAGCCTTTAAGCCCGCTTGCGCCAATTCCCTTAATTTGGCCTGTGCAAAGAGCGGTAAATGCATTTTTTTGTGAGGCGTGAATGAGCAAAAGTCGTTAAGCCATTGCATTTCAGTCAGGAGTTGCTCACAGGATCCGGCCAATTTTCCGCAACGCTCCTTCCAGGTTTCCGGTTTCAATAACTGGCCGTCATTGGGACAGAGGAATGGCTCGTCGTTTGGACCGGTCCCTGCCCTTTTGATATCCAGATCATTCCTGTTGAGAGCGAAGCCACATTGCGGGCATACCCAGCAGCCCGGTATTGTCACTTCGTCATTGCCGATCGTCCTGATAGAATCGGCTATACTATTAATTTTTCGTTGATGAATCGACTTCGGTACAGGTGATGAAATCATTGCGTCGCCGATGCGGGCCAGCAGCTCAACCAGGTAAATAGTCTCCCCTGGATCAAGAGCAACCAATAGCCGATTTCGCACGGATTGAGTGACCGACCACATTTGCTTGTATGCCCGCCGGCCTTTGTTTGTGAGTGTGACGCTTAGAGCGCGGCCATCCCGGGTATGCTCGTTTCTGGCGACCAGACCTTTCTTTTCCAATAACACAAGCATTGCGCGAATCGTGCTGGGATCAGAAGAAGCGCGAAGAACAAGATCCTGTTGCGAAATCCCGTCCTCCTCCATAAGAAGAGCCAATAGCACAAACTGGTTCGCCGTCACACTACGCCTCGCGAGGCTCTCGTCCGTTCGACGGTGCAGGGCCCAGTATGCCATGCGTAATCCCATCGCCAGGTCATGGCCACGCTTCATGTCGGGCTTTAACATAAATAATGCGTATACGCAACAAATGGTCGAAAAAACTTACACGTTGATTGCAATCGGTGTCAATCGTGTAAATTAGACAGGATTGGGTCTTCAGCCGACCGCCCGCGTGAATCGTAAATTAAGCGACGGCCGGGACGGCAAAATAGCGTTGGAGGACGAGGGCGACGATTCCGCGCAATCGGGGCATGGAGGCTGTGCCGGTGGCTGTAATTTTTACGGAAGCATGGGTGGAAGCGCGCTGGCGAACGACGTCGGTGACGACGGGGCTGACCCTGGGCCAGACCTGGGCGATATCACCGACAATGACAATGACATCCGGCGCAAGGCCGGCGATCAGCATGGCCAGGCCCTTGCCCAGGTATTCGGCCATGCGTTCCAAAGCATTTGCGGCGCGGGCATTGCCCTGTGCGTTCAGTTGCAGGATTTCGGCGAATGTCCGGACGGTTTTGGGTTCGCCCTTGCGGGATTTGGCTTCGTTGTAATAACGCACGGCCGCGGAATTGGAGGCATACACCTCCCAGCAACCGTGATTGCCGCAACCGCATTGCGGGCCGTTTTCCGTAAGGGCGACATGGCCAAATTCGCCGGCCAGGCCGGAACTGCCCCGCACGAGCTGTCCGTTGAGGATCATGCCCACGCCAATACCTTCCGAAACAGTGACAACGACAAGATTATTAACGCCATCGGCATGTTTGCCGAACCAGAACTCGGAAAGGGCGCAGGCGTTGGCGGCGTTTTCCATGCTCACGGTCAGGCCGGTGACCTTTTCAAGCTGGTCTTTTAAATCCGCGGCGTGCCAGCTCAGGTTGGGCGCAAAGACGAATTTTTGCGAAGACAAGTTCACGCGTCCGGGAAGACTGACGCCTATGCCTTCGTAGGCCATCATGGGATGCGCGGCCATCCATTCGCGAACGCGCGCACTGATTTGCGTAACAAATACGGGAGAACTGCGGGGGGTGGTGATGGTTTCCTGAGCCAGAAAATGGCCGCTGAGGTTCGCGAGCGCCAGGTCGGTGGAAAACGGCTGGATATTGATGCCGAAGATGCCCGCCCGGTTTTCGTTCAGGTGCAGCATGGTCGGACGGCGTCCGCGCGGGGACACCTCAACGGCGCCTTCGCGCAACCACTGTTCGGAAATGAGCTGCTCGGTGATGACCGAGACGGTACTGCGTTGAAGGCCGGAATGACGCATCAAATCTGCGCGCGAGATCGGCTGATATTTGCGCACGAAATTCAAAATGATGCGGCTGTTGATATCGCGCGCCGTCTCGCTCGTTGCCACCTGAAAATTGTTTAAGTCAATCTTTCGCATTGGAAAGGCTGCAGGCTCGATAAGACCGTAGCTTATCGTAACAGAGGGGTGTGTCGAGCGACAATTGTTTGAACAAGGGCCTGACGGACTTGAAAAGTTTGAAGTGTTGAAGCGGTTCGGTTTGCCCGATACTTGGAGGGGTTGGAGGGCGAACAGAGCCGCGAATTAGTCAGACCGAATGGACGTTCGCTGCTACGGTTAAAAGTCAAAAGCCGATGCTGGCGCCGCCATCTACGGGCAGGAAGATGCCAGTGACAAACTTAGCGGCAGGGGAACAGAGATAGGTTGCGGCCAGGCCAACGTCGCGGGGGGTTCCGAAACAATTCATGGGTGTGCGGCCCAGGATTTTTTTAGAGCGCTCAGGGTCGCCGTTTAACGCATTGAGCATCATGTCCGACTCGATCCAGCCCGGCGCAATGGCGTTCACGCGCACACGGTGAGGAGACACTTCAGTGGCCAGCGAGCGGACCATGCCCAAATATGCCGATTTGGCCGCGGAGTAGGCTGAGACAAGGGGAATACCGAAGAGCGAGGCCATTGAAGCCGTAAATAAAATATTGCCGTGCTTGCGCTTGAGCATTTGCGGAAGAGCGGCACGGGTCAGGCTAAACGCTGCGACCACATGGGTTTGCAGAACTGCGCTGAATTCGGCGGGCGTGGTATCCACTGCCGATTTTTTTAGATGAACGCCGGCATTGTTGACCAAAATGGAAACCGGCCCAATCTCTTGTGAAACCCGCTGAAACAATCCTTCGGCTTCATCCACGCGTGTAATATCGTGTGCCTGGTATGATGCTGATTTTCCGAGCTTTTTCGCGGCTTTCTTCAGCACATCCACCCGCCGCCCCACCAGGACAACCCTCGCGCCCGAAGCAACAAAGCATTCCGCGATTCCGAATCCCAAACCGCTGCCACCACCGGTAATTAAAGCCGTTTCGCCCTTCAGAGAAAAATCAGTAACCATCACAAGACTATTTTTCCCTGAAACTGTTTTGCTTCAAGTAAGAAACGCCAAATCAGAGGATAATCCATCTAATACTTGTGCATTTAGTTGGGGATATGAGAATAATTGAAGGCAGGTTATGGTAATCCACAAACTGTGGCTTGGACGGAAGAGACCAAAGGGGCGCGAGGGACGCAAGGGTTCGGCACGACACCGGTGGCTCAGCGTGGCAGCGTGTTTTTTCCTGGGCTGCTCCCGCGTTGCATTTGGGCTGGGCGATGTGCCGTACGTTGAAACTGTGGGGTCTCGCGGCGCGTTCCCAATTGTCCAAAGCAATTCCGTAGCGGAGATCGTTGTCGGCACCAATGATTTTCCCGGTGTTCTGATCGCCGCGGGCAATTTGCGAACGGACATAAGCCGCGTCACGGGAGTCGTTCCGGTCATACTGCGCGATGAACAAAATCGCGCCGGCACTCTCATTATTATTGGCACTGTTGGCCGCAGCCGATGGATAGATACGCTGGTTCGAAAGCACAAACTGGATGTTTCACCCGTCGCGGGCAAATGGGAATCCTGGCTGATGCAAGTGGTTCCCAAACCCTTTTCGGGGGTGAGCCAGGCGCTGGTCATTTGCGGAAGCGACAAGCGCGGCACGATTTTTGGCATTTACGATTTATCGGAGAACATTGGCGTTTCACCGTGGTATTTTTGGACGGATGTTCCCCCAAAACATCACGATCAATTGTTTGTGAAAGCCGGTAAATTTGTTCACGGACCGCCGGCCGTCAAATATCGCGGCATCTTTATAAATGATGAAGCACCGGACCTGACTGGCTGGGCCAAAGAAAAATTCGGCGGCTATAACCATGCCTTTTACACCAATATCTTCGAGCTGCTGTTGCGGCTCAAAGCCAACTATCTCTGGCCGGCCATGTGGGACAATAGCTTCGGAGAAGACGACCCGCTCGACGCCGAACTGGCCGATGAATACGGTATTGTCATGGGCACGTCGCACGTGGAACCGATGATGCGGGCGGACCAGGAATGGGGCCGCGCGGGATTTTCGGCGCGTGCCTGGAACTTCCAAACGCATTCCAACGAATTGAAAGCGTTTTGGCGCGAAGGCATCGAACGAAACCGGGACTTCGAAAAAATCATCACGATCGCCATGCGGGGGAAAGTGGACACGCCCATGTCGCCGACGGCAAACGTATCTTTGCTGGAGGAAATTGTAGCCGCGCAACGGCAAATCATTTCCAATGTGATGCACACCAACGCCGCTGATGTGCCGCAGCTTTGGGCGCTGTACAAGGAGGTGCAGGAATATTATGAAAAAGGGATGAGGGTTCCCGACGATGTGACGCTTCTTTGGTGCGACGATAATTGGGGCGATATCCGGCGCCTGCCCTCGCCGGCCGACCGCGGCCGTTCCGGCGGCGCGGGAATCTATTATCATTTCGATTATGTGGGCGGGCCGCGAAATTATAAATGGATCAACAGCGTCCAAAACGAAAAAACGTGGGAACAAATGGAACTGGCTTATGATTACGGCGCCAAACAGATTTGGATTGTGAACGTGGGGCATTTACAGCATGTGACGTTTCCAACGGAATTCTTTCTGACATTTGCATGGGACCCGAAAAAATGGACGGCGACTAACGTTTCCGATTTTGCGGAAATGTGGGCGAGGCGGGAATTTGGAAAGGAGTTCGCGCCGCAAATCGCCGATGTGATGTCGCGCTATACAAAATATAGCGCACGGCGAAAGCCGGAACTGCTTTCACCCAACACTTATAGTCTTGAGAACTATAACGAGGCTGACAACGTCCTGGCCGATTGGAAAAAGCTTGCCACTGACGCCGATGGGATTGACCAAAAGCTGCCTTCCGATGAACGCGATGCGTTCTTTGAGACAGTCCTCTATCCGATCAAAGCCAGTGAAATCGTGAATGAACTCTATATTGACGCTGCCAAAAATCGTTTGTTCGCGGCACAAGGCCGCGCAAGCGCCAATGATTACGCCGCGCGCGTTCGCGATTTGTTTAAGGCCGATGCCGAGTTGTCTGAATATTATAATCACGAGCTTGCCGGCGGAAAGTGGGGCCACATGATGGACCAGACGCATATCGGATATACCCGATGGCAACAACCTCCAACGAACATCATGCCGACTGTGACGGATATAAACATTCCGGAAGCGGGACAAATGGGAGTTGCCGTTGAGGGTTCAACAAACGCGTGGCCGGGATCGTCTGGATGGCCGACTTTGCCGGAGTTCGACAAGTTTAATCAGGCCACTCATTACATAGACGTTTTCAACAAGGGAAAAACGCCAATTGAGGTGACACTGAAGACGGACGCACCGTGGATTTTAATCGGCGATAATTCAGTTGAACACATGAACACGGGAATCGTGGCGCGGACGTCCCGCTCCACTGTATCGCGTCCCGCACTGCTGGATAAATCTGCCGGCCTCACCGTGTCGAACAACTTGCCGATTTCGAAATCGGCGACACAGCAGGTTTGGAAACCTGCGCCTGGTGATCCGGGAGAGGACGTATTATCTGATGGCGTGCGGATGCGATGGACGGATTCGGTTGGAAAGGCAATTGGGAAAGAAAGCCGCTTTCCTGTCAGGATAAATTGGAAGGATGCTCCGAATGGCGAAATCATTGGATCCGTAACGGTCATTTCGGGTACGAACGTCGTCTTAGTCGGGGTGCCGGTCTCTAATCCGCCGGAACCCGCGCGCGATTCTATACAAGGCTTTGTTGAGGCCGACCGCTACGTTTCCATTGAAGCTGAACATTTCACTCGCAACATCCGCTCGCACAATGCACGATGGCAACGCATTCCGAATTTGGGGCGCACGTTGTCATCCATGAGCATCGTCCCCACAACCGCGCCGAGCGTCATGCCGCCGAAGGATTCGCCACACCTCGAATACAAGATGTTCCTGGATTCTGGAGAACTCAGCGTCGAAACGATCCTTTCGCCGACGCTGGACTTTGTTTCTGGGCGTGGTCTTCGCTTTGCGCTGTCATTTGACGATGGGCCGCCGCGCATTGTGACGGCAGTCCCGGCGGATTATCGCGTGGGCGACGGAAGCCATGACTGGGAACGCACCGTTGCCGATAGCGCACGGATTATCAAGACGCCGTTCAGTTTGCCGAATCCGGGCGAACATACATTGAAAGTCTGGATGGTGGATCCGGGCATCGTTCTGCAAAAGATTGTGGTGGATTGTGGCGGGGTCAGGCCGAGTTATCTGGGGCCGCCGGAGAGTTTTTACAGGTAGGGACGGCGATTGGGGCTTTTTTGAGCCAGGGGTCAAAAATAAAATTCGAAACTCCCGTCGGAGAAGCTCCAGGATTCCAAGCACCAAGTTCCAGAGCAAACTTCAAGTGCCGAAGATGTAGGCTTGCGGGCTTGGAGTTTGAAGTTTCTTTGGCGTTTGGTGCTTTTTACCAGCAGCAACCAAAGCAAGGATGCGTTCGATGAGTTGAAACGATGCCAGCATAGGAATTGAAACAATACACCAGCCAGTCGGCGGCAAGGAGCGTAGTCAGACGC
>Ga0335073_10012085_pt1 | contig 12126 bp, 6 predicted proteins | sample Lox_Sample_22_FD_207093 | JGI IMG/M metagenome (GOLD analysis project Ga0335073, IMG submission 207093) | Soil microbial communities from Loxahatchee National Wildlife Refuge, Florida, United States - Lox_Sample_2.2 | ecosystem: Environmental > Terrestrial > Soil > Wetlands | place: USA: Florida... | reverse complement strand
GGACGAGCTGGTGGCGCTGCTCACCGGGCCGCCGCCATCACTGACCGATACCTCGCAGGTCAGATTTGCCTTGTAGGCGGTGCCAGGCACAGTGAACTTCATCCCGGAACCGATCGGCTTGTTGTTGGCCAGCCAGTTGTACGTCACCGTCACGCCGGAAGCGTGCGTCTCGTTGCAGGTCTCTGGCTGGCCAGCCTGATGCCGACCGGAGAGGGTCGGCTTCGCGGCGACCGGGTTCACCTGGTACGTCACCGGGGATGACGTCGAGCCGCTGTAACCCGAGGTGTTCGTTGGCATGAAGGTGGCAGTCAGCGGCTCTCCGGCAGGACCGGTGGGCGGCAGGCTGGTCGTTGTCACTGCCGCGACACCGCTGCTGTTCACAGCCATGGAGCCGATCAAGGTGGTCCCGTCGAAGAACTGGACTGTCCCGGCCGGGTTCGTCGAGTCGCTGGCGACCTCCATCGCGCTCAGGGTCACCGAAGTACCCTGACTGACCGGGCTTGCCGGACTCGCCGTCAACGTCGTGGTGGTCGTCGCCGGCCCGGTTCCGACCAGGTAGGACAGCGATCCGGTGGAACCGATGTCAGCCGAGCCGATCGCAGGCGTGAAGATGGCGGTGTAGTCGGTCGTCCCGGTCGGCGGGGTCGTCGTCACCGAAGCGGTGCCGCCGCTGACCGTCTGGGTGGTGCCGACCTGGGTGGTGCCGTTCCAGAAGCTCACGGTGCCCGTCGAGTCGGCGCTCGGCGCCACGGTGGCGGTCAGCGTGATCGGGGCCGGCGTCGTCTCCGTCGAGGGGCTCGCGGTCACCGTCGTCGTGGTGTTCTGGGTCCAGTCCGGGTAGTCAACCGACCATGTACTGGTGGCCGTGTTGATCGAGATGACAGTCTCGTAGAAAAAGTTGGGATTGACCGGCTGCCCGATCCCGGTGGGCTCCAGCCGGATGTCATACAGACCCGGATAGCCCGAGGTGGTTTGCGTGTTCGGGTATGTCGCGATGTACTGCGACAGCTGCGTGTCAGTGCCATTGTTCGACTCGACCGGGTTCGCCGTGCCGCTGACCGGCAACGGCGCGGACGTGTTGGGGTACGCCGTCGCCAGGCTCAGTTCCTCGCCTGACCACGTCTGCGGGTTCTGACCGGCGACCGGTGTGTAAGCGAACAGCGCCGCCTTGAAGTCGCCGGTCCGTGAGTCGGGAGCTGTCCCGACCGCGTAGGCGGCTAGACCGTTCGCGGTGATCGAACCACCGGTAACCACCTGCCCCTGCGCGTTGTAGAAGGTGATGGACCCGATCGGCTTGACAGTCTCCTGCGAAATCCATGGCGGAGTAGGTCCGCCTCCACCTCCGGCGATGGCAGCGCCACCCCCCGCGAGCAAGCTGACGCTAGCGGTTACGACCGCTGCTGCGGCAGCCAGCACACCCAATTTGCCGTATCTCACAGCATTCCCTTCGCCAATTGATTGGTGGATAGATCAGCCAGTAATCCGCCGACGGCGGCGCCAGATGCCTCCGGCAGCGAGTAGCGCGATAACCAGGACGGCTACCGCCCCGAGGGCCGCCGCGACAGGCACGGCGCTTGAGCTGTGGGCAGCATCGGCCGCGTCAACCGAGCCGGCTGCGCCAGAGCCGGTCGAAGTGCTGGATGTGGAGCCATTGGCGCCCGCGGCAGGAGCAGCGCTACCGCTCTGGGCGGCACCGGCTTTGGCGGGCTTCGGCATGCCACTAGCGCCCGGCATTCCGACAAGGGTCTCCTCTGAAACAACCTTGCCGCTGGTGCAGGAGGAATTGCCGCCCGCCACCAGGTGCCAGGTATTGCCGATGACCTGGATGTCGGCGGCTGCATAGCCGTCGACATCTTCGGCCATGCCTGGCGCACCCATGTAAAGGCGCAACTGGATGAGGTGGTCGAAGATAGGGGGGAAGTCGATCGTCATGTACGACAACGGCTGGTCGATCGGCGTGAACTGTGCCATCGGGTGCAGGCGGTTGCTGAACTCCGACGGTGTGGCCATGATCGTGCCGCTCCAGGCACCGGCAGGAGTCTGCTCGCGAGGCTGGTAGGCGTACAGCACGGCCCTCGCGCCGTGGCTGAAGTAGACCTTCGGCGCGGGCACGCTGGATACCACGCGCCAGACGAACGGCTTGGTGTTGATGTTGCCCGAGGTAACCGGCTTGAGGTTCGTGCCGCACAAGGTCAGCCAGCCGGCCTGATTCGGGTCGGTGTACGGGAGATGGAAACCCGCCTTGCTGGTGGCCAGGCTGCCGCTGCTGGCCTGACTCACTGTCCGGGCCTGGCCTACCGTGCCCTGTGACGGCGCGGCCATCGCCGCCTGCGCGGGTATCGCTGCTGCCGCGCAGACCGCTGTGGTTGCGATGAGCAGCCGGGCGAGTTTCATGCTGTTCCTCCACTGATCACTGCCGAAGGCTGGCCGGCTGGCGCTTTCGAACCTGCACGCCGCCGGCGGCGCCGGCGGTACCACAAACCGAACGGGATCAGCACTATGAGGATCACAATGATCAGCGGGACCCACGGGACCGCCCAGAAGCTGACCTCACCCGAGTACGGCTTCAGGCCCAGATCGACCTGGCCCTCCGGAACAAGCGGCTTGATATTGACTTTGCCGGTGTCGAGGAACCCCGGGTACACACCATCGACTCTCACGCTTGCTGCGTCCGTGCCGCCGGGCAGCATGGCTGGAACGCTGATGATGTCCGTACGGTTCTTAGCTGATCCGATGAGCCCGTTGACGGAAACGGAGACTTTGCCGCCGAGGACCTCGTTGCCGGAGTTCACGATCGTGAATGCGAGCGTCGCCGGGTTCGTCGCCGCGGGGTTAAGGGGGTCGTCGTAGGCGATCCGCAAGCCGGTCACGCTCAGCCGGGGCTCGAGCCGACCAGAGATCCGCGCGATGATCCGGTCAGCGACTTGCTGGACCAGGTGTACCTTGACGTGATTCTTGCTTTCGACCACCGAGGACAGGCTTGCCACGATCGCGCCGACATGGTCGCCAGGCTGCGCGTTCTTCGGGAACACCGCACTAATCGGTACGACGATCTTGCTGCGCGGCGCCAGGTGAAGGACCGGTGAGCCCTTCGGCAGGCGCAACTTCACCCACGCTACGAGGCCACCGTGAGCTTTCCCCCGCGACAGGAACGCAGTCCCGCCGTGCGGCGTGGGCACCGCGTTGGTGACGAATACGGTAATCGTCACCGGGCTGACGCCAAAGTTAACGAATGCCACCTCGTCGTTGAGAAAACTGCCCGGGCTCGCGCTCCAGGAGAAATACGGTCGGCCGTCGATCTTGCCTTTTGTAGCCGGACCGAGGCCGAAGAACGCTCGCGGCGCAGGCTTTGAGCTTGACGTCGCGGCGCTTGCCGATACGAGGCCGGCAAAACTGGCCAGGCTGACGAGCATTCCGATGACGAGCGAGCCAGCCGCAATCCGCGCCGCCGCGATCCGGGCGCCCGCCCGGAAATGACCCGCACTGGCCGGGGCGGCCGCGCTGATGTGCTTCATGTATTAAAAATCCTCCGCCCGCCCGTCAAAACGATGTCCGAGCGAATCGAGTCGGACGTTATCGCCGACCAGACGCTATCAACTGCATTCACAGCAGGAAACGGCCATAATCTGAACAGCGTGTTAATTGGAGGTATCAATTAACCCAACCTGCTACTCTTGGCGTTCGCCGGATACGGCAAGGCGGGGCGGGCTCTTGCGGTGAGCCCGCCCCGCCGTTACCTGAACGAAAGCGATCTACTGCTAGCTGGCTGCTAGCTGGCGATCGTGAACGTGATGGTGCCGACGAACGTGCCCGCCTCGGTTGAGGTCGGTGCGTTCAGGACGACGGTGCCATTGATGCCGACAGTTCCGGTTGGCTGCGCGGAGTCGGTTGCGATGACGTGCGCGGCGGTGCCGCCCAGGCCAAGGCTGCCAGTGTCGGTCGGGCTGACCGGCGGGGTTGCCGGCGGCTGGTTGGTGACGGTCACGTCCCCGGCCTGAATGGCGTTGCCAGACACGAACACCGGGGTCAGGTTGGTCAGGCCAACGTTCTCCCCGCTGATCGTGCTGCCGGGGTTCTTGCCGCCGTCAGACAGGTTGCTCGCCAGCGCCGACACGGTCCACGGCAGATTGCCCGCTTGGGTGTCGACAATCGTGATCCCGTTGAAGTTGGTGCCCGGAATGTCCGCGGCACCGCCGGTGTCCATGGACGCCGAGGCGGTGAAGTACGTGCCAGCCGCGTTCAGTGCCAGGGTTCCGAGGCTCAGCGGGTTTGTCGTGGTGAACGGCGTAGAGATCGAGAGCGTACCGGCGGGGACTATGCCCGAGATCGTCGCCGTGGTGTTACATGTTGTGCAGGCCGGGGCAGCCTCGGTGAAGGTCACCGGAGTGGAGCTCGACCCGCTCTGGGTGGCGGTGCCGGAGAAGGTTGCCACTACGGAGTGGCTGCCACCCGCGGTGTAGGTGTAAGTGGTGCTGAAGGCACCGCCGGCACCCACGGAGGTGGTGGCGAACGGAGTGGTCGAGCCATTGTCGAACAGGCTCACCGTTCCGGACGTCGCCGGGCTTGAGGTGGTCGTGTCGGTGACGGTACCGGTGAAGGTAACCGGACCAGCAGGACCGCCGCCGCCAGACTCAGCCAGCGTCGTGGTCGTGTTGTCCAGCGGCGCGCTCACGACATAGTTCAGTGTCGCGGACGAGCCGATGTCAGCCGAGCCGATCGACGGGGTGAAGATCGCCTCGTAAGGCGTCGTTCCGTTCGCAGGCGTGTCCGTCACTGACGCGGTGTTCCCGCCTGTGCCGGTAACCGTCTGCGTGGTACCAATCTGCGTGTTGGTGCTGGTGTTCCAGAAACTCACCGTGCCAACAGCGTCGGCGGCCGGAGTCACCGTCGCGGTCAGCGTTGTCAGGGCGGCCGGTGCCGTCTGCGGGCTGGCCGGGCTGGCGGTCAGCGCCGTGGTGGTGTTCTGGGTGTAATCCGGGTAGTCCACCGACCACGTGCCCGCGGTGGTGTTGACCGAGATCACCGTGTCGTAGTACGCGGTCGGCGTGGGCAGGCCGATACCGGACAGCTTCATCCGGATGTCATACACGTTGGTATAGCCCGATGTCGTCTGCGTGTTCGGGAACGCGGTGATGTACTGAGTGAACGGGAACTCATCGCCGCCGCTCTGCACCGGGTTGGCGGTCGTCCCGATGGCCCCCGGAGCCGAGGCGTTCGGGAACGTGCTCGCCAGGCTGATCTCCTCACCCGACCAGGTGCCCGGGTTCTGACCCGCTACCGGCGTGTACGCATACAGCGTGGCCTTGGTATAGCCAGTCGCTGCGGTGTACGGGGCCGAGGCGACCGCGTAGGCGCCAAACCCACTGTCGGTGAGATTGCCGCCGGTCACCACCTGCCCCTGCGCGTTGTAGAAGGTGATGGAGCCGAGCGGAGCGGGGCTGATCGATGATTCCCACGGCGGAGTAGGACCGCCTCCGCCTGCGGCGAGGGCAGCACCACCCCCCGCCATGAGTCCGACACCGGCGAGAGTAGCGGCCGAAGCCGCCACCACCGCCAGTGAGCGGAATGTCCTTCTCATTTGGACCCCTTTCGTGATGGGTGACACCGATCCGGGCCCGGACCCTCCGAGCCCGGACCATTAAGTGACCTGGGCTAGCGGGGCCCGGGAGCCGCTGGACACGGACAGCCAGCGGCCCCCGGAAGGAACTCAGGTCAGGTCAGCGGGCTGGTCAGGCAGGACTGGGTGGCGGGGTTGCCACCTGCCTCAGCGATCAGCAGCTTGCCTTCGGCCGTCTGGAAGAACGGCGTCGGGCCGCCTGGGTCACAGAACAGCGTCTCCGCCCAGTTCAGCGTGCTGCCCGGCTGCCACGAAGTGGTGGAGATCTGGTCGGTCCACCGGTAGACGATGTTCAGGTTGCGGGTGTCGGTGTAGGTGGCGGCGCCGTCGACCGGTGAGCCGGTCAACTGCTCGATCCCAGGGGTCAGCACGTCGGCTGAGGTGTTCGGGTAGGCGTCGGCCGGGTTGCGGAAGTAGGCGTTCGCCTGGCCGACGCTCGCGCCGTATGTGGTGTTGCCGCTCACACCTGAGTACAGGTCCAGACGGGCGCCGGAGAACGGCTCGATGGCGTCGGCAGCGCAGTTAGGCGTGCACGTACCGCCGACGATGGGGTTGGTGGTGGTGCTGGACAGGCTCGTAATGGCCGTCGGGTCGTTCTCCTCGCCGATCGTTGTGCAGCTACCTGGCGTGAGCTGGGTGCCGGACGGCAAGCCGGCGGCCGCGCCCAGGTCTGTCAGGAACGTGCTGCGGGTGCCCGAGCCGGGCTGCGGGAGAATCGGGATGATCGTGTCGGTGGACACGCCCGATGGGATCGACTTGCCAGCCAGCGTGTACAGCTGAGACCACGTCACGCAGTTCGGCGTGTTGGCCTCGTAGATGTCGGCCAGTTCGACTGCGGACAGTCCCGGCACGGTCCCCGACGGGCAGGTGCCGCTCACGCACGGGATGTTGTTGGTGAGGTCCGCGGCTGCCCGGAGGTTCTCGGTGCCGAGGACGAAGTCCTGCAGGCCCTGCCAGCCGTTGGATTGCGCAGTCGCGCCTTCGGCGGCGGTGGGATTGCTCGACATCCGGGCGAAGTTGATCGTCGGGTCAGCCGCCGAGGTGTCTGCCAGCAGCGCGTTGATACCCGCGCCGCTGCCGTTGATCCGCACCTGCGGGTAGGTGCCACCCCGGTAGACCGCGGTCGGGTTCAGCGCGCCAGCGGTGGGGTTGGACAGCGACGCTCCGACAGCCCACGAGAAACGGGCGTTGGAGTCAGCGGTGGCGTCCATGCTGACGAGCTTGTACAGGTTGCCTGCATCGTTGTAGCCGGGGTCTGCTGCGACGTCGCCGTCCGCTGCAAAATCGACCATGTACTGCAGGGTGTCCGACCCGCCGCCGACGACGTCGTTGGCGTTGGGCGCGTAGTCAGCCAGAGCGGGCGCTGCACTCATAGCTGCGGAGAGCGCGATGCCTCCGAGCAGAGTGCAGGCAGCCGCCAGGCTGACTGTGACTCGTGTTCGCTTGCGCACGTTGATAGGTCCCTTCTCTCGCGCCAGCGGTACGGCGTATGGCCGCCGACTAAGCGAAGCGGGCCTGGGCCACGATGGACCGCTCTTCATGTGAACAATCAGCGAATTGGATCTTAAGTTTGGCGCGTAATCGGCCAGGACCTGCTGGTTCGCAATGGTGTACCGGAAATGCCAGTCGGCGGAAAGAATGAACAGCAAGCGTCATGACGAGCAACGGCAGTCAAACGACGGGTATCGCAGGCGCTAGATCAACTGGTACCCGGGATAAATTGCTGACCTAGATCAGGTTCGGCAACAATTGGAAACTTACTTCCGAGATCACCCACACCAGGCATAGCAGCGCGGGAGCCGCAACGAGCCAGGTCATCCACCGACTCCAGCGCGAGCGCACCCAGATCACCCCGAGTACGGCAAGCACGAGAGCTTGCAGCCAGAAGATCAGCGGTATCAGCGCTGTACTGTCACCGTGCATCGGCCGCTCGCTGCCCGGAATCGCGGTGGGCATGCCGGGGGGCGTGGCAACAGGGCTGCCGACGAGGCCGGCGTCGACGTACAGGAATCCGCTCGGCGATCCGAGGCTGCGCCAGCCGCCGCCGACAGTCGTGGTGAGCGTCAGCCGGTTCGGCGCGGCCGCGAGATGCGACGGCAGCGGACCCCCCGAGTAATGCACATCGAGCACCTTGTAGGCGAAGGAACCCTGCCCGGTGGTGACCTCCAGGACATCACCCGGCCTGAGCGCGTTGAGATGACGGAACGGCCCGCCGAACATCGTTCCCCGGCCGTAGATGATGGAGTTGCCAGCCTGGCCGGGCAGCGGGGTGTCAGCCCTGAGGCCAGGACCCTTCTCGAGCAAGCCGGACGTAGTTCCGTACACCACGACGTCGTCGATTCCGGCTTGCGGCGCGTGCAGCAGTGCCACCGGTGCACCTGGCGCGATTCTGCCGCCTAGCGGCGCAACACCCAGAGCTAGCTCGTTGCGGAACTTCGCGTAGAGCGCGTCCTGCGCCGCGTGCTCTTGAAAACCAGATAGCACGAAGGCGTAGAGCAAGAACCAGGTCGCAAGAACGGCCAGCGCTGTCATGAACCACAGCGCGGTGGCTATCCAGAGCGGGAGTTGCGGTCCCGCATCCACCTGGGCGGCCGCCGCACCGAGCAGACGGCGTGACACCTGCCGGTATCCCGGCCGCTGGACAACCGACGGTGGGGTCTGCGCTGCTATCCCCACTTCTTGCCCTTGACTCGGGTCATCCAGAAGAAGGCAGCCGCCCCGACGGCTGCCAGGACCGCAAGGCCGCCGACTGCGGGAAGCACATACCCGACGACGCCGAAGTTCGCCTCCGGCGTCAGCGCTATGCGCGCTCGCGACGACGGACTGCTCGGGCTGGCCGATTTTGTGCTCGTCGTGCTGCTGGGAGCGGCAGAACTGGTCGCCGAGGTACCGGAGCCAGTCGTACTCGTCGAACCGGTCGTACTCGGGCTGGGCGTAGCTGAGCTCTTGGCCTTCTTCGGCGGGATCAGGGCGGGCACCGCTCCCTTCTGTGCCGTGATCGCCGAGGCTGCCCGGTAGGCGTAACTCGCCTCTGCGCTGAGATGGTTGGCCACGGTCATCGGCAGGTATCCCGGCGGTAGCTGGCCGACGCCACCGCCCGGCTTCTGGCCAGTGGTCGCAGCGAACTTGATGAAGGTCGCGTAATCCTGGGCGTCGACCTCCTTCTTGTCCGACTTTGGCAAGCCCTTGGTAGGCACGTCCGCGTATACGAGCATGGTGCCGGGGTATGCATCAGCGACCTTGGTGCTGTCCTTGTTGTACAGCGAGTACGGGAAGTCCCACTCATGGGTCGCCTTGTCCGGGCGCAGGAGTGCGGCCGCGGTGCGCAGCGAAGCCGTCGTCGGCGCCGTGAATGTCATCCCGGAGTCCGACGTGAATTTCGCCGGGGTACCTGGCTTCGTATAAGTCAGCAGCGACGCGACGCCTAGCCCGTACCGTTCGGCGTCCGCCAGAGTTGTCAGGCCGATCATGAAGCGGTGACCGACAGTCTCCTGTCCCTGCGCCGCCAGGTGCAGCGAGGCGGGGATGTTCACGTCGCCGGCGCACAGTACCTGAGCCTGGCTCTGGTAGAACTGGATGTCCTCCGCGAGGTCGAACAGGTCAGGGACCGGCGCGGCAATCAGCGGGAGGACCGGCGTCGGGTCGATGCTGTAGCAGTAACCGGGACCGGAGTTGTCAGCCTGCCAAGAGGGCTGCACGTAGGTGCTGAGCAGCGGCCAGTCCAGCCGGGGCAGCGTAATGCCCTTGTATTCACAGTTGACCACCATTCCCCACGGGTCTGGCGTCCCGTTGAGCCACGCGCGTGCTGCCGGGTTGGAGTTGATGTACGAGGTCAGCGCCCAGGTGAGATCCGAGTTCGAGGACAACGCCAGCATGATCGAAGCGGTATAGATCTGAGCGTTTTCTTCTGGTATGCCTGGGTTGAGAGCCTGGAACTCCGGATCGTAGGTGATGTTGACCGGGTTGTTAGACACAGTCGGGTGAAAGTAAGTAACTGTCACCCCGTTCGCAGCTGCTGCCGCCGTGGTGTTGCTCACGCCGCGGACGACGGTCCAGGTTGTGTCGCCTGTCCCGGACACCGCGGTCACGGTCAGTTCCTCGGAGCCGATCGTGACGTTGAAAGGCGCCGCCGGGAACCCGCTATCGCTGGCCACGGTGATAGACGGTTGAGTTGCGTTGATCGCTGCCGTCAGCGTCGTCGCGACCGGGGTCCCCTTGCATGTGCTTCCGGATTGGTCGGCATCGGGGGCCAGTTCCGGATCATCGGTGGCGACGCCCGCCGTATAGGACTCGGTCAGCAGTTTCGCCAGCAGCCTGGGATCCAGCCGCAGGGTCGTTACCGGCAGGCCAGCCGCGTTGTCGATCACGAAACTGATCGCGTATCCGGTGGCAGCCACCGGAGCATGTACCACGGGTTCCTGGAACGTCGCGGTGGCCTGATCAGTGACTTGCTGGTTGGAAGCCAGACTCGCCTCGACACTGCCAGGTGCCCCCGGTGGCAGCGACTCCATCTCCGACAGCGACGCCGGCTCCGAGTTCGGGATGTACTGGACCGTGAACAGCTTCTTGTTCACGCAGAAGTGCGGCTGCCACTGGAGCATCGCCTGGTCCATCAGTTCCGAGCCGTACATCTGGATGACGTGGTTGTTCTGGTTGACGATCGAGCACACATTTGACGGCGGCGCGAAGGTGAGCGGCACGACGAACCTGTTCCGCCAGTTCGACGCGGCCCACCAGAGTTCGCCGGTCACGGCCAACTGCTGGTCTCCGGATGCTCCCGATTCTCCGGTCGGGGCAGGAGCACCCGGCGCGAAGAAGCCGGTCTGCTCGCACTCGGCTGCCGCCTGCTGCTCATCCGCTCCCGGCTGATCAGCCGGCGGCATGGACGCGGCGGCAGGGTCGCAGCTGATACCCATGATCGGCACTGCGACCAGCGAGCAGGACACGGTCTGCGAGCAGCCCAGATCCAGGTTGGTTTCGCTCGTCCAGACATCAAACTGCGTCGCGCCCTTGCCGCGGGTGTTGGTGACAGCGAATGTCTCGTTGTCCGGCAGGATGCCGACGCCACCCAGCAGGCTCATCTCGTTCGGCGCGCCCGCACATTCACCCGGCCCGATCGGGTAGTCCCGGCCGCCCGGCGTCACGTAGTTAAGCCAGTAGTTCGCGATGCCGTTGAAGATGAAGCACCCTTTCGGTACCGGGTTCGGCACGCCGACGTTGAGGTTGCGCTGGCCGGCGGCGGTTGCGTACCGGTCCAGCCGCCAGGCCGGCCACGCGTCCTCGCCGGAGAACACGCGCTCCTGGGGCGTCGCGGTATAGCAGTCCTGTGGCTGGATCTGTTGCGCGGCCGGGGCCTTCGGGGATGGATTGCCATGACACTCCAGCAGCACCATCGGGTATTCCTGGTACTCGGCGACCGGGTTGTTGGGGTTGGCCCCGATACCCCCGGTGGGATGCGCGCCGCTCCAGCTAACTCCGATCTCCTGCCGGTTGATCAGGTTCTTCGTGACGTTCACCGACAGCGTCACAGTGCGCTTGTCGACCACGACGTTCTGGCCGTTGATCAGGTTGACTCGCTCGATCGTCTTGGTCTGCTGGAAGGCGCCCGCTGCCTTCCCCGAGAGCGCCATCACGCCTGGATTGGCGGCGGACGCGCTTGCCTGCTGCCGGCCCAGGGATGTAGCCCCGGCGCCTTGGGCAGCAAAGACGCCGAGCGCTGCGACCGCGATGCTCAGCGCTACCGCTCTGGGCACCCGGTCGCGGATCGCTGACGCGAACCTGTTGGCACTCACCACTGCCGTCCTCTCCCGGACATGCCACGGGACACTATTGGCGGAATGATCAGGATCGCGAGCAGGAGCAGCACGACAAGGGCGCCGAGTGCCCAGTCATTCAGGCCGTTGTCTTGCCCGGGCGGAAGCTCCGCGGCGACGTTACTGGCGGTGCCATCTGGGGTGGTGCCGCCGGTACTCGTCGGTCCGGTGGTGCCGGAGGTATCAGCCGCGCCCCCAGTACTGCTGCTTGTGCTGCTGCTGGCACTACTGCTCGCGCTGGCACTCGCACTGGCGCTCGCACTCGGGGTGCTCCCGCTACCGCTCTTCGTACTGCTGCCTTTGCCGCCGTTGGCATTGGCGTTGAGGATGCCGGTGCACGGGCCCTGACCGCTCTTGTCGCACGACGGCGGCGCCGGCGCCACCAGAGCGAGATAATTCTCGTTAAGGTTCTTCCTATCGAACGTCGGGTTGTGACAGGTGCTGATATTCAGCGCGGCCAGGCTTACCTGCGGGGCCGCTGCCTTGATCTTTTCGATCTGCTGGAATCCTGCCTCCACCAGATTGACGGGAAGCGCCGAGTAGCCGATCGGCCCGATGTATTCCTGGCCCTGGCAGATCGAGTAGTCCAGGAAGGCCGCCAGCGACTGCGCCTTCGCCGGGAATGCCGGGCTGCCAGACTTCGCCATCAGTTCGTCGCTAGGAGACGTCGGGATGATGGAATAGGAGTACGAGGAC
>Ga0335073_10012084_pt1 | contig 12126 bp, 12 predicted proteins | sample Lox_Sample_22_FD_207093 | JGI IMG/M metagenome (GOLD analysis project Ga0335073, IMG submission 207093) | Soil microbial communities from Loxahatchee National Wildlife Refuge, Florida, United States - Lox_Sample_2.2 | ecosystem: Environmental > Terrestrial > Soil > Wetlands | place: USA... | reverse complement strand
TTGTGATAGGAGCGGAAGAATGCCCGGTCCCCCGCGAAAGCAATACTGACCGGCGTCTCGACCGGCGTCCCGTCACGCTTGTAGGTGGTCAGGAGGATTGTCTTGGCGTCCCTGACCGATGCGAGGTCGCTGCTCACCACGTCTCCTTTCACTGCAGTTGGTGTCCGTACTCTGAGACGAGATGGCTCTGCTCGCTGTGACAGGGACGTCGTGGGGCCGGAAACGGCTTATCAACCTCATCGTCCCGGTGCCGGTCCTGCCGCATACTGGTCCGGTGGAACTGGCAGCTGATTCCGTCGGGGGGCAGATCCCGCCCCTCGCGGGCCGCCGGCAGGCACCTGGCCGGGGGCTGGCAGGACCATCTGACCAGGCCCTGGACCAGCTCGCCGGCTGGTATGCGATCGCTCTGCGCCTCAGCGGCGCGGTGTTGTTCACCGCCGTAGCCGTTCTGGCGGAGACGAGGCAGATCTCGGGCTGGTGGCTGGTCGGATCGCTGCCGGCCTTGTGCCTGTGGTCAGCCTTCTTCGCCTGGCGGGTCCGGCGGTCCGGGCTGACGGCGACCGTGGTCCTGGCCGACGCGGCGGTTATCTCGGCCCTGGCGCTGGCCCAGCAGCACCTGGTCCCGGCCGCCCTGATCAGCGACAACACGACGTGGATGCTCCCGCTGGCGTGTACGTCGGTGTACATCTTGCAGATCGCGCTGCGGCCGTGGCTCGGGCTGCCCGGGGCCGCGATCGTGGTCATCGCCTACGGGTTCGGTGCCGGTCAGCTGGCCGATGGCTGGCTGCTGGTGGTGGAGACGATCGTGGCTGCCGGGCTGGTCGCGATAATCCGCGGCGGGGCCCGGCAGGCGGACGCGATCGTGGCTGCCAGCCTGGCGACCGAACGGCAGATCCGGGCCGAGGAGGCGCGGCGTGCTGACGAGCGAGAGCAGCACCGCCAGCTGCACGATACCGTCCTGTCGACCCTGACCATGGTCGCGGCCGGCGCGTTTGCCGAAGCGTCCCCGGTGCTGACCGCCCAGGCGGCCCGGGACCTGCGGGTGCTCCAAGGGATCGCCGGGACGCCGGCCGCGGACGGAGAGCTGGCCGGGCTGACGGACCTGGGACCGAAGCTGGAGCGCGCCGCAGCCAGTACCGATGAGCTGGCCGTGCGGCTGGAGCTCGCTCCGGTCACGCTGCCGTCACCAGTGGCGGATCAGCTCGTTGCTTGCGTCGGCGAGGCGCTGCGTAACGTGGAACGGCACGCCGGAACCAGCCACGCGGAAGTGACCGTCACCGGCGGTGCGGGCTGGGCGGTCGTCAAGATCACTGACCGGGGCCGCGGATTTGACCCGGCCGCCACGCCGCCATCGCGCCGGGGCATCCGCGAGTCGATCACCGGGCGGATGCTGGCGGCCGGCGGCCGGGCCGCTATCTCCAGCCGTCCCGGCGCGGGCACGACCGTCACCGTGAGCTGGCCGGCATGACCCCGTTCGGCATGACCACCGTGCAGCCGGCGGAGTTGATGTCTAGCCGCTATCAGCGGGCCTTCACCATCGCGGTGGTCTTCCTGGTCGCGGTCTGGCATCTCGCCGGAGCTGGCGGGCAGCTGCTTCATAACCGGCCGGACTACGGCTCGTTCGCCTTCCAGGTCGCCATGTGGCTGGTCATGGCGCTGGCGATCGCCGCCGGGTCGGTCCTCGCGCTGCGTGGAACGCCTGGCTGGCTCCCCGCCTGGACCGTGGCCGTGATCGCGCTGGCCGCCAGCACGGCAGCGGCGGCGGCCAGCCCGGCGGGCCAGATGCTGGCGCTCAACTGGGCATGGGGAAGCGCCGGCTGGACGGGCGTGCTCGTGCTGCTCCGCCGGCGGTTCGCCGAGCTTGTTGGGTTCCTGGCCGCAGAGGCCCTGGCCACCCTGGGCGTGCAGGTCTCCGACGGGCTGAATCGCGCCGACCTGGCCGGGTTCCTCGCCGTGCTGGCCTGGTCGACCATCGCTCAGGTGGCCGTCGCCGCGCTCGTCAGGGCGCTGGATGCCGCTGCCGGGCAGGCTGCAGCCGCTGCACGGAATGAGCACGCCGTACGCGAGCGGGCCGCCACTGCGGAGATCATCCGGGCCGCCCGGCATGCCCGCTGGTTGGCGCTTCAGGAAAGTGCGGTCCCGCTGGTAGCCGAGCTGGCGGCCGGGACCGCTGACCCGGGCGACGCGCAGGTGCGCATCAGGGCCGCCCTCCAGGCGGCCCGGCTGCGCCGGCTGCTCGCCGAGGGCGACGAGGTACCCGGATCGCTGGTGCACGAACTGCACGCCAGCGCGGACGTAGCCGAGCGGCGCGGGGTCGCCGTTGAGATCGAGACGGCCGGACCGCTGCCGCAGATGCCCGGCCCGGCACGGCGCGTGATTACCGACGCCGCCATCGCGATCCTGACCGCGGCGCGCAGCCATGCGCGGATCACGCTGGCTACGGTGGCCGCCGGAATCGCCGTCAGCTTCGTCGCCGATGTCGGTGCTGGAGTTCCGCTGCCGGCAGCCGGTGAGGGCGTCTCCATCGAACATCAGCAAGAAGGCGGCATGCTCTGGGCGGAGGCACGATGGCACAGCCGGTGACGGTCGCGATCATCGAAGACCATCCGGTCGTGACCGAGGGGGTCGCGTCCTGGATCCGGTCCGATCCCGGCCAGCGGGCCGTGCTGGTGCAGACGGGGCGCGACCTGACGGGCCTCCGCGCCGCGGCCGGGCCGCCGCCCGACGTGGTCATCCTGGACCTGGAACTGTCCGGTGAGCTGATCACCACGCAGATTCCCGGTCTGGTGGCGGACGGATACCGGGTCGTCGCCTTCTCCGGGCACAGCGATCCGGCGATCGTGATGGAGACGCTGGACAACGGAGCGCACGCCTATGTGTCCAAGGATGAAGGCAGCGACCATCTGGTCGAGGCCGTGCTGGCCGCTGCCGCGGACCGGCCGTACGTGACCCGGTCGCAGGCGAGGGCAATCCTCGCCGACCAGAGCCCCGCAAGGCCGACCCTGTCGGAGCAGGAGCGGCAGGCCTTGCTGCTGTGGTTCCAGGGCATGTCGAAAGCATCGGTCGGGCGGCGCATGTCGATTAGCGAGAACACGGTTCGGCAGTACATCAGCCGCGCGCGCGCCAAGTACGCAGCCACCGGGCGGACGGCGCCGAGCAAGGACGCGCTGCTCGCCCGCGCGATCGAGGACGGGGTGATAAAGCCCGGCGAGATCTTGCCGTACACGTCGTTCGCCCGCGCAGAGGCCGACCCTGCCAGCTTGGGTGCCCTGGGCCCATGAGCCGCCCAGGACACCCAAGCCCCCCTCGAACTTCCCCCCCAGCGCGTCGGCCACAGGCCTACGCGCTGCATGGCCGGGCACCAAGGCGCCCTCAGACGCCAACTGGCACGCAGCCAGCCTTCCCGATCTGGACGACGATGTCATGACGCCCGATCGGGTGACACCGACCGGGTGACGCGGGCCCTGCCCAGTGCGTCAGACGTTGAACCCGAGCGCCCGCAACTGCTCGCGGCCGTCCTCGGTGATCTTCTCCGGGCCCCACGGCGGCAGCCACACCCAGTTGATCCGGAAGTCCTGCACCAGCCCGTCGAGCGCGACCTGGGTCTGGTCCTCGATCACGTCGGTCAGCGGGCAGGCAGCGCTGGTCAGCGTCATGTCGATGGTGGCGCTGCGATCGCTTTCGACCGTCACGCCGTATACCAGTCCCAGGTCCACCACGTTGACCCCGAGCTCGGGATCCACGACGTCACGCAGTGCCTCGAGTACGTCCTCGACCTCTGGCACACCCGACACCGCCTGACCGCTGCCCGGCTCGGCCACCTGGGCCGACGCCGGCGTCTGCGCCACGCCCGTCGCGAACTCGGTGCTGTTCTCCGTCATGACTACTCCCTGTCCCCGTCGAGGCCGGCCGCCGCCGGCGCGGTCCCGGCGCGCTCGCCCAGCGCCCGTGCGGTTGCGTCCTTCCAGGCCATCCAGCTCAGCAGGGCGCACTTGATCCGGGCTGGGTACTTCGACACTCCCGCGAACGCCACCGCGTCACCGAGCACGTCCTCGTCCGGTTCTGCCTCGCCGCGCGATTGCATCAGCTTCAGGAATTCCTCGCTGATCGTCATCGCCTCACCGACCGATTTCCCGATGATCATGTCGGCCATCACCGATGCGCTTGCCTGGCTGATCGAGCAGCCCAGCGCGTCGTAGGACACATCGGCCAGGGCTGGCTCGCCGCCGGCGTCCTTCAGCGTCACCCGCAGCGTCACCTCGTCCCCGCACGTCGGGTTGATGTGCTGCACCTGGGCGTCAAACGGCTCACGCAGGCCTGCGTGCACCGGCCTGCGGTAGTGCTCCAGGATGATCTCCTGGTACATCGACTCGAGCTCCATAACGCCACCTTCAACAGCGACGGCACAGTCCGGTGTTCCGTAACCGGGAGCGTGCGCTACGCGGGCCCGAAGGCCTCGCTCCCGAAGAACTTCTGCGCCTCCCGGATCCCGTCGGCGAGCGCGTCTACCTCGTCGTGGGTGTTGTACACGTAGAACGTGGCCCTGGTGCTGGACTGCGCCCCGAGTGCCCGGTGCAGCGGCCAGGCACAGTGATGACCGGTTCGGACTGCTATGCCCAGTTCATCAAGGACTTGCCCGACGTCATGCGGGTGGATGCCGTCCAGCACGAAGGACACGGCCCCGCCCCGGTGCTCGGTGTCCGCCGGCCCGAGAACGCGCAGTCCGCTGATGCCAGCCAGCGCGTCGAGCGCGTGCGCAGTGAGCGCTTCTTCGTGGGCGGCGACGTTAGTCATGCCGAGCGCGTCCAGGTAATCGCAGGCGGCCGCGAGCCCGACGGCCTGGGCAGCCGCGGGCACGCCCGCCTCGAACCGGTCGGGCGGCGGCAGGAACGTCGAGCCCTCCATCCGGACGATCTCAATCATCGAGCCGCCGGAGATGAACGGCGGCATCGCCTCGAGCAGCTCGCGCCGGGCCCAGAGCACGCCGATGCCGGACGGCCCGAGCATCTTGTGCCCGGAGAACACCAGGAAGTCCGCGCCGAGCCGGGTCACGTCGACCGGCTGGTGCGGCACGGACTGCGCGCCGTCGGCAAGTACGAGCGCGCCGCGGGCATGCGCGGCAGCAGCGATCTCGGCCACGGGCGGCACCACGCCTGTCACGTTGGACTGATGGGTGACCGCGACCAGCTTCGTCCGGCTGTTGATCAGCTCGCTGGCGCTGCTGAGATCCAGCCGCCCATCGGGCCGGACTCCGAACCAGCGCAACGTCGCACCGGTGCGCTCGCACAACTGCTGCCACGGCACCAGGTTGGCGTGGTGCTCCGCCTCGGTGACCAGCACCTCGTCGCCAGGACCGACAGCGAACCGGCCAGCCTGCGGGCCAGCGGTCGCGGCATTGCTCATCGCGTATGCGACGAGGTTGACAGCCTCCGTCGCGCTCTTCGTGAAGACGATCTCGCCGGGGCTGGCGTGCAGGAAGGCCGCAATCCTTGTGCGCGCGCTCTCGTAAGCGTCGGTCGCCTCCTCGCCGAGGAGGTGCGCGCCCCGGTGCGCGGCAGCGTTGCGGGTGGTGTAGAAGTCCCGCTCGGCGTCGAGTACTTGCCGCGGCTTCTGCGAGGTCGCCCCCGAGTCCAGGTAGATCAGGTGATTGCCGCCGCGGACGGCACGGCCGAGGATCGGGAAGTCCGCGCGGATGACATCGACGTCCAGCCGCGCGCCGCCGGCGGCCTGCGGGGAGGCCCCGGCGTGCATGCCGCGGCTGGCCACGTCAGGTCCCGCTGTCACGCCGCCGCACCTGAATTCACGAATCGCTCGTAGCCGCTGGCCTCAAGCTCCTCGGCGAGTTCCGAGCCGCCTTCCTCGACGATCCGGCCGGCCACGAAGACATGCACGAAGTCCGGCTGCACGTAGCGCAGGATCCGCGTGTAGTGCGTGATCAGCAAAACGCCGTGGGACGGATCCTCGCGGAACCGGTTGATTCCGGCCGAGACGACCCGCAGCGCATCGATATCGAGCCCGGAGTCAGTCTCGTCAAGGATCGCGATCTTCGGATTCAGCAGCTCGAGCTGCAGGATCTCGTGCCGCTTCTTCTCGCCGCCGGAAAAGCCCTCGTTCAGGTTGCGCTGCGCGAACGACGGGTCCATCTGCAACTGCTCCATCGCCTCGCGCAGTTCCTTGCCGAACGTGCGGATCTTCGGCGCCTCGCCGCGAACGGCAGTGATGGCGGTCCGCAGGAAGTTCGAGACCGAGACGCCCGGTACCTCGACCGGGTACTGCATCGCCAGGAATAGTCCGGCGCGCGCCCTTGCGTCGACGCTCATCGCCAGCACGTCCTGGCCGTCGAGAGTGACTGAGCCCTGGGTCACCGTGTACTTGGGGTGCCCGGCGACGGCGTACGCCAGCGTGGTCTTGCCCGAGCCGTTCGGCCCCATGATCGCGTGTGTCTGGCCCGCCTTAACGGTCAGGTCGACGCCGCGCAGCACCTCACGGCTCTCCCCCGCAGCGTCCGTCACGCTAGCGCGCAGGTCACGGATCTCTAGGGTGGACATATCTGTTTCTCCCGATCTGCTTAGTCAGGTAGTGCGACGTACACGTCGTCGCCCTCGACCTTGACGGGGTAAGTGGCGACCGCCTTCGTTGCCGGCGGCCCGGTCGGCTTGCCGGTACGCAGGTCAAAGCACGATCCGTGCAGCCAGCATTCGACCGTGTGGTCGTAGATCTCGCCTTCCGAGAGCGGGACCTCCTCGTGCGAGCAGACGTCGTGCAAGGCGAACAGCTCACCGTCGGCCCGCACAACCGCGACGGGAACGCCCGACACCTCCACGCCGATAGCGCCCTCCTCGGGCACGTCCGCCAGTGCGCACGCACGCCGGAACTCGGTCCGCGCTGCCCCTTCAACCGCTGCTTGCTGCGGGGGACGACCGCCGGATCCCCCGCTCATGCCAGCTCCGCCTCGACGAGGGCGGTCACCCGCTGTTGCAGCTCCGGTACCTCGATCTGGCCGATGAGTTCACCGAAGAAGCCGCGGATCACCAGCTTCCTGGCTTCGTCGAACGGGATGCCGCGGGCCATCAGGTAGAACAAGTGCTGGTCCTCGAGCCGCCCGCTCGCACTGGCGTGCCCGGCGCCGGCTACCTCGCCAGTGAGGATCTCCAGGTTCGGTACCGAGTCGACTCTGGTGTCGTCGGTCAGCACGAGGTTCCGGTTGTACTCGTAGGTGTCAGTCCCCGTCGCGGTCGGCCGGATGATGACGTCGCCGATCCACACTGCGTGCGCGCCGTTTCCTTGCAGCGCGCCCTTGTAACTGACCCGGCTGCGGCAGTTGCGCTCGGCGTGATCGACGAACAGCCGGTGCTCCAGGTGCTGGCCAGCGTCGGCGAAGTACAAGCCGCGCAGCTCCGCGTCGCCGCCCGGCCCGGCGTACCGCACCGACGGCGCCAGCCGGACGACCGAGCCGCCCAGCGTCACGGCGGTATGCGTCAGCCGCGCGTCCCGCCCCAGCCGGGCGTGATGATGCGACAAGTGCACCGTGTCATCCGCCCACCCCTGCAGCGACACAACCGTCAGCGAGCCGCCATCACCGACGACCACTTCAACATTGTCCGCGTACGTCGCGCTGCCGGAATGATCAAGGACGACGACCGCGCGCGCGTTAGCGCCGACCGCGACAAGCGTGTGCCCGAATGCCGCGCCGTCAGCGCCCTCTCCGCGTACCGAGATCCAGGTTGGCTCTACGCTCTCCGCGCCTTCAGCCACCGCGACGACAGTGGCTTCGGAGAATGCGGAAAACGCCCTGGCCGACACGCGGTCGCTGGGCACGTAAGCGGTGCCGAGCCTGGAGTCACCATGTTCGGTCTTCTCAATGGTGACGCCAGGTGCGGCGTCGACTACGACGCTCACCTTGCCGTCCCCGGGCCCCAGTTCCGAGTGCAGCGACCGGAGCCGGCGTAGCGGCGTGAAGCGCCAGTCTTCCTCCCGCCCGCCCGGCACCGGGAAGTCGGCTGGGTCGAAGGACTGCCGCTCGTGCAGCCTGGAAACGGGAGCCGTCTCGACGGCTCCCTGCAGGCCTGCCATCAGCCGACCGCCCCTTCCATTTGCAGCTCGATCAGGCGGTTGAGCTCAAGCGCGTACTCCATGGGCAACTCGCGCGCGATCGGCTCGACGAAGCCGCGCACGATCGTCGCCATCGCCTCGTCCTCGGTCATCCCGCGGCTCATCAGGTAGAACAGCTGGTCATCGGAAACCTTGGAGACGGTGGCCTCGTGGCCCATCTCGACGTCGTCCTCGCGCACGTCGACGTACGGGTACGTATCGGACCGGCTAACCGTGTCGATGAGCAGCGCGTCGCACTTCACCGTGGACTTGGAGTGCTCGGCACCTTCCCGTACCTCGACCAGGCCGCGGTAGGAGGTGCGGCCGCCCGCCCTGGCCACCGACTTGGACACGATGCTGGAGGAGGTGTTCGGCGCGCAGTGCACCATCTTGGCTCCGGCATCCTGGTGCTGGCCGGCGCCCGCGAACGCGACCGACAGCGTCTCGCCCTTGGCGTGCTCGCCCATCAGGTAGACCGCCGGGTACTTCATCGTGACCTTGGACCCGATGTTGCCGTCGACCCATTCCATCGTCGCGCCCTCGTGTGCCACCGCGCGCTTGGTGACCAGGTTGTAGACGTTGGCCGACCAGTTCTGGATGGTGGTGTACCGGCAGCGCGCACCCTTCTTCACGATGATCTCGACCACGGCCGAGTGCAGCGAGTCGGAGGAGTAGATCGGCGCAGTACAGCCCTCGACGTAGTGCACGTAGGCGTCCTCGTCGACGATGATGAGTGTCCGCTCGAACTGCCCCATGTTCTCCGTGTTGATCCGGAAATAGGCCTGCAGCGGAATCTCCACGTGCACGCCCTTCGGCACGTAGATGAAGCTGCCGCCGGACCAGACCGCGGTATTCAGCGCGGCGAACTTGTTGTCGCCGACCGGGATGACCGTGGCGAAGTACTCCTGGAACAGGTCCGGGTGCTCGCGCAGCGCCGTGTCGGTGTCGAGGAAGATGACGCCCTTCTCCTCGAGATCCTCGCGGATCTTGTGGTAGACGACCTCTGACTCGTACTGCGCGGCGACGCCCGCGATCAGCCGCTGCTTCTCCGCCTCGGGGATGCCCAGCTTGTCGTAGGTGTTCTTGATGTCGGCGGGCAGCTCGTCCCAGCTAGCCGCCTGCTTCTCGGTCGACCGCACGAAGTACTTGATGTGGTCGAAGTCGATCCCGGACAGGTCCGAGCCCCAGGTGGGCATGGGCTTACGCCCGAATAGCTTCAGGCCCTTGAGCCGGAGGTCCAGCATCCACTCCGGCTCGTTCTTCTTCGCCGAGATGTCCCGGACGACGTCCTCGTTCAGCCCGCGCCGCGCGGCAGCGCCGGCGACGTCCGAGTCAGACCAGCCGAACTTGTAGCGGTCCAGGCCCTCGAGCTCCGGGTGGGCGATAGCGGTCATGCGGAGATTCCTCCGACTTCGTGTGTCGTGCGGTTATGTACCAGGGATGGTGCGGTGACGTGCGTAGTGCAGATCCCGTCGCCGTTGGCGATCGTCGCGAGGCGCTGGACAGGGGTTCCGAGCAGCCGCCCGAAAGCCTCCGTCTCTGCCTCGCACAGCTGCGGATACTTCGCGGCCACGTGGGCCACCGGGCAATGGTGCTGGCATAGCTGCTCTCCGCCAGCGCCCGCCGGCGACCCTGAGGCCGAGGCCGCGTAGCCGTCGGCGGATAGCACTTCCGCCAGCACCCTTACCCGCTCAGACAGTGGTGCTGACTCAAGCGTCTGTCGGTAGCGGCGCTCAAGCTCGGAAATCTGCTGCCTGGCGAACTCGGCGACAGAGCCAGGCCCGGCCCGCTCGGCCAGGAACCTGAGCGCGCTGGTCGCCAGGTCGTCGTAGGCGTGCTCGAACGCGCTGCGTCCGGCGTCGGTGATCGCGAACATGCGGGCCGGCCTGCCCCTGCCGCGACTCCCGCGCGGACGGATGTTCCGCACTTCGACGAGGCCGTCAGCGAGAAGGTTGTCCAGGTGACGCCGGACAGCGGCCGGAGTGAGGCCGAGTCTGGCGGACAGCCCGGAAGCCGTCACCGGCCCGTTCTCTAGAATGAGACGAGCGATCCGCCCGCGGGTGCCTGGCTCGGAGCCAAGTCCGGTAACAGCCTGGGATCCGGCAGCCTTCGCCGGGTCCTGCGTCGGGACAGCAGTCATCGCCGCACCACCCCGGTGCTCAGCGCCACGTCTGCCAGTCCCACGTATTTCACAACATCATTGTGCCGTAATTAGTTCCGCGCCTGCAATCGGGATGGCTCGTGGCGCCTGTCACACCGCTCCCGAGCGCGTTTCACGGGACCTTCGGGCATGGAACGGACGTAGCGGACACGATGCCGGGATGCTGCGTGAGCTGCGAGAGCCGGGCTAATAGGCCGATGCCGGTAAAGACTGAAGTTACCGTGTGCATTAGCCATGTAGTGTGCGTTCCCGGTCTATATGTCGTTCGCCTTGAGCCTGCGATGATGAACGGCATGAGCCTCGCCGATCTCGCCGACCCGGCTGTCCTCCCTGATCCTTACCCGGTGCTGGCGCAGTTGCGGGAGGCCTCGCCGTTTGCTCAGTTCGACGGCGCGTTCGTGGTCGTGGGCCGGCATGCCGACTGCTCTGCGGTTCTGCGCGACCCGTACGCGAGCAGCGAGCGAGGCAAGTCGATGATCGCTTCCGCGGCCCAGCGCCGCGTCAGGGACCGGCCGTCTTTTCTCTCCCTGGACCCGCCGGACCACACCCGCTTGCGACGGCTGGTGTCCAAGGCGTTCACGCCACGGACCATCGCCCAGCTCGAGCCGAGGATCCGGGCAGTCGCCGGCGAATTGCTGACGGCGGCGGCTGACGGCGGGCAGCTTGAGGTGGTCAGCCAGCTCGCGTACCCGTTGCCGGTGCGGATCATCTCCGAACTGCTCGGCGTCCCGGTCGAAGATCACTCGCGCTTCGCCGGGTGGTCGGCCGGGCTCGCGTATTCGCTGCAACCGGGTTTCGGTATCAACCGGGAAGAGGCGGAGGCGCGCGACGAAGCTGCCCGGGTTGCGGGCGACGAGTTCGCTGTCTACTTCCGGGAGCTCATCGCGAAGCGCCGGGCCTGCCCTGCCCCGGACCTGCTGTCCGACCTGATCCGGGCCGAGGACGACGGTGCGAAGCTAACCGAGGACGAGCTCATCGCCACCTGCGTGCTGCTGCTGGTCGCAGGTCACGAAACGACAGTCGGCCTGATCTCCAACGCGATCCTCGCGCTGCTGCGGCATCGCGACCAGCTTGACCTGCTGCGCACCGATCCTTCGCTGGCCGCGGGCGCGGTCGAGGAGACGCTGCGTTATGACGCGCCAGTACAGATGACCGGCCGGGTCGTTCGCGGCGGCATGAAGGTCGGCGGCGTCACCGCTCAAGATGGTGCCCTCCTGCTGCTCCTGCTCGCCGCCACGGGCCGTGATCCCGACGTCTTCCGCGATCCCGACCGGTTCGATATCCGCCGCGGTGCGACCGGCCACCTGGCGTTCGCCGCGGGCCCGCACTTCTGCCTCGGCGCCCCGCTGGCCAGGCTGGAGGCGACGGTCGTGCTGCAGGCCTTCGTGGCCAGGGTGCTGTCGCCTGAGCTGGAGCCGGATTCGTTGCACTACAAGCCGAACTTCAACCTGCGCGCGCCTGACCAGCTGATCGTGCGGTTCGCGGAGCTACGCACGGCCTGACGAGCGAGCTCGGGCCTGCCGTGCCTAACCGAAGCGCGCAGCGCCGGCGCGCGGCCTCGGCCCGGTCGGCGTGACGTTGGCCGGGAACGCTGTCGGGTCGCCCCTGGGACGACTCTTCAGGGCCGCGGGTGCGCTCCCGCGCCCGCTTCATCCCCATATGGCCGAGCCGGGAGCCGCGACGTTGGCCGGGAGCGCTGTCGGGTCGCCCCTGCGACGACTCTTCAGGGCCGCGGCGCGCTCCGGCGTCCGATTTATCCTGTTTACAGGCGTACCCGGAGCCGGGAGGAGTCGGGCCAGCACCACTCTTCATCGATTTTGTCCGCTTTCTGGGGTGGTTTGTCCTGGTTCTCGCGGCAAAAATCAGTGAAATGT
>Ga0335073_10012083_pt1 | contig 12126 bp, 11 predicted proteins | sample Lox_Sample_22_FD_207093 | JGI IMG/M metagenome (GOLD analysis project Ga0335073, IMG submission 207093) | Soil microbial communities from Loxahatchee National Wildlife Refuge, Florida, United States - Lox_Sample_2.2 | ecosystem: Environmental > Terrestrial > Soil > Wetlands | place: USA... | reverse complement strand
CCTCCACGTTTTTCACGAAGGTCCGCATGCGCGATTTACGCGCATGGTTTCGCTCGGTGCGCTTGGTGGTCTGGCGGATGCGCTTGCGCGCGGAAGCGGTATTGGCCATGAGCTCGCTTATGCAAATGTCGGAACCGGAAGGCGCGCCGGCAGGCACGCGGAGGGCGGAGTTCTAGGCACCTGTCCGGAGCGAGTCAAGGAACCGTGCCCGAGCAATCTTGCGCGCAAACCGCAACATTCCCGCGCGTGGCAAAAAAATCCAGCCGTCAGGCAAGCACGTCCGCGATGCGGATCGGCAGCCTGCGCATGCGTACACCGGTAGCATAGTACAGCGCATGGGCGATCGCCGCAGCCGCGCCGACCTGCGGCGGCTCGCCAATTCCCTGCACGCGCAAGGCGTTGGAGTTGCATTCGCGAGCAATGCGGTGAGGGGAGACGCAGCCGTTCGGTGCCACCGGCGCCACCGGCAGCGTCAGCGCGTCATCCGGCATATTCTGCCAGCCGGACTGAGGGTCGCCGCGTGCGGCGCGGGCGGCGGCCAGGGCCTCTGCGGTTGCCGGCGTCGGCGCGGCGAGTGGCGGCAATACCGCGCCGCTTGCGGCGGCATGGCGCATGTTGCCTCGGTCTACCGAAGATCGGCCCATATCACCGCCGTTTTCCGGAGGTGTCACGTTGACATCAGGCCGTGGTTGCGCCGCTTACGCGCGGATGAGTTGGGAAAGGGCAATGTTGGGCACGGCGCCATGAGGAGTGGGCTTACTGTCATTGTGAGGACCGCGACAGCGCGGCGTGACAATGCAACCTCGGTCAATGCAGAGTACCAACCGTCCGCGCCGTGGTCCGACCGAGATTGCTGCGGCCCTTGTGGGCCTCGCGATGACATTGCTGTTGAGCTCGCGAAGACAATTGCCGCGGGCCGCGCGATGAAAATTGCCAGCGGCGCCGCATCGACGGTTGCTACCCTGGCCATCGCACACGCCGGCGGGCAGGACGCGCCTCGCGATAGGAGCGGCGTTCGCCGCCCTCGTTCAATCCCAGATAGAAATGCTGCACCGCCGGATTGGTCCGCACCGCTTCCGCCGGACCGTTCAACATGATCCGTCCGGTCTCCATCACGTACGCCCAGTCAGCGATCTCAAGCGCCACCGCGGCATTTTGCTCCACGATCAGCACCGTCTTGCCGAGTTCCTGTTTCAGCCGGACGATGGTGCGGAAGATCTCCTCGACGATCAGCGGCGCCAGTCCGAGTGATGGTTCATCCAGCAGGATCAGCCGCGGATCGGAGATCAGTGCGCGGCCGATAGCGAGCATCTGTTGCTCGCCACCGGAGAGATAGCCGGCATCCTGCCGCCGCCGTTCACGCAGGCGCGGGAACAGGGCGTAGACCTGGTCGATGGCGATGCGGACTTGCTCGCGGGAGGGGCGGATGTGGCCGCCCACCATCAGGTTCTCCTCGACGGTCAGGTTGGCGAACACGCGGCGGCCTTCGAATACCTGCGCCACGCCGCGCGCCACCAGCTCGTGGGCCGGCCGGCCGTTGATGGGCTCGCCTTCGAGCGTGATCGTGCCCTGCGTGATCTCGCCGCGCTCGCCGTAGAGCAAGCCGGAGATTGCTTTCAGAGTCGTGGTTTTCCCGGCGCCGTTGGCGCCGAGCAATGTGGTGATGCAGCCTTGCTCCACGTTCAGCGAGACGCCCTTCAGGACCAGGATGGCGCCATCGTAGACCACCGAAACGTCGGTCAATTGCAGCATCGCGGGTGCTTCTCCAAGGCAGGAGGGGCAGCGGTTCGCTGCCCCTCGTCCCCCGCGCTACGCGGCGGAGGCGATCATTTGCTCGATGACATCGCGGTAGCCGTGGAACCAAGGCGTCTTCTTCATCAGCTTGTCGCCACTTACCTGGTAGATCTGCACCCAGCCGCCGCCTTCGTGATCGGTGGCGGTGATGTGCAGCGGCGGCACCAGGCCACCGAGGGAGAAATCGCTGATCGACTCGAATCCCTTCTTCACCTCGGCGCCGTCCGGATGTTTGCCGCCGGCGCCGTGCAATGCCAGGCGGATTGCCTCGATATGCAATGCCCCCTGAAGCAGGCCGCGATTGTAGTAGACCGACGAATTCATGATGTCGGGGATCGGCTTGCCTTCGCTCTTGAACATCGCCTTGATCTGCTGGATCACCGGATAGTCGTGGCCGACGCCGGCGAACTGCATGGTGTTGTAGCCCTGGCAGGCGCCCCATCCGCCGGCGGCCATGATATCCGCCTCGGCGGATGCCCAGACGAAGCCGACCACCTTCGACAGCGGGAAGCCGACGCCCTTCAGCGCCTTGATGGAAACCGACGTTGCGCGCCCGAAGACGTGAGAGATGACGAAATCGGGGCGATAGCGGGCAGCGATCTCCAGTGCCTGCGCGCTGCAATCGATGCCTGGCGGCGGCACGCCGTACTCGCGCAGTTCGAAGCCTTCCATCGATTGCAGTTTGTGCAGCACCGGCAGAGGCTCGCGGCCCGCCGGGTTGTCATAGAACAGGAAGGCGATCTTCTTGGCGTGCAGGCTGTTGCCGAGCTGCTGCTTGACGAACTGCACCGCGGCCGCGCCCTGCGACCAGTAGTTGGCTGCGATCGGGAACACATAGGGGAACTTCGCGCCGTTCGATGCCGAGGCGGGACCGAAACCGGGGCAGGTGCCGGGGATCTTGTCATTGTCCAGCCGCGGCGCGAGCGCCTCTGTCTGCGGCGTGCCATACAGCATGATGGAGACGGCATCCATCTGCTTGGCATGCTCGTACTCCTCGATGGCCGGCGGCACCTGGTATTGCGTGTCGGTTTCCGGCGCCTCGATCTGATAGCCATCGAGCCCGCCATTCTTGTTGATCAGAGCGATGTAGTGGTGCGTGGCCGGGCCGAGGATGTTGCCGACGATCTGGGTCGGTCCGGTGCGGTCGTTCTGCATGCCGATGAGGATGGTCTTGTCCGCGGCCCGGGCGGGGCGGCGGAGCAGCATGCCGGCGCTGGCGGCGGCGGCCCCGGCGAGCAAGGTTCTGCGTGTGGTCTGCATTATGAAGCCTCCCTTGGTCAGACGTCTTCGTGGTTGGTCAGTATGAGAAGGGCCAGGTGCGGAAATAGGTCCGCACGTTCCGCCACAGGCGGTCGAGGCCTTCCGGCTCGGCCACCAGGAAAAGGATGATCAGGCCGCCGAACAAGCAGAGGCGGATTTCCGGCAGCACACCATCGATGTCGAAGCCGCTGCCGAGCATTGGGCCGATGGCTGCCAGGCCACGGCGCGTCACGACGGGCAGCAGGGTGATGAAGGCGGCTCCGAGGATCGAGCCGTTCACCGATCCCAGGCCGCCGATGATGATCATCGCCAGGTAGTCGACCGAGACATCCAGTCCGAATTGTTCATAATTGGCGATGCCGAGGTAGTAGCTGTACAGCGCACCGGCGACGCCGACGATGAAGGAGGAGATGGCGAAGGCGACGAGCTTGGTGCGGAAGATGTTGATGCCGATGATCTCGGCGGCGATGTCCTGGTCGCGCACCGCGACGCAGGCGCGGCCGAGGCGCGAGCGGGCGAAGTTCTTCGCCGCGACCGTCGTGATCACGGCAAAGAACAGCAGGAAGAAATAGAACTGGAGCTGGGTTTGGATGGGCGTGCCGAACACGCTTGGCGGCGGCATCTGGATGGTTGCCTGGATGCCGCCGGAGATCCAGGTGACGTGGTTGATCACCCACTCGATGATGAACTGTGCTGCCAGGGTGGCGATGGCGAGATAGAGCCCTTTGATGCGCAGCGACGGAATGCCGACGAACACGCCGACCAGCGCGGTGACCAATCCTCCGACGGGGATGGCGAGCCAGAAGGGCGCGCCCCAGACGGTGGCGAGCTTGGCGGCGGTGTAGGCGCCGACGGCCATGAAGCCGCCCTGGCCGATCGAGATCTGTCCGGCGAACCCGGTGAGGATGTTGAGGCCGATCGCGCCCACCACGGCGACCAGGATCAAGTCGCAGACGGTCAACGTATAGGGCGACGCCAGCAACGGCAGCAGCAGCAGCAAGACGACGAAGATGCCGGCCAGGGTCCAGCGCGAGGCCGGCAGCGGGTACAGCGCCATGTCGGCGGCGTAGCTGGTCTTGAACGTGCCGGCTTCGCGGAAGATCATCGGCTATACCCGCTGCACCGGAGCCTTGCCGAAGATGCCGTAGGGCCGCACCATCAGCACCGCGATCATCAGCACATAGGGCATGAAGTCCTTGGTGCCGCCGCCGACCAGCGGATCGATGTAGCCGGAGGAGAGCGACTCCACGACGCCGACCACGAGGCCGCCGATGATGGCGCCGGCGACGGATTCGAATCCGCCGAGGATCACCACGGGGAACACTTTCAGTCCGACCACCGCGAGCTGGTTGTCGACGCCGAGCAATGCGCCCCAGATCACGCCGCCCAGGGCGGACACGACGCCCGTCAGTGCCCAGGCGATGGCGAAGTAGCGGCGGATGTCGATGCCCATCGCCGAGGCGATCTGCTGGTTGTCGGCCACCGCGCGCATTGCGAGGCCCATGCGGGTGTGCAGGAACAACCAGGTGAAGATGCCGAAGAAGATCAGGCTCACCACGGCGCCGACAATGTCGATCGGCGGCAACATGATGGGGCCGAGGAAGATCGGATCCTGTTGGATCGGCATGGTCAATGCGCGGGTGCCGGAGCCGAACAACAGCACCACGACGCCGCGCAGCAGGGACGCGACGCCGATCGTGGCCATGATCACCGCGATGATCGGCCGTCCCAGCAATGGCCGCAGCACGACGCGTTCCAGGCCGAAGCAGAACGCCACCAGTCCGGCGATAGAGAGAATGGCGGCGAGCCAGAACGGCAGGATGGTGGCCGCGGCGGCGGCGATGAAGCCGCCGGTCATGACGAACTCGCCCTGGGCGAAGTTGAACGCCTCGGTGGCTTTGTAGACCAGCACGAAGCCGAGCGCGATGAGCGCGTACATCATGCCGACCAGCAGGCCGTTGGCGAGCAAGATCAAAGTGAAGACGTCAGGCATGCAGCGTCTCTGGCGTTTCCCGCACCGGGCCGGGTGCCGCGGTTCGGGCGGTGGCGGGACGCAGGGCGATGCCGAACGCGCGCAGCAGGCGGGCGGTGTCGGGCGGCAGCGGAGTGCCGGTATGCACCCAGCGAGCCTTGCTCAGGCCAAGCTGATCGCGCAGCGGCGCGTAGGCGACGAGCTCGCCAATGCGGCACAGGATGGCGAGGCCGGGCGGCATGGGCCGGCCTCGTTCGCGCAAGCTGTCGGCGCGCAATGCCTGGCGCTGGAAGAAACCGAAGCAGCGGCGCTTGAAACCGCTGACCGCATCGGCCTTGGCGATGACGAGCTGTGCCAGCGCGGCGCAGGCGGCGGGTGGGGCGAAGAGAATGGTGGGGCCAATCTCGCGCAGGTCGCGCGGAACGGAATCGGGCGCTTCGGGGCAGTTGCAGGTGAAACCACCGAGCAAGCCGAGGGTCAGGCTGTAAAGTGCATCGTCGTAGCAGTTCATCGGCAGGTAGCAGAGCGTGGCATCGGTCGGACGCACGGGGTCGAGATCGGCGATCGCCGCGGCCGCGGCGAGAAGTTGGGCATGGGAGAGCGCGAGAGGATGCGAATTCGGTGCGGCGGCATAGAGCAGGAGGGCGAGGTCGTGCGGCACGGAGCGTTTGCTCGACCCTGCCTCCGGCCATCCCTGGTCGGCTTCGCGGCCCAAGACCGCAAGCGGAGGACAAGCGCCTTGTATGCGTCCCGCCACCAGTGCATCGACACTCGCTTGCTCCCAGGCATCATGGCGATGCAAGCCACCGGTATCGGCGCAGAATACGCGTGGTGGTGACGGCAGCGCGTCGGCAACGGACCGCAGGCGCTCGGCTTGCTCCACGCTATCGGCGATGGCGACGCTGATCCGCGCATCCCGTAGGATCTCGGTCAGCCGCGCTGGCTCGGCATCCGGATCCAGCGGCACGCCGACGCCGCCGAGCGACTGCGCGGCCAGCAATGCGGCATAGAGGTCGGGGCGGTTGTCGCCGCACACCGCCAGCCGGTCGCCGCGAGCGAAGCCTTGCGCCGCGAGGCCCGCGGCAATGCCATCGCAGCGCCTGGCGAACGCCGACCAATTCTGCGTCTGCCAAATGCCCAGGCGCTTGTGCCGCCAGGCCGGACGGTGCGGCCATCGCGACGCGTTGCGCGCGAGCAAGCCGGGCAGCGTGTTGGTGTCGCTCATGCCGCGCGCGGCAGGTGGCCGCCGCCGAGATAGGCGTCGATCACTGCCGGGTCGCGCTGCACGGTGGCGGGTGTGCCGTCGGCGATCTTGCGGCCGCCGTCCAGCACGCAGACGCGGTCGGAGATGTCCATCACCACGGCCATATCATGCTCGATCAGCACGATGGTGGTGCCCCAGCGCGCATTCACGTCCAGCACGAAGCGCGCCATCGCTTCCTTCTCCGGCTGGTTCATGCCGCCCATCGGCTCGTCGAGCAAGAGCAGGCTGGGTTCCAGGGCGAGCGCGCGGGCGAGTTCGACGCGCTTGCGCATGCCGTAGGGCAGCGCCGCGGTGGGCTGCTTGCGGATGGCGTCGAGCTGGAGGAAGGCGATGATTTCCTCGACGCGGGCGCGGTGGGCGATCTCCTCGCGCTGCGCCGGTCCCCAGTACAGCAAGCACGCCGCCGCGCCGGCACGCATATGGACGTGGCGGCCGAGCATGATGTTGTCGAGCACGGAAAGCCCGCCGAACAGGGCGATGTTCTGGAAGGTGCGTGCGATGCCGCGGGCGGCGATGCGGGAGGGACGCAGGCGGGTGATGTCGTGGCCGTCGAGGCTGATGGTGCCGCTGGTGGGGCGATAGAAGCCGCTGATCATGTTGAGCAGCGAGGTCTTGCCGGCGCCGTTAGGGCCAATAACCGAGAGGATCTCGCCGCGACGGACATCGACGGTCACGTTCGCCACGGCGGTGACGCCGCCGAAGCGTTTGGTCACATCCTGTACGGAGAGCTGCGGCCGATCCGTACTGGCCGCTTGCACTGCCGCGGCCTGGACCGCCATGCCGTTCCGTCTCCCTGCATTCTTCGTGGTATCTTGTCGTTACCGGGATAATATGGTCGGGCATACCCCGGCGCAAGGCGGTTTTCATTGCTCCCGCGATCAGGCAAATGACAAAAATCACCTGGCTGGCGACTGAGTCATGCCGCTTGAACGAAGTGCATGGCGGCTGCTTCACGCTGGCTGAACCAGGCGGCTGGCGACTGCGTCATGCCGCTTGAACCAAGTGGATGGCGAGAACCATGTGGCTGGCGAGCGCTTTACGCCGCTTGCAGGATCGCGTCCGCCGCCTTCTCGGCAATCATGATGACGGTGGCGTTGGTATTGCCTGAAACCACCGTCGGCATGATGGAGGCATCGACGACGCGCAGATGCTGCATGCCATTCACGCGGAGCGACGTGTCAACCACCGCCATCGGCCCCGGTCCCATCATGCAGGTGCTGGTCTGATGGAACGTTGTGCCGGCGGTGGCGCGCACGTGGTCCAGCAGGTCATTGTCGGTGGCGGCTTGCGGGCCAGGCATTTCCTCGGTGGTGACATATTGCCGCATCGCCGTGGTCTGGAAGATTCGGCGCGAGACCTGAAGGCCGGCGACGATGGTGTCCTTGTCGCGCTGGGTGGAGAGATAGTTCGGCTGCATCGCCGGCGGCTGGGTGGGATCGGGGGAGCGGATGCGCAGCCAGCCGCGGCTTTCCGGACGGCAAGGGATCGCCACCAGCGTGCAGGCGGGGAACTTGTGCATCGGGTCCCCGGTCTTCGGCGCGCTGCCGGCGAGGAACTGGTATTGCACGTCGGGGGACGCAAGTTCCGGACGGGTCTTGACGAACAATCCGATCGGGCCGGCGCCGGTCATGAGAGCACCACGTGACGACAGCACGTATTGCATGCCGTGGTGAATGCGGCGCAGCCAGCTATGATAGACTTCGTTCATCGTCCACACGCTGGGGTGGCAGCGATAGATGATGCGGCCGCCGATATGGTCCTGCAGGTTCTCGCCGACGCCGGGCAGCTCGTGGTTCACCGCGATGCCGAGCGATTGCAGCAGCGCGCCGGGGCCGATGCCGGAAAGCTGCAGGATCTGCGGGGAGTTGATCGACCCGCCGCACAGGATCACCTCGCGCCGGGCGCGGGCGTGGCGGATGGCGCCGTTCTGGCGGTATTCGATGCCGACGGCGCGCTTGCCCTCCAGCAGGATGCGGTGGGTCAGGGCGCGGATCTCGACGCGCAGATTCGGGCGCTGCATCGCGGGCTTCAAATAGGCCGCCGCGGCGGAGCATCGCCGCCGCCCGCGCACGGTCAGTTGCAGCGGGCCGACGCCCTCTTGCTCGGCGCCGTTGAAGTCGCGATTGAAGGGATAGCCTACCTCCTGCGCGCCGGCGATGAAGGCATCGTGCAGCGGGTGCAGTGTGCGCAGATCGGAGACGCTGAGCGGGCCGCCGGCACCGTGGAACTCGTCGGCGCCATGCTGCTGGTTCTCGGCCTTTTTGAAATAGGGCAGCACGTCGTCATACGACCAGCCGGCATTGCCCAACTGGCGCCACAGGTCGAAATCCTGGCGCTGGCCACGGATGTAGATCAGGCCGTTGATTGACGACGACCCGCCCAGCACCTTGCCGCGCGGCCAGGGAATGCGGCGGTCGTGCAATTCCGGCACCGGCTCGGTTTCGAAATACCAGGCGACCTTCGGATTGTAGATGTTGCGGTAGAAGCCGGCGGGAATGTGGATCCAGGGGTCGGTGTCCTTGCCGCCGGCCTCCAGAACCAGCACGCGATTATTGGGATCGGCGGTCAGGCGGTAGGCCAGGGTGCAGCCGGCGGACCCGGCACCGACGATGATGAAATCGAATTCCTCGCTAGCGGGCACGGCGCGGATTCCCCCCGGATGCGTCATTGCGAGGAGCGTAGCGACGAAGCACGCCCGGTCAAAGGGGCATTGTCGACAGGGGCATTGTCGGCCGAGGTTGCCCGATCCCGTCACGCACCGCTCGCGGTCCTTGCCATGACAACGGGATCGCAATGGCAGCCGGCGTGCTTGTCACAATGGGTGTGCTTCTCTGGATGCGCACGCGAGGGTGCGCGATGCTCAGACCGCGCCCATGCGTTTCAGTTCTCGGCTGAGATGTTGCACGGCGCTGCTGCCGAATGCGACGTAGAGGCGGCGCGAGACGATGGCGGCGAGCCAGTCGGGCCGTTCGCGCAGCACGCCATCGGCGACCAGACGATCGGCTTCCTCGGCGATGGCGGCATTGATGCGGTCGATCACGTCCGCGGACAGTTCCTGGCCGGCGAACGGCTTGACGCTGGCATTGAGGCGTGCGGTTGCCAGCACCTCGCGGTCGGTGACCTTCGCCTTGGTCTCGAACAAGAGTTTGTGGAGGTCCGTCATGGCCGGGTCACTGTCCTCCGCGCCTGGGGGTTCACCGAAACAGGGCGGCAAGCGGGATGCGGACGCCGGGCAGAAGTGTCGGTTCCGCGAGCCCTTCCCGACCGACTCGTTGCAAGGACGCGTAGCCATCCGATCCCGGGTCACGGCAGATTTCGATCTCGCCCGCGGCGAGATTGACGATCCAGAACTCCGGTATCGCGTGCTGCGCGTACAAGCTACGCTTCACGGCGCGGTGGTAGTTCAGGCTGGTGTCCGCCAGCTCGATCAACAGCAGCACGTCAGCCGGGCGGGGATGCGAGTCGCGGTAGGCATCAGCGCGCGGTTTGAGGAGAGCGAAGTCGGGTTCCGGTTCGCTCAGATCGTCGAGCCGGATGGGGCCTTGCACGGAAACCAGAGCCCGATCGCCAACCGCCTGTCCCAGCGATTTGTTGAGCGCCATAACGGTCCCGTTGTGGTAGCTGCCGATTGGTGCCATGGCGACGAGCTCCCCCTCGATCAGCTCGACGCGGTCGCGTTCGCCCAAGATGCCGGCCTCGCCCATGCGATGATATTCTTCCACCGTAATGGGGCGGCGCGTCACCCATGGATTGGCAGCGAGCACGTGCGGTTCGTGGAGCATGGCGATCTCCTCAGAATCGGCGACGTCGAGGATAGGACCGGGGCCAGGGCAAGGCAACGAAGCCGGCGATGACCGGTGCGCTGCGTTGCCGCCGAGGCGTCAGGCCAGCGCCGGCGTGCGGTGGCGTGCCTGCACGAACAATACCGAGACGCCGCTGACCAGCGCCGCCAGCATCACATAGTAGCTGGGTGCCAGCGGATCGTCTGTCACGTGCACCAGGAAGGTCGAAATGTATGGTGCGAAGCCGCCGAAGATCGCCACCGCGAAGCCGTAGCTCACCGACAGCGCGGTGTAGCGCACGTTGGTCGGGAACATCTCTGACAGGATGGTGGAGATCACGCCGGTGTACAGCGTCAGCACCGCCTGCGCGACTGCCTGCACGACCAGCAATCCCCAGAAGCTCGGATGTGACTGCAAGAACGAGAACAGGGGATAGGCCATGGCGAACGCCAGCACGGCGCAGGCGAGCAACATCGGCTTGCGGCCGATCCGATCCGACCAATGGCCGACGAGCGGCGTCAGCACGAGATAGATGATGCCGGCGAGCGTGGTGGACCACAGCGCGCGCGACAGGTCGATGTGCAGCGTCTGCGCCGCGAAGCTCGGCAGGAATACCAGAAAGACGTAGTTGATGACGCAGCCGATGATGGAAAGCCCGAAGGCGGCGAGGAACATGCCGCCATGCGTGGTGAAGGCCTCGGCGAGCGGCATGCGGGTGAGGTCGCGCGCGGCCTCGGCGCGCTGGAAGGCTGGCGTCTCGGCGACGCGGGTCCGCAGGTAGTAGCCGATCGGGCCGAGCACGAAGCCGATCAGGAACGGGATGCGCCAGCCCCAGGTGAAGAACGCGTCCTTGCTCAACAGCGAGGTAAGGATGGCGGCGGAGAATGTCGCGGCCATCGCGCCGAGCGCGGTTGCCGCCTGCTGGAAGCTGCCGACCAGGCCGCGGCGGCCTTCCGGCGCATGCTCTACCAGGAACGCCGCGGCGCCGCCCCATTCGCCGCCGGTGGAGAAGCCCTGCAGCATGCGGCACAGCGCGAGCAGGATAGCGCCCCAGACACCGATGCTGGCGTAGGCTGGGATCAGCCCGACGCAGCCGGTGGCGAGTGCCATCAGTCCGACGGTCACCACCAGCGCCTTGCGCCGGCCGACCTTGTCGCCGTACCAGCCGATGACCATGGCGCCGATCGGACGCATCACGAACCCGACGGCGAATGTGGCAAAGCTGGCAAGCAGGGATGCGATCGGGTCGTTGGACGGAAAGAAGGCGCGGCCGATGGCGAGGGCGAAGAAGCCATAGATGACGAAATCATAGATTTCGAACATCTGGCCGATGCCACAGGCGAGCACGGCGCGGCGGATGGTGACGGAATCCTCGGTGATGGCGGACGGTGCGGGGTAGGGGGCGGCGGTATCCATCGGCGGCGGGCTCCGGCGGTCGTTCCTGACGGTAGCTGCGAGCATGGAACGGAATTGCGCGGCGCGTCCAGTAGCTAGCGACAGGGGCGCAGCGGCGTGGTTGGCACCGGGGCGATAGGCGCGCACGCCGCTGCAGCCGGCATTGGTATGTGAATCGACCGCGCATTGGTCGCGCGCCGCAATGGCGCAGCGGGTACACACCGCGCCAGCCGGTCGGATGCGCGCCGCTAAATCCCGTAGGCGTGCGCATCCGGGGCCGCGAGATGAAATCGCAGCCGTCGCAAATATTCCAACGGGTCCTTGCGCGTCACCAGTGCGCCGGGCGGCGTATGCAGCCAATCGTACAACCGCGTCAGCAGGAACCGCAGCGCTGCGCCGCGGCACAGCACCGGCAGCGCTGCTTGCTCGTCCGCCGACAGCGGGCGGATCGCGGCGTAGGCCGACAGCATCGCCCGTGCCTTGGTCACATTGAAGGAAAAATCGCCCTCGAAACACCACGCGTTCAAACACACCGCCACGTCGTAGGCGAGGATGTCGGTGGCGGCAAAATAGAAGTCGATGAGTCCCGACAGGCGGCCGTCCAGGAAGAAAACATTGTCGGGGAACAAATCGGCATGGATATGCCCTTCGGGCAGGTC
>Ga0335073_10012082_pt1 | contig 12127 bp, 9 predicted proteins | sample Lox_Sample_22_FD_207093 | JGI IMG/M metagenome (GOLD analysis project Ga0335073, IMG submission 207093) | Soil microbial communities from Loxahatchee National Wildlife Refuge, Florida, United States - Lox_Sample_2.2 | ecosystem: Environmental > Terrestrial > Soil > Wetlands | place: USA: Florida... | reverse complement strand
AATGGCTGCGGGCGCAGCACCGAGTGCACGGCCGCGGCGGCGGCCGGCTCGGCGTCGCCCATGAAGGCGCCCTGGAACACCTCGAGCGGCATGGCCACGGTGCTGTCCGCCGAGGCCCCGGCCAGCTGGGTGAACAGCTCCTGGTAGCTCGGCGGGATCTCGTCGTACAGCGGGCGGCCGGCCTCGGGCACGAAGGCGCTCCAGAACACCAGCTGCTTCAGCCGGGACGCCAGCCGCGGCGCCGCGCCGGCGATGACGTAGCCGCCCCAGCTGTGCCCGACCAGCGTGACGTCCACGGCGAACGACGCCTCGACGTAGCTCACCACGCTGTCGATGCAGCCGGCCAGCGTCACGCCCCGCGGGTCGTCGTCGATGCCGAGCCCGGGACAGGTCGGCGCCCACACCCGGTGCCCGGCGGCGCGCAGCCTGCTGGCCACGGGCTGCCAGGCCCAGCCGCCGTGCCACGCGCCGTGCACCAGCACGAAGTTCTCTGACATGGTTGACCTCCTCGTCAAGTGTGGACGATATCCCGGACGAACGCGTCGGCCGGACCGTGCAGCGCGTCGTGGGCCGCGGTGAACAGCGCGTGCGCGCGTCGCCCCGGCCACCCCTCGGGCAGCAGCGCGGCCGGCAGGTCCGGGTCGCGGAACGGCAGCGCCCGGTAGGAGGCCACCAGCTCCACCTGCCGCCGCAGCGCCTGCGGGCCGGGCAGGGCGGCCAGCTCGGCCGCGCCGGGCAGCTGCTGGTAGCCGCCGATCAGCGTGACGTAGTCGCGGCCGAGGCCGTCGAGGTCCCAGCAGCGGAACGCCATCTCGCGGTCCGCCTCCCGGCTGAGCGACCGGCTTTCCAGCAGGTCGACGCGGGTGGCGGACAGGTCGGCGAGGGCGCGGCGCACGGTCTCGAGCCGGGGGTGCGGGCTGACCCAGGTGGCCGCGGCCAGCGGCCCGAACCCGTGCCAGGCCAGCGTCCGGCGGGCCCGGTCGCGCTCCCCGCGGTTCTGCTCGGGCACCGCGTAGATGACCATGCGCCAGGTCCCGTCCCAGTCGTCCTGGCCGCGGTCGAAGATCCGCGCCCGGCCCTCGTCCAGCATCGCGACGCTCCGGCTGGTCAGCGCGTAGCTGGTCTGCCGCCCGTCGCGGCAGGTGGTGAACCAGCCCTCGCGGCGCATCCGGGAGAGCACGACCCGGCTGGTGCTCTCCCCGACGCCGAACACCTCGAGCAGCCGGGTCAGCGCGCGCATCGGAACCTGTCGGTCATCCAGATAGCGGAGATGATCGCCGAACAGGTCCCACAAGATGGCCCGCGGCTTCATGCGGGCCCCTCCATCCGGGCGGGCCTTGCCAATCCCAGCATGACCGCTATTGTGTGTCATAGATTCTGCGTTCGTCAACAGATCGAAACACGTGGGGGTTCACGTGCGGATAGCGTGCCTCGGCGGCGGGCCCGGGGGCCTGCTGGCCGCGCTGCTGGCCAAGCGGGGCGACCCGGGCCGCGAGGTCACCGTGTTCGAGCGCAACCGGGCCGGCGACACGTTCGGCTTCGGCGTGGTGTTCTCCGACGCCACCCTGGACGGCATCGACGCCGCCGATCCGGTGCTGCGCCGCGCGCTCACCGAGCACGGCGTGCACTGGGACCCCATCGAGGTGCGGCTGCGCGGCGAGCGGTGGCGGTTCGGCGGCAACGGGATGGCCGCCGTGGCCCGCCGGACGCTGCTGTCGCTGCTCCAGCAGCGGGCCGCCGAGGCCGGGGTGGACCTGCGGTTCTCCGCGCCGGTCCGGCCGGACGACCTGCTCGGGGCCGGGTACGACCTGGTGGTCGCGGCCGACGGCGCGAATTCGCTGATGCGGGCGCGGTTCGCCGGCGTGTTCGGCCCGAGCGTGGTGACCGCAACGGCCAAGTTCGTCTGGTTCGGCACCACGTACCCCTTCGACGGGCTGACCTTCGTGCACGAGCAGAGCCCGCACGGCGTGTTCGCGGTGCACGGCTACCCCATCGGCGACGGCGTATCTACCTTCATCGTGGAGACCGACGAGCCGTCCTGGCGGGCGGCGGGCCTGGACGGGTTCGACGCCAGCCAGCCGCCGGGCCCCAGCGACGAGGTCACCCGGGCCTACCTGGAAAAGCTCTTCGCGGCGCAGATCGACGGCTGCCCGCTGCTGGTGAACAACTCCCGGTGGGGGAACTTCCGCACCTGGCGCACCCCGCGGTGGCGGCACCGGGCGGGCCGGACCGCGGTGGCCCTGCTCGGCGACGCCGCGCACACCGCGCACTTCTCGGTCGGCTCGGGCACCAAGATGGCCATGGAGGACGCCATCGCGCTGGTGGCGGCGCTGGACGCGGCGGGCCCCAGCCCGTCCGCCGACGCAGTGGACGCGGCACTGGCCGAGTACGAGGCCGCTCGCCTGCCGCAGGTGACCAGGATCCAGGACGCGGCCCGGCCCTCGCTGTCCTGGTGGGAGCATTTCGGCCGGTCCTACCTGAACCTGCCGCCGTGGCAGTTCGCCTTCCACTTCTTCAGCCGCTCGCTGCCGGAGTCCAAGCTGCGCCAGCGCGACGCGGGTTTCGTCGACGCGGTGCAGCAGGCCTGGCGCGCCGCCCACGGAAGCGAGGACCCGCTGCGCACGCCCGTCACCATCGCCGGCCTGCCCCAGCCCGCCCGGGTCGTCCCCATCCTGGACGGCGGGGTCCTGGACGGCGGGGTCCTGGACGGCGGGGTCCTGGACGGCGGGGTGCAGCTGGCGGCCGGCGTCCTGCCGTTTCGGCCCGGATCCGGCCGGTGGGGGGTCCGGGTGACCGCCCCGGATACCGAGGCGGGTCTCAGGGATGCCGTCGCCGGCGTGGCGCGCGGCCTGGCGGCGGGCGCCTGCCTGGTCGCGGTGGACGGCGGCACCGCGCTGACCCGCCGCCTGGTCAGCGAGGCCGCCCGGCTGGACCACGGCGCCGTGACCCTGCTGGTCGAGGACGGATCCGACGACGACGCCCGCACCGCCATCTTGTCCGGCCGCGCCGACCTCATCGGCAGGTCCCGGTGATCGCCGACGGGACCGTGCCCTGGCCGCCGGACCTGGCCCGCGTCTACCAGGAAAAAGGCTGGTGGCGCGGCCAGGCCCTCGGCGCAGGCGTCGCGGCCGTCGCCGACGCCCGCGCAGCAGCGACCGCCCTGGTTGACGGCGCGACCCGGATCAGCTACGCGTCCCTGCTGGCCCGCGCCGACGCGCTGGCCACCCGGCTCACCGGCGAGCTCGGCCTCGAGCGCGGCGACCGGATCGTGGTCCAGCTGCCGAACGGCTGGCCGTTCGCCGTGCTCACGCTCGGCTGCCTGCGCGCCGGGATCGTGCCGGTGATGGCCCTGCCCGCGCACCGCCAGCACGAGCTGGCCTACCTGTGCGAGCACAGCGAGGCCCGCGCCATCGCCGTGCCCGGCGTGCTGAGGGACTTCGACCACCAGGCCATGGCCGAACGTCTCCAGGCCGGCTCGCCCGTCCTGCGCCACATCCTGGTGGCCGGCGAGCACCCCCGTCACCTCGACCTGGCCGCGCTGTGCGCCGAGCCCGCAGAACCCGCGGCCGACCGCGCCCGGTGGGACGCCGCCCCGCCCGGCGCCCGGGACGTCGCGGTGTTCCTGCTCTCCGGCGGGACCACCGGGCTGCCCAAGCTGATCGCCCGCACCCACGACGACTACTCCTACAACGCGCGCGCCTCCGCCGAACTGTGCCGCCTGAACCAGGGCACCGCCTACCTCGTCGCCCTGCCCGCCTCGCACAACTTCCCGCTGGCCTGCCCCGGCGTCCTCGGCACCTGGCTGTCCGGCGGGCGGGTGATCATGCTGTCCACGCCGCGACCGCAGGACGCATTCGCCGCGATCGAGCGGGAGGGCGTCACCATCACCGCCGTCGTGCCTGCGGTGGCCCAGCGCTGGCTGGCCCACGCCACCGAGCGCCCTGCCGAACACCGGGCCAGCCAGCTGCGCACCCTGGAGGTGCTGCAGGTGGGCGGGGCCCGGCTGGCCGACGAGCACGCCCGGCGGATAACGCCGGTCCTCGGCGCGACCCTCCAGCAGGTCTTCGGCATGGCCGAGGGCCTGCTGAACTTCACCCGCCTGGACGACCCCGACGAGGTGATCTGCGGCACCCAGGGCCGGCCGCTGAGCCCGGGCGACGAGGTGCGCATCGTGGACGGGGACGGGAACGACCTGCCCGACGGCGAGCCGGGCGCGCTGCTGACCCGCGGCCCGTACACGCCGCGCGGCTACTACCGGGCGCCGGAGCAGAACGCGCGCGCGTTCACCCCGGACGGCTGGTACGCCAGCGGCGACGTGGTTCGCCGCCGGCCGGTCGGCAACCTCGTGGTCGAGGGCCGGGACAAGGACATGATCACCCGGGCCGGGGAGAAGATCTCCGCCGAGGAGGTGGAGAACCTCCTCTACCGGATGCCGGGGATCGCCCAGGTCGCCGCGGTGGCCGCGCCCGACGCCGAGCTGGGCGAGCGGATCTGCGTCTTCGTGGTGCCGCAGCCAGGAACGCAGGTCACCCTGGACGCCATCCGGGCGGGCCTGGCGGCGGCCGGGGTCGCCAGGTTCAAATGGCCGGAACTGCTCGAGGTGGTCGCCGAGTTGCCCGTCACCAAGGTGGGCAAGCTGGACAAGAAGGCGCTCCGCGATCTGCTCGCCGGAAGGAGCACATGATGACGGACACCGAGACGCACGCCGGGACCAGTACCTTCGACAGCGCGGAACACCAGGCCAGGCTGAAGGCGCTCTACCGCGACTTTGAGGCCGCCGGGATGACCCCGCTGTGGCTCACCCGCGAGGGCCTGATGCCGTTCCACCCGCAGCCGAAGGCGGTGCCGCACCTGTGGCGCTGGGCCGACCTGCTGCCGCTGGCCGCGCGCAGCGCCGAACTCGTCCCGGTCGGCCGTGGCGGCGAGCGCCGGGCCATCAGCCTGGGCAACCCCGGCCTGACCGGCGACCCGTACACCACGCCGACCCTGTGGGCGGCCATCCAGTACCTGGCCCCCCGCGAGGACGCCCCGGAGCACCGGCACAGCCAGTCGGCGTTCCGGTTCGTCCTGCAGGGCGAGGGGGTCTGGACCGTGGTGGACGGGGACCCGGTCGCGATGCGCCGGGGTGACCTGCTGCTCACCCCCGGCTGGGCCTTCCACGGCCACCAGAACGTCTCGGACACCCCGATGGCCTGGCTGGACGGGCTCGACATCCCGCTGGTCGCCGAGACCGACCAGGGCTTCTTCGAGTTCGGCCCGGACCAGGTGCGGACCAGGGCCACGCCGGAGCGGAGCAACTCCGAACGGCTCTGGGGCCAGCCCGGCCTCACCCCGGTCGCGCTGGCCGGGACCCGCCCGGCCTCGCCGCTGGTCGCCTACCGCTGGGTGCACACCGACGCCGCCCTGACCGCCCAGCTGGAGCTGGAACTTCAGGGAATCGAGGGCGTGCTCGAGCCGGGCCACGCCGCCGTCAGGTACACCAACCCGACCAGCGGCGGCGACGCGCTGACCACCATGCGGACCGAGTTCCACCGGCTCCGCGCGGGCGCGGCCACCCGCCCGTCGCGCACCTCGGCGTCGTCGGTCTGGCAGGTCTTCGACGGCACCGGCTCGGTCCGGCTCGACGACGCGGACCGCCCGCTGGACCGCGGCGACATCGTCGCGGTCCCGGCCTGGACCGAGTTCTCCCTGCAGGCCGCCACCCAGCTGGACCTGTTCACCTTCTCCGACGCCCCCGTCTTCGAGAAGCTGAACCTCCTCCGCACCGAGCAGACCTGACGCTCCGGCCGGCCCCGCCCCCGCTTCCCCTAGCGCAAACACCCCACCAGCCCCACACGCCCCGCTCCTCACGCCCCGGTAACCGCAACGATGGAACATCGATGTCGCTCCAGCAGCATCAATGTTCCATCGATGCTGTTTGGGCCCCGGGGCTGCGCGCTATTCCTGGGCGGCGGCGCGGCGGGTGACCTTGCCGAGGGCGTCAGCCAGGAGGGCGAGCTGGTCGGGGGTGAGCACGTCGATGAGCAGCTCGCGAACCAGGGCGACGTGGCCGGGGGCGGCCTGCTCGAGCCGGCTCCGGCCGGCCTCGGTGAGGACGGCGAAGACACCGCGCACGTCGGACGGGCAGGACCGGCGGGCCACCAGGCCTGCCTTCTCGAGCTGCGTAACCTGGTAGGTCAGCCCGCTCTTGGAGGTGAGCAGGGTGTCGGCGAGTTCGGTCATGCGCAGTTCGCCGTCCGGGGCGGCGGCCAGCCGGACCAGGATCTCGTACTGCGGGTGGGACAGGCCGGCCGTCTCCTTGAGCTGCTGGTCGACGCGCCGGTCGACGAGAGCCCCGGCCGCCAGGAAGCTCTCCCAGGCCCGCATCTCGTCCGCGTCCAGCCATCTCGTGCCGTCCATCACCCCATCCTAGCGCCAGTTGTACAAATTTGAACCATCATGCTAGTCTCGCCAGCAGTAATTCAAATTTGAACCAAACCCGGAGCCCGCCATGCCCGCTGCCAGCGCTTCCCCAGCCCAAGCCCCAGCCCACGCCTCCGCCCCAGCCCAAGCCTCAGCCCAAGCCCACGCCTCCGCCCCAGCCCAAGACTCAGCCCAAGCCTCAGCCCAAGCCTCCGCCTCCGGTGCCAGGGCCGACCGGATGCCCGCCCTGTACATCTCGCACGGCGCCCCGCCGCTCGCCGACCATCCGACCTGGCCGGGCGAGCTGGCCGCGTGGTCGCGCGACCTGCCCAGGCCGCGGGCCATCCTGATGATCTCCGCGCACTGGGAGGAGGCGCCGCTGGCCCTGGGCGCCACCACCACGGTGCCGCTGGTCTACGACTTCTGGGGCTTCCCGGAGCGTTACTACCAGGTCACCTACGCCGCCCCCGGCGCGCCGGAGCTAGCCGGACAGGTCCGCAAGCTGCTCCGCTCCGCGGGCACCCCCGTGCTCGACGTGCCGGACCGGGGCCTGGACCACGGCGCGTACGTGCCGCTGGTCGAGATGTACCCGGCCGCGGACGTGCCGGTCCTGCAGATCTCGATGCCTAGCCTGGACCCGGCCCAGCTCCTGGAGATCGGCCGGAAGCTGGCCCCGTTGCGTGACGAGGGCGTGCTCATCGTCGGCAGCGGCTTCTTCACCCACAACCTGCGCGCGCTCACCGCCGATGACCGCGACGTCCCGGCCGTCATGGCCGAGTTCGACGACTGGGGCCGCCGCGCCCTGGCGGCCGGCGACCTGGACGCCCTGCTCGACTTCCAGCACCAGGCCCCGGCCAGCCGCCTGGCCCACCCGTGCACCGAGCACTTCGCCCCGCTGTTCGTCACCCTCGGCGCCGCCGCGGACGAGCTGGGCGCCCAGCGCACCGTCATCGACGGCTTCTGGCTCGGCCTGGCCCGCCGCTCCATCCAGCTCGGCTAGACCGCCAGGCGAAGCTCACCAGCGAAAGGCCCGGAACGCTGGGCGGACCCGCGGCATTTAAGGGCCGTGACCATGCTGACGGGGTTCGCCCAGGCCGCCAGGACGCCGGACCTGCGGAAGAAACTGCTGTTCACGCTGGGGATCGTCGCGCTGTTCCGGTTCGGGTCCGCGCTGCCCGCGCCGGGCATCTCGGCGTCGGCCGTACGGTACTGCTCCGGCCTGGAAGCCACCCGCGGCCCGGCGGCGAACGTCTTCGCGGTCATCAACCTGTTCAGCGGCAACTCGCTGCTGCACGTGACGGTCTTCGCGCTGGGCATCATGCCCTACATCACCGCCAGCATCATCGTGCAGCTGCTCACCCAGGTCATCCCGCGGCTGCAGGCGCTGAAGGACGAGGGCCGGGCCGGCCAGGCGAAGATCACCCAGTACACCAGGTACCTCACCGTGGGGCTGGCCGTCATGGTGTCGGTCGGCTACGTGGCGCTGGCGCGCTCGGGGAACCTGTTCCCCGGCACGGACTGCTCGGCGACGAACCATCCCCTGATCCCGCACCCCTCGCCCCTGACCATCGCCACGATGATGATCACGATGGTGTCGGGCACGGCGGTGATCATGTGGATGGGCGAGCTGGTCACCGACCGCGGCATCGGCAACGGCATGTCGGTGATGATCTTCACCAGCGTGATCGCCGTGATCCCCGGCGAGTTCGAGCAGGTCTACCTCACCAAGGGCCTCCGCCTGACGCTGATGACGGTAGTCGTGGTCGTGGCCCTCGTCGGCTTCGTGGCCTTCATGGAGCAGGCGCAGCGGCGCATCCGGGTCCAGTACGCCAGGCGAGTGCCCGGCTGGCGCCAGCCCGGCGTGACCTCCACCTACATCCCGGTGAAGGTCAACCAGGCCGGCGTGGTCCCGGTCATCTTCGCCTCGTCGCTGCTGTACGTCCCGCAGCTCGCCGCGCCGCTGCTCGGCGCGGGCCGGCTCCAGGGCTGGGTGGACCGCTACCTCACCCCCAGCGTGACCGTCTTCCCGGTCTACTACCTCGCGTTCTTCGGGCTGATCATCGCGTTCACCTACTTCTACGCCTCGATCACGTTCAACCCGGCGGAGGTCGCGGACAACATGAAGCAGTACGGCGGCTTCGTGCCGGGCCTGCGGCCCGGACGGCCGACCGCCGAATACCTGGGGTACGTGCTCACCCGGCTGACCGCGGCCGGATCGGTATACCTGGCGGCGATCGCGATGTTCCCGCTGGTCGCCCTAGCCAAGCTCGGCGTCAGCACCCAGGTCCAGTTCAGCGGGGTGAGCCTGCTGATCATGGTCGGGGTCGGGCTCGACACCGTCAAGCAGATCGAGAGCCAGCTGCGGCAGCACAACTACGCGGGCTTCCTGCGTTAAACCCCGAACTCGATGGAACCCAGGACGGCCCGGCGACATTGACGATGTCGTGAGGCGGACACGAGGTGCTCCGGCGGGCCATGAGGCGGAGTTCACTGAATTCGTCGGGACGGCGTCGGCGCCGCTGCTGCGGGCGGCCCTGGTGCTGCTCGACACGCGGGAGGAGGCCGAAGACGCGCTGCAGGTGGCGCTGCTGCGGACCTTCCGGCGCTGGGACCGGGCCCGGGAGGCCCCCGAGGCCTACAGCCGGACGGTTCTGGTCAACGTCTGCCGGGAGCGCTGGCGGTATCGCAAGCGCCATCCGGAGGTGGCCAGCGCGATCTCGGACGCCGGCGCGCTGGCGGTGGTCACCTCGTTCGCCGAGGCCGTCGACCGCCGCCGCGTGCTCGTCCGGGCGCTGCGCCGCCTGCCCGCCGTCCAGCGCGAGGTGCTCGTGTTCCGGTATCTCCTGGACGCCTCGGTGGCCGAGACCGCGGCCGCCCTGGGCGTCGCCGAGGGCACCGTGAAGTCCGCGGCCAGCCGGGGGCTCGACCAGCTGCGGCTGCTCCTGTCAGCGGAATACGCCGAGTACGCCGGATACCCAGACAAGAAGGTTCGCCGTGTCCATCCAAGCTGACGACGAGTTCAGCCTCAGGCTCGCGCTGGAGACCGAACTTGACGACGTGACGCCGCGCGACGGGCTGGCCGGCCTGGTCATCGCGCGGGCCAGGAAGGGCCGCCGGCGGCGGATCGCCGGCGTGTTCAGCCTGTTCGTGGTCTTCGCCGGCATCGGCGTGCCGATCGGTATCGCCAGCGCGTCCGGCGGCACCCCGGCCCGGTCCGGCCCGGTCGCGCTCCGGCTCGGCTCGTACACGCTGACCCTGCCCGACCGCTACCACCTCAGCGACACCAAGACCGCGCCGTGCTCAGCCGCCGCCCCCGCGCCGCGGCCGGACACCGCAACCACCGCGGCGGCCGCCTCCTCCGGCGCCTGCGTGCTGATGTTCCTCACGCCCCCGTACAGCCCCAGGCGAGCCGACCCGAACGTCCCGCGCGGCGCCCGCGAGGTCACCGTCGGCCAGCACCGGGCCTGGCTCATCCCGCGCGGCGTCGGAGCCGGCCTGCTCATCCGGGAGGGGAACCGGGACCTGGTGATCGGCGCCTCGGGGCTGTCCCGGGCCGGGCTGGTCTCGCTGGTCGACCAGGGCCTGTCGGCGGCCTGAACCCGCGGGACGGTACCGTCGAAAGGGTGCACGGTACCAGGTCAGCAGCCATCCGCCTCGCCTCGATTCACATCTACCCGATGAAGGCGGGCCGCGCCGTGGACCTCGGCGAGTCCGTGGTCGAGCCGTGGGGCCTGGCCGGCGACCGCCGCTGGCTCCTGGTCGACGAGGACGGCCGGTTCGTCAGCCAGCGCGAAGAGCCCGCGCTGGCCCGCGTGGCGGTCCGCTACGGCCCGGCCGCGGGGACGATCAGCGTGTCGGCCGACGGCCTGCCGGGCCGCCTGATCAGCGTGCCGGGCCATGGCGCGCCGCTGCTGAAGGTGACCGTCTGGGCCTCCGCCCTGCTGGCCGCCGCGGCTGGCCCGGCCGCCGACGCCTGGTTCTGCGGCTATCTCGGCCGCCCGGTGCGCCTGGTGTACCTGGACGACCCGACCCGGCGGCCGGTCGACCCCAGGTTCGGGCGGGACGGGGACACCGTCAGCTTCGCCGACGGCTACCCCCTGCTGCTCGCCAGCACCGCCTCGCTCACCGAACTCGGCCGCTGGCTCGCCAAGGCCGGCGAGCCGCCGGTCCCGATGACCCGCTTCCGGCCCAGCGTGGTGGTGACCGGAGCCCCGCCCTGGGCCGAGGACCGCTGGCGGCGCATCCGGATCGGCGACGTCCCGTTCCGCGTGGCCAAGCCCTGCGGGCGCTGCCTCGTGACCACCATCGACCAGAGCACCGGCGAGCGCGGCTCGCAGCCGCTCAAGATGCTCGGCCGCCGCCGCCGGTTCGGGCAGCAACTCGTCTTCGGCCAGAACCTGATCCCCGACGCCGGCGGCGTGATCCGGGCCGGCGACGCCGTCGAGGTCCTGCGAACCACCTGACCGCGACCAGGGATACCTGTCCGTTCGGCGGAAATTTTCCTCCCTAACGGACCAGCTTTCACGCCCCCCGGCCCGGCCCCAGCGGAAGCCGGGCGGTAGCGGATGTGGATGTTCTTCTGCTGGGTGAAGTCGAGTAGCTCGTCCAGGCCTTCCTCGCGCCCGAGGCCGGACTGCTTGTAGCCGCCGAAGCCGGTGCCGATGAAGTGCTTGGCGACCTCGTTCACCCACACGAAGCCCGCTTCGGCCGCGGCGGCGCTCTCGTGCGCCACGGCCAGGTCGTTGGTCCAGATCGAGCAGGTCAGCCCGTACGGGGTGCTGTTCACGTCGGCCAGCATGGCCCGCGGGTCGTCCCAGCGGAGCACCGAGAGCACCGGCCCGAAGATCTCCTCGCGGGCGATCGTCATGTCCTGGGTGACGTCCGCGAACACCGTCGGCTCGATGAAGCAGCCGCCGGCCAGGCCCGGGTCGGGCGGCGGGCCGCCGCCGGCCACCAGCCGCGCGCCCTCGGCCAGGCCCTGGGCGATGAAGCCGAGCACCCGCTCGTAGTGCGCCCGGCTGACCAGGGCGCCCATGGTGGTGGCCGGGTCTTCCGGCGGCCCGGGCCGGATCTGCTTCAGCTCGTCCTGCACCCGGTCGAGTACCTCGTCGTGCAGGGCGTCGTGCAGGAAGGCGCGGCTGGTGGAACCGCAGGACTGGCCGCACCAGCCGAAGTTCATCCCGGCCACGACCGCACGCGCCACCTCGCCGGGATCGGCGTCGGGGTAGGCGATCAGCGCGTTCTTGCCGCCCAGCTCGAGCAGCACCGGCCGGATGTGGTCGGCGCCGGCCCGCAGCACGGCCCGGCCCGCGTTCACGCTGCCGATCAGCGCCACCTTGGCCACGTCGGGGTGGCTGGCCAGCGCCGCCCCGGTCGCGCCGTCGCCGGTCAGCACCGAGAACACCCCGGCCGGGAACAGGTCCCCGGTCAGCTCGGCGATCCGCAGCGCGGACAGCGGGGCCTGCTCGGGCGGCTTGAGGATGACCGCGTTGCCGGCCGCCAGGGCCGAGGCGGGCTTGCCCGCGCCGAACATGAGCGGGTGGTTGAACGGGATGATCCGGACCACCACGCCGAGCGGCTCGCGCACCGAGAAATTCACCACGCCCGGGCCCATCGGCACCGACGCGCCCTTCATCTCGGTCACCAGGCCGGCGAAGAAACCGAGCTGCGCGACCGCGGTGTCCACGTCCTTGACCAGCTCGCGTACCGGGCTGCCGCCGTCGGT
>Ga0335073_10012080_pt1 | contig 12127 bp, 11 predicted proteins | sample Lox_Sample_22_FD_207093 | JGI IMG/M metagenome (GOLD analysis project Ga0335073, IMG submission 207093) | Soil microbial communities from Loxahatchee National Wildlife Refuge, Florida, United States - Lox_Sample_2.2 | ecosystem: Environmental > Terrestrial > Soil > Wetlands | place: USA... | reverse complement strand
GGCGAGGGTTATGGCTCTGACCTGCTCGCGAGCAGCGCGGCCTCGGTCGTGGGCGTGGACGCAAACCCCGAGGCGCACGAGCACGCGCGTTTGCGCTACCGCCGGACGAACCTGCGCTTCGCGCGCGACCTGATTGAAACCTTCGCTGAGCCCGCCGATGCGGTGGTGTTCCTACAGACGATCGAGCACCTGCAGGACCCCGGTGCGGCGCTTGATCACTTCGCGGGGCTAGTCGCGGGCTCGTCGCGAGGCGAGGTGTTCGTCTCGACGCCGAACGTGCTCACGCTCGCGCCGAAGGGCGCGCCACGCTCGGGCAACCCCTGGCACGTCCACGAGTACCGCGCCGAGGAATTCGACCGCCTTTGCCGCGAGCACTTCCGCGACGTTCGGATGTTCGGCCTGTTCCACACGCGCAAGCTGCGCGCGCACGAGCTGGCGATTCGCGCGGGCTGGGACTCGCTGCACCCACGTCTCGGCTTGACCAAGCGCTTCTACGACTGGTTCACGCCCGCGATCTCGGTTGCGGACTTCGCGATCCGACCGATCGGGCAGGCGCGGATCGAGCGGGCACTCGATTTCATTGCTGTGTGCCGGGTTTGAGCGTGCGCGGGCGCGGCGAGAAGCGCGGCGCGCTGGCGATCGTGCTCCACACGCATATGCCCTACGTCGAGGGCTTCGGCACTTGGCCGTTTGGCGAGGAGTGGCTGTGGGAGGCGATTGTCGGCAGTTACCTGCCGCTGCTCGAGCTGCTCGACGCGGGAGCGCCGCTCACGGTGTCGCTCACACCGGTCTTGTGCGACCAGCTCGAAGCCCCAGGCATATATGAGCGCTTCGCGCAGTTCATCAAAGACGTGCGCGGCCACACCCACGCTGAGGACGCGGCCGGGCTGCGTGCAGGCGGTCACGAGCAGCTGGCCAAGGAGGTCGAACGCTCCTGGGGGGAGTACCAGGACGCGCTCGCGAGCCTGAAGCGGCGCGGCGGCGACCTGCTTGGAGCTTTAGAGCCTTACGCCCAGTGGACTTCCTCGGCGACGCACGCGGTACTGCCCCTGCTCGCGACCGATGAGGGCGTGCGCCTGCAGGTTCAGGCCGGGATCGACGCGCATCGCACCCGCTTCGGCGCGCAGTGGCGCGGCGGCTTCTGGCTGCCGGAGTGCGCGCACGTCCGGCGCCTTGAGCCGCTGCTCGCCGACGCGGGGGTCCACGCGACGTGCGTGGAGCTGACCCGGCGCTTTGGGCTGGGCGCGCGGGAGCACCTACGCCCACTGTGCGGCGAGGCGGGCTTGGTGCTGGTGCCGATCGACCGCGCGACGATGCAGCTGGTGTGGAGCGATGACGGCTATCCCGCGAACGGCGCCTACCGCGACTACCACCACCACACGATCCATCATCACACGCCCTGGAGCAATGACGGGGACGCCTACGACCATGAGCGCGCGCTCGCGAAGGCGCGCGAGCACGCGGCGGACTTCGTTTCGCGCACGCTGGCGCGGCTGTGCGAGTCGGGCGCTGGCCTGCCGGGGGGCGGCTTGGCTGTATGCGCGCTGGACACCGAGCTGTTGGGTCACTGGTGGTATGAGGGCGTCGCGTGGCTGCAGGCGGTCGTGGAGGAGTCCGCGCGCCAGGGGCTTGAGCTGACGCGCCTAGACGACGCGCTCGCACAACTGGAGCCAGCGCCGCAGAGCGAGTGGCGCGGCGCTCCCTCGCGGGCGCAAGTGGCGGGCTTTTCCGCAGAGGAAGCCAGCTCCTGGGGCGCGCACGGAGACCTCTCGACCTGGTCGGGCCCCGCGGTCGCGGGGGAGGCCTTTGAGCTGCGGGACGCCGAGCTTGAGCTGATCGGGGCAGGGCCGCGCGCGAGCCGGACCGCCCAGCGCGAGCTGCTCGCGCTGCAGTCGAGCGACTGGGCCTTCATGCTGACGCGCGGGATCGCCGCGCCCTATGCTCGCGAGCGCCTAGCGGGCCACCTCGCCGCGCTGCGCGCCGCGCTCACCGATCCTCCTAACGGGTCGGACAGCGGTGCGGCGGACGATTCAGCGGTGCGGAACCTCGTGCCGTTCTTGTAGGCCGGGGTGCTACTCCTACGCCGGGGCATTATTCCCAGCGCATCGCCTGCGGCGCCTCGCGCATGCGGATGACACGAGCGGGAACCCCGCCGACTACGGCGTTCTCGGGCACGTCGCGGGTGAGCACGGAGCTCGTGCCGACGATGCTGTTGTCGCCGACCTGCACGCCGCGCAGCACGCAGGCGCCGTAGCCGATCCAGACGTTGTGCCCGACGCGCACGTCGCGCTTGTAGATGCCCTGCAAGCGGATCGGGCGCTCGACCTCCGTTACGCCGTGGTCGAAGTCGATCAGCATCACGCGGTCGGCGATGATGCACTCGCGGCCGATCGAGACGTGCTGGTAGGCGGAGATCGTGCACTCTTGGCCCATCACGGTCTTCGCGCCGATCTCGACCTCGCCCTCGTGCACGCGGATCTTGCAGCCGTGTCCGACCCACGCCCAGCGGCCGATTCGCAGCGTGGCATTGCGCCCGATCTCGAGCTTGACCTGCGGGCAGATGAAGCACAGCCCATCGGTCTGCAGGCGCGAGCGGTAGCGCGCCTTGAGCACGAGCCAGCGAACGATCAAGCGCGCGTAGTTCAGGTTCAGCATGTGGTTCGTGCGCATAAAGCGCAGCAGCGCAAGCGGGCCGCCATGCAGGCGCTCGGGCGCGCGGCGGATCGTGGCGGCGATCTCGGCCGGGGCGTCGCTCGCGGGCTCTTCGGCAAGCAGCTCCATCGCGGGGAAGATCGTATTGCCCTGCGATGATTGCGCTCCGATGGCGGACGCGAAGCTGGAGACGACCCTCGCCCAACGACTGCTCGATGGAGACCGTCGCGCGCTTGCGCGGGCGATCTCGCTCGTGGAGGACGACCGCCCCGAGGGCTGGGAGCTCGTGAAGGAGGTCTACCCGCACACGGGCCAGGCAGCGGTCGTCGGCTTCACGGGCCCGCCGGGCGTCGGCAAGTCCACGCTGATCGGCGCGCTCACGAAGGCGCGGCGCGAGGCGGGGCGAAGTGTGGGCGTGCTCTCGATCGACCCCTCCTCGCCGTTCACGCAGGGCGCGCTGCTCGGCGACAGGATCCGCCTGACCGAGCACTTCCTCGACAGGGGCGTGTTCATCCGCTCGATGGCGAACCGCGGCGCGCTGGGCGGACTCTCGGAGGCGGCGCTACAGGCCGCGCTGCTGCTCGACGCCGCGGGGCGCGAGGACGTGTTCGTGGAGACCGTCGGTGTTGGGCAGGCGGAGATCGACATCATCGACCACGCGGACACGATCGTGCTCGTGCTGATGCCCGGCTCCGGCGACTCGATCCAGGCGCTGAAGGCTGGCGTGATGGAGATCCCGGACGTGATCGTGATCAACAAGGCCGATCACCCGCTGACGGACACGATGGTCCGCGAGATTCGCGGCGTGCTCTCGCTCGCGAACCTCGACCGGACGCCCGAGGAAGTGCGCGGGCGCTGGCGGGTGCCGATCGTCAAGACCGAGGCCGCGCACGGCAAGGGCATCGACGAGCTGATCGAGCGCTTGGACGAGCACCGCGCGCACATCCTGGGAGAGGGCCATCTCGCCGAGCGGCGCGCGCGCAACCTGCGCAACGAGGTTTTGGCGATCGCCACGGCGCGGATGCGCCGGCGCCTGGAAGAGGACCTACGAGAGGACGCGGGCTTCCAGGAGCTGATCGAGCAGGTCGTCGAGCGGCGCCTGGACCCCGCGAGTGCGGCGTCGGTGTTGCTCGAGCGCGAGACCGAGGCGGGCTGAACGATCGTGGACTACATGGACCTCGCCGATCGCAACTGGCCCCTGCTGCGCTTCGCGATCAAAGGCCATACCGCGGCATACCGACTGACGAACGGCCTGATCGGTCACCGCCCGCCGGGCGCGCCGCCGATGCTGCTGCTCGACCACACGGGCGCCAAGAGCGGTACGAAGCGCACGACGCCACTGGTCTACGGCGAGGATGGCGAGAACCTTGTGCTCGTGGCCTCGAAGGGTGGTTACCCGAAGAACCCGGCTTGGTTTTACAACCTGAAAGCGAACCCTGACACGACCGTGCAGGTCGGTTCGCACCGTCTCGACGTGCGTGCGCGCGAGGCCAAGGGCGAGGAGTACGAGCGCCTGTGGAAGCTGATGGTCGGCGTGTACCGGGGCTACGAAGGCTACCGTCACCGCACCGAGCGCCGGATACCGCTCGTCGTGCTCGAACCGAGCGCCTAAGCGCCCAAAGCCCGGGCGATCACCATCTGCTGCACCTCGTCGGTGCCCTCGCCGATCGTGAGGATCTTCGCGTCGCGGTAGAAGCGGCAGACGGGATACTCCTCGATGAAGCCGTAGCCCCCGTGGATCTGGACGGCCTCCTCGGAGCAGCGCACCGCGAGTCGTCCGGTCTTCAACTTCGCTTGGGCGGCAGTGAGCGTGAAGTTGCGGCCTGCGTCCTTCTCGCGCGCGGCCTTGTACACGAGCAGCCGCGCGGCCTCGATCTCGGTGGCCATGTCCGCGAGCTTGGCCTGGATCGCCTGGAACTTCGCGATCGGCTTGCCGAACGCCTTGCGCTCTTTCGCGTACTTCAGCGCCTCATCCAGCGCGCCCTGCGCGAGCCCGACGCCCATCGCGGCTACGCCGATCCGCCCGATGTCGAGGATGTGCAGGAACTGCTTGAAGCCCGCCCCGCGCGGGCCGAGCAGGTTCGTCTCGGGCACGCGGCACTCCTCGAAGGACAAGGGACGCGTATCCGAGGCGTTCCAGCCCATCTTGCGGTACGGCTCACCTTGCGTGTAGCCCGCAGTCCCGTTGGGGACGATTAGATTGGAAATCTCTCTCGAGATTTCCCCCTCCTCACCTGCCCCGTTCGAGGTCACGGCGGTGATGCAGACAACGCCCGAGATCTCGGTGCCCGCATTGGTGATGAACTGCTTCGCCCCGTCGATCACCCATTCGCCGTCGGCGAGCTTCGCGCGCGTGCGGGTGTTCCCGGCGTCTGAGCCCGCTTCGGGCTCGGTCAGGCCGAACGCGCCGAGCCGCTCGCCCGAGCAAAGCTGCGGCAGCCACTCGCGCTTCTGCTCCTCTGAGCCGAACAGGTAGATCGGCTGGGTGCCCAGCGAGGTGTGGGCACAGAGGGTGATCGCCACCGAGGAGTCCACTCGCGTGAGCTCCTCGACCGCGAGGGCGTAGGCGAGCGTGTCGCCCCCGCCGCCGCCGTACTCCTCCGGGAAGGGGATCCCCATCAGGTTCAGCGCCCCCAGTTGCTTCACGATCTCGTACGGGAATGACTTCGTGCGGTCGAGCTCCTCGGCGACAGGCGCCACCTCGCCTTCGGCGAACTCGCGCACCGTACGGCGGATCAGCTCGTGGTCTGGGGAGAGGTCGAAGTCCATCGCGATTGCATTCTCACAGCTTGCGTCCTTCTACGATGGCCGCGCATGAGCAGAGCCCGCTGGATCCAGCACTACCTCTTTACGCGAGGGCGCACCTACGCCTATGGCGAGGACCGCTCCCAGCGCGGCGACCTGCATCTGCCCGCGGGCCCGGGCCCGCACCCCGTTGTCGTGCTGATCCACGGCGGCTCATGGCACAAGCGCTACGGCCGCGCCGTGATGCGCGCGCTCGCCGCAGACCTCCTCACACGCGGCTTTGCCGTATGGAACATCGAGTACCGGCGGCTGGGGAACGGCGGGGGCTGGCCGGCGACGTTCGCCGACGTGGCCGCGGCGATCGATCGTCTCGACGGGCTTCACCCCGCGCTCGATCTCGCGCGCGTGGACGTGCTCGGCCACTCGGCCGGCGGTCACCTGGCGCTGTGGGCTGCGGGTCGCACCGCGCTGCCCACGGGTGCCCCCGGCGCGATCGCCGGCCGCGCGCGTGTGCCGATCGCGCGCGCGATCTCGCTGGCCGGTGTGTGCGATCTCGCCGGTGCCTACCGCCAGTGGCACGGCGGCGCCGTGCGCGCGTTGATGGGCGGCTCCCCCGATCGACTGCCCGAGCGCTACGAGATTGCTGACCCGCTGCGCCGCGTACCGCTAACGATGCCGGTACTGCTCGTCCACGGCGTGCTCGACGAAACGGTCTCGGTCGAGCTGAGCCGCACATACGCGAGCGCCGCGCGCGAGGCCGGCGCCGAGGTCGAGCTGGTCGAGATCGAGGGCGAGGCCGGGCGACACCGGGCGTTCATCGACCCGCGCGGGGCTGCATGGGCGCCGGTCGCGGCACGCCTGGAACTGCAGGCCGCTGCGGCCTAGGAGCTGAACGAGCGGGCGAGCTCGACGAGCAGGCGAACCCCGTAGCCCGAAGCGCCCTTGCCCGCGTAGGCGCGGCCCAGGTCCCAGGCAGAGCCCGCGATGTCCAGGTGCGCCCAGGGCACCTCGCCCACGAAGTTCGAGAGGAACGTGCCGCCTACGATCGTGCCCGCCTTGCGTGCCTCGGGCGCGTTGTCCAGGTCGGCGTAGGTGCCCTTGATCGCCTCCTGATACTCCTCGTGTAGCGGCAGTCTCCAGAGGATCTCGCCGCTGCGCGTGCCCGCCGCGACTAGCTGTGACGCGAGCTCGTCGTCGTTACACATCAAGCCCGCGTAGGTCGAGCCGAGCGCGATGATCACCGCGCCCGTCAGCGTCGCCAGGTCCACGATCCGCTCGGCGCCCTGCGCCACCGCGTGGCAGAGGCAGTCCGCGAGCACTAGGCGACCCTCGGCGTCAGTGTTATTCACCTCGATCGTCTTGCCGTTCGAGGCCTTCACGATGTCCCCCGGCTTCACCGCATGGCCGCTTGGCAGGTTCTCCGTCGCGCCGACCACCGCGACGAGCTTGACCGGCAGGCGCAGGCGTGCGATCGCCGCGACAGCCTCGATCACCGCGGCGCCGCCCGACATGTCGAACTTCATCTCCGACATCTTCGGCCCGGGCTTCAGCGAGATCCCACCGCTGTCGAACGTCACCGCCTTGCCGACGTAGCCCAGCACCGGACCGCCCGCATCGGGAGCCTCGTAGCGCAGCGTGATCAGCGCGGGCTCTTGGTCTGAGCCCTGGGCGACCGCCGCGAACGCGCCCATCCCGCGGCCCACGATCCCCTCGCGCCCCTCGACCTCGACCGACAGGCCCTCGACCTCCCGCGCGAGCGATTCCGCGTAGGCGCCGAGCGCGCTGGGCGTCAGGTCGTTGCCTGGGCGGTTCTGCAGGTCGCGCGCCGCGTTTGCGGCCTTCGCCACGAGCGCCGCCTGCTCGACCGTCTCGCTCAAGTCGGCGTCGCCTGCCACGAGCAGTCGTGCCAGCGTCTTCGGCGGGGCCTCCGGGTCCGGCGCCGGGGCCGACTTGTGGCGATCGAAGCGGTAGTCCGCCAGGATCGTGCCCTCTACGAGCGCCGCCGCGATCTCCTCGCCGCAGTCGTGCGGAAGCTGCCAGCAGAGCGCTTTCGTCGAAAGCTCGCGCGTGCGCTCGCGCGCCGCGCTCGCCGCGACGCGGGCGCGCTCGGCCGTGAAGTCCTCGCGTCGGCCTAGACCCACGAGCAGCCAGCGCTTGCCCTCCGCGTGCGCGAGCGCGAGCGATCCTGCGTCTGTACGTGCCTCGCCCGCGGTGAGCAGGGCGGCCGCCTCGCCCGGCGCCTCGGCCGGTACTGCCTCGCCCTCGAACAGCCCGAGCGCGACCGTGTCCGCGTCGCTTGCGCCTGGTGCTTCGGTTGTCGCGGACACCTGCATCGGCCGAGCACGATAGCCGGATCGCTAGCATTCCCGTCCGTCCGCCGCAAGATTCCCGATTCGTCATCGAACGAGACTGGAGAGCCACTTTTCATGGCAAAGACAGTGATCCTCGGCAGTGCACGCACCCCGATCGGCAAGATGGGCGGCGGACTATCGACCCTCCAAGCCACTGAGTTGGGCGCCACGGCGATCGAGGCCGCTCTTGAGCGCGCGAGCGTCGAGCCCGGACAGGTCGAGCACGTGATCATGGGCCAGGTGCTGCAGGCCGGCCAGGGCCAGATCCCCTCGCGCCAGGCGCAGATCAAAGCCGGCATCCCGAAGGAGGTCTCCTCCGAGACGATTAACAAGGTCTGCGCCTCGGGCCTGCGCGCCTCCGTGCTGCTCGACCAGGCGATCCGCGCCGGCGACGTCGAGGTCGGCGTTGGCGGCGGGATGGAGTCGATGTCCAAGGCTCCCTACCTCCTACCTCAGGGTCGCTTCGGCTACCGCATGGGCGACGCGAAGATGCTCGACGCAATGGTCCACGATGGGCTGACCAACCCCTTCTCGGGCAAGCAGATGTTCGTCGAGGCCACCGAGGTTGGAGACGAGCTGGAGATCACCCGCGCGGATCTCGACCGCTGGGCGCTGCGCTCGCACGAGCGCGCGCTCGCCGCGATCGAGGAGGGTCGGATGGCCGAGGAGACCGTCTCGGTCACGGTCAAGGGACGTAAGGGCGACACGGTCGTCGAGGTCGATGAGGGGCCGCGGCGCGACACCTCGCTCGAGGTGCTCGCCAAGCTGCCGGGTCTCGTCGGCAAGGAGGGCTCGCACACCGCGGGCAACGCCCCGGGCGTAAATGACGGCGGCGGCGCCCTCGTGCTGTCCTCGGAGGAGTGGGCCCAGGCCAACGGCAAGGAGGCGCTCGCCGAGATCGTCGCGCACGCCCAGAGCGCAAACGACTTCGCCTACCTGGCCACGACGCCCGCCAGCGCCGCGAAGAAGGCCCTGGAGAAGGCGGGGCTGCAGCCGGGCGACATCGACCTATGGGAGATCAACGAGGCGTTTGCCTCCGTCACGCTGAACTCGATTCGCATGCTCGGGATCGATGAGGACCGCGTAAACGTCAATGGCGGCGCCGTCGCGCTCGGTCACCCGATCGGCGCCTCGGGCGCGCGGATCCTTGGTGCGCTCGTGCACGAGCTGCGCCGTCGCGGCGGCGGCTATGGCTGCGCGGCGATCTGCTCCGGCGGTGGCCAGGGCGACGCGGTCATCCTCAAGGTCTGAGACGGCCGTGAGCGCTTCGTCAGGCGGCGTCCTCGGTCGCTCGCGTGCTCTTCGCACGCCACGCTCCCTGCGTCCTTGCCTGACTCGACTCACGACCGTCTCCCATGAGCGCCGTCGCTAACGGGCGTCCGCGCGCGGCGGCTTTCTTCGACCTCGACAAGACGCTGATGGCGGGTTCCTCGGGCGTGTTCTTCGCCCGAGCCGCCTACGAGACCGGAATGATCTCGCGCTCGCGGCTGTTGAAGGACATCTACGAGAACGTGCGCTTTCGCCTGCGTGGCTCGACCGACGACCGCGCCGACGACGTGCGTAAGCGCGTGGGGGAAATGATCGCGGGGGTGCCGGTGCGCGACCTGCAGCGCCTTTCCCCACGCGTGCTCGCGGGTGTCTTGCCACGCCTGTATCCGCAGATGCTCGAGCGCGCCTACGCTCACCAGGACGCGGGCGTGCCCGTCTACATCCTCACCGCGGCCTCGCAAGAGATGGCCGACCTGCTCGCGCACGTGCTCGCCTTCGACGGCGGGCTCGGCTCGCGCTCGGAGATCGTCGACGGCCGGTACACCGGTCGCCCCGCTGGCCCGTTCAACTACCGCGAGGGCAAGGTCGTCTCGATGAACGAGCTCGCCGAGCGCGAGGGTATCGATCTCGCGAGCTCCTACGCCTACTCGGACTCGGAGTCCGACCTGCCGATGCTGCGCGCGGTCGGTCATCCCGTCGTCGTCAACCCCGACGCCGAGCTGCGCCGGATCGCCCTCCAGGAGGGCTGGGAGGTGCTGCACCTCGACCGCCTCGGGCAGCGCCTGAAGGTGCTCGCAGCGCTGGGCGCGGTCGCCGCGCTCGGCGGTCTTGGCCGGGCCGTACAGGGGGCGCGCGGCAGCAGCCGGGTCGGCGGTCGCGGGAACGGCCGGCCCTCGGGCCGCGGTGGCGCGCGCGGCGGACGTGGCGGCGCGCGGAAGCCAGCACGCATAGTCTGAGGGTCGCGATGTCCACTCCCGCCCAAGGCAAGATCCGCGTCGTCGTCGCCAAGCCAGGCCTCGACGGGCACGATCGCGGGGCCAAGATCATCGCTCGCGCGCTTCGCGACGCGGGCATGGAGGTGATCTACACCGGCCTTCACCAGACGCCCGAACAGATCGTCGAGACCGTGATCCAGGAGGACGCCGACGCGGTCGGACTCTCGATCCTCTCGGGCGCGCACATGACGCTCGTGCCGCGAGTCGTGGAGTTGCTGCGCGAGCAGGACGTTGACGACGTGGTCGTGACGGTGGGGGGCACGATCCCCGCCGAGGACATCCCGGAGCTAAAGGCCCTGGGCGTGGCCGAGGTGTTCACGCCGGGCGCTCCCACGCAGGCGATCGTGGATTTCATCCGCGAGGCCACCGCCGCGCGCGCTTGATTGACTCGTCAGTCAACCGCTTAAGCGAGTACCATTCAGTCGCAATAGACCCCAAGGAGTTGCCTAAGAAATGAAGATATGCGTCCTGGTGAAGGAGGTCCCGGACGCCGCCGTCGAAAAGAAATTGAACCCTTCGACGGGGCGCATGGACCGCAGCGGGGAGAAGAACCTCAACCCGTATGACACGCACGCCATCGAGGCTGCGATGCAGATCAAGGAGGGTGGCGCGGTCCCCGTCGAGGAGATCGTCGCCGTGACGATGGGCCCCGACAGCGCGGTGCGCGCGCTGCACAAGGCGGTCTCGCTTGGCGCCGACCGCTCGGTTCACCTCTCCGACGAGGCCGTCGCCGGCTCAGACGTCGCCGCGACCGGCTACGCGCTCGCTAAGACGCTGCAGCGCGAGAGCCCCGACCTGGTCCTGTTGGGCCAGCAGTCGGACGACGGCGAGTGCTACACGATCGGCGCCGTTGTGGCCGAGCACCTCGGTATGCCCTCGCTGACCCAGGTGATCAAGATGGACGTCGAGTCCGAGGCGCTGCGCTGCGAGCGCCAGGCCGAGTACGGCTACGACACCGTGCAGATCAAGCTGCCGGCTGTGATCTCGGTCGGCGACGCGATCAACGAGCCGCGCTACCCCTCGCTGAAGGCGATCATGGGCGCGAAGAAGAAGCCGCTCGACAGCGTCACCACTGGCGACGTCGAGATCGACGCGAGCAAAGTCGGAGGAGATAACTCCGCCGCTCAGTGGGTCGCGGCGAAGGCTCCGCCGAGCAAGGCCGCGGGCGAGATCATCGAGGACGAGGACACGGATGAGACGGTCGAGAAGATCGTCGCCTGGCTCGACGAGAGGAAGCTGATCTAAATGGCGAACATCCTGGTTTATGCGCTGCACTACGACGGTGCGATCAACAAGAACTCGTTGGGCGCGGTGTCCGAGGGCGCGAAGCTCGCCGCCGAAATCGGCGGCGAGGCGCATGCGATCCTGCTCGGCGAGAACGTGCCGCAGGACCTCGCGGCGACGCTCGGCAAATACGGCGCGAAGAAGGTGCTCGTCGCCGAGGGTCCCGAAGGTCTGGCGCAGCCGCTGGTCGACGCGATGGCCGCGGCGATCCAGGGCGGCGGCTACTCCTACGCGCTGTTCGGCGGCGGCCTGCTCGGCTTCGAGATCGGCGCCGGCCTGGCCGCACGGCTGAACGCGGGCGTGGCGATGGAGGTCACGAACGTCCGGGCTGAGGGTGGCGAACTGATCGCGGAGCGCCCGATCCTCGGCGACTCGGCGATCTCCGAAATCAAGTACCGCTCGGACGTCGGCATCATCATCGGCCGCCTGAACGCGTTCGAGATCAAACAGAGCGGCGACGCCGACGCCCCGGTCGAGCAGCTCAGCTTCGAGCTGAGCCCGCAGGCTCAGCAGGCGACGATGGTCACGCGTGGCGAACAGCGCGGCGCGGACGTCGACATCGAGGGCGCGGACATCCTCGTCGCGGGCGGTCGCGGCCTCGGTAAGGCCGAGGGCTTCGAGCTCGCGGAGGCTCTGGCCGCGGCGTTCGGCGGCAACAGCGCCGTCGCGGCGACCCGCGCGGTCGTCGACGCTGGTTGGTACCCCTACGCGGCGCAGATCGGTCAGACCGGCAAGACGGTCTCCCCGAAGCTGTACCTCGCAGCCGGCATCTCCGGCGCGATCCAGCACAAGGTCGGGATGCAGTCCTCAGAGAACATCGTCGCGATCAAC
>Ga0335073_10012076_pt1 | contig 12129 bp, 10 predicted proteins | sample Lox_Sample_22_FD_207093 | JGI IMG/M metagenome (GOLD analysis project Ga0335073, IMG submission 207093) | Soil microbial communities from Loxahatchee National Wildlife Refuge, Florida, United States - Lox_Sample_2.2 | ecosystem: Environmental > Terrestrial > Soil > Wetlands | place: USA... | reverse complement strand
AAGAGCGTGCCGCGGCTCTCGAGCTCGAGCGCTGCGAGCAGGGACTCGCGACCTGGCAGCAGGCCGCGGATGCGCACGCTCAGTCGGTCGCCTCGGGACAGCGCGAGACGCAGGTCGAGCGCGCGCGCATCGAGCAGCTTGAGAATCAGCAGCATCGCCTGTTGCAGCAACGGGAGCGTCAGGAGAGCGAGCGCGCGGCGCTCGCGCAGCTCGAGCCCGCGATCGCGCTCGAGAGCCTGGCCGAGCTCGCCGATCTCGCCCGCGAGGCGAGTCACAAGGCGAGCGCGGAGCTCGCGCAGCTCCTGCAGGAGCTCGCGGGCGCCCGCGAGCAGGAGCGCGAGCAGAGCGAGACGCTCAAGGCGCTGCGGGCGCGCTGGCAGCACTCGCTCGGGCTCAAGGTGTCGACCGAGGCGCTGCAACAGGCCGCGCTCGGCAAGGCGTCCGGGAAGATCACCCAGTGGCTGCGCGCTCAGTCGCTCGACCAGAATCCGCGCGTCGCGCAGCAGCTGCGCGTGGAGCACGGCTGGGAGCGGGCGGTCGAGACGGTGCTCGGCTCCTACCTGGAAGCGGTCTGCGTCGACGGTCTGGACGCGGTGACCGATTTGCTGGCGAGCTTCGACGGCGGTCACCTTGCGATGGTCAGCGTCAGCGGCGCGCAGTCCGCGGCGCCGGATCCGACCAGCCTGCAGGCCAAGGTGCAGGGCGCCGCGTACCTGAGCTCGGTGCTCGGCGCGGTGTTCACCGCCGAGACGCTGCCGGATGCGCTGCGGGTGAGGCGCGGCCTCGCCACCGGCCAGTCCGTGGTGACGCGCGACGGGATCTGGCTGGGTGCGGACTGGTTGCGCCTGTCCCGCGATCCGGAGCCGCACAGCGGCGTCATCGAGCGCGAGCAGACGCTGCGTGGGTTGCGTGCCGAGACGAGCCGGCTCGAGATGGACGTCAGGCAGGCCGAGCAGCAGCTCGAGCAGAGCCATGAGCGCGTGCGCGAGCGCGAGGACCGCCGCGACCGTCTGCAGGCCGAGGTGAACAGGCTCCATCGAGAGCATGTCGATCGGCGCGCGGAGCACGATTCGGCGCAGGCGCGCAAGGCCGATGCGGCGCGGCGCCTGGAACGTCTGGAGAGCGGTCTCGCCGATCTGTACGCCGAGCTCGAGCGCACCGAGACCGACCTGCGGGCGGCGCGCGCGCGCATGGAGACGGCGATCGATGCACTGGCCGCACTCGAGCCGCAGCGCGTCGAGCTCGAGAGCGAGCGCGAGCGGATGCGCGCGCAGCAGGGTGCGGCGCGCACCGCCGCGCAGTCGGCGCAGCAGCGCGCCCGCGAGCTTGCGCTGCAGGTCGAATCACGCCGCACCTCCCATGCGTCCCTGCAGACGACGCTGGCGCGGCTCGAGAAGCAGCTCGAGGATCTCACGCTGCGCCGCGATGAATTGCTGCGCCAGCTGGCCGACGGCGCCGCCCCGCTCGCCAGCCTCGAGGGCGGCCTCGAGCTTGCGCTCGAGGCCCGTGCACGGGTCGAGGGGGAGCTGCGCGCCGCCCGCCTCGCCAGCGAGGAGCTCGACGCGCTGTTGCGCGCGCGCGAGTCCGAACGGGTCGCATTCGACGAGCGCGTCGAGGCGGCGCGCGCCGCTCTGGACGATGCGCGGCTGGCTGCGCAGCAGGTGCGGGTGCGCCGCGAGAGCATCGCCGAGCAGCTCGCCGCCACGAGCTTCGTGCTTGCCGAGCTTCTGGCGGGCCTTGCGGCGGATGCGGGCGTGGAGAGCTGGGAGGCGCAGCTGGAGGAAACCAGGGGCAAGATCGAGCGGCTGGGCCAGGTAAATCTCGCCGCGATCGGGGAGTTCAAGGAGCAATCCGAGCGCAAGGAATACCTGGATCGCCAGTGCAAGGACCTGACCGACGCACTCGAAACGCTGGAATCCGCGATGCGCAAGATCGATCGCGAGACGCGCGCGCGCTTTCAGGAGACCTTCGACAAGGTGAACGCCGGCCTGAAGGACAAGTTCCCGCGCCTGTTCGGCGGCGGCCACGCTTATCTCGAGGTGGAGGGCGAGGAATCGGAGGGATCGGGCGTGTCGGTGATGGCGCGCCCCCCGGGCAAGCGCAACAGCACCATCAGCCAGCTCTCGGGCGGCGAGAAGGCGCTCACGGCGGTCGCGCTGGTGTTTGCGATCTTCGATCTGAATCCGGCCCCGTTCTGTCTGCTCGACGAGGTGGATGCGCCGCTCGACGACAACAACATCGGCCGCTTCTGCGACATCGTGCGCGAAATGTCGCGCAGCGTGCAATTCGTCTTCATCACCCACAACAAGGCCACCATGGAGATGGCCGCACAGCTCATCGGTGTGACGCAGAACGAACCCGGCGTCTCGCGCCTGGTGGCGGTGGATGTCGACGAGGCCGTGCGCATGGCCGCGATGTAGGGTATTCGCGAACACAACAGAGGTTTGCGCAGGTGGCCGAGTTGCGTTGGATATTGCTGGGCCTCGGGATCGTGGCGATCGCCGCCATCTGGTGGTGGAGCGCGCGGCGCTCGAGGCAGGCGCCCGGCAACGCCGAGCTGCGCGAGGCCATGGTGGCCGCCCCTGCGCCATCCCATGGGCCGCCGGGTGCGCCGCCCGCCGCCGCGCCCGCTGCCGCTTCGGCCGCCGAGAAGCGCGCCGCCGAGCGGCGCGAGTGGGGCATATCACCCTTGGAGCCCCTCAGCATCCGAACGGCGGACTTCGAGGACATTCCCGCGCTCGATCAGCCGATGCTGACTCATGCCGATCCGGTCGACTTCAGCCTCGATTCGAGCCGCGCAGCCGGGGCGCCACGCTTCGCCTCGGCGAGCAGCGGCTCGCAGGGCGGAGTCGTCGAGCTTCCCCCTCTGGAAGCCGTACCCCCTGTGATGCGCGCCCCGCCTGCACCGCCGGCGATGTCGCCGCCGCCGCCACCCGTCATGCCCGCGGCCGCGCCGCCCGCCACTGCCGCGCCGCGCCCCGCCGCCGCGCCGCCCGCCGCGCCGCCCGCCGCCGTCGAACCGCCCACCGCCCCAGCGCCGCCGGTCGCCCCAGCGCCGCCGGCCGCCCCAGTGCCGCCGGCCGCCGCAGCGCCGCCCGCGCCGGCCCCCTCATCGGCAGAGGCGCCGACCGCGAACAAGAGCGAGAAGCAGAAAATCGTGGCGCTGCGCGTCTGTGCACCCGGCGACACGCGCTGGGCCGGCTCCGATCTCATGAGTGCCCTCGAGGGCCTCGGTCTCGCCTACGGCCTTTACCAGGTGTATCACCGCAAGCACACGGACGGCCGCAGCATCTTCTGCGTCGCCAGCCTGGTCGAGCCGGGAACCTTCGATCTGTCGCGCATGCCGGAGGAGGATTTTCGCGGCGTGAGCCTGTTCGCGGTTCTGCCCGGGCCGATCGAGCCCATGCAGGCCGTCGACGCCCTCATCTCCACCGCACGCGAGCTCGCCCGCTCGCTCAGCGGCACCGTGCAGGATGCCAAGGGCATGCCCTTCTCGCCGCAGCGCGCCGAGGCGCTGCTGCAGGATGTGGCCCGCTACCAGGCGCAGCTCGGCTGACGTCGCGCGATGGCCGGCGGCAAGGAGCACAAAGCCCAGGGCGCGGCGGCGCGCGCCGCCGCCAACGCCGCCGCGCGCGCCGCTGAACTGCGCGAGCTGCTCGACCGGTACAACTACCGCTATCACGCCCTCGACGATCCCGAAGTGCCGGACGCCGAGTACGACCGCCTCATGGTGGAGCTCAAGGAGATCGAGGCCCGCTACCCCGCGCTGTCGATTCCCGACTCGCCGACCCAGCGCGTGGGCTCGATGCCGCTCGCCGCCTTCGGCGCGGTGCGGCACCGCATCCCCATGCTGTCGCTCGACAATGCGTTCAGCGACGAGGAGGTGCGCGATTTCGATCGGCGCATCCACGAGCGCTTGTCAGGGCAGGCGGCGATCCGCTACTCGGCGGAGCCCAAGCTCGACGGGCTCGCAATCAGCGCGCGCTACCAGTCGGGGCGGTTCGTTCAGGGGGCGACCCGCGGCGACGGTGAGACCGGCGAGGACGTCACGCAGAACCTGCGCACCATCGCGGCGCTGCCGCTGAAGCTGCGCGGATCCGGCGTGCCGCGCGTGCTCGAGGTGCGCGGCGAGGTGTTCATGCCGCTCGCCAAGTTCGAGCGCTTCAACGAGGAGGCGCTCGCGCGCGGGGAGAAGACGCTGGTCAATCCCCGCAACGCCGCCGCCGGGAGCCTGCGCCAGCTCGACCCGCGGATGACGGCGGCCCGACCTCTCGACCTGTTCATCTACGGGGTCGGCTACGTGGAGGGCGGAGAGCTGCCGGGACATCACGGCGAAGTGCTGAAGCTGCTGCGTGGATTCGGCTTCAAGATCTGTCCGCAGACGCGCCTCGTGGAATCGGTGGAAGGGTGCCTCGAGTACTATCGCGAGATCGGCGCCGCGCGCGCGCAGCTCCCGTATCAAATCGACGGCGTCGTCTACAAAGTGGACGACATCGAGCTGCAGCGCCGGCTCGGATTCGTGTCGCGCGCGCCGCGCTGGGCCATCGCGCACAAGTTTCCCGCCGAGGAGGCCCTCACGACGGTGCGCGGCATCGAGTTCCAGGTGGGCCGCACCGGCGCGCTCACGCCGGTCGCGCGCCTGGAGCCGACCTTCGTGGGCGGCGTGACCGTGAGCAATGCCACCCTGCACAACATCGACGAGATGACGCGCAAGGACGTTCGCCCCGGCGATACGGTGGTGATCCGGCGCGCCGGAGATGTGATTCCCGAGGTGGTGCGCGTGCTGATCGAGCGGCGCGTCGCCGCAGCCGAGCCGGTGTCCCTGCCCAAGGTATGCCCCGTCTGCGGCTCGCCCGTTGTGCGCGAGGGCGATCAGGCGATCGCTCGCTGCAGCGGCGGCCGCAGCTGCCCGGCGCAGCGCAAGGAGGAGATCAAGCATTTCGCCTCGCGCCGCGCCCTCGATATCCAGGGCCTAGGGGACAAGCTGGTCGAGCAGCTGGTGGACCGCGGTTGGGTGAGCACGCCGGCGGATCTCTTCGATCTCGATCCCGGCAAGCTCGAGACGCTCGAGCGCATGGGCGAGAAGTCGGCGCAGAAGATCTCCTCGGCCATCGCGGCCGCGAAGCGCACCACTCTGCCGCGCTTCCTGTACGCGCTCGGCATTCGCGACGTGGGCGAGGCCACGGCGCTGGCGCTCGCCCGGCATTTCGGCGACGCGCGCAGCCTCGCCGATGCGCCGCTCGAGGAGATTCAACGCGTGCCCGATGTCGGACCCATCGTCGCGGGGAGCGTGCGCGGCTACTTCGACAGCCGCGAGAACCGCCGCCTCCTGCAGCGGCTGCTCGCGAGCGGCATCGAATGGCCGCCGCTCGAGCGGCCGCCACCCTCGGGACATTTCGCCGGAAGGACGTTCGTGCTCACGGGGACGCTCGCGCACATGACCCGGGACGCCGCCCGCGAGGCGATCCTCGAGCGCGGCGGCAAGGTGAGCGGCAGCGTCTCGAAGAAGACCGATTATCTCATCGCCGGAGAGGATCCCGGCTCCAAGCTCGAAAAGGCGCGCACGCTCGGCGTGGCGGTGCTCGATGAGCGCGAGCTGTTGAAGCTGCTGAAGGGGTAGCGGCCCCGAGGACCCCGCGCAGCCGCGGGGCGAGCGCTTTGCGCCCTGTACCTCGAGTGCCGGCTACCCTCTAAGGCTCGCTACGGCTGCTTGCCCGGCGCGGCCGAACTCGCCGGCGGCGGCGTCGAGCCGGCCGGCGGCGCAATCGGCGCGACCGGGGTTCCGGCCGACGGCAGCGCATCGGGCTTCTTCTCGATCTTCGCCTCGCTCTTCAGCTGAGCCAGATAGCCCTGAAGCTTCTTGCGCAGCACCGCGTCGGTGAGCTGCGGCTTGACCTTGTCGAAGTCCGGGGGAGCCGCGTCGCGCGTGTCCTCGAGCTGGATGACGTGCCATCCGTACTGCGTCTGCACGGGCTCGGGAGTCACCTCTCCCTTCTTCAAGCTCTTCACGGCGTCGGCGAACGGCTTGACCATGCGCGAAGTGGTGAACCAGCCGAGATCGCCGCCGTTGTTCTTCGATCCGGTGTCGGTCGACTGCGTCTTCGCGAGCTCCTCGAACTTGGCGCCGCTCTTGAGCTTCTTGATGATCTGCTCCGCCTGCTCCTTGGTGGGCACCAGGATGTGACGGGCGTGATATTCGTTCTTGTCCATCTGCGCAACCGCGGTCTCGTACTCGGCGCGCAGCTCCGCGTCGGTGGGTTTCTGCGACTTGATGAATTTCTGCGACTCCGCGTCCGCCAGCACACGCATGTGCAGCAGCTCGAGCTGGGCGCGCGTGTCGGGATCGTTCTGCAGGCCGTCCTTCTCGCCTTGAGCGGCCATGATCTGCATGTTGATCAGGTCATCGAGCACTTGATTCTGCTGTTCGGCCGTCAAGGACTGTACCCGGCTGTTGCGCAGCAGGTTCTTCTCGTACAGGTCGAACTCGGGGCGCGTGATCGCGACGCCGTTGACGAGGGCGACCGCCGGTCCCCCCTGCGCGCCGCTCGACTCGGCGGGAGCGGTGCTTTGCGGCCCCTTGTTACAGGCCGCCAGCAGCGCGAGCGCGGCAACCAGGGACGCCGCGGTCAACGGCGCATTCAAAAGTGCTCTCATGAGGGTCCTTCTTATGCAAAACGAGCGACTTGTGGCCGCTATGGCCGTGCGCCCGGGGGCCGGCAGTTTAAGACAATTTGTGCGAATTGGCGAAAAATCGCGCAGCGCTTCACCCGGCCGGCGGCGGGAGCGCCTCGATGGCGAGCGCATGGATCTCGCTTCCCATCAGATCGCCGACGGCCGCATAGACCAGGCGGTGGCACGCCAGGGGGGCCAGCCCGCGAAAGGCGCCGGAGACGATGCGGACGCGGAAATGACTCGCCCCGCCCGCGGCCCCGGCGTGCCCGGCGTGCAGGTGGCTCTCATCCTCGATGCGCAGCTCGAGCGGCGCGAACTCGCTCGTCAGCCGCGCACGCAGGCGCTGCGCTCGCCCTGCTGGCGCGCCGCTCATGGGCGCGAGGCGTCCGATTGCGCGGGTTTGATCTTGCCGTTCAGCCACAGGACCTGCGGAATCATGAACAACACCATCGCCGCGCTGATGCCGAACACCTTGAAGTTCACCCATACGCCGTCGTCATAATTGTGCGCGACGTAGATGTTCGCCGCCGCAAGCAGCGCGAACCACGCCACCCACAGGTAGTTGAGCGTCCGCCAGGTGCGTGCGGAGATGTCGAGCGGCTCGTTGAACACGCCCTCGAGCATGCGCCGCGCGAGGGGCTGCCTGCCGATGACGGTGCTGGCGAGAAAGACCGCCGCCGTGAGCGCCAGCAGCACGGTGGGCTTCCATTGGATGAAGCGCTTGTCGTGCAGGAGCAACGTGGCCGAGCCCAGGGTCAACAGCACTGCCACGGTGACGACGTGCATGGGCTTGAAGCGGCCCACCCGATGGCGGTGCTCGAGCATGACCGCGGTGCAGACCAGCATGAGGGCGCCGGTGGCCCAATAAATTCCCGCCAGCTTGAACACCACGAAAAAGACGATGAGAGGCGACCATTCGATCAGCTGGTTCATGCGGGTATCATAGCCTCGAAATCATGAGTATCTATCTGCAACTGCATCCGGTATCGCCGCAGCGGCGATTCATTCGCCAGGCGGTCGAGTGCCTGCGCGGCGGCGGCGTCATCGTGTATCCGACCGACTCGTGCTACGCGCTCGGCTGCCACATCGGCGACAAGGGTGCGCTCGATCGCATTCGCGAGATACGCCAGACCGATCGCAATCACCACTTCACGCTGGTATGCCGCGACCTCGCGGACGTCGGCAAGTATGCACTGGTGGAAAACTGGCAGTATCGGCTGCTGCGCGCGCACACCCCGGGCGCGTACACGTTCCTGCTCAAGGCATCGCGCGAGACGCCGCGGCGCCTCAAGCACGAGCGGCGCGGCACCATCGGGCTGCGCGTTCCCGATCATCCGATCACTCACATGCTGTTGACCGAGCTCGGCGAGCCGGTGATGAGCTCGACCCTGCTGCTGCCCGGCGAGGAGCTGCCGCGCACCGACGCGAAGGAGATTCATGAGCTGCTCGAGCACAAGGTGGATCTCGTGCTGGACGGCGGCAACTGTGGTCTGGTGCCGACGTCGGTGATCGACCTGTCCGGGCGCGGGGCGGAAGTGGTGCGCGTGGGCCGCGGCAATGTCGCCCCTTTTACCGCCGCCGCCACCGTATAATGGCGCGGCAATGCGGGCGGACAGGCTCGTGTTTTTAGATAAATAACGAGTGCAAGCATTGGATTTATCTGCGTTTCTTTACAAGCTATCGTATTGGACAATTCCGGTTCTCTTTGCGATCACCCTGCACGAAGTCGCACATGGATGGATGGCCCGCTATTTCGGTGATCGAACCGCAGAGATGCTAGGTCGCCTGAGCCTCAACCCCTTGCGTCACATCGATCCCGTCGGCACGGTGCTCGTGCCCGGTATCCTGCTCGCCATGAGCGGCATGCTGTTCGGGTGGGCGAAACCGGTGCCGGTGGCGACCAAGGCGCTGCGCAATCCGCGCCTGTCGGTGACGCTGGTTGCGCTGGCTGGCCCGCTCGCCAACCTCGCAATGGCCGCCGCCTGGTGTGCGGTCCTCGCCGGGATCGTGCGCGTGAGCGCAAATGAGACGCTGACGAACTGGGTCGCCACGATGGCGCGGGCGGGAATCTTCATCAACGTGATCCTGGCGCTGTTCAACCTGCTGCCCATTCCGCCGCTGGACGGCGCGCGGGTGCTCGCGGGCTTGCTGCCGCCCTCCTGGGGCGCGCGGCTCGACCGGGTGCAGCCGGCGGTCGGGCTGTTCCTCGTGCTCGCTTTGTCCATGTTCGGCCTGCTCGGCTGGCTCTTCGATCCGGCCATGCGCATGATCGGCCATCTCATCAACAGCGTGATGGCGGCGGGGTGAGCGGCCCCATCCAGAATCGCCGGGTGCTCTCGGGCATGCGCCCGACCGGCATGCTGCATCTGGGCAATTATCATGGGGCGCTCAAGAACTGGATCGAGCTGCAGTACCAGTACGAGTGCTATTTCTGCATCGTGGACTGGCACGCTCTCACCACCGGCTACGAGGACACCTCGCAGCTGGAAGAGCACGTGTGGGCCATGGCCATCGACTGGCTGGCGGCCGGGCTGAATCCGGGCGTGGCCACGCTGTTCATCCAGTCGCGCGTGCCCGAGCACGCGGAGCTGCACCTGCTGCTCTCGATGATCACGCCGCTCGGCTGGCTCGAGCGGGTGCCGTCCTACAAGGACCAGCAGAGCCAGCTCGCGGACCGGGATCTGGCGACCTACGGATTTCTCGGCTACCCGTTGCTGCAGTCGGCCGACATTTTGCTGTACCGCGCGCAGTACGTCCCGGTCGGCGAGGACCAGGTCGCGCATGTCGAGATCACGCGCGAGATTGCGCGGCGCTTCAACCACATTTACGGGCGCGAGCCGCAGTTCGAGCAAAAGGCGGAGAAGGCCATCAAGAGCCTGGGCGCGCGCAACTCCTCCATGTACCGCTCCTTGCGCAAGGCGTATCAGGAGAAGGGTGATGCCGAGGCGCTCGCCAAGGCGCGCGCTCTGGTCGAGTCGAACGCGCGCTTGACGGTCGCGGACCGCGATCGGCTGTTCGGATATCTCGAGGGCACCGGGATCGCCATCCTGCCGGAGCCCGAGGTGCTGCTCACCGCCACCCCCAAGGTGCCCGGCCTCGACGGGCGCAAGATGTCCAAGTCCTACAACAACACCATCGGACTGCGCGAGCCGGTCGACTCGATCGTGAAGAAGCTCAAGGCCATGCAGACCGATCCGGCGCGCGTGCGCCGCACCGATCCGGGCGACCCCGACAAGTGTCCGGTCTGGGACCTGCACAAGGTGTATTCAAATGCCGACACGCAGGCCTGGGTCCAGCAGGGTTGCCGCTCGGCGGGGATCGGCTGTCTCGAATGCAAAGCGCCGCTCATCGACAAGATCGTCGAGGAGATCGGCGCCATCGGCAAGCGCGCGCAAGAATTCGAGGAGAATCCGGAGCTGGTCCGAGGTATCATCGCAGAGGGATGCGAGCGCGCACGCGCGGCGGCGCGCGATACGATGGAAGTGGTTCGACAGGCGATGGCGCTGAACTACCGCTGAGCTGCTGCGGAGATCCGATGAAACCTGACCTCACGCTCGTGCCGAAGGCGGCGGCGGCGGCCCCGATGCATGCGCAAGCGGAGATGCCCTTCGCCGTGGTCGAGGGCCAGCCGGTGACCGAGCTGCCGCGGGATCTGTACATCCCGCCGCAGGCGCTCGAGGTATTTCTCGAGGCATTCGAGGGGCCGCTCGATCTGCTCCTTTACCTGATCCGCCGCCAGAACCTCGATATCCTGGACATCCCGATCGCCGAGATCACCCTCCAGTACACCCGCTACATCGAGCTGATGCAGGTGCTGCAGCTCGAGCTGGCCGGCGAGTACCTGCTCATGGCGGCGACGCTCGCCGAGGTCAAGTCGCGCATGCTGCTGCCGAGGGTGCACACGGCCGAGGCGGGCGAGGATGCCGATCCGCGTGCGGAGCTGGTGCGCCGCCTGCAGGAGTACGAGCGTTTCAAGCGGGCGGCCGAGAGCATCGATCGAATGCCGCGCCTCGAGCGCGATACCTGGGCGGCCTCGGCCGAGCTGGTGGACCGAAAAGTGGTGCGCATCGCTCCGCAAGTCACCCTGCAGGAGATGCTGCTGGCCTTTCAGGAGGTGCTCGCGCGCAGCGACATGTTCGCGCACCATCACGTGCAGCGCGAGCCGCTGTCGGTGCGCCAGCGCATGAGCGATGTGCTGTCGGCGCTGAGCACCAACGCGTTCGTGGATTTCGTGCGCCTGTTCAAAGCCGAGGAAGGGCGCCGCGGCGTCACCGTCACCTTCGTCGCCGTTCTCGAGCTGCTGCGCGAGGGATTGATCGAAATTGTCCAGCCCGAGGCCTACGGCCCGTTGCACATACGCCGCGGCAACCCGGCTCGCCATCTGAAGCTGGTCGCCGACGATGACGGCGCTGCCGCCGGGGGCGAGGGTGCGCCGGCCGATGCCGCGGGGAGCGAGGGTGCGCCGGCCGATGCCGCCGCCGTCAACGACGATCTTGCGAGAGGCCAATGAACGACCAATACGTACGCAATGTGATCGAGGCGGCGCTGCTCGCCGCCGGCCGGCCGCTGGCTGCCGATGAGCTGGTCGGCTTGTTCGATGAGCGCGACGGATCGAATGCCGAGGAGGTGCACGCAGCCATCGCCGCTCTGCGAGCCGAGTACGAGACCCGCGGCATCGAGCTGGTGCAGGTGGCGAGCGGCTATCGCATCCAGATCCGCTCCGCCGTGGCTCAGCCCGTGTCGCGATTGTGGCAGGAGCGGCCGAGCAAGTACTCGCGCGCCCTGCTCGAAACGCTGGCGCTGGTCGCGTACCGCCAGCCGATCACGCGCGGGGAGATCGAGCAGATCCGCGGGGTCGCGGTCAATCCGAACATCATCAAGACGCTGCTCGAGCGCGGCTGGATTCGCGTCATAGGGCATCGCGACGTACCGGGCCGGCCGGAGCTGCTCGGGACCACGCGCGAGTTCCTGGATTACTTCGGACTGCAGAAGCTCGACGATCTGCCGACGCTTGCGCAGCTCAAGGAGCTCGAGGACTTGCGCGTTCAGCTCTCGCTCCCCGGCGCCGAGCCGGCCGTCGAAGCGGCGCAGCCGCCGCCGCGCTCCACCGCGGGGCTGGAAGCGCTCGGCGATGCTGCCGAACCCTCCGACGACGATGAGCTCGAGGCGGCCGCCGCGCAGGAGCCGCGGCCGCAGGGCCTGGTCGCCGGTCCCGCCGACGACGCTTGATGGCGCCGCGCCGGCCACGTCCGGCGCCGGCCGGCCGCTCCGGTCGCGGAGCGAGCGCCGAGCCTGCGCGGATTCAGAAGCTGCTGGCTGCGGCGGGCGTCGGATCGCGACGCGAGGTGGAGCGCTGGATCCGCGAAGGCCGCCTGCTCCTGAACGGCGAAGTGCCCGAGCTCGGATCGCGCCTCGCGGAGCGCGACCGCATAACCCTCGACGGGCGCCCGGTGCGCC
>Ga0335073_10012075_pt1 | contig 12130 bp, 9 predicted proteins | sample Lox_Sample_22_FD_207093 | JGI IMG/M metagenome (GOLD analysis project Ga0335073, IMG submission 207093) | Soil microbial communities from Loxahatchee National Wildlife Refuge, Florida, United States - Lox_Sample_2.2 | ecosystem: Environmental > Terrestrial > Soil > Wetlands | place: USA: Florida... | reverse complement strand
ACGGTGCCGTTCTATCCGCCGCTGCTAGCGGACGCGCGCGGCGTTCACTTCACGGCGTTCACTAACCCGGTGAACCTGGCCGGCTTCCCTGCCGTCGCGCTCCCGGTGCCCAGCACTCAGCGGCTGCCGGCCAGCATTCAGCTGATCGGCCCGCCAGGCAGCGAGGCCCTCTTGCTGGCAACTGCCGCGATCGTCGAGGCAGCGGCTGGATTTATCAGGTAGCGCCTTACGGCAGCTTCCAGTCGAGCGGCTCCCCGCCTTGCTCCTGGAGCAGCCGGTCAGCCTTGCTGAACGGCCGCGATCCAAAGAAGCCGCGGTCGGCGGACATCGGGCTCGGGTGCGCCGACTGGACGGACGGAACGCCGCCGAGCAACGGAGTCAGGTTGCGGGCGTCGTTGCCCCACAAAATTGCCACCAGCGGGCCGCCGCGAGCAGCCAGTGACCTGATGGCTTGCTCCGTCACCTGTTCCCAGCCCTTGCCTCGATGCGAGCCGGGCTTGCCGGGCTGGACGGTGAGAACCCTGTTCAGCAGCATGACGCCGCGCTCACTCCACGGTGACAGGTCGCCGGTTGACGGCCGCGGGTGGCCGAGATCCGCGGTGTACTCCCTGAAGATGTTGACCAGGCTGCCCGGCAGCCGGCTCACCTGCGGCGCGACCGAGAAGCTGAGGCCGACTGGGTGCCCGGGCGTCGGATAGGGATCCTGGCCGACGATCAGCACGCGCACGCTCGCGAGCGGGGTACGGAAAGCGCGCAAGATGTTGTCGCCAGCTGGAAGGTAGCTGCGGCCGGCCGCTATCTCGGCTCGCAGAAACTCTCCCATCGCGGTAATCGTGGGCTCGACCGGCCTGAGAGCCTCAGCCCAGTCCGGAGCTACCAACTCGGTGAGCGAGCGTGCCGCCATGTCAGCCCACTGTAGAGCAGGTCCGCGAGCCAGCGTGTCCGTACCAGGATGCGTTCTACCCGTGCGGCGCCTGACCGGCGTCTCGTGCGGCCTTCCACGTGCTCGTGCGTGCCTCGATGTAGTGCGCATAGTCGGCCGGGGTCCGCTGATTGGCCAGCAGCGGCTGGCCGATCAGCCGGTCTGCTGGCACTGGCAAGTTGGCGGTCATCTGGGCCTGGAGCTGCTGCAGCTGGGACACCTCGCCAGCGGCAGGGTTCGGCCCCGTGGAGGCAGGCGCAACCACCCCGGCCAGCGGATCGTCGGTGCGCGGGGTGGTCAGCGTCAGCACGCCGCCAAGGTCGGGCGCGGCGGCGTCACGGGCGGTGAGAGCAGGCAGGCCCCAGCGCACCTCGATCGTCTTCAGCACCGAAGTGTGGTCAATCGGCGTTGTTCCGGCGGGCACCCGGTAGATGGTGCCAGCCGGGATTAGCGGCGAGACCAGGACGGCAGGCACCCGGACGCCGAACCTGGTGAAGTCGAACCCGAACTCGCCGATGCTTGAGTCGGGCGGAGTGGCCCCGGTCGGCGGCGGCACGTGGTCGTAGCATCCGCCGTGCTCGTCGTAGGTGATGATCAGCAGGGTCTGGTTCCAGCCCGGCCCGCTCCGCAAGGCCTGGTAGACCTGCTGGATAAACGCCTCGCCCAGAGCCACATCGTAGTTTGGGTGCTGGCTGTTGCCGGTCGAGCCCCAGCTCGGCTCGAGGAAGCTGTAGCCCGCCAGCGTGCCAGCCGCGGCGTCAGCCTGAAAATCCGGAAATTTGCCGAAGCAACTGTCCGGCGCGCTCGTCGTATCCGGAAAGTTAGCCCTGGTGAGTGGCTCGGCATCGTAACCGTAGATTTTCCAGCTCAGGTTGTGCGCGGTCATCAGGCCGAAGATGCTCTGCACCGTGTACGAGGAAGTGTCGTCGTTCATGTGACCCTGGCTCGTGCCTGCGCACGCGAAGGCACGGTTCGGGAATGTCTCGGTCGGGACCGAGCTGTACCAGTGGTCGCATACGGCGAAGCCGGTTGCGAGACCGGACAGCACCGGCAGCGCCGCGGGCGGGAAGATGCCCATGATGTCGGACGCGACGGTTCCGGCGACCACGCTGCGCTTGTCCTGCTCGTCGAAGGTGATTGTCGCGGCGAAGTTGGTGACGAAGCCGCTGTTGGTCGCGACCGGCGGGGAGGGCGCCTTCCCGGTGCCGAACAGCTGAGCATTGGTGTTCGCATAGCCCTCGCCCGGGTCTGCTCCTGGCATGAAGTAGGCGTCGGCCTTGCTGGTGTCAATCCGGTAAACAGGTACCGGATTGCCGCTGGTGTCATTGTTGGACTCGGTTCCGAGCAGGCCTTCAAATGGCTGGCCCTCCGGCCCCGCCTTGTTCGGGTACAGGAAACCCAGCATGTGGTCGAACGAGCGGTTCTCCAGCATGAGCTGGACGATGTGCTGAATTGACGACAGCTGGGACGGCTGATTCGGCGCGGTCATCGCCTTATGCTGACGTACAGTTACACCTGCGGCCAAGCACCGACGCGTTTGGTCGGCGAAATGGTTCAGAGACGGCCAGACAATGCCGCCTCGCGGCCCGGCAGGTGACGGCCCAGTGCTGGCCGGCCCGGTGCTGGCCGGCCCGGTGCTGGCCGGCCTAGCGCTTCGGCGACCTGCTCCGTCCACCCGTGCAGCACCCGGTCAAGCTCGTCCAGTTCGGACTCCAGCACGGCCAGGCCCGGCGCGGGCACTGACGCGCCGAGTTCGACGAGCAGCGGCCGCAGGTGCTTTTCGACTGCCAGCGCGTGCAGCGGCGAGTCCATCACCAGCAGTGGCAGCGCGGTCATGTCCTGCAAGCCTTTGAACGGCAGCCGGTCGAGGAACACCTTGAGCAAGCCCGAGTAGGTGCCGTTGACCGTCGGGCTTGCCACAAGCAGCAGGCCGGCTGACAGCACCTCGTCAGTAGCGTCCTCGATAGCGGCGGACGGCTCTGGCAACAGCAGCCGCCTGGCCAGCACGGACAAGTCGATAACCGCTGGCCCGGCCGGCAAGCTCAGGCTCTCAGCCAGTGCTTCGGCTGCGGCCAGTGCAACGCCAAGCGTGCGGGATTCTGGCCGGGGATTGCCGACGACGACGGTGAAGTTCACTGGTGCCTCCTTGATCGCGCCGCGCCCTTGGCGCAAGTGGCGTGACTAATGAGAATGCAGCGCCGGCCGGGAGGTGGAAGCCCGGCCGGCGCTGCCGCTGATGGCCCGGGCGGCTGCGGCCACTCGGCCGCCCGGATCTGGTCAGCCAGTTCCCGGGCCGGCCGTCGCGAGCAGGCCCGACAGGTCGTCAGGCGCGGCCGCCGCGCCGCGCCTGCGCAGTTCAGGCAGCACGCCCTCGCCGAACCAGTAGGCCTCCTCGAGGTGCGGGTACCCGGACATGATGAATTCGCTGATGCCGAGCGCCGCGTACTCCTCGATCCGGTCTGCGACCTCGGCGTGACTGCCGACCAGAGCGGTGCCGGCGCCCCCGCGAACCAGGCCGACGCCAGCCCACAGGTTCGGGTAGATCTCCAGGTCTGAGGCGTTGCCACCGTCTCTGTAAGCCTCGTGCAGCCCGCGCATGTTGCTCTGGCCGACGGACGACGACCGCGCCAGCGCGCGCTGCGAACTGGAGATCTCCTCCGGGCTGAGCTCGGCCAGCATCCGGTTGGCCTCGGCCCACGCCTCAGCGGAGGTATCCCGGCTGATCGTGTGAAGCCGGATGCCAAAGCGCAGCTCGCGGCCCGCCTGATCGGCAAGTTCGCGCATCCACGCGATCTTCTTGGCCACCGCGTGCGGCGGTTCTCCCCAGGTGAGGTAGACGTCGACGTACTTCGCTGCCACCGGTCCCGCCGCTTCCGACGAGCCGCCGAAGTACACCGTCGGCACCGGGTTAGGCGGGCTCATCACGGTCGCGCCTTCGACCTTGTAGTGCGCGCCTTCGAAATCGTATGGCTGCCCGCTCCAGGCGCCGCGGACGATGTCGAGGAACTCGCCGGTCCTGGCGTAGCGCTCGTCATGAGACAGGTAGTCACCGAACCGGTGCTGCTCTGTCTCTTCGCCGCCGGTGACCACGTTGAGCAGCAGTCGGCCGCCCGACAGCCGCTGGTAGGTCGCCGCCATCTGGGCCGCGAGCGTAGGGGCAACGAAGCCAGGCCGGAACGCGACGAGGAACTTCAGTCGCTTGGTCTGGCTGATCAGCGCAGCCGTCGTCAGCCAGGCGTCCTCGCACCAGGTGCCCGTCGGGGTGAGGACGCCGGTGAACCCGAGCTGCTCGGCCGAGCGGGCGATCTGCCCGAGGTACTCGATGTCCGGCGGCCGGGCCGCCGCGCGGGCGCCGCTCGCGCCGGCTGGCGGCGTAGCAGTGGCGCCGACCAGCGGGATGCTGTGACCGCGCCCGACGATCCCGCGGCCGTCACCCGAGGTGGGCAGGAACCAGTGGAACACCAGGCTCACGATGACCCTCCCAGGATGTTGTTGAAGGTGGTGACCGCGTAGTTGTTGATATTGATCTTGCTCGGGATCAGGCCGGCCGAGCTGAACGCGTTGGCCACGCTCTGCTCGGAGCTGAGGACCGTCGGCGTGATCTGGACAGGCGTGTCCTGGTCGTCCTTGGCTGCCTGGAGCATGACGCTGGTCGGCATGCCCGTCGCCTTCGCCCAGGTCGCCGCCCACGCGGACTGGTGCGTCTTGGTCCAGTCGTATGCCTTGTACAGCAGCGCGAGGTAGTCGTGGATGGCCGCGGCCTTGGCCGGATTGGCAAGCGCCGACCGGGAGGCAACGACGAAGCCGTACGTCAGGGGGATGTCCGATCCGTTGACGAGCACTCGTGCGTGGTACTTGGCCTCGGCGTACTCGATATACGGCGACCAGATGTCCCAGGCGGCGACGTGGCCGGAGGCGAAGGCAGCTTCTGCCTCGGCCGGCTGCAGGTAGTCCGCCGTAACGTCCTTGATGGTCAGGCCCGCCTTGGTCAGGACCGCCAGCAGGTGATAGTTCGCCGAGCTGCCCTGGGACACCGCGATCGTCTTGCCCTTGAGCTGGGCCACACTCTTGATCGGCGAGTTGTCAGGCACTAGCAGCGCCGCTCCGGCCGGGGACCCGGCCTCGGCACCGACGAGCGCGATCTGGCCGCCGGCCGACGCCTCGAATACGGGCGGCGCGTCGCCGACGCCGCCGACATCGATCGAGCCAGCGCCCATTGCCTGCAGCATCGGCGGACCGGAAGTGAAGTCGGCCCAGTGCGCTTTGAACGGCAGCTTGTTGATCAGGCCGGCGGCCGTGAGCAGCGCCTCGGCGCCGGTCCCGGCCTGGTCGCCGATGTTCAGCGTCACGTTCGACACGCTGGTCGCATTGGCGGACGTGGTGCCGCTAGCGGCCGGGCTCGCTGAGCCAGATGCTGCGGACGAGCATGCGGTGGCTCCGCCGAGTACGAGCAAGCCTGCCGCGATGGCCCCGGCGCCGATGCGCCGGCCCTGGCGGCCGCCGCCCGGCATGCCGCCGGGGCGGGTGATGGCCACGTTCCTCATATCTTTCCTTCCCTGTCGACGCCTAGCTCGGCGAGCAGGCGGGTTCTGAGTTCGTGCAGGTACGCCTGGTTGCGGTCGCGCGGACGGACCGCGCTGACCAGACAGGTGTGGCTGATCTGTCCCGCCGTCAGCACCACCACGCGGTCGGCGAGTGTCAGTGCCTCGTCGACGTCGTGCGTGACGAGCAGCACAGCGGGCCGGTGGCGCTCCCACAGGCTGAGCACCAGCCGGTGCATGGCGATCCTGGTCAGCGCGTCGAGGGCGCTGAATGGCTCGTCGAGCAGCAGCAGGCTCGGATCGCGGACCAGGGCGCGGGCTAGCGAGGCGCGCTGCGCCTCCCCGCCGGACAAAGTGAGCGGCCAGGCCTTGGCGCGGTCGGTGAGCCCCACCTCGGCGAGCGCGGCCGCGGTACTGGCACGCGGATCGGAGTCGCGGAGGCCGAGGCTCACGTTGTCGGCAACGCGCCTCCATGGCACCAGCCGCGGCTCCTGGAAGGCAATCGAGACCGTGCCGTCGACGGCGACCTCGCCGCTGACCTGACGGTCGAGGCCGGCGAGCGCCCTGAGCAGGGTCGACTTGCCCGAGCCGCTGCGCCCGATGAGCGCGACGAACTCACCGGATGCGATATCCAGGTCGAGATCGTGCAGCACCTGGACGTCGCCGAAGGACCGGCTAAGGCCACGGACCCGCACGGTGGTTGCAACCGCCGCGTTACCAGGCGCGGGCACTCTCACGCTATGAAGCTGCGACGCCACGACAGCGCCCTCCGTTCGGCGATCCTGACGAGCCAGTCGGTGAGCAGGCCGAGGATGCAATAGACGAGTAGCGCGACGATGATCACGTCGAGGCGCAAGAACTGAGTGGCCTGGCTCATCATGAAGCCGAGGCCGGCGCTGGTGTTGATCTGCTCGGCGACGACAAGCGCGAGCCAGGCGACGCCCAGGCTCTGCCTGACGCCCACCAGGATCTGCGGCATCGCGCCGGGCAGCACGATCTTCGTGATCAGCTCGCGGCGGCTGAGCTGCAGCACCTGGCTGAGCTCGTGAAGCTTGGGATCGACGTTGCGGATGCCGGCGAACGCGTTGAGGTACAGCGGGATCGCCGAGCCAATCGCGATGAGGATGATCTTTGGTGCATCGCCGATGCCGAACCAGACGATGAACGCGGGAATCAGGCCGAACAACGGCAGCGTCCTGAGCATTTGCATGAGCGGGTCCACCGTGGTCTCGCCGAGCCGGCTGAGCCCGGCGATGACTGCCAGCAGCAGGCCGATACTCGCCCCGATAGCGAAACCGATCGCCACCCGCTGCAGCGAGACGAGCAGGTTGCCTTGCAAAGTGCCGTACGCCGCCGAGTTGTGCGTTACCAGCGATACCGCGGTGGACCAGACCTGGGTCGGCGCCGGCAACGTCGTCGTGCTGACGAGGCCGAAGTGGCTGACGAGCTGCCATACCACTATCACGGCAACGGGGCTGATCAGGCGCAGCACGGCAGTGCCCCGGCGACCTCCGGTGTTGCCGCGCCTACCCAGGGGCTGGCCGGCTGTAGTCACCGACGCGGCCTGCGCCGCCGACGCTGGCATTGCTACCGCGACGAGCCTGCCGGCGGCGCCAGGCGGGGCATCTTCCTCGACGAGGGCCGGTCTGTTTCCGGGCATGACGGCACGCTCCCTGGACTGTGTGTGGATGTGCGGATGAAGTGATGGCGCCGGTCCGCCACGCTGGCTAGCCGGGCCTTAGCTCTCCGGCTGCTTGGCAGGCCCGCGGTGCCAGCGGACTTGCCGCGTCGCAGGCCCGCCCGCAGGGCTGGTGGCGCGTTGCCTGGCACCGGCGCAGTCGGGTGGCGGGTTGCCTGGCACCGGCGCAGTCGGGCGGCGGGTTCAGGGCCGGGGCTGGTCGGTGCGGCGGCGGCTGACGCTGCGCCGGCTGGTTACGCGGCGGCCGGCCGCGAGCCAGGCGGCCGACACAGCGCGCTTGCCTGCCTGCGAAGGTCCACGTGCAACCGGGCTGCCAGGTATTGCGGGGTGGTCATGACCTCAGCATGCAGCAAAATCCCTATAAAGTCAATCGACAAACTAATGTTATGGACACCTGGCCCCTGGAACTACCGGGACCTGACCGGCGTTGCTAAATTTCGCGGGGGCCTGTGATCATGGCGCTGCCCGTAATCGGTAAAAATCTGGTGGTCAGCGCATATATACAGGCAGGAGCCCGGGTAACCTGCAGGTGTCACGGGCGGCGCGATCGCTGCCACTGGTGTTCGCGGAGCTGGCTTTGCGGCAGCAGCCGCCCAGACGCTACAGGTTTGCGCCTGGGTACCACGGAGGTAGAGGCGAGGATGGCACTTCAGGAGCGGAGTCTGAGCGGGAACGCAGTTGAGCTGCCGGAACCGTGGAAATCGGCTGCTCTGACGGTCGTCCTGCCCACCTATAACGAGGCCGCCAATCTGCCGGTTATCGTGGCCGAGCTGTTCAGCCTGCCGCTGACGGGCCTGCACATTCTGGTCGCTGACGACAACTCCCCGGACGGGACCGGCGCCATCGCGGAGGAGCTTGCTGAGAAATACGGCCGGGACCGGCTGACCATCCTCCACCGGCCGGGCAAGCAAGGCCTGGGCCGCGCCTACGTCGACGGCATGACGCACGCGATCGAGGCCGGCGCTGAATTCGTCGTCCAGATGGACAGTGACTTGTCGCACTCGCCCCAGTACCTGCCGCAGATGCTGGGCACCTTGCTGGCGACGAATGCCGACGTCGTGATCGGATCGCGCTACGTCTGCGGCGCGAGCCTGGCAAGCGAATGGTCGTGGCAGCGGAAGGCGCTGTCGACGTTCGCGAACATGTACGTCCGGGCGCTGCTGCGCCTGGGCGTCCGCGACGTCACGGCCGGGTTCAAGCTCTGGCGGAGTTCCACGCTGAGGGCGATCGACGTGGGCAGCGTCCGCAGCAACGGCTACAGCTTCCAGGTTGAGATGAACTACCGCACCGTGCAGGACGGACTGAAGATCGTCGAGCTGCCGATCCACTTCGCCGACCGGCGCGAGGGTGACAGCAAGATGAGCCTTAAAGTGCAGCTTGAATCGGCCATGATGCCGCTGTCGCTGCGGCGCCGGGCGCGCTAACCAGGCGCCATAGTCCACAGACGGGTGAGGGCCCGGCCGGATAACCGGCCGGGCCCTCAGTATGCGGAGCAGCTGCCCGCTTGCCTGCTGGCGCGTTAGGCCGCCGCGACTGTGGCGGCTGAGTTCGCCGGCTCGAGCGCCAGCTCGAGCACCTCACGGACATCGCTGACCGGGTGGACTTCAAGTGCCGCCCGCACGTTCTCCGGCACATCCTCCAGGTCCGGCTCGTTCCGCTTCGGGATGAGCACGGTCGTGATCCCGGCCCGGTGCGCGGCAAGCAGCTTCTGCTTGACACCGCCGATCGGCAGCACGCGTCCGGTCAGGGAGACCTCGCCGGTCATCGCGACATCCGAGCGGACCAGCCGGCCGGACAGCAGCGACGCCAGGGCGGTCGTCATCGTGACTCCCGCGCTCGGGCCGTCCTTCGGAACCGCGCCAGCCGGGACATGCACGTGGACACCGCGGTCCTTCAGGTCGCCAACGGGCAACTCCAGCTCGGCCCCGTGCGAGCGCAGGTAGGACAGCGCGATCTGCGCCGACTCCTTCATCACGTCGCCGAGCTGGCCGGTCAGTGTCACCCCGGTCGAGCCGGTTTCCGGATCGGCCAGCGACGCCTCGATGAACAGCACGTCGCCGCCGGTCCCGGTGACGGCCAGGCCGGTCGCGACGCCGGGCACCGCGGTCCTCTCCGCCGACTCCGGCATGTGCCGCGGGTGACCCAGGTAACCGGTCAGGTCACCTGCGTCCACCGTGACGGGCATCGTCGCCGCGCCGGACTCCGCCTGCGCTGCGATCTTCCGCAGCACACGGGCGATCGTCCGCTCTAGCGCTCGCACGCCAGCCTCTCTGGTGTACTCGCTGGCCAGCCTGTGCAGCGCGTCGTCGGTCAGCGTCACGTCGGCCGCCTCGAGCCCGGCCCGGTCAAGCTGCCGGGGCAGCAGGTGGCCGCGCGCGATCGTGACCTTCTCATCCTCGGTGTAACCGTCCAGGGTGATGAGCTCCATCCGGTCAAGCAGCGGTGCCGGGATGGCATCGACCACGTTCGCCGTCGCGATGAACAGCACGTCCGACAGGTCCAGCTCGACCTCGAGATAGTGGTCGCGGAACGTGTGGTTCTGCGCCGGGTCAAGCACCTCGAGGAGCGCCGCAGTCGGGTCGCCCCGGTAGTCGGCGCCGAGCTTGTCGACCTCGTCGAGCAAGATCACCGGGTTCATGGACCCGGCCTCGGTGACGGCCCTGACTATCCGGCCAGGCAGCGCGCCCACGTAGGTACGCCGGTGACCGCGGATCTCGGCCTCGTCTCGCACGCCGCCAAGCGCGACCCTGGCGAACTTGCGGCCCATCGCACGCGCGACGGACTCGCCGAGCGAGGTCTTGCCGACTCCGGGCGGCCCGCCCAGGGCCAGCACGGCGCCGCTGCGCCTGCCGCCGACAAGCTGCAGGCCGCGATCCGACCGCCGCTTGCGGACGGCCAGGTACTCGATGATCCGGTCCTTGACGTCATCCAGGCCAGCGTGGTCGGCGTCCAGCACCTCACGCGCGCCGGTGATGTCGTAGGCGTCTTCGGTGCGCTCGTTCCACGGCACCTCGAGCAGGGTGTCAAGCCAGGTACGGATCCAGCCAGCCTCGGGCGACTGGTCTGACCCGCGCTCCAGCTTGGCCGCTTCCTTCAGCGCGGCTTCGCGGACCTTCTCAGGCAGGTCGGCGGCCTCGATCCTGGCCCGGTAGTCCTCCTCCTCCGAGGCGGGCTTGCCGTCCAGCTCGGCTAGCTCCTTGCGGATGGCCGCTAGCTGCTGGCGAAGCAGGAACTCGCGCTGCTGCTTCTCCATGCCTTCCTTGACGTCGTTGCTGATGGTCTCAGCGACGTCCAGCTCGGCCAGGTGCTCACGAGCCCATCCGGTCAGCAGCTCGAGCCGCGCTTGCGGATCACTGGTTTCGAGCAGTTGAAGCTTCTGCGCTGTCGAGAGGTAGCCGGCGTAGCCAGCGCTATCTGCCAGGGCAGAGGGGTCGGTCAGGCGCTGCAGCACATCGACGAACTGCCATGCGCCGCGCTTTTGCAGGATCGTGGCAGCCAGTCCGCGGTACTCCCTGGCGAGCTCGGCAGCCTGCTGCGTGGGCTCGGGCTCGTCGACGACGGTGCCCTCCACCCAGAGCGCCTGGCCGGGGCCCACGGTGCCGGTGCCAATCCTGACTCGTGCGGTGCCGCGCACGACTGCCGCGCGCTCACCGCTGGGCAGCCGGCCGACCTGATCGATTACGGCGAGCGTGCCGATAGAGGTGTATTTGCCTTCTGGCCGCGGTACCAGCAGTACCTGGGCCTTAGCGTCGCCGCCTGCGGCAGCCGCAGCTAGCTGAGCAGCCTCGATGGCCGCTCGCGGCTCAGCAGCGGAGAGGTCAAGCGGCACCACCATCGTCGGCAGCACGACGTTGTCGTCCAGCGGCAGTACCGGCAGCGAGAGAGTTTCGGCCATTACAGAGGTCACTTCCTCCGAAGCTAGGCGCTAGGGGTAGGTAGGTTGCTTACGTGATTACGACGCTACAAGCAAACTTGGAGGTTTTTTGTTCCGCGGCTGGTAGAGCGTTCGCCGCGAGCGGACATCTGATCAGGGCCCCGATTATTCAGACAAGCGGAGCAAGCGGGACATGCAGCGCGTACCACCGCGCTCTCCCAGGTCAGGCCGGAGTCGCTGACGTCTAAACACCGGGCCCGGTGTGCGCGTTCCCGTCTCCAGAGGGCAATTTTGGGCTCTCCATGCCCGGCAGATGGCTCGGTCCGACGGCGATCGCCGCCACCAAGAAGCGATTTGCCCCGTTTGCCAGTCCCAGGCCAAGCTCGGGACTCACTCTTCACGCCTCCGGTACGCCTAAATACCCTCTTCGTGGCTATATGGGCCGTACCGCAACCGTGAAAGGTCGTTAGCCTTGCCGTTCGGGGCTCGTCGCGGCCAGCTAGCGGCCACCAGCACGCACGGCGCGGCCGCAGGTGTGCGCGCGAGCGCACTGATGGATGTCACCGTCAAGGCCGTCCGGGTAGGCGGTCGCAGCGTAAGCTGCGGCGTTGTGCTCAGGAGTGTCCAGGCGATCAGGTACGTGACGCCGCTTCGCGAGGGCGGCTCGCTGCCTGCCGTGATGGAGGCAGACGACCTCGGTACCTACGTGGTGAAGTTCCGCGGCGCTGGCCAGGGACCCAAGGCGCTCGTCGCCGAGGTCATCAGCGCTAGCCTCGCCCGCGTCTGCGGACTGGCGGTGCCTGAGCTTGTCACGGTGGAGCTCGATCCGGCGCTCGCCGCTGGCGAGCCAGACCAGGAAATCCAGGACCTGCTGCGAGCCAGCGGCGGGCTGAACCTTGGCGTGGATTTCCTGCCTGGGGCGCTGGATTTCGAGGCGGGCGCGGCGAGCGTCGATGCCGCGCTGGCTGGCCGGATCGTCTGGTTCGACGCGCTGGTCTCGAATGCGGACCGGTCCTGGCGTAACCCGAACATGCTGCTCTGGCACGGCGCCCTCTACGTCATCGACCACGGCGCGACACTCACGTTCCAGCACC
>Ga0335073_10012073_pt1 | contig 12130 bp, 10 predicted proteins | sample Lox_Sample_22_FD_207093 | JGI IMG/M metagenome (GOLD analysis project Ga0335073, IMG submission 207093) | Soil microbial communities from Loxahatchee National Wildlife Refuge, Florida, United States - Lox_Sample_2.2 | ecosystem: Environmental > Terrestrial > Soil > Wetlands | place: USA... | reverse complement strand
GCTGGCTCTGAAAGAACCGCTTCCGGCGAGCCGGATTTTCCTGGCTTCTTACACATCCAGATCGATCGAGAGGTTGCGGATCGAGTCATTGAGCGCTGCTACCGCAGCCTGGTGCTGCTGTTCCAGATCGGCGCGGTCTTTGCGCAGCGACTGGAGCTGGTCTTCGTCGGCGTTCAGTTCGCCGGCATAGCGGTTGGCGAGGGCGCGTTCTTCGGCACTGTCTTTCAATCCCTGAATGTTGGTGTGCAGGCGCGCGGAGTCGGCTTCGACGCGGTCAATATCCTTCTGCTTCGCGGCGATCTGGGCGTCGAGAGCGTGAACTCTGGTGCGCGCCGAGATGACAGGAGCGAGCGCCTGCCGGACGGCGGGAAGGTTGTCGGTACCGGCGAGAATGACGTGGAGCTGTGGACTGTCGAGATCAACGAGCTGCCAGCTGGTGAAGTCGGTGTGGGTTTCGCCCAGAGGCAGACGGGCGGTTTCGCCGGGTCCAACGAGAATGCGGAAGCGGTAACTGGACGCGGTGATCTCGACAGGCCTGGCGTCGGAATTCAGTTTCCAGGCGTCGTCGACCGGGTGCTCGAGGATCACGGTGCGCGCATCGGCGGCAGCGTTGTGGACGACGTAGGTGACGGCGCGGAGATCCTCGCGCCGCTCAGTGAGAAGGCCGTCGTGGATGGCGATGTGGTGAAGCTGTGTGGTGTTGCTCTGGCCTTCGGCGGAGACGTGGACGGACTGGTCGACGGCATAAGAGAGCAGGCGCTTTTCACCGGCGTGAATGGGATCGGTGATGCCTTCGCCGGCGAACTCGCCGTTCTCAAAGACGGAAAAGCTGCCGCGATCGAGGGTGAGCTCGCTGGAGTTGGTGAGCCACAGAGCGCGGAGAGGCGCCGGATTGTCCCCGTTCCAGAGCGTGACGCGCTCAGCGTCGAGTTTGGTCTGCAGGAAGGGCACGAGCGCGGATTGATTTTTGTGGAGCGTGACAGGTTGAGCGACGGAGTACTCGAAGAAATCGTCAAAGGCCGCGGACGTCGCTGAGTCCGATTCGTCCTGTACGGGCGGCGGAGGAGGGGGAGCAATGAGGCCATTCGCGGCGGCGACGCCGCCCATCGTGCCGCCTCCGTATCCGCCGCCAACACCGGGCATGCGGCCATGGAGGGGAGCGGCCTGTGCCACCTTGTCATCCACCACGACGGACTCGGATGCCGCGGGAGCGTCGACCGCGCTCTCGTGCGTGACGGGCGCGAGGTTGGCGGCCTCGGGCACGGCGATGCTCGGGCGCGTGGTGTAGATGGGCTGCGAGAGCGGCTCTGTGAACGACTGCGGCGCGCCGGCGACCAACGAGAGCTGTACGTTGTCCCAGTCGGAGCCGACCGTGTTGTCGATGACGGCCCATCCCTGCAGGATGGTTGGTGCTGGCCGCGCGGATGGCGTAGGCGCAGTTGTTCCCGCGCCTGTAGCCGCATCCGGCGGGAACACGATGCGGTAGGTGCTCTTCCAGACGGGCACTTCGCTGATGTAGCTGACGCGGATAGTGCGGGCTCCGGAGCCATCGGCGGCGAGGGTGAGATGGCGGATCTGGCGGCTCTGCGCGGAGGCGAGAAGCGCGAGGTAGTCGTCGAGATCGCGGCGCAGGCCGCCGTCGAGGACGCGAACCCCGGAGGCGGACGAGAGTTCCATGGTGCGAATGACGCCGGCATCGGTAGCGATGGTGAGGACGCGATGATCGGCGTCAATCCCAGTGGCGGTTTTCTCCGGGCGAATTTCGTAGTGGACGATGCGGCCGGAGATGGGTGCCTGGCCGGTACCCGAAACTTCGACCTGCGCGCCGATGAGAGCCTCGTAGAGACCCGCGGTGGTAGGCTTTGCGCCGAGACCGAGAGGGATATTTTTGAGCTGTTGATCAAGGGGAGTGGTGGAGTTCCAGTCGACGGTGGAGATGCGGCCGCCGCTGAGATCGAGCGCGGTGAGCGACTGCAGAGCGTCGTCAAGCTGCGAGGAGGTGAAGTCGATGGTAACCGCCTGATTGCCGGAGACACGGCCCTCGTGCTCGAAGTAGCCGACGCCGTTTTTGTAGAGGACAACGCGGCGGACGGGGAGTTCTCCGGATTCGTGCGTCGCGGCGGCGATGGTGGGCAGGGATTTGTGGGCCGTGGGTTGAGCGACGCGCGCCTGCGCGAGGAGACAGGGCGCAAAAGAGAGCAAGGACGCAACAACGAGCGAGCGCAACATACGCACCTCCTGGAATGATTACGTTGAATATTGCCGATCCAGACGCAATTTCAGGCGGAAGGGTTCCCGGGGGCGCAGCGCCGCAGGGATCTCCGCTCTAACCTGAGAACGGAGACTTGCGGGGAACTTGCAGGAAAAATTCTGGCGAGTCTGCAAGTCAGCGAGCGAGTGAACGTGTCGGCGGATAACCTGGCGATGAGTGCAGCTGGCGCGGTGCGCGAAAGCACCCGGAGGCATCGCTGTGAAGACGGGAATCTCGCTCAGGCGCTGGCATCGCTGGCGGATTTCTCTTGACTACGGCGAAGCAGGCGCGCTAATAGTACCCAAACTCCTCGAATGCGCACTTCCAGAGGACGCAGGAAACGCGTACTTCCTCAGAAGAAGGGCTGAAGTATCTCCGCGATCGCCGGATGGCGGAGCGTCTTCGTAGCGACGCATTCCCGTACCCGGGTGCACGCGGGGAGAAATTCGGCTGACCTGGCAGAGCTCCCAGAGTTTTGCAGCGATTGACCTCGCTCGCACTGAGGGTTGCCATGGCCGTCACGATACAGTCAATATCCCTGATCGGCACTCCGCCGACCCAGTTGCAAATTACCGGTACCTACAACAACTGCGAAAAGATCGACGTCTGGATCAGCTGCGACCAGATGAACCCTGGCGCGCCGCTGCTGTCGTATAGCCTGGGCAGTCCATTCACGATCACCGTGAATCTGCCGCGGACCTGCCACTGCGGCGACACCATCTCGGTGTGGATCGATTGCCACCAGGGTTTAGGAGTACCGAGCACGGCGGCAGCGTCCACCAGCCTGAGCTTCGACTGCGACTGCTGCCCTCAGGTGAGCCTGGCCGCGCCGATCGTCGCCTATCCCGGAGGCTTGGCGACCGCGAGCTTTGCGCTGAGCGCGCCGGTGAGCTGGGCGCCGGCGGGCTGCACACCGCCGGTCACGATCACCGGATACGTGTGGACGCTGACGCAGGGCGCGACCCAGTATCAGGAAACAACCATGGGGACGACCGCCAGCACCGATACCGGCAGCTGGACATCGGGCGGAGCCACGGCGACGCTGCCGCTGGCGCTGACAGCGGGAAGCTGGGACATCAAAGTGCGACCGGCTTTTTCCGCAGGGCAGCTGTCGGCGAACTGCGATCCGAGCGACAGCACTTCGTTTTCCGTCACGGGCATGCCCACCCAGTGCTGTCCCTTCGACCCAAAGACCGCGCCCAACGGGGTGACCGTGGCAGTCGTCGAGACGGGCATGGCACCCGCGGCCTCGGCGACGTTCACGGCGACGGTGCACTGGCCGAAGAAGTGCACGCCCGTGACTCCCACGCAATACGTGTGGGAGGTGACCGACCCCGCGAATGAAAAGTACAGCCGGACGACGACCAGCAATGTGACCTATTCAAACGATGCGGGGGCGAACTGGACCCGCGCCGGGGCTCTGGTGGGAGCGCTGCCGCTGGTTGCGGGGAATTTTGTTGTGGTGTGCACGGCGATGTTTCCTGCGAACAGCAGCGCCTCAGGATGCCCCGCATTCGGCAGCGCCACGTTTACGGTAGCGGCCAGCACGACGCCGCCCCCGCCGAATTGCTGTCCATCGGTGGCAGCCAGCGCGACGATCACCGGCACGACCGGCAGCTTCTCTGCAACTGTGACCTGGCCTGCCGGATGCCCGAGCGTGGCAGCCAGCAGCTTTGCGTGGACGGTGACCGACACGACGAAGAATGCCAGCTTCACCAAGAGCACCACGACCGCGACGACCGATCAGACGGGCTTCACTCCTGCGCTGACGATCACGCCTGGCGACAGCTACTCCTTGAGCGTGACGCCGACGTTTGCCGGGGTCACGCTGCCGCCGGGGTGCAATCCAGGGGGATCGACCACGACGACCGCGCCACCGACGACAACTCCGACGTCCTCCGGTTCGTCCCTGGGCTGCGCGATCCTGCTGGTGATCGCGATCATTTTGCTGCTGCTGGGCGGAATCGTTGTCGCCATCGGCATTTGCATCTCCGTGGTCTGGGTTTGGATTGTCGGCATCGTCATCGGCGCTGTCGGTGCGATCCTCTTCGCGATCTGGGCCTTCATCTGCGCAGCCTTCACACCCTGCTCCCTCATGATCACGATGGAGTGCATCCTGGACTGGATTGTCAAACTCGGGTGGATCGTGGCGATTATTGCCGCCATTGTCGGCGGTCTGCCCTGCGGGCTTGCGTCCATCGCGGTTTGGGGTGGATGGGCCGTGCTCGACAGCATCCTGCGCACGATCATGTTCCGGGTCGGCTGCCCGCCCATCGACTGCACGAAGCCGCATCCATGATCCACGACGAGCTAAGGTCGGATGGGCTGTACTTCCTGCAAGCTGGCATCGCGCTGGTCTGGATTGCAGCCGCGGTGGGCAAGGCTCGGACACCGGCGGCAGAACGCCGTGCCAGTGTGGGCAAGCTGGTCCCCGGGCCCGCCTGGATGGTTGCAGCCATTGCGAGCGCGCTTCCCGCGGCAGAGCTGATGCTGGGGCTGGTGCTGATCGTGCGCTGGGAGACGCCGGTTGTTGCGGCTGTGAGCGCGGTGCTGTTTCTCGCGTTCGCGTTTTTGGTAGGGCGCGCGACGGTGCGTAACTCGCTGGACGGTGCAGGCTGCGGTTGCTTCGGGCGCGTGAGCCAACGACCTTCGAAGGACGCGATGATCGGGCCTCCGATTGTCGCGCGCAATTTCGTGCTGGCGAATCTGTCGATTCTGGTTGCGACGGCGCACCGATGCGCCTGCTCGCGATAGCGCACGCGGAAATGCCTATCTTACAGCGGGCGGGTTGGCCGCCGGCTGACCGGCGCTGGCGGGTGGGGTGATGCCGTTACTGCGCAGGTATTCGACCATCTGGCCGTAATGATCCATGGCATGGCTGAAGCTGAAGAGCGCCAGAGCCATGCGGGTGTTGACCGTGGGAATGGCGATGGGGGAGTGCTCGAGCGGCGTGAGCGCGTTGCCGTTGTTGATCGAGGCCATGGCCTTGTGGCCGAGGGCGATGGAGTCCTTCAGGTATTGCAGGATCTGATCGCGGCTTTGCAGGGTGTCGGGGCCATTGGCGGCGCCGTTGACATTAACGCCGGCAGGAGGGTCCTGTCCCAGGATGGCGCTGTAGATGACGAAATTGGCCGTGGCGACGTGGCGGATTTCCAGCGCGAAGGTGCGGACGCCCGAGAAGCTGCTGCCGGGAGGGGCGTAATCGAATTTCCCGGCGGGCATGACTTCCGCGGCGGGAACGAATTGTCGCTCGACGAGGGTGAGCTGGGCGTCGAGGGTGGAAGCGAGAGTGGGGGCTGATGTCTGCGCGGTTAAAGAGAGTGTTGCGGCGAGGAGCGTGGCGGAGAGGGCGAGTTTCGGGAAGCGCATAGCGGACTGGAGTAAGGTCGCACGCGGGGAGGGCGATGAAAAGGGCCAGTTGGGGCAGGTTCGGGGAGGCCACTTCGCCGGAGTGCAGCGGGTTAGCGAGTGAGCGGGTTACGTGATGGCGGTCACCGTCCGCCGAGGGACGGATTCTGCATAGTGGCGGAACAGGATGTGCCCGACGGGCAGCCTGACTTCCTTCGGAGGACCCGTGCTCCGCGCAGACAAATTGACTCAGGTGGGTTTGGAGGAGTGCGATCAGCCTGGGGATTCGAGCCTCAGGCGATGGCAGTGGGTGTTCGCGATACTGATCCTCGCCGGGATGATTTTGATCGGCGTGTCGGTGCTGCTGTTGCTGCGCGGTGCTGCTCCGGTCCACGGGTTCGAGCCTTGTGCGCGGGTGGGGGTTCCCTAAAGGAGCTTCATTTGCCCAGATCCTCGGTGGGGCGGGCTCGAGGCTGGTCATCGATGGCAGGCGAGACAGCGCCTTTGCTCCGGGACATGGCAAGGAACGTGTGAGCCATCACAGTGCGGGCGCCTGCCCTTTTTGGGCAATATCGAACCAGCAGTTGCCGGCTCCATGCCGGTCATTAGCCCGATTGCTCAGGCAGTGGCACAGTACTCGAGCAAGCCGAGTGTGTAAAAGAGCTTTGCGCGAGAGGTGTCGTCCGAAAACTCTGTCTGCCAGGCATCCGCCTCGCGGCCGGTCGATGCTGATTTCCATCTCGCCTGAGTCACGATTTCCAGCACGAAGCCAGCCATTGCGCCGCCGATTCCAAACCGGGCTACCCTCTCATTGCCGCTCCGGCGAGCCCAGCCAACGTTCGAAAGTAGAGGGGATGACGATGCCCGCGCAAATGCTGAAGCCTATCCGGGGCCAGTCATTTCTCAGCGCAAATCACTTGCCCTTTTGACTCCGAAGGCTAAAGATATTCGTTCATCATGCGGGCCCAGGTGGGCCAGTCGTGGCTATTCCACGAGTCCCAGATGTAGAGGTGGTGGGGAACGCCTTTGCCGCCCATGATGCGGGCGAGGTTCTGGTTCTGGCCGAGGCACTGGTCGTCCCAGCCGGTGGCGAGGATGTAGTTGTTCGAACGGTAGCGGTCGAAGTACCAGGGATCGGAGAGCGAGGGGAGGAAGTGCGTGGGCAGGTTGAAGTAGACGTCCTGATCGTAGTAGCCGCCGAGGAAGCTGGCGAGGTCGAAGGCGCCGGACATGGAGAGGAATCCCGTGAAGCGATCGGGATGACGCAGCGCGATGTTGACGGCGTGATAGCCGCCGAAGCTGCACCCAAGAGAGGCGAGCTTTGGATTGCCGTTCTTCATGCGAACGAGCGGGAGCACCTCTTCCATGACGTAGTTGTCGTACTGGACGTGGCGGGCGATGCGCCAGCGTGGCGAGACGGCGCGGTTGTACCAGCTTTCGGCGTCGACCGAATCGAGGCAGAAGAGCTGGATCTCGCCGTTGTCGACTTTGTGGGCGATGGCCCCGATCATGCCGCGGTCTTCAAACTCGTAGAAGCGTCCCTGCGAGGTGGGGAAGACGACGAGGGGCAGGCCGGCATGGCCGAAGACGAGCAGTTCCATGTCGCGGTCGAGGCGCCACGACCACCATTTGTGGTATTCGCGGTTCATAGATGTGAGGTTACGGTATCGTAAAGCATCGGAATCGCGATGCGCGACCAAAGCTGGGAGCGGCAAGGGCAGAGAACGGGACGGAGAACGAGCCGGTTGGGCACACAGATTCAGGCGCAGACACAGAGTTTCCCGCTGACAAGCGGGTACGAACATCCGCGCGTGCGGAAATATCCGGGGTTTCGGAGCCGCATTCTGCGCGGGACGCGCGAGGTGACCGTCTATCTGCCGCCGGGATATGAGGAAAACGCGGAGCACGCGTATCCGCTGCTTATTTTGCAGGATGGGCAGAACTTGTTCGACCCGGACACTTCGTTTATTCGCGGGCAGACGTGGCGCGTGGCGGAGACCGCGGATGCGGTCATGGGCGCGGGCGAAGCGGCGCCGGTGGTGATTGTGGGTGTGGCCAACGGCGGTGAGAAGCGCCTGGCGGAGTACACGCCAAGCCGCGACTGGAAGATGGGCGGCGGCGATGCGGGACGCTACGGCGAGATGGTGCTCTCGGAGCTTCTGCCATTTTTGCGCGGCGAGTATCGCGTGACGCAGGATGCCGCGCAGACCGGGATCGGCGGATCGTCGCTGGGCGGGCTGGTGTCACTGTGGCTGGGGCTGCGCTACCCGGAGACATTTGGGAAGCTGGCGGTGCTGTCGCCGTCGGTGTGGTGGAACCACAAATACATCGTGAGCTACGTGAACGATCGCGCGCCGGAGCTGGAGCGGCGGCCGAAGATCTGGCTGGACGTGGGCGACGCGGAGGGGCGGCGCACGCTGGCCGACGCAGAGTTGCTGGACGGGCGGCTGAGAGTGCACGGCTGGCGCGAGGGCGTGGATCTGCACTTCGAGCGTGTGCAGGGCGGCTCGCACAACGAGGCCGCATGGGCGGAGCGCGTGGGGCCGCTGCTGCGGTTTCTCTATCCGGCGGAGACGCAATGAGCGAGTCGCCGATGGCGCTGATCCGGAAACTGGATGAGGCGGCCAAAGCGCTGCGCCATCTGGCCGAGCAGGTGAAGTCGGCGGCTCCCGAAGTGACGGACGAGGAATTGCGGCACGAGATGCTGGAGAGCGCGGCGGGACTGGAGAAGCGCGCGGGGGATCTGGCGGAAGCGACTGCGCGGCTGCGGATGAAGATCAACTGATAGGCGGTTGTCAGTTGTCAGTTCCCAGTTTCAGGGAAAGTTTTTGACGCGTTTGGGGCGGATCGCACGTCTTATCTGTTGTTAAGCGGCGCGGGATGACGCGCAGGTATCCAGATAGCGTGAAACCTAAGTCCAATAAATGCTGTATACTGGCTGTTCAGAGCGAGCTCCTCGAAGGCCCCGTATCCGGGGTCTTTTTTGACTTAGGAGCAACAGGCAGGCCAAAGCAGGGTTTCCAATGGCCAGTGTCCTCTGGACTCCCCCATGGGTAATCATCTCGAAAAGATTCATAGTCCGGCGGACCTGAGGAAGCTCTCGGTTCCGCAACTGACCGAGCTCGCAGAGGAGATCCGGGAGCGGCTGATCGTGACGCTCTCGAAGACCGGCGGGCACCTGGGCCCCAATCTCGGCGTGGTGGAGCTCACCCTGGCGCTCCATTACGTTTTCGACACACCGCAGGACAAATTCGTTTTCGACGTAAGCCACCAGGCGTACGTGCACAAGATGCTGACCGGGCGCTGCGAGCGCATGGACACGATGCGGCAGCCGGGCGGCCTGAACGGCTTTATGCTCCGGACGGAGAGCGAGCATGACTGCTACGGCGCTGGGCACGCGGGGACGGCGCTCTCGGCGGCGCTGGGCATGGCGGTGGCGCGCGATCTGGCCGGGGGCAAGGAACATGTGGTGGCCCTGGCCGGCGATGCGGCCTTCACGAACGGCATTTCGTTTGAGGCGCTGAACAACATTGCGGACCAGACAAAGCGGCTGATCGTGGTGCTGAACGACAACGAGTGGTCGATCGACCGCAATGTGGGCGCGATTGCGAAGTATCTGCACAAGATCGTTACGAATCCCCACGTGAGCCAGCTGCACGAGAGCGCCGGGCGCCTGCTGGAGCGCATCGGCGGGCGCGGGGCGCTGCAGGTGGTGAAGCGCGCCGAGGAAGCGGCGAAGGGGCTGCTGTGGCCGTCGTTCCTGTTTGAGGAGTTCGGGCTGACGTATTACGGGCCGGTGGACGGGCACAACATCGGCGTGCTGATCGAGACGTTCAAGTTCCTGAAGCAGCAGGAGCGGCCGGTGCTGCTGCATGCGATTACGCAGAAGGGGCGTGGCTTCCAGCCGGCGCTCGACAAGCAGAAGAAGTTTCACGGACTGGGGCCGTACGATCCGGAGACGGGCGACACGAAGGCCGCCGGTCAGAAGACGTACTCGGAGGTGTTTGCCGAGTCGCTGGTGAAGCTCGCGGACGAGAACGACAAGGTCGTCGCGATTACAGCAGCGATGCCGAACGGCACGGCGCTGGATCTGTTCCGGCCGCATCATCCGAAGAAGTATTTCGACGTGGGGATCGCTGAGGAACATGCGGTGATCTTTGCGGCGGGTATGGCGACGCAGGGATTCAAGCCGTACTGCGCGATCTACTCGACGTTTCTGCAGCGGGCGTTCGATCCGATTGTGCATGACGTATGCCTCCAGCATCTGCCGGTGGTGTTCTGCATGGATCGCGCGGGATTGAGCGGCGACGACGGGCCGACGCATCACGGACTGTTCGACATTGCGTATCTGCGCGGGGTGCCGAACATCGTGCAGATGGCGCCGGCGGATGAAGATGAGCTGGCGGACATGATGTACACGGCAATGCTGTACGAGGGGCCGAGCGCGATCCGGTATCCGCGCGGCACGGGGCCGGGCTCAGCGGTGAAGGCGCATCCGCGAGCTCTGGCGATCGGGAAGGCCGAGGTGGTGCGCGAGGGCAGCGAGTTCGCGATTCTGGGACTGGGAGCGCTGCTGCCGATGGCGCGGGAACTGGGGCAGGAACTGGAGCGGCTGGGGTATTCGGCGGCGGTGATCAATCCGCGATTTGTAAAGCCGCTGGACGGCGAGCTGATTGCGCGGTACGCGCGGCAAGCGACGGCGGTGGTTACGTTTGAGGATCACGTGCTGATGGGCGGGTTCGGCAGCGCGGTGCTGGAGACGCTGAGCGAAATGGGGATCGAGACGCCGGTGATTCGCATCGGCTGGCCGGATGCGTTCATCGAGCACGGCAAGGTGGATGCGCTGCGCGCGAAGCATGGCGTGAGCGTAGAGGCGGCGCTGGGCAAGCTGGCGCCCTACCTGCGCAGGGGCGTGGCGCGGCTGGTGGCACGATAGAGGGATCGCCGCATCCCACTAAAGGCCTGGTGACTCTGGTAGTGCTCTCAGGCTCTGATGTGGGAAGATGCCAATAGCCTCGCATCCCATGGGACCCCCGCCGGTTTCCGAAAGACAGGAACAGACCCCGCAGCGCGCGCACGCGCGACACGATCGCTGGATTGTGCTGATCGGGGCCTTTAAGCTCGCGCAGGCCCTGCTGTTCGTGCTGCTGGGGATAGGCGCGATCCGGCTGCTGCACCGCGATCTGGTGGGCATCGCCGAGCACTTCATCTATCAACTGCGGTTCATCAACCCGGAAGGGCGCCTGGTGAACCTGATCCTCGTGCGCGTGGCGATGATCGATCCGCACCGGCTGCGGCAGATCAGCGCGGCAATCTTTGTGATTGCGGCGATGGACGCGCTGGAGGGGATGGGCCTGGTGCTGGAGCAGGCTTGGGCGGAGTTTGTGACGCTGATTCTGACCGCCGCGCTGCTGCCGCTGGAACTGTGGGAACTGGTGCGGCGGGTCACGCTGATGAAGGTGGGGCTGATCGTCATCAACCTTGCGGTGGTTGCTTATCTGGCATTCTATGTGCGTCTGCGGATGCAGGAGCGGCGAGCTCGGCGAGCCCAGCGGACGGCGTGACACCTTTGCGCGCGGCGTGAACAAACCATTATCGTGGAAGAGTGACGATGCGACGCGCCTGCGTGATCGGATCAGGACCGAACGGGCTGGCGGCTGCGATTGTGCTGGCGCGGGCCGGGCTTCCGGTGGAAGTGTATGAGGCCGAGGCGACGCCCGGCGGCGGCGCACGCACGCTGCAGCTGACGCTGCCGGGGTTCCGGCATGATTTCGGATCGGCCGTTCACCCAATGGCGGCGTCGTCACCGTTCTTCAACACTCTGCCGCTGGGGAATCATGGCCTGCAATGGGTTCATGGCACGGCGGCGCTGGCGCATCCGCTCGACGACGGCACGGCGGTCACTCTCGAACACAGCCTGAAGGATCAGGAGACGGTGCTCGGCCGGGACGGGCATGCGTGGCGCGAACTCATGGAGCCGCTGGCGCGGCACTGGCGCGACTTTACGGTCGACGCGATGGGGCCGGTGACGAGGATTCCGCGGCGTCCGCTGCTGATGGCAAACTTCGGGCGCACGGCGGTGCAGCCGGCCGGGCCGCTGGCCAGGCGACTGTTTCGCACCGAGCGGGCGCGGGCGCTGTTTGCGGGACTGGCGGCGCACTCGTTCCTGAGCTTCGACGAGGCGATGAGCTCGGCGGTCGGGTTGGTGATTGGGGCGGCGGCGCACGTGGTGGGCTGGCCGATTCCGCGAGGCGGGTCGCAGGCCATCACGGATGCGCTGATCGGGTGCCTGACGGAGCAGGGCGGGACGCTATACACGGAGCGGAGGATCACATCGCTCGACGAGCTGGATTCCGGCGACGTGCTGATGCTGTGCGACGTGACGCCGCGGCAACTGCTGGGCATGGCGGGAGAACGGCTGCAGAAGACCTATCGCCAGGCGATGGAGGAGTATCGCTACGGACCGGGCGTGTTCAAGATTGACTACGCGCTGTCCGCGCCGATTCCCTGGAAAGCACGCGAGTGCAGCCG
>Ga0335073_10012071_pt1 | contig 12131 bp, 14 predicted proteins | sample Lox_Sample_22_FD_207093 | JGI IMG/M metagenome (GOLD analysis project Ga0335073, IMG submission 207093) | Soil microbial communities from Loxahatchee National Wildlife Refuge, Florida, United States - Lox_Sample_2.2 | ecosystem: Environmental > Terrestrial > Soil > Wetlands | place: USA... | reverse complement strand
CAGCTTGAGCAGATGCGCCGCGCGCTTCCGCCGGGAATGATGCCCCAGCCAGGTGCTGAAGCCGAGGATCCGTCACAACACCTGAGGACGTCCGGGCCCTACCTCTAAGCGAGGCCGGACCGGATCCTGGCCAGCCATTCGGCCGCATCGAGGAACTCTGCGTCCGATTTGTCCTCCTGCCGCCCGGTCGGCCGCGGACTGGCGACCGGGCCTGCGGGGGTCCCGCCTGCGCTGGCCGGATCCGCCTCGGGGTAGCTGCCGAGGAAGCGCACGGCGCTGCAGACCCGGCGCAGGCCCATGAGCGCCTCGCCCACCCGGGCCTGCGCTACGTGTCCCTCGCAGTCGATGAAGAAGCAGTACCTGCCGATGCCGTCCCCAGTTGGGCGGGACTCGATCCTGGTCAGGTTGACGCCGCGGATGGCGAACTGGCCGAGAATGTCCATCAGCGCGCCCGGATGGTCGTCCGTCAGAAACGCCACGACCGAGGTCTTGTCGACACCGCTGGGCTCGAGGAGATCACCAGGCAGCCGGACCGCAACGAACCTGGTCACCGCGTCATCCCGGTCATGCACGCCGGTGGCCAGCGCCGTGAGGCCGTAGAGCTCGGCCGCGAACACCCCGGCCAGGGCCGCGTCGAGGTCGCCCTCTTGCACCTGCCGGGCGGCGTCGGAATTCGAGGCGGCCGGTAGCCAGCGTGCGTCCGGCAGGTTCGCGGCGAGCCAGCTACGGCACTGCGGCTGCGCGACCGGATGACCGCCGACCCGGCGCACGTCCTCAAGCCGGGTACCTGGCCTGGCCAGCAGCGCGAACTCGACAGGGATCAGCACTTCGGCGCAGATCACCAGCTCAGAGCCGACCGCCAGCTCATCCAGCGTCGCTGTGACGGCGCCCTCTACCGAGCTCTCGATGGGCACGACGCCCAGTTCCGCCTGGCCGCTGCGCACAGCATCCAGCGTTGCCTGAATTGATGGGCAGGACAGCGCATCGGGTTCCGCGACGCCGGCCAGCGTCCTGACCGCGGCCTCAGTGAACGTGCCGCGCGGGCCGAGATACGAGTACCGGTGGCTCACCGCTTCTTGATCCTTACTGCCAGCGCCCTCGTGACGTCAGCGAGCTGATGCAGGCGGTGCAGTTGACTGTGCCAGTCCGTGCCGGTCGCCCGGTGCGACAGCGGCACCTCCACCTCGGCTATGCGCATGCCTTTGCGCAGCAAGTCGATCGTCATCCCGGTCTCGACACCCCAGCCGGGTGCCAGCGGCAGTGCCGCGGTGAAGGCGGCTCGCGTCAGGCACCGTTGCCCGTTGAGCGGCTGGGCCGGGCGCCAGCCGGTGGCGCGTTCGATGCCGGCGCCCGCTGTCGTCGTGACGATGCCGAAGCCGCCGTTACGGACTCTGGTCCTGAAGACGGCAATGGTCATATCCGCCGTTCCAGCGCGCACCGGATCCACCAGCGGACCGGCCTCGGCCGCGCTATCTGCCAAGTCAGCGTCTAGGAACAGCAAGTGCCTGGGACCTGAAGTGCTGCGGTCGGCCTCGATCAGCCTGACGGCCTCGGCGCCGGTTTCTAGGGCGGCAGCCTTGCCGCGATTGCGCGCGTGCCGGATTACCTGTGCTCCGGCTGACACGGCCAGTGCAGCGGTGTTATCGGTCGATCCGTCGTCCACGACCACGACGATGTCGGCTCCGGCAAGCTTGCTCGCGGCGGCGACGGTCGCGGCGATCCGGTCGGCCTCGTTCCTGGCCGGGATGACGACAGCTAGATCTGGCGACGGCATGGCAGCGATCCTAGTGCGGGGCTCGAATTTCGCCCGCGCGCGCAGCCTCTGCTCAGGTCGGTCCCGACCCTACTGACCGGTTACCTGGACCGGATTGTCGAGGACGGTAAACACCGCCTCCAGGCCGGTTACCTGCAGGACCTTCCTGGTAGCTGATCCTGGCCCGGCAAGCTGGAGCTCCCCGCCGCGCTCCCTGGCCTGCCGGTGCGCGGCAAGCAGCACGTTGATGCCCGTCGAGTCGCAGAACTCCACAGCTGACATGTCCACGATCAGCCGGGCCGGATTCCTGCTCAGGGCTGCTGTCAGCTCCGATTGCAGTCTGGGCGCCGTGTACAGGTCGATCTCGCCCGCCACGGAGACGACGGTGTGATCGCCTTGCGACCTGCTCGTGACCTTTAGCTCCACCTGCCGCAGACTACCGGGTCCGCACGGAGCCCGGCTAGATGCCCCCTAAGCACTTAACAGGCGGCAAGTGCTTAGGCAACAAGGCCGACGGAAATGGCCGGAATAACGCTATCTTCCCGGACACGATGATCGGGGCCACGCTCGTCAGGCCTGACCTTCGCGAGATGTCCCCCTCGCGGGGCGCCCCGTCTCTCCGGGGGGCCGTCGGGGGGTGTCCCCCCGTCTCTCCGGGGGGCCGTCGGGGGGTGTCCCCCCGTCTCTCCGGGGGGCCGTCGGGGGGTGTCCCGCCGACTGTACGTACGGTATAAGCATGCTTCGCATCCTGCTGATGATCGCCGCCGTCATCGTGATCGTCTTTGTGGCCGCGGAGGTCATCCACACGCTGTTCTGGCTGGCCCTGATCGCGCTGGTCATCGGATTCATCGGCATGTCGCTTGGCGTCTTCCGGCGCGGACGGCGCTCGGAACGCCACGCTCGCCGTCACTACTAGGCCCTCACTGCTCGGCTCGCTGCTAAGCCGGCTGGGCCGCGCTCTGCTCGCGCGTTAGCCGCTGCCCTATCAGGTAGTCAGGGGCCATTCGCTCAGCCTCCGCCGACGGCCAACTGGCGCTAGTGAGCATGGCCGCAGCGGCCAGCCCGGCCGGCACGGGGCTGGCTGGCACGGGGCTGGCTGGCACGGGGCTGGCTGGCACGGGGCTGGCTGGCACGGGGCTGGGATGATCTGCCCTCCGCGAGCCAGGCACCGATATCGGGGCAGGCACGACCTCTCGGCGGCTCGGAACGCCTGGCCTGGGGACGTCTGCGCTGTCAGCTCCCTGGGCAGCAGGATCGCGCCCGACCGGACAGGTCATGCACCGTGGCCCTCCGCGCGCGCTGCCCAGTTCGCTGCTCGGTACCCGGATCACCCGCACTCCGGCCGCCTCCAGCCGGGCATTGGCCTCGAGGCTCCGCTCGTGGCTTACGACCAGGCGGCGTCCGATGGCGAGCACATTGCTTCCGTCGGCCGCGGCGCCCGACTGCCCCCAGACCGGATCCAGGCCCAGGTCGAGAACCCGAAGCCGCTCGATGCGCATGGCTTGCGCTGCCGCCTCAAGGAAAGGCTGCGGCCGAGATACGCGCATCCGCTCGCCTTGCGGCGAGATGGTGTGCGCGGTCATGGTGTAGGCAATCGCAGGGTGCATGAGGACCGAGTCGACGTCGACGACAGCACACAGCGTGTCGAGGTGGCCGTCGCCGCCATCTTGCCGGATGGGCACCGCCAGCACCGTGTGGGCGAGGCCCGCATCAAATAGCCGGCGGGCGAGCCGCTCGGTGCCGGCCGGTGTAGTGCGATTGCCAACGCCGACCGCCACGACGCCGGGAGCGAGCAGCAGCACATCGCCGCCGTCTACGTGCTCGAGCGCGGAGTGATAGATCCACTTGGTGGCTGCGAACCGGGGGTGATGCCGGTAGACAACCGACGCCAGATCGGTCTCCCTGTGGCGCGCATCCGCTGCCAGGCTCGCGACTGCTATCTGGTCCCCAACCCAGAAGCTCGAGTCCCTGGTGAAGACCAGGTTTGGCAGCGGGTCGAGTGCGAAATCATGGCGGTCGAGCAGCTCGAACACCACGCCATGACCGATCTTGAGTTCCTCCGGCGTCAGCCCGGCGATAAGCACCTGGGCCAAATGCTCCGGATCCAGGTTCTCCAGGTGGGCTCGCAACTGCCCGCGCAGCTCGTCACCCAGCCCAGCGTCAGCCAATGCCAGCCGGATGGCCTCGTCCCTGGCGGCCTGATACTCCAGTACGTCTTGCAGCAACTCGGTCAGGTACAGGACTTCAACGCCCTGCCTGCGCAGTTCCTGGCACAGAGCATCGTGCTCCTGCCTGGCTTTGCTGACCCAGGGCATCGTGCGCAGGAGCAAGCCGCCGGACTGCCGTGGGGTAAGGCGCTGGAGCTCCGGTCCTGGCCTGTGGACGATAACTGTCCTGAGCTGACCGATCTCACTGTCCGCGCCGCGGATCTGACCCACGCCTATCCCCCCGCTTAACCTGCTGCGCGACGGCACTTAGCTGCCCGGTCTGGCACCCCGACGGCCCCCAGGATCGCCCCCGCACCGGGAGGTATTACCAGTTAGGCGGACCGTTACGCCTGCAAACGGAGTCAGCTGACGGTTTAGCTGCCGTCAGCGGTTGACCGGCTCCGTCCCGGCGGCGCGGCGAGCACGGCCCACACCGTCAGCCCCGCATCGTCGGTCCTGATTCCCCAGGTCCTGGCCAAGTACTCGACAATGTCGAGACCACGGCCGCCGAGCGCGGACAGGCTCGCATGGGTGGGCATCGGCGTGGTCGGAGCCCCCCCGTCACTCACCGCTACCTCGATCACGCCGTCGTCGAGCGCCCAGGCGAGCTGCACGTTTGCGCCAGGAAGCGGCCTGGCGTGCCTGATGGCGTTACTGAGCAGCTCGCTCACGACGAGAACAGCGTCGCGTACGGCACCCTCGAAGATTCCCGCCGCCGCCAGTTCGGCAGATAGGCGCTGACGGCCAACGGCGACGCTCGCCGGCGCGCACGGCAGGAGCACTGTCCCCGCTGTTCTCACCTCCCTGCACAAGCCGCCTGAATGTGCGGCTGGAGTGCAAGAGCCGTTGCGGCGGAGATGCCCAGCCCCAGGTGGCCGGAAACCGGCAGCTGGGTCACGCCCGCCTGCTAGCCGCTCTTAGCGGCCGGCTCTCCGGCGCGTGCCTCGGCCGCGAGGCCGCGGACAAGACCGCCCAGTCCGGTCATCAGCCCGGCCCGCTCGTCGGCCGACAACTCGCCGAGGATCCGAGCCTGGCGTGACTGCCAGGCGTGCCAGAGCCGGCCAGCCACCTCGCCGCCCTCGGGTGTCAGGTACAGCCTTACGTACCGCTGGTTGTCCCCGTCTCGGCCTCGCCGGATCCAGCCCTTGCGTTCTAGGCCTGCCGCAAGCCTGCTGACTGTGCTCTTGTCGAGGCCCAGCAGGCCCGCCAGCTCGCCCTGGGCGATACCCCGGGCGGATACGAGCTCGATGAGCGCACGAGCTTCCGACGCGGAAACCGCAGGTAGAGGGCCAGCGGGCGGCGCGGCAGTGTCACCTGCACTCAATGCGGGCGATAGCATCCGGATCAGCTGAGTCAGCAGATGCTCGAGCTCGGCAGCGTGAGGCGCGTCGTTGGCCATGCAACAGTTGTATCGCACAACTATGAAAATGGTACAGTCGCCGCGTGACAGCAGCCCCACGCAACTCGGAGTACTGCGGGAGTGCAGCGTGAGCGACCAGAAGGTGCCGCTGCGCACCCGGCTGTCCGCCGATGACGCGGGCGGCGGCATCGTTGCCCCAGCCGGCCTGCAGGCTGGCGACCTGGCCGTCATCTCGCCCGATGTCGCGGGCGAGCCGCTCTCCACTTACGCGATGCGGCACGGCCTGCGGCCGAGCGCCGACCGTCCCAAGATCACTGCCTATCTAGACGAGCTCTGGCGACGGCGGCATTTCATCCTGGCCTTCGCCACGGCGCGCAACATCGCCATGTACACCGAGGCCAAGCTGGGCCAGATCTGGCAGGTGCTGACGCCGTTGCTCAACGCCGGCGTCTACTTCCTGATCTTCGGCCTGCTGCTGCACATCAACCGCGGCATCCCGCATTACCTCGCCTTCCTGGTCTGCGGCGTTTTCGTGTTCAACTTCACGCAGCGGGCCTTCATCACAACCTCCTCGGTAGTCACGGAAAGCTTGCCGCTCATCCGGGCCCTGCAGTTCCCGCGCGCCGCGCTGCCTCTCGCGTACGTCATCGTCGAGCTCGAGCAGATGGCCCTGGCGGTGGCTGTCCTGGTGGTGATCGTGCTCGCCAGCGGCGAGCCGATCACGTGGTACTGGCTGCTGGTCATTCCGGCCCTCCTGCTGCAGACGATCTTCAATATCGGGATCGGCCTGTTCGCAGCGCGGCTCGGATCTCAGGTGAACGACTTCAGCCAGCTACTGCCGTTCCTCATGCGTACCTGGCTGTACCTCTCTGGCGTGCTGTTCAGCATCCAGAACCTTGACCTGGTGAAAGGCAGCTCCGTCCCACCGTGGGCCGTACCGGTGCTGGCCAGCAATCCGGCCGCGGTCTATATCTCCCTGGTCCGCAACTCGATCATGGCGAGCCAACGGCTGAGCGCACCCGGCAGCCAGCCGTACAACGCAGCGAGATGCGGTCTGTGGCAAAGCGCGGTGAAGAACGGCACCGCCGTACCGGCCAAGCTGGAATATGACAGCGCGTACTGCCATGCACAGATCACGTTCTCGCACTTCTGGTACTACGGCATCGGCTGGGCGGTGCTTGCGCTGGTGGTCGGCTTCTTCTTCTTCTGGCGCGCGGAGACGAGGTACGGCCGTGGCTGAGCCGATGGTCGTGGTGGACGACCTGCACATCGTGTACAAGGTGTACGGCGCCGGCGGTGACCGCGGGAGTGCGGCCACCGTCCTGCTGCGCGCACTCGGCCGAAAGACCAGGGCCAGCATCAGAGAAGTGCACGCGATCCGCGGGCTCTCGTTTATCGCCTACCGCGGCGACGCTATCGGCATCATCGGCCGGAACGGCTCGGGCAAGTCGACGCTGCTGCGGGCGATCGCCGGGCTACTGCCGCCGGAGGATGGCAACGTATACACCAGCGGCGGGGCATCGCTCCTGGGCGTGAACGCCGCACTGCTCGATGACCTCACCGGCGAGCGCAACGTCGTGCTCGGCTGCCTGGCGATGGGGATGTCCAAGCAGGAGGCCAAGGACAAGTACCAGAGCATCGTGGACTTCTCCGGCGTCGGGGATTTCATCAACCTGCCGATGAAGACTTACTCCTCCGGCATGGGCGCGCGCCTGCGGTTCGCGATCGCCGCGGCCAAGCACCACGACGTACTTCTCATCGACGAAGCTCTGGCGACCGGCGACGCCGAGTTCCGGGTGCGCAGCCACAACCGGATCAACGAGCTGCGCGCAGCAGCCGGAACCGTGTTCCTGGTTGCGCACAACCTCGAGGAAGTCGAGCTGACCTGCAACCGGGTGATCTGGATGGACCGCGGCAAGATCGTCACGCAGGGCGACGACGTCATCGGGATCGTGGACAAGTACATCGACGCCTCGGGCGGCATCCCGGTCGAACGTGATCCGGTCACCCGGCGCCGGCTGCACCGCGCAATCGGCGGCGAGAGCTAGCCGGAGTCCGGCCGCACAGCGGCCTTCCGTCTTCAGCTCGCCTGGGCTTCGCTCACCGGGGCAATGCTCTGAGACCTCGGCAGCCGCAGCCGCATGGTGGTGCCGCCACCGTCGCGTCCGTCCGCGGCTATCTCCCCGTCCTGCGCCCTGACGAGCTGGCGGACGATGTACAAGCCGAGGCCGATGCCGCCGAACCGGCGGCGATCACCCGCCTCTCCCTGCACGAAGCGCTCGAAGACTCGCTCCCGGTCTTCCGGTGGGATCCCGATGCCCTCGTCCGCAACCTCGATCTCGATCCCCGCACCGGCTGAGCGGGCCCTGACGAGGACGGCCCCGCCATCGGGCGAATACTTGAAAGCGTTCTCCAGCAGCTGACCAATGATGATGTCGGTGGCCATCGGGTCGCCGTCGGCCTGTGGCAGGTCGTCCGGGATGTCGACCTCCAGGACGTGCTTATCGGAGAGCGGCCGGAACGCGTCGACTGTGCCGCGCAGCAGCTCTGCAACGTCGAACGGGCCGTTGCTGACCTGAAGCTGGTCAGCACCGGCTCGGGAGCCCAGCAGCAGCTGCTCGACCAGCCGGCCAAGCGAGCCAGCCCGGTCGGCGATCGTCTGCACAGCAGATCGCCGGTCGGCGTCAGCCAGCTTGTCCCAGCGGCTGGCGAGCGTGCTCGCAAAACCGTGAACGACAGTGATCGGGGTCCGCAGCTCGTGACTGGTCGTGGCCAGGAACAGGTCCTTAGCTTCTTCGAGCTCCTTCGCGGCCGTGACATCCCGGAAGTCGACTACTCGCTCGCCCCGGCCGCTCAGGCCCGTACAGAGCAGGTCGATCCAGCGGCCACTGGCCAGCTTATGGGTCAGCTTCTCGCCGGGCTCGGGCAGCGGGAACGGCGGGCGCCTGCCGGTGGCAAGCTCGGGCGACAAGCCGGTAAGCCGGTGCGCGGCCGGATTCCACTGCCGGACCAGGCCATCGGCGTCCAGTACGGCGATGCCGTCTGCGCTGGCGTCGATCACTGCGCGCTCGTGCGCGCGCTGGCGGACGACCTCTTCGAACGCGGTTACGTTCGACAGCGCGACGCTCGCATGGCCGGCCAGCAGCTCGAGGAGCTCGAGCTCCATGTGGCCCACTTTGCGGTGGCTGTACAAGGCGTACAGGGCGCCATATGGCCGCCCGGCCACGTGCGACAGGCTCAGCGTGATCGTGTGCAGGCCGGGCAGCGCCGCCCAGATCAGGTCGTCAAAGCCGCCAGAGTCGCTGGTGGCCATGAGGACTGTCTTTCCCGACCGCATCAGCTGGTCGACCATGCTGCTTGGCAGGGCAGCCGACCGGCCGCGCAGCTCGGCGGGCAGCCCGTCGAGGCTGACCAGCCGCAGGCGATCCTTCTCGATCAGCACAAAACCGCCAGCGTCGGCTCTGGTGAGCTCGCGCAGGCTGGCCGCGATGCGGTCCAGCACAGCTTCGAGATCGAGCTGCGCGTTCATGTCAGCGACGACGTCTCCAAGGCGACGGACTACCCTGGCGCGCTCGGCCATGTAGTGCCTGACTGCCTCGTCGTCCACGTTCTGATGACAGACGCACACCCAGCCGGCCAGCTCGCCGCCCGCGTCAAGCATCCTGCTCGCATCGATGCGCAGGTCGACAGTCGAGCCGTCCTTGCGGGTCCGGCGCGTAGCGAAGGAGACCTGGCCGCCGCTGGCGACGCGCTCAAGCACCGCGTTGTGCTCGGCGCGGAGCTCCTCCGGCACGAACGGCGGCTCAAGCCCGACGACTTCGGCGGCTGTCCAGCCGAACAGCTTCTCGGCCGCCGGATTCCAGATCGTCACGCGGCGATCCGAGCCAACGGCAATAATCGCGTCAGCCGCGAACTCGATCACGGCCCGGGCGGTCGCGTCGATCCTGTCGCGATCCTGCTGCGGCACGGCACGCTTCCATCCCACCGCCTCATGGTGCCATCAGCGCCGGGCTCAGGTCGGTGAACTGCGCAAACCCAGCTGGAACCAGCAAGCGAGGCCACGCGTCCAATGACTATGAGGGATAGCGATCCGGTAACGCAGCCCCGATTGGCCACCACGGGACGGGGCCGGCAACGCCGGGTTCTGGTTGGCTGCGCAGCCATCGGAGCATGCGCGCTCATGACCGCGGCCTGCGGCAGCGCTACCGCGCCCAGCTCCAGCGGCGGCGGGACGCATTCAAGTACGTCAAGCGGCACGACCTCGGCCGCGAAGATCTCCCTGAGCGTCAGCTTCAGCGGCTCGGCCGGTATCGCTCCCGAGCACTACACGCTGCGCTGCGAACCGGCCGGCGGCACCGTCAGCGATCCCGCGGCTGCGTGCGCCCAGCTGACTAAGCATGGCGCAAGCCTGTTCGGGCCGATGCCAGCCCAGATAGCCTGCCCGATGATCATGGCCAGTGCCAGGCGCGTCACGGTTACCGGCACGTATCTGGGCCGGCCTGTGCACGAGAATCTTGTGGATGGCGGCTGCGACCTGAGCCGCTGGGCGGAGTTCGGGAAGATCTTCAACCGATAGCACGCAGAGGCCGCCTTGGGGCCGGGCTGGAGCTGGCTACTTCAGCAGCCGGGAGAGCCGGCGGTCGGCGAGCGGCTTCCCACCGGTCTGGCAGGTAGCGCAGTACTGCAGAGCTGAGTCAGCGAATGACACCTCGCGGACCGTGTCCCCGCACACCGGGCATGGCTCGCCGGCCCTGCCGTGTACCCGGAGGCCGGCCTTCTTCTCCTTCTTCAGGTCGCTAGCCCCGAGCCCGTCCGACCGCTCGATTGCCTCGCGAAGCGTCCCGATGATCACGGCATGCAGCTCAGCGACTTCCTCTGGGCTGAGGCTGGAGGCAAGCCGGTATGGCGACATCCTCGCCGCGTGCAGCACCTCGTCGGAGTATGCGTTCCCGATGCCAGCGATCAGCTTCTGATCGCGGAGCACGCCCTTGATCTGGGTCCGGCGGCCCGCCAGGATCCCGGCCAGGACGTCGACGGTGAACTCGGGGTCGAGCGGCTCGGGACCGAGCGAGGCGACACCGGGTATCTGCGCGATATCGGTGACCAGGTAGACGGCGAGCCGCTTTCGTGTCCCGGCCTCGGTCAGATCGAAGCCCGAGCCGTCTGTGAAGCGGACCCGGAATGCCAGCGGCCCCTTGCCGGGCTTAGCCGGTGCTTCTGGCAGTGCATCTCGCCAGCGCAGCCAGCCAGCCCTGGCCAGGTGGGTGACCAGGTGCAGGTCTGGGCCCCCGGCGGCTGGCGCGCAGGCCAGGTCGAGGAACTTGCCACGCCGCGAAGTGCCGCTGATCCGCGCGCCGTGCAGCGCGCTCAGCGGCGGGTCGTACGTCTTCAGCACCGAGAACTCGGCGACCTCGGCGCGGTCGATCTCGCGGCCGACGGCGCGCTCGCGCAAGTCCGCGGCGAGTGCTTCCACCTCTGGCAGTTCTGGCACGACATCGATTCTGCCCGATCCGGGCACCTGGCTGGCCGTGCTCAGGCGCGCGGCGAGGTCAGCCTGGTGAGGAGGTCCTCCTTAATCGCCGGGCGTGAGCCGAACACCAGCAGGAACGACGCCTCCCTGGCCAGGCGCTGCGGATGCTGATCGATCATGATCGACCGGCTGCCCGCAGCCACGACGAGGGCGCCAGCAGCCCGGAACGCAAGCTCGGCCGCTGTTGCCCTCGCTGCGGGCATCGAAGCGGAGTTGGCGGCATCCAGCTGGTCCCGTGCCGCAGTCAGCTCGACCTCCAGCAGCGCAGCGGGCGCATCAGCCCGGAGCTCGGCCATCAGCCGGGTGCAGCGGCCGGTAAGGCCAAGTGCGAGCGAGCCGTTTGCTCGCAGCCCAGCCGCATCCCTGGTCTGCCACACAGCCATCGGCATGACCCCGGTGACCAGATCCGCCGGCACGAAGTGCGCGGTGAACCGGAGCTGGACGGTGCGGCTTGCGTTGACGGCGGCCAGCCGCAGCGGGTCAGCCGCCAGCGAGGCGGAGGTTACTGCCGGGAGGAGTGCGGCCACAACGTTGCCAGCTTCGTCGCGCGCCAGCGTGTGCACCACGTCGATCATGTCCCAGCCGGTGACCCATGGCGCGGTGCCGTCGAGGAGATAGCCGCCGGGGGCAGGCCGCGCGCGCAGCGGAGGCGGTCCCGGTCGCGCCCCGCCAAGCGCAACCCCGGCGCGCCGGGCACCGGCGCACAACGGCGCCAGCCATTTGGCCGACAGCGCGGAGCTTGGCGACGCGGACAGCGCCCGCACCGCGCCGTGGTGCTGAAGCCAGACGAAAGCAGTGGCCAGACTGCCGCCCGCCATGATCTCGATCACAGCGCAGAACGTGGCCAAGTCCACATCGAGCCCGCCAGCCTCGGCAGGGCCGGCCAGCCCGTACAGGCCTGCCGCGGCCAGCGCATCAAAATGCTCAGGCGGCACCCGGTCCGCAGCATCTACATTCATCGCAGAGGGGAACAAAACCTCATCAGCCAGCTGCCTGGCCCTGGTCAGCACCTGCGCAGCGGCCATGCCGCTCATGCTGCCAGAGGAGCTGAGACCGCCAGCATCCCGGTGACAAGCACTCAGCTGACCGCCTAAGCTTCGGGCCAGCTAACGACCACGCGGCCGACCGCGCGAGACCCGGGTGCGTCGAGGGGTGGGCGAGGAGGGATTTGAACCCTCACGTCCTTTCGGACACACGGACCTGAACCGTGCGCGTCTGCCGTTCCGCCACCCGCCCCGGGAGCAGCAGTCAGGTTAGCACGTCCGCAAGTAATCCCACATC
>Ga0335073_10012070_pt1 | contig 12132 bp, 26 predicted proteins | sample Lox_Sample_22_FD_207093 | JGI IMG/M metagenome (GOLD analysis project Ga0335073, IMG submission 207093) | Soil microbial communities from Loxahatchee National Wildlife Refuge, Florida, United States - Lox_Sample_2.2 | ecosystem: Environmental > Terrestrial > Soil > Wetlands | place: USA... | reverse complement strand
GTTTCATTCCGAGGATGTCAAATTCCCATCCATCACATCGGACAGCAAACGGTGTCCGATTACCTCCGCTTCGGCTTCTAGCACGCTTAGCTCTGCCCTGCTCAGATAGTAGATACCAAGCTCTTGTTTCCGGGAGAGTTTTGAACCATTGCGTGAAGTCATAGCCAAGAAAAAATCCCACAAATACCGCATCTTTGTTTGCCTCATATTGATCGTACAGGAATGAGAATATTTGCTCGTATCCCAATCCGGAGGGTGCCTCCGTTTGCTCCTGGCCCACGCCCAGCAATACATACCGGTGTTCCCGCCAGATGTCTCCGTTAGGCGCCACAGTCCACGTAGAATCCGTAACACCCTCTCCGTCTACCCCTATGAACGTCAGATCGTGTACATGCCTCTCAGAGTGCCTCCGGGCGTTCTGGGCTTGCCTACGTTCCCTGTCGCTCTCATGAATACGTGGTCTAGCCATACAAGTGTATTCTCTCTGCATGATGCTTCATTCGTTGCATAAGAATATATCGGGGGGTATCCCCTCCCATCTCTGCAAAAAAATGATTCATTGCATAAATTCCAGTCATAACAGTATCCGCTAGCTCTACCATCATTCGATGATAAGCATTCGGGTCCTGTGGCTTGCGTGGATTTTGTCCAGTCCATGAGATAAACTCTGCAATAGTCTCACCCAACTCCTCCTGTATTTTCGCAATTCTTGCCCATCCTTGAGCCAAAGGCTGATTCTTATATTGATCAGACACGTTATTATCAAGCCATTGAGATAGATCATGCACCAACTGCCAGTCAATAGTATCCTCATGATAACTCATTTTATCTCCTTAGTGATACCACCACGGGTTACCCTGGTATTGTATTCTAGCTCTGCTTCGGAGTTCTTCAGTATCCGCTCGGCTTGTCCACTGAGCTTCCGAGAGCGACATACCATAAACATCGCCTGATTCACTAGTTCGCCCACCGTACACGTTTGCAAGGACTGTTGCCTCATTGTATTTGAAGTAGGTTTCCAATCTTCCCTTGATATTGTAATATGCGGCGTCTCTTGCTCTGTTGAGTTGCGTTGCCTGGACAATGGGGGGTGCTCCTCCGGGGGGTGGCTGCGTTTTCTTTTGCAGGTACTTCCTGTATTTAACGGGATTCCGTTGTGCTTCCCTGATACCATGCTCAGGAGTGTTAGCGTGACCACGTGCAATGTCTAGCTTGTGTCCGCGTTCATACCTGGCTTTAGTTATCCCGTTACGGGACAGTCTCTCCCTGTAACTAGCGGAGAGACTGTCCCACCCTTTGCGCCTAGCCATTAGTCAGGCTGATTTTCTACATAATCTCTGTCATAATCGGACGGGGGATTAGTAGACACATACCCGTCAAACGTTGTTCTAATTCCCCGGATAAACCCTGTCGGAGATATGATTTCCGTTCGAATCGGATTGCCGTCTTTATCACAGTGATCTGATTTCAATTCAATTCTCTGGAAAATCCCGAACGGCGCATCTGGATCTGACTTAGAAAGGGGGTTCGTCGGGTAGATCCGCTCTCCGAGCTTCAAGAGGCAGTCCGAGAGCAATATTGATAGCCTCCACAGGGAGTATTTTACGAATGACATCCTGCCACCCATGCGTGTCACAGTACGTAGATTTTTTCCTGTTAATAATACGGACCATAGTCCCAGGAATGACCACGCAACCACATTCTGTGATCACGCGGTCTTCCCGGTTTAGCCGTATCTCATCTATGGCTTTCCTGCTGAGTCGCCTAGACATCTGTGAAATCTGACTCATGGCCTCTTAGCTCTATAAACCTTGAAATCCTTCAAGGGCGATGGCTGGCCTGTATCAACATCATTAACATATTCTATGCAAACAATGTCTCCACGCTTAATATCAGACGAAAGAAATGATTGCTCCAGCTTCCATCCTGCATTGATCTGGTAGGGAAGTCCGTCACGGCCCTTAAAGGTAAGAACGTTGAATGGGCCGTTGTCTGTCTCTACGATACGATGTCCGGTAAACATTCCCAGGAACTGATCGCCAAGTTTCTCAAAGACAATTTGCTCTCCAAGCCGATCAACGGCCGTTTCCCATTCAACCGTATTCCAGTTAATGTCAACAACATTGTCTTCATCAGACGTGACGACAATACGATCCTCAGAGCTAACGAGTGCTTTGCTTGGTTCGATGGACATAACGATTGATCCTCTCTGCCTCTTTACGGCCAACTTGGTCTGATAGTACAGCAAAAGCGTTTAGAAGCTCCATCGTATACGTTAGGTCAGCTTCTTGTTTCACCCGTTCATACTCCCGTTTCACGCTGACATAATGTAGCCATGGATCAGTAGTCATGATCCGGTATGTTTCCCTGGCTTGCGTGACAGTCGCCTGATAAATGGCCAGGGCATCCTTTGTTACTGGTGACATCCCTGTCATGTCTCACCCCCTCTCACAAGTCGAGTGCTCCCGACAGTACACCCTCAAGCCCGCCGGGCGCAACCCCCGACCAAGATCTTTTAGGCATTGTGATGACATCGTGACCTAACACCTGTATCCTTTGACTTGGACCCCCGCCCGACCGGTTACCGGGGGGTTACGGTGGGGCCGGGAAGGGGCGGGAGGGATGTTCTCTCTGTCCGTCCCTCCCGCCCATTCGACAGAGAGGACAAGGAATGTTCACAAAGACTAAAGAACAACTAGGACACGCAATTAGCATTCCTGCCAAAAACGCCGCAATGATATCCTATATTGCTGTGGCTCTGGCATGCGTGGCCATTCTCATTGCTGTGATTGCGGTGAGGCACTGATATGGGATACTCAGGATATACACTCAAAATCAGTGTTCAAGTTGACGCTCATGGCGGGGAGAGACAAGAACGTGGCGAAAAATTGTATGAAGAATTTATGAAAAGACTAGCTGTGTTGTGTGATGAATATGATAATGATGCAATACAGGTGATGTTCTGATGCCTATTTCAAAGGGCCAGCCGTCCTCGCCCGCGAAACGGAACACGTCAGCTAAGAGCAGCGTTTCACGTGAAACCACGGGAACCCCCGGACTCACCCCCCGCGATGAACATCGTAAAGAATCGGTTGACGGCATTTTCGCCACGGTATCCATGCTAGCCATTATGCGAGGCCAGTACGCGGATGCCGGGGCGGTTGGATTGCACGGCCCGAAACTGTCACGCGAAATTGTCCTGCTCGGAAAAAGCCATGACCAGATCGGAAAGGCTCTTGACTATCTAGGTACCGCTGGCCCGTATATGGGATTGTTCGGTGCGGCATTGCCTCTTGTGATTCAGCTAGCCATCAACCATGACCGTATCGACGGAGAAAAGGTTTCCGGCATTCCCGGCGTCATGTCAAAGGATGCCCTGGTGACCCAAGTCAAGGGCGAGCTTGCAGAGAGAGAGCTAGCGGAACGTAAGGCAATGCAAGAGGCACAGGAAAATCTTAAGCGACTAGAGGCAGAAGGTGGTGAGAGTGATGATCAGAATTAGGCCAGCAGACATCCTTTTCATGACTCTTATCCTTGGCGCTGCTGGCGGGTATGTGGCCGGTAAGAATGACCTGCTCGGTAAGTTGCAGTTCAAGGTTGATGCTGCTAACGACCGGCGGGCATTGCGTAACGCTCAGATCCTGCTAGATGTATATCACTCCACGGAACTTACCGGAGTGGTTAAGAGTACAGGCATGGTGGAGAATGCCAAGACTGCACCCTGATGAGGTCTGGGATCCGGAGGTAATCCCCCGTGAGGAATTCGCCCGTGATTACTTTGATTACAAACCGGGGCAACATGTGGTATTCGCTGGGCCAACACAACGCGCCGGTAAAACGACATTGTGCTTTCAGCTACTGGAATACACCGCGACCCCCGAATGTCCGGCCTATATTGCGGTATCCAAGCCGCGTGATCCTGTCACAGAGCGAGAGATGAAACGACTTGGTTACCGACGTGTGGACAATTGGCCCGTTGAGCCTAAAGTTGGTGAACTATTCAACGGAAAACCAGCCGGATATGTTGTCTGGCCACAATTTGGCGACATGGATAACGATGTTGAAAGAGCAGCATTGGTCACCGGTAAACTTCTCAGGGATCGCTACGCTCAGGGTGTCAAAGGTAAGAAAGGCATCCTTGTCTGTGACGATACTGTCGTCAAGTCTAAATTGCTCGGACTCGATAGGGAGATGACTACTCACATTGCTATGGCTGGTGCAATGGACGTTGGCGGATGGTATTTCGTGCAGAAACCTACTGATAGCGGACGTGCCGCAATTTGGGCGTACGGCAACTGTGAACATATATTCATCAGTCGTGATCCTGACGCTCGCAATCGCGCTAGATATGACGAGATCGGGGGTTTTGACGCCCATCAGGTTGACGCCATCTCTCAGAAACTGAAGCCATTCCAGTTTCTTTACCTCAAGCGAACGGGTAACCGTATGTGCATTGTGGACAGCAAATGAGTGCTTACGTATGGGGTAAGATTGCATATGAAGCGTATTGCAAGCAAGCTCATGGCGTGAGTCTTGTAAGTGGCGTGGAATTGCCATCCTGGGATGATCTGGCAGAGAGTATCCGGCTTGCCTGGAATGCTTCCGCTCAGGCCGTGAGAGATGCGGCCAGATGAGCGTACCCCTACTATTCCCGCATTCCGGTTCCTGCCGCTGGAAAGGCCAGGATCATACAGATCCCGCAAAACGAATTTCCGACGCTACATACCTACATAAGGCTGCCATCGGTTTGCAATCAGCGGGAAAGTTTCTCACATGCAGTATGCAAACTGGACAATGTGATGTGACGCTTTACCCTACCCATTATGATGCGGTACGAATGCATCCGAACGACCATGACCGGCGAGTCTACATCAGACTCAGACATGAAGGGATGAGCGTATGCGAAGCTGAGCTATTTCTGTGGATTGCACGTCAAGCCTACGATAACGGTATGAGGCTGACTGATCCCGATAGCAAGAAGAACAACCGTACTCTAATCCCCCGGATTGCACCAGAACATCAGAACAAAATCCTACGGGGATTGAGAGGGAGTTAATGCCAACAGGTACGGCTACCAAGCCGCAAACGGGAGCGGGCCAGCAGAAGGCGCAGGCGCCTGCCGCACCGTTCCGTGTCGGAGTGTACGGCACGGATACACCCGATATTCAGGTCACCCTGGCGGCCACCACGTCGGCTCAGAAGCTCGGCACATTCAAGATCAGCCCGAACGGGTGGCTTTCCCGGATTGAATGCTCATTCCAGGGGGTTGTGACCACTTCGTCAACCTATGTCGGTGACCAGCCTTTCTCAGGTATTCAGAAAGTCACCTTCAAGGATGTCGGTAACCGGGAAATCTTCGGCCCGCTCACCGGATACGAATGGTTTACGGTTAACAAGTGGGGCGGGTATTTCGAGGAATCTTGCGACCCGCGTAATCCCGCCGGACAGTACCTCGCGTCCGGTACCTATTTCCAGTTCTCGCTGTACATTCCGCTGGAAATCGTCAGCCGTGACACTCTCGGCGAGATTGAGAACAAGTCAAGTTCCAGTAGTTACACGCTGGAGATTTACATTGACTCGATCGCCAACACCGTTACGACCGGTACGGCTATCACCTGGACCATGTACGGCAGCCTTGAGGGTTACACGGAACCGGAGGCTGTTGACTCTTACGGGCGTCCGCTTAGCCAATCGCCTCCTGCTGCTGGTACTGTCCAGTACTGGACGTCTGAAATTTACAACAGCCCTGCCGGGAACATTCGCTATAACCAGGTAAACGGTATCGGCTACCCGATCAGGACACTCGCATATGTCGCCTATGATGCGGGAACGGCGTATCCTGCCGGGCGTTCGGTCGCCTGGACGTGGGGGTCAAACGGCAACACGGCACCAGCGGCTAACTATGAATGGCCTAACCCGCTCACACTGTCGTTTGGTAAGGTGCAGCTATTCCAGCGGTATACGTGGCAGTGGGCTAAGTTTATGTCCCGCTGGTACGGGCTTAACGGAGCAGCGACTGGTGACGCTAACCTGGCTATGGAAAATGGCGTGTTTGTGCAGCCGTTCACAGATGATTTCGATTCGTCGGCTGGCCAGGAACTCCGCAACGGATATCTGATTACCAAGGCTGGCAACGTCTTGCAGATTTCTGGTAGCGCGTATGCTGCGCTCAACATTCACGTACTCACAAACTACGTCGTGCCACCCGGTAACGACGCATCCAAGCTCCGCGCAAGGTAAGGGGAAAAGAATATGGCATTCAGCGCTGAGGAACTTGAACAACTTGCAGGTCTCATCGAGGCTAAGGTCGAAAAGGCTGTTGACGCGGTTAAGGGTGACGTACAGGCCGCCGCTGAGGGTGCTACCGACGTGGCCGAGAGCGCGCCCGTCCAGGAGGCCGCCAAGGAACTGGAATATTATGTTCACCTGGCCGACGGGTCGGTTAAGGTTATGCCCGCGTCTGAATTGGATGCAGCGGGTACGCATATTGACGGTGTTGCCGTTATCGGTAAGTACCAGGTTGGGGGCTGAAACAGTGAAGAAGGAACATCTTATCTGGGTTGCGCTTTTCCTGGGCGGCGTTGTTCTGGCGCCCCAGGTGCGTAAGCTGCCGTTGCTTAACAAGCTGCCGTCTGTCTGATGGCCGAGAGTACAGGACTGGTACTCGCTATCGGTGGTATTACTGCCGCTAACGAGCTACTGTTCGCCCCGTTGACCGGAACTGGCACGCCGTGGAAAGATTTTAACTGGCGCGTTGTTCCGGCAACGGGTGTACTCGCGCTTGCACTAGCCGGAATAGAGCAACTTGGACCAAGCGGAGTCACATTCGCTAAAGGACTAGCGGCAATCGGGCTTGTAACCGTCTTGTTTGTCAGGATTGGTAACGCTCCCGCACCCGCTGAAAATCTAGCCAAGGTTTTGGGGTATAATAAATGACTACTGTGCAAAAGTTTGCGGGGGGCTTGATCCTGATTGGAGTAATCACGGCGCTAGTCCTCCCGAACCGTCAGACCGTGCCTGTTATCGGCGCGGTTACCAATCTTATCAGGGGTAGTGAATCCACGGCTATTACCGGGAATGCGTAATGGCAGGGGTTAGCGGCGCGCCGCTACAGGGACTAAGCGGACTGTATTCCGACCCCCAGGACACTCAGGATTACATGGATGAGGGTGTTCTGGAATCTCACGCATTCGAGCTTGATCCAGATCATAGCGAATACGGTTCGCAATCCGTTGGCTATTCCGGTACAGTTCCAACTCAGTCACCGTTTAGCCAGCTCACCGTTTATGACGCCGGGGAAACTGGCGACGGCTATTCAGGAATGGAATACCCCGTCGGGGGTATGGAAACAGACCGGACCCCCACAACACACAGCGCCACGTATCCACGCGGAATTATTCAGCCGTCTTGGAATGATGCAGATGCTTACGCAACCGTCGGACAGCAAATCCAGGACGTTCACGCGGAGGATCTAGGCGGCGTCAGGAAGTACGTTGGACGGTCGCCAGGAGGCCATGAGAGTCCTGTTGACTGGACGGCTGATGATTACGTGGCGCCAAACCATAGCATCCTGGCTACGGTGCCAGGGCAACTCAAGGGTGCTCACAGTTACGGCACCGGACGCGGTAACAGTTCCAGCGCTGGCGGGTCGAACGCTGACCCTGACCAGGGTTACGGCGTGCTGAATACGCTGCCAGAGTTTAATGCCGGGCATTCGATCCGTAATGTGCAGCATGACAAGATGCCTATGGATTACACCCTGTTGCACGGGGAACAGAACGAACCCTTCTGGGGTAGGCATCCTGTCCAGCAAATGCCGTTTGACGGACCCGACTCACCATACTATGAGATGGGTTCAATCGACGGTGCTAATATTCCCTGGGAAGGTCGCATAGGGTATCCGACACCGTATCAGCAAGCACCGGAACCGACCATAGTTCCCGCGCAGCCAAGTCAGGATGTGTGGGCATATGGCTGACAAAATCAAGCTCCCCCTTGTGGGTGAGGTTAACAAGAAAACAGCCATTATCGGCGGTGTGGTGGTTGCTGCGGGTATCGGGATTTACGTGATTCGGAAGCAACGTCAAACCGCTGCTGCCGCTAACGCTAGCACGACTAGCACGGGAATGGTGACTGATCCCGCTGGTAACCAATGCCAGGCACTCGATCCCGTATCTGGTTATTGTCCCGGTACTCAGGAGGATGAACAGTACCAGGAACAAGAGGCTTCTAGTATCGGGGAGGGGTACGACGAATATCCTGGAGGTGGCGCGGGATATGGCTATGTGATAGATGCTGAAGGTAACGAATGTGCGGCCCTTGATCCGGCTACGGGTTTGTGTCCCGTTGGCACGGGAATATCTACCGGCCAGACTACCTCAGTAACAACCAATGCTCAATGGGTTGTGGAAGCGGAGGAACAACTTGGGAACACATCAACGATCCAAGCGGCTTTGGGGTACGCCCTATCGGGGAGTCCGGTCACACAAGCCCAGAAAAATATTTTCATGGAGGCGATCGGGCTACTCGGGCCGCCACCACAAGGCTACCCGCCGCTAAACGTAACAGGCAGTGCCTCCACTAGCAGCACGGGGACAGCTACGGGCAGTTCTACGACTACAGCTACGGTTCCGGTGACATACGGGGAATCGGCGGATACCGCGCTAGCTAAGGTTCGCGCCGCTGGATTCAAGGCAACCACAAGCCCGTTGCGAAACCCCAAGAACGAATATGTGTCTACCGGCTCCAAGCCGGAAGGCGGAAGTAAGGCCAAGAAGGGTTCCACAGTTGTTATTGGCGTCAAGGTTAGCAAGGCTGGCAAGTAATGGCAATGAATGAGCTAGGCAATATTACCAAGGGCGGGAATGGTGTCGCGTTCCTGGTCTCGGCGGGTATTGTCTATGAAATCGTTGCCGCATGCTGCTCTAGCCCGCAGACAACCGAATTGAACGCAAAACAACGCGCTGAAACGCTCATGAAATGGGTTAAAATCGGATTGGGTCAGGGTGCGTTGTTTGTCGGTGCTGCCGCTATTATGGATAAACAGCACCGGACGGCTATCGTTGCTGGTGGTATTACTGCGGGGGCTATCATGTACGCTTCGTACGCACATGCTAAGCAAGCCGGACTAGCCAGCTCGGAGCCAGGGACCGAGAATTGGGAAACGAATAACACACTAGATCAGGCTGCAATCGGCGGTACCGCTGCCGCCCTGGTCTCGTCAGCAATCGCCTAGGGAGGGTTAAATATGGAGTTTAAGAGTCTGATCAAGACTCCACAGGGGAGTATTACCCTGGGGGTTGCGACGGGGGTACTGGTTTACACGATTTACGATCGTAGCCTGCCAGACGCAGCGACCATGCATGCGACCAAGGCTTACGATACCAATATCGAGGCAGGGCGGAAAAAGGCCGTGTATACGTCGGCTGCCGTCTTGTCGGCGGTAACCCTGCTGACAAAGGATGTGAATGTTTTCATTCTCGGCGGTATCGTACTCATTGCTCTTGACGTGCATGCTAGGCATGCCAACGTCACCGCCCCAACCGGTGAACTTGTCTCCCCACAGGAATCCACCCCAACAGGCGGGCGAGTGCAGCTACAGGCAGTATCATAACGGGCCGTTCGGAATATGGCAGGAAAGATCGGGGGCGACCATGGCAGTAAACGGGCCAGCGCTAGGCGCAGCAGGGGTTGGCGTTGTGCTGCTATGGTCTGCCACCCATAACGCAAGTATTCTTAAGTCAATACAGGACATTGTGTCAGGCAAACAGCCAAAGCCTGGGCCGTTGCCAACGGTTGGCAATACGAACGCTGCGGCCGATGTGGCAACCAATATCCCCGTGCCTACAGGTCCAACCGGAGCAGAGGCAGCCAAGAATCAAGCGATCGCTAAGATTCTGGCCGCGCCGTACGGCTGGTCTACTGGTGAACAGTGGAATGCTCTTGTGGCGTTGTGGAATCGTGAATCAGGCTGGTCTAACACTGCCGAGAATCCTAGCTCTGGCGCATACGGGATTGCCCAGGCACTAGGACACGGCCCCACTAACCAGTATCCCGCAGGTCCGGCTAACCCGCCTATTAGTTCCGCAACCGCTCAGATTGCGTGGGGTCTGAATTATATTAAATCTACGTACGGTAGTCCAGAGGCGGCATGGACACATGAAGAATCGGCAGGCTGGTATTAATGTCTAACCCGATAACAGATTTTGTTGACGGTGTAGTCGGAGCATACACGGCAGCCGGTAATGTACTAGATGCTGGTGCAGCCAAAGCTGTCGCCCAGGCGTTGCGAGCTAAGAATACTGCCCAGGCTGCGGAGATACTTGGAAGTGCTGGGATCGTGCAAAGTGCCGGTGAGGCTGGCATTGCAGGAGCGAACGCAGCGAATAATACAAATGTCGGTAATGCGATCTGGGCTAAGCTAGATGATCGTGGGACGTGGATTCGCATAGCTGAGGGTGCGCTAGGACTCGGTCTGATCCTAGTGGCCATTACTCACATAACCGGGGCGGGGAAAGTAAGTAACCTGCCCGCTCACATAGCTAAGAATGGGATTAAGGTGGCTGCGGCATGATGAATGATGAAGATGCGGTAAAGGTTCACGTCGTTAACGCCGGTGACATGAAGGCGGTTGCAACAGAAGAAAAAGAGCCGGAACATTTTATCTTCTCGACTTTCGTTTTGCAGGGAATCGGTACCGGTAATGCTGATGAGATGCCACAGTATTATTTGCAAATTCTCAACCTTGACCCCCGACGTAAGTCCGTGTCAATCATGTCGCTAGACAATCCGATCGTGCTCTGCCATAGTGAGGCGCAAGCAATGTCTCCCGCTAATCAGGTGGCAGGATTGCCAGACCCTGACGGCATTGTCATTTTTGCGGGCGGCACTTTTTCAGCTAATGGGACCGGGCCGATGTGGGCGGTCTCGACTGTGGCCGGTAATTCACGTGTATCGGTTGCCACGAATAGGCGGGGTGCTTAATGCCTGACGCACAATTGGGACCGGTTAGCGGATTGCAGAAACTGGCCTCTACAGGACTCAATGGTTATAATCTGCAAAACGCTAGCCCTGTTTCTGTCATTAGTTGTAATATTCCCAATGATGGTAACCTGCATCGTTTTATGATATTTGCAGCACTACATGTAACCAGTGCAGAAACTGGCGGCCAAATTACTGTTACATATACATTGCCAGACGGAACTGTGCCCTCACACACTCTATTTGCAGCAGGATTGGGCGTAGGGGATAACGTGCCGGCACTTCCTTACATGATTACAGTCAAGCCAGGAACGGTTATCAGTATTCAACAGGTTACTGCTCTGACTGTTGGCGCTGCTATAATGTGGGCAGAAATTTGGGGATCATGAATCCAGCAACCATATCCGTCATAATCTCCCTAGCCGGAATCATCATCTCCATAACAGTATCGGCATTTATCAGCGGAGCATGGAAAGGCAGAATCGAAACTACCATGTCTGACATGTCACGTCGGCTGGCTAATATTGAGGGAATGTTCAAGCTCACCTTGAAGGATTAATGAGTACACCGCAGGCGGCGCTACAGCCGTATCAGCTTACCGACGAAACCGCTTCCGTCATATTGGACGGGAGCGGTAACGGTCAAGTGTCGATCACACCCGGTGCGCCTAGCAAAGGCGGAGGGGTTGGCGTCGGCCGCAATTCCGGACTGACATGGGACGTTACGGGAGTTGCCGTCTCTGTTACTACGCAGGTTAAAGAATCACAATGCTCGGTGTATTTGTCTTACGGTATCCTGGACGTGTCCTCTGCAAGTTTCCAGGGACAGACGGCTACAGGCAGCACGGGTGACACAGACACGCTTACGGCCACAATCCGGCCTGGTGACTGGATTACCGCCAAATGGACTGGCGGGGATGCTGGCGCTGTGGCAACCATGCGTATCCTCGGAACCGTCAACCCTCCGGGCGTTGGTTAACATGGCATTCGGGAATGCCACAGGACAGGGGTTCGTCAATCCGTCTGAGGTTATCGCGGAAAAAGTCATCATCGTTGGCGATAATGGAGCCCTGTATGTTTACTACCCTAGCCAATCCCTAGGTGACTTGCAGGATTCTATTACTGACATGGTATCAGAGGATGCTGAAGGTAA
>Ga0335073_10012069_pt1 | contig 12132 bp, 9 predicted proteins | sample Lox_Sample_22_FD_207093 | JGI IMG/M metagenome (GOLD analysis project Ga0335073, IMG submission 207093) | Soil microbial communities from Loxahatchee National Wildlife Refuge, Florida, United States - Lox_Sample_2.2 | ecosystem: Environmental > Terrestrial > Soil > Wetlands | place: USA: Florida... | reverse complement strand
AAAATGGAGTTTTTACCCTGTTTTTTATGCGCTGCAAAGCTTGAGAGACGAACGGCCAAAACCGGCAAACCGTACTTCATTTGCAATCCTTGCGGTATTCAAATGTTCATTCGCAAGCAACACGGAATCAGACTTTTGGAAAACCTGCTCCGTGATGTCGCAAAGAATGAAATCCCCTTTCGCCAAAGAGGAGAAGAGCTTTACAAAGTCCAGGCTCTTTTGAGCGAAATAAACGGAATGAAACAACAAATCGAACGACTGGAAAGGCAAAAGGGATTCCTCTTTCGCGATCCAGACAAGATCCGTGCTTGCCAGTTATTGAAAGTTAAACTCCGGAATCTATTCAAAGAACTTGAACAACTGGCAAAAGGGGATGCGCAAATCAAAACTCCTTAGCAATTAAACCCCGAAAGTCCTTTCGATTACTCGGGAAAAGATTGCATTCGGAAAGAGGTTAAACGAATATGCAAACGCTTTCGGATGAATTGATGACAGTTTCGGAAATTGCGGCATTCCTCAAAGTGCCTATTTCCTGGGTGTACGAACGCACGCGACGGCGCGATTTTGAACGCATTCCGCACGTTAAATTGGGGAAATACCTGCGCTTTTCATTGCCTGAAATCAAACAATGGCTGCAAAAGCAATATCGGGAGATCTGAATTGCGCTCCTGTTCCACAACGATTAAACTTTCCGCCGACGCAGAACCGGCTGAGCGAGCCTTGAAAGGAGGCAAATTGGCTCGCAAAAAGCACTTTCAGCGCGGTTCTCTTTTCAAACGCGGAAAGAGGAATAAAGTGTGGATAGCAAGATATCGGGAACCGATTATCGGAGAAAGCGGCGAAACTGAATTTGTCCGCCGTTCGGAGATCCTCGGCACTGTTACGGATCTCCCGACTCGACGCGACGCGAAAGAGGTTCTGTCGGACCGGCTTCGCCGCGTCAACAGCGCCGATTACCATCCGCGCTCGTGTTGTTCGTTTCGCTCCTTTGTCAAGGAGTGGGAAGAGCAAGCTCACCCTACTCTTAAATACGCGACGCAAGAGCATTACAAGTACGTGGTCAACTCTCACCTACTGCCTGTTTTCGGAAATGTCCAGTTGCGCTTAATTTCGCGAGAGTCCATTCAGACGTTTCTCGCGGCGAAACTGAAAGAGGGGCTTTCCTGGCGCACCGTCAAGCATCTCCGAACTACGCTCGGCACAATCTTGGGAACAGCGGAATTCTGGGGGTATATCGAAGACAATCCCGTGCGGAAAACCAGACTTCCGCGACGCGGCCTTCAGCCCGAAAAAACGATCTTGACGCCTGAGCAACTGAGTTCCTTGCTGGAAAAGCTGCCGGAACCGTCCAGATCGCTAGTTTGGCTGCTGGTCTTGACCGGCCTACGGATCGGCGAATTGCTGGCCTTGCGCTGGCAAGACATCGATTTGCAGGCTGGACTCCTTCGGGTAAGCCGCACGCTGTACGAAGGGCGTTTCGACGAACCCAAGACTCGTTCCAGCGTTCGCACGGTGCCATTGAGTGCAAAGGGAGTGAAGATCCTAGTGAGTATCAGATCGGGGGCACCGAAGCCGGACGCCCTAGTCTTCTGCTCGAAGAAAGGAACTCCGCTTTGTCGTCGAAATCTCAGGAATCGTCAGCTTGATCCGGTATGCGACGAGTTGAAGATTCCCAAGATCGGCTGGCATTCCTTGCGGCATTCGAACGCGACGCTGCTGGACGCAGTAGGAACTCCGCTTGGCACGGTGCAATCTCTCCTCGGGCACTCTTCCCCAGAGATCACACGAGGGACGTATATTCACTCGTTGCCAGCGGGAGCTAAAGAAGCAGTCCAGAAGGTGGAAGATTTGCTAACTGGACCCAAACGGACCCAAATTGTGGAAATCCACAAAATGGCATCCTCGCTAATCCAATGAGCTGCTTGGGAATAGATGGTCGGGGAGAGAGGATTTGAACCTCCGACCCCCTGGTCCCGAATTCAGTAGAGTCAACAGCTAACTCATTGGTCTGGTATCGCTTACGAATCTTGGGTGCAAACTCAGTTGCACCCATGCACCTATGCAACGAGAACCGTAGTGGTTAGTGGTCCTGGACGGAAAGCTCCGCCCATGCGGCGCCCTTAAGCAATTGTTGTGATGCTGGCGTTCCCTCGGTTTCGAGGATGAGGTGAAGTTACCCTTTCAGTGCCGGAACGTTCTCTAAGGCGCACGGCGCACAGGCTGCCGCTGAGCTGCGAGATCATCCTGGATATTCCGCCACTGGCATTCCGCTAGATGTCTACTCTGACTTTCGCAAGATCGGCGTACATGTCTTCCGCAGGGGCTTGGAGAATTCGAACATTTCCGCGCTGACGCTGACCCCCCCTATGCAGGACCATGCGTTCTTGTTAGTTATTCCGAGGATGTATACAGGCAGAGATCCACCATGGCGCATGAAGGTGCCCCTGCGATCCTCGACCGAAAAGGGCGCGGAGAACCGCGCCCCTTGCCCTAAAGCGTTCGGGTCTGTTGCACGGTTTGCATCACGGAACCCAGACTTCAAGCCAGATCGGGTTGAGGACCAGATTGGTGGCATTCACAGTACCGATGCCCGTCGCGAAGTCCCAACCCACGCCCGCAGTGAAGGCTGGCTGGTATGAATTGTCGGATAGCGAAAGTACTCCTGGGACTCCCGCACTGGCATCAGGGTCGTAGCAGTTGTAAGGGCCGACGCAATCAAGATCGTTGTCGCCCACGGTGACATCGTTGAACGTGCAGGTCAGGGCTGGGCCGCCGACGGCGAAGCTTTGGCAGCTCTTATTGCCGTGCGTGCCGTACTCTTGCCTTGCGAGGGCGTAGTATACCGGGGCCGGGTTGCCTTGGCTCCCGCCCCAGACCTCATTCACTAGTGCTTGCATACCCGCCATGATCGGCGACGACGACGACGTGCCTCCGACCAAAAACCAGTTGCTCGGCGCTTCCACGCACGGCGTGCCACCATTATCCACATCCGAGTAGCAGATCACGTAGGCGTGGGACCAAAGGCCGTTGCCTGTGAACAGCGCGACATCTGGCAAATCCCGGACGCCGTCCTGCGGGTTGCCAAGAACGTTCTGCCAGCTCGGTTTCTCCCAGCCCCGGCAAGTGCCGTTAGACGGCGTCGTTCCGTTGCTCTCGGGGATCGACACCCCTGTGGCGCAGTTGCTGGGACCTCCGCCGCCAGCGTAGAGGTACTGGAGAAGAAACTGTCCGAGAGGACTGGCGCAGAAGCCGTTTTCTCCGTAGGGCGTCGCGTACCCCTCAAAGCTCGTGATCAAAGTGCTCGCGCAGGTGTCATTCCAGGGGATCTCGGGCACGTAGCTCAGGGCAGACTCGTAGTTGGGGCCGTTGTTCTGCGACCAGTAATTGGCGTTGGTGCCAGCGTAGGTGTCGCCGAAGTCGGTCCCGCCGACCGCGACGTTGTAGGCGGTTGAAGCGAGGGCGTTGACTGCCACTCCAGATTGAGCCTCGGGGAGGGCCAAGCCATCGCCGGGGTAGTCACATTCGGCGGCGCCGTTGTCCCCCGCTGCCACGAAGACAGATACCCCCTCAAGCACGGCCTGAAGGTAGGCTACCTTGAATGCGGCATTCATTGCCGCGCCATTCTGAGTCTCACAATTAGCGTAGCTGATGCTGATGATCGGCGGCACTTGGCGCTGGTTCACGAGGTTTTGGATGGCGATGAGCCCACCCCAGACGGTGGTGGTATCGGCGCAGGTGGCCAGCTGAAGGTTGGCACTGGGGGCCGCGGCGCTGGACCACTCGACATCCAAGATCGCCTCCAGGTCGTCCCCGTTAACGCCGGGGTCGGGACAGCCCCCGGGATGCACAGTGTTAAGCGACGCCCCCTTGTAGACATCAAGACCAAACGTCTTTCTGAAAATCGTCCAGTCATTAGAAGTGTAAGCGTCGCTGTCCTCGATCAAGGCAATGGTCTGCCCCTGGCCCGTGATCCCGGCCGAAAAGAGCGGGTTGAAGTGGTAGATCGTCGCGAGATCCGCAGGCACCACGGCCCAGAACGGAGAGCCATCCAAGGTGAAGGTGTACTGCGGCTTGGGGACGGCCATCGAGCGCGGACGAAAGTCGTTGAGGGACACGATGCCTTCGACGGCCGGCGCGAGGGCGGCCGGGATCGAAGGAGCGCCCACGTTGGCAATGTGCCGCTCGCCTCTGACGTCTAGCAAGTGGATCTCGGCGCCAAAGGCCTCGCGCACCTGGCCGGCGGTGCCGGAGAAATCAATGGTCATCCGGCTTGGGCTGGCGTTAACCGTGAACCCGTGGGCGTGAAGCCACTCGCTGATCTTGGCAATGTCTTCTGGGGCGACACCGAACTGTTCGGCGTAATGTTCGGCGGTGAGCCACCGGTGATAGCGTGCGGAACCTTTCTGCTGGAGCTCGTCCGCCAGCGCTTCGGCGGCCTGCTCGCGCTCGGGAGACCGCCTTAGCTGCAGCTGGACGCCGTTCAACGGGAATGAGTCGTCTACTGGGCCACGGTCGAACTCGGGCCGGACCTCGCCGCGGGTGTTGCCCGGCAGCATAATCCGCTTGGTCTCATCGACCGGCTCGACGATGAGGCGGGCCGCCTGAAAAGACAGTCCCCGAGTCGACCGGGCTGCAGAGAGCGAACCGTGCCCAACCTGCCCGTAGGCGCTGGTCAATAAACATAGCGTGGAAAGCAAAAGTACCGCCAACTGCGTCTTAGAGTTTTTCATGACACGCTCCAGGTGTTCTTCTCTTTTTGCGATTTTGTTGTTGATGCCCACACTGTTAGCGCTTGCACGTTGCAATCGGTTGACGATGGCGGGCGAACTATGTTCCTCGGTGACGCCGATCTTGGCGCCCTCAGGGTGGCTCACGTCTTCCTCGTGCAGGCGAACCATGATGGCGTTCAGCACCGCGACGCGCAGGGCGCGGAAGGACGACGGCGTGATGTGGTCGCGATCAATGTTGAGCAGCACCTTCTGCTGGGAATTGCGCTTCACAGGTAGCCCCCTAAGCGAGAATCAAAACCGGAGTCCCGCAACGAGGTCACTGGTTTCCGCCACTTTAGCTTCAGAATTCCTCGTCATCACCTAAAGCGAAATCTCGCGGGGAATTGGTCCACAGGAAAGAAAATTTATTGATGTCCCACACGCAGCCAGGCGGGAAGCCCGGCGCTTACCCGACGAAGTACACGCCTTTTCAATTGGTTGACATTGGTACCAGCCGCGGCTAACTTGTTGCCCAAGCTTCTGAGGAAGCGTGTTAGGGGGCTAGTTGTCGGAACTTCCGCCCAAAACCGTCAGCAAGTTACTGGCGAACTGGAACGCCGGTGACGACGAGGCGTTGCGCTCCGCGGTTCCTCTCGTTTATGACGAGCTGCGACGGGTCGCGCATCATTACCTGCAGAACGAACGCCCTGGTCACACCCTGCAAAGCACCGCCCTGGTGCACGAGGCCTATATGCGCCTGGAGAAACAAGGGGCCGCTGAGTTCAAGAACCGGGAGCATTTCCTGGCCATCTGCGCCCAATTGATGCGGCAGATTCTCGTCGATTACGCGCGCAGCCGCAATGCCGCTAGGCGTGATGGCGGCTACCGATTGACGCTGGACGACGCACTCGCCTTCAAGAGCCGGAGCGTAGACATGGTCGCGCTCGACGACGCTCTAAACGAACTGGCGAAGCTTGATGAACAGCAGAGTCGCATCGTCGAGCTGAGGTTTTTCGGCGGCCTTTCCATCGAAGAAACCTCGCGGGCGCTGAATCTCTCGCCCAGCACGGTAAAAAGACACTGGGCCACGGCCCGGCTTTGGCTTCGCCACCAGATGAGCAAGGCAGATGAAGCATGACCCCCGAGCGCTGGCAACAGATTCGCGACGTGCTGGACAAGGCTCTGGAGCTGGCTCCGGGGGAGCGCTCCGCCTTTCTGGAGTGGGCCTGCTCGTCCGATCCATCCCTGCGGCAGGAGGTCGAGACCCTGCTCGCCTCCGGCCCCGACGTGCGCTCCAGCTTCCTGCAATCGTCGATGCTGCGCGTGACGCTCACGTCCGGGACGAAGCTGGGCGACTATGAGGTCAAGTCGCTGCTGGGTTCGGGCGGCATGGGCGAGGTGTATCGCGCCCGGGATTCACGGCTGGGGCGGGACGTGGCGATCAAGGTCCTGCCGCCTTTGCTCTCCGCGGATTCCGAACGGCTGCGGCGCTTCGAGCAGGAGGCGAGGGCGGCGGCGGCGCTGAACCATCCCAACATTCTTGCGGTGTTTCAGATGGGCACCTATGAAGGCGCGCCCTATCTGGTCTCGGAGCTTCTGGAGGGGGAAACGCTGCGGGAGCCGATCCGGCGCGGACGTCTGGCAGTGCGCAAGGCGATTGATTATGGGGTGCAAATCGCCAGAGGTCTGGCCGCAGCCCATGAGAAAGGGATCGTCCATCGCGATCTGAAGCCGGAGAACCTGTTTGTCACCAAGGATGGGAGGGTGAAGATTCTGGACTTCGGCCTGGCGAAGCTGACGCAACCGCAGTCCGGTTCAGAGCACGACGCACCGACGCTCACTGAGGGAACGGAAGCCGGAGTGGTAATGGGCACGGTGGGCTACATGTCGCCTGAGCAGGTGCGGGGACAAACGGCCGACCATCGCGCCGACATCTTCGCGTTCGGCGCGATTCTGTACGAGATGCTGGCGGGCAAGCGGGCGTTTCAGAAGCCGACTTCGCCGGAGACGATGACGGCGATCTTGAACGAAGACCCTCCAGGCATTTCGCAGGTCGCAGCTGACATTCCGCCAGCATTGCAGCGGGTCGTGCATCGCTGTCTGGAAAAGAATCCTGAGCAGCGCTTCCAGTCGGCTTCCGACTTGGCGTTCGCTCTGAACGCGCTGTCAGAGTCTGGAGGGTCGGCATACCCGGCAACGGCTGCGAAGGCCGCGACTGGTGCTGGGAGACGCTGGAAGGTGATTGTTCCAGCTGCCCTAGTTGTGTTGGCATTGTCGGTTGGGGGTTACTTCTATTTCCACCGCTGGCCCAAGCTGACTGACAAGGACACCATCGTTCTGGCCGATTTTGCCAACAGCACGGGCGATGCGATCTTCGATGACACGCTGAAGACGGCGCTCAACGTTTCCCTGCGGCAATCGCCTTTCCTGAATGTGCTTTCCGACAGCAGAGTCGCGAAGACCTTGCAACTGATGACTCGTCCAGCCAACACAAAACTCACGCCCGAGGTAGCCCGCGAGCTTTGCCAGCGGGCTGGCAGCAAAGCTTACCTTGCCGGATCGATTGGCGGCCTGGGCAGCGAATATGTGCTGGGATTGAAGGCGGTGAATTGCCAGAGCGGAGACACACTGGCCGAGGAACAGGTGACGGCGGCGTCCAAGGAGAAGGTGCTGGACACGCTTGGCGATGCGGCGTCGAAGCTGCGCACAGAGTTGGGCGAATCGCTGGCTACGGTGCAGAAGTTTGATGTCCCCCTCGCACAGGCCACCACGTCTTCGCTTGAAGCTCTGAAATCGTACAGCCTTGGCATAAAGGCTGGTAATGAGGAAGGTCAAGCCGCAGCCCTGCCTTACGACCAACGTGCCATCGAGCTTGATCCGAATTTTGCCCAGGGCTACAACGCCATGGGTAACGACTACTTCAATCTGGGCGAGGTAGGGCGAGCCAGCGAGTACTTCGCCAAAGCATTCCAGTTGCGGGCTCATGCCAGCGAACCGGAAAGGCTGAGGTTCACCGCGGACTACTATTCGCATGTAACCGGAGAACTAGATAAAGCGGCCCAGACGTATGAAGAGCGGATTGAGAAATACCCACGTTCTGCTTCCTACAACGGCTTGGGCATTTTGTTCGCCTTCCAGGGGCAGTATGAGAAAGCCGTGAAGATTGGAAGGCAAGGCCTGCCCCTTGAGCCGGATTGGGTAACTACTTACGAGAATCTCGCCAATGACACCCTTGCCTTGCAGCACTTCGACGAAACCCTGCAGGTCATCCATGAGGCGCAGGCGCGAAAACTCGATGATTATGGATTACACCTAAATCTCTACGCCCTTGCCTTTTTGGGCTCGGACTCCAAGGCGATGGCTGAACAGCAGCAGTGGTTTGCGGGCAAGCCTGAAGAGAATTTTGGACTGGCGCTCGCATCCGACACTGAGGCGTATGCTGGTCATCTTGGCAAGGCACGGGAACTGACCAAACGGGCTGTGCACTCCGCCATCCGGGCCGACAGCAAAGAAACTGCGGCAATTTGGCAGGCGAATGCTGCTCTCCAACAAGCCTCCTCCGGCAACACCACAGATGCGCGGCAGTCAGCGGCAAACGCCCTGAAGCTCGCTCCCGTAAGTCAGGGCGTCGAGAGCGAAGCCGCGCTTGCGTTTGCCATGGCGGGCGACACAGCGCGAGCTGAATCATTGACCCAAGACTTGGGGAAACGTTTCCCGCTGGACGCGCAGATGCAGTCGCTTTGGCTCCCTGCGATTCAGGCGCAATTGGCGCTGGACAAAAAGAATCCGGCTGTTGCCCTGACTACGCTGCAAGCTGCTTCACCCATCGAGTTAGGGCAAATTGCGTTCGTTGCCAATATCTCCTGCCTCTATCACGTGTATGTTCGTGGGGAGGCATACTTGGCAGCCGGGCAAGGTAGTGCTGCTGCAGCCGAGTTTCAGAAGATTCTCGACCACAGCGGCATCGTCTGGAACTGCTGGACGGGAGCATTGGCGCATCTGGGGGTGGCTCGTGCCAATGCGTTGCAAGCAAGAACCTCGCAGGGAGCGGATGCCGATGCCGCCCGCGTCCGTGCACTCGCCGCCTACAAAGACTTCCTCACCTTCTGGAAAGACGCCGACCCTGACATCCCCATCCTGAAGCAAGCCAAAGCCGAGTACGCGAAGCTGCAATAGCCGATGCTACAAGTTCTTCCATCTTCGCGCTCCTGACCGATATTGGAGGTGTCGGCGGTTTCGATGGCACGAAGCCAGGCGTAAGTAAGTACTTAGGCCGGCCGGTTCAAAAGGGTGTTTTCCGCAGAGCCGCAAGTGCATGAATCGAGTGAGACGGAAACTAGCAAAATTGCTAGTCCGCCCGGTAAAGGTTTTGCACCACCGGCAGACAACTTCGACCTCTGGCTTGGTCCGGGCATGCAAGGATGTGGCTGCGGCCGTCGAACTATTGAGGCCTTATGATGCTCGCCTGATGCGTTGCTATCCAGTGAGCACGCGGATCAATCGCGTGGCTAACGACGAAGAATGCTCCGCACCCGTGGAACTCGCACAGATTCAGGATCGACTCTTTTCGTAGCGGGATCTGTGGCGGGCCAGACGTGAGCCACCGAACCTCTACCGTGACAGCGAGGATTTCACCCGTAACTTACTGAAAACACGCGGCACGGATGGCGCTACAAAAACGTTTTAACGACCCTTGGAAACAGTTCGTGGACTGTTATTGGACCATAATTTCGAGTGCGCCTCACGGCGTCGAATACTTGAAGTTGGCAGTCATTCGTCGTCGTTTTACGTCGGGGTTGATTGGACCAACATCTGAGAGCAAGGCCTGTATTAGCTCAGGCTTTACACTTATTTGGTACTCGCCACGACATAAACGTAGCGGAGCACACCGCTCCCAGTGTTTGTGACGTTATGCTCCGTCTCGGGCGGACAGTAGAGGGCATGGTTGGCTTGGACGTCTAGCTTGGAACCATCCTTGAAAGTCATCACGCCCCGCCCCTCAAGCACAACGAGCAATTCCTCGTGTTGTCCTGTGCTGTGTTTCCCCACAGATTGGTTGGGTGCTAAAACCTCCAGTCCAGACTTCATGGTGACGCTCTCCGGGGGACCGGCCAGCACCTGTAGGTAATCCTTGCCATGACTGTCGAGCTCGACGACTTTGGCGTGACGTTTTTCTTGAGATTTCGCCGGAGTTAAGAGAAACGAGCAAGAAACCAATATTGCAACTGCCGTAGATAAAATCTGTTTGGGTTTCGCCTCCAAGTTCATCTTACGATCTCCATTTCTGTAGTTTCGCGTTCTGTTGTTGTAGATACTGTGTCCTAAATACGGTCACCGCAACAGCCTTGAAAGGACCGCGTTTACACAAAAGGCGGAAGCGTAGGCCATCCCGGTCATGTAGGCAAATTGGATCATGGGCCACTTCCAGCTGTTGGTCTCGCGGCGCACGACTGCCAAGGTCGACGCGCATTGCATCGCAAAAGCAAAGAAGACCAGTAGCGCCATTGCCCCGGCGGGAGTGAGATCTTGCCGTAGCGCATTCTGCAGCGTCATCGATTGCGTTGCTGGGTCAGTTCCATAAATCGTGCCCAGCGTGCCGACGATGACTTCGCGCGCGATCACGGATGTCAGCAGGCCGACTCCGATCTTCCAATTGAAACCAAGTGGCCGGATGAGAGGCTCAATTCCATGTCCGAGGTAGGCGATCGCGCTGTGTTCCAGTTCCGGAGAATGGCCATGGTCCAGTGGGAGATGCGTCAGGACCCAAACCAGTAAAGACACTGCCAGGATGACCGTTCCAGCCTGCCTCAGGAAGACCCGTGAGCGGTCGAGCAGGCGTAGGCCGACAGACTGCAACGTCGGGCGCCGATACTCAGGAAGTTCCAGCATAAATGGAGCAGCAACAGATTTGAGCACCGAAGACTTGAGGAGTTTCGCGGTGGCGATAGCCGCAAGAAAACCGAGCACGTAGAGTAAAAGCATGGCACAAGCTCTTGCTCCGAGCAGTATGCCGACGACCGGGCGATCTGGAATAAATGCGGCAATGAGCAACGTGTAGATTGGCAAGCGAGCCGAACAGGTCATGAAGGGCGCGATCAGAATCGTCGCGATCCGGTCGCGCTTGTTCTCGATCGTCCGGGTGGCCATGATTGCGGGAACGGCGCAAGCATACGCGGACAGAAGAGGAATGAACGCTTTTCCGTTCAAGCCAACGCTTCGCATGGTGCGATCCGCGATCAGAGCAGCCCGCGCTAAATAGCCCGAGTCCTCCAGTATCCCTATAAAGAGGAAGAGCAGAAGGATCTGGGGCAGGAACACGAGCACGGAACTGACGCCCTTCCACAGGCCATCGAGCAGAAGTGACCGAAGCAGACTATTCGAAATGAAAGGTGCCGCTTGCTGTCCCAACTTGGTGAGCAGATCCTGAAATGCCGTGCTCAGGGGCTGACCGAGTCCGAACACAGTCTGGAAAACGGCACCTACGACGATCACAAAGATGAGCGGGCCCCACAGCTTGTGCAAGAAAATGTCGTCCAGCCGGCGCGTCCAAATGCTGGGGAGTGGACGCTGGTAGTCAACTCGACAGCTAAGCTGGTTCGCCCATTTCCGGCACTGCGGAAGGTCTTGCAGAATGGGGAGCAACGCATCTGGCCGCTGATCGTGACCTCCTCGCAGGAATCGTTCCACAACGTCCAATCCGCTGCCCTGTGTCGCACTCACCATCGCAACGGGTGCGCCCAACTCCGCAGCAAGTTTGAGAACATCGAGCGACCCGCCGCCTTTGCTAAAGACATCCGCCATATTCAAAAGAACGAGTGTCGGCAAACCCAGAGCGATTACGGACGCGGCTAATACGAGTTGGCGTGAGAGATTGGTTACATCAAGCACCAGCAGAATCGCATCCGGGCGAGGCAGTCCGTCCATTTTGCCGGTCAGCACGTCCACTGCGACGCGTTCATCTTCGGAATAAGGCGTCAGACTGTACACGCCGGGGAGATCAATCAGTTTGATCTCTGGTCCGCCGCCAGCGAGCAGGCCAACGCGTTGTTCGACGGTAATGCCTGGATAGTTGCCGACCTTTTGGCGGAGGCGGGTCAGACGATTGAAGAGCGTCGATTTCCCCGAGTTGGGTGTGCCAATCAAGGCCACCGTGCGAATTTCACACTTCGGGATTTCCGGGGCCTTTCCGGGACTAGCGATCAAAGGGGAGGTGGGCGCAAGCGTCATAGCAAGTCACCCAACCGCGGAAATCGTCCCCGCTGAACGAAGATGTAGCTCGCGGTCTCCGCCCGCAAAGCAACTTCGGTTCCGTCCACTGAATACACACTGGGGTCTCCCAAGGGCGCGCGACGGGAGAACGTGATCTCCGCTCCCGGAACAATGCCGATCCGCGTCAGGAATTGTTGATGGGTTGGAGGCAAAG
>Ga0335073_10012068_pt1 | contig 12133 bp, 17 predicted proteins | sample Lox_Sample_22_FD_207093 | JGI IMG/M metagenome (GOLD analysis project Ga0335073, IMG submission 207093) | Soil microbial communities from Loxahatchee National Wildlife Refuge, Florida, United States - Lox_Sample_2.2 | ecosystem: Environmental > Terrestrial > Soil > Wetlands | place: USA... | reverse complement strand
CTGTCTTCCATGATCTTTCTGATTTAAAGCAAGGTTGATAATTCACTTTAAAAAATTAGAGCTTATCTTACTTTTTGACCCCATATGCATCTTTCAGGTCAGCTGGTGTGCAACTGTATCCGCCGCTACAGCCTACGCCAATCACAGTGTTCCAGTCAGTAGTAACTAGTGATAAATCTCACTATGCCTAGAGCAGGGGCTACGCATGCCTTTGTTAAAGTTGCCGGTCCGAGACGAATTAAATAATACGCCGATTCTTTCATATAGCAAAGGCACGGAGTCCTGCATACTAGTTATTAAAGGTTTGCAAGTGATTTGACGCTTTTCTCCCAAGAACGTCGATCAGTTGTCCCGGTCGCGTCGACATCGGCAGCTATGATCCGGCTAATTCTGCTCCTAGCTCTCTGCTCTCCCGTGCTGTCGTTCAGCGCGCTTGGTATCGATCATCTTGGTGTTTGCGGACTGACAACAGGTCATCAGCTCATCGCATCCATCGCTCAACGGCTGTTGACATCGAAAACGCACTCTGCGCTCGATGCAATCGTCCAGCCCAGCAAGCTCGACCTCGCCAATATTGCCCCTTGGGCTGACCGTATAAAACATACACATGCTTATTACTGGTCTGGCACACTCCATTACATCAACCCCATACAGGACTTTCCCCCCGGGACGTGTACCGCCGACTTTTCCGACGTACGAACGCCTGAACGCACTTTACTAGCCGCCATTGCAAATTACACCGAACGCCTAGCGGACGATTCCTTAGGCAGATGGCCAAGAGAAGAAGCACTGCGATTCTTAGTTCACTTCATTGGAGACTCTGAACAGCCCCTTCATTGTACTTCCCGCCATTTGGAGACGTGTTGACTGTTCTCTAGTGACCGGTCGCGCTAGGGGTGGGAACGACATCCATCTTCGATTCAACGCGAAAAACACCTCGTTACACTATATTTGGGACGGCCTATTGATCTCCAAACTGCAACGAACTTTAAACCCCACTCGCATTCAATATGACGATTTCCTGAACTATCTGCTCGAAGAATTGGAAACTCGCTATTTGAATTCCACAACGCGATGGCTTGGGTGTCCTTATCCTGCCCCTTCGAGGGATCAGGTTGTGCTTCTGAAAAACCCTGTCGCCCACTTCAAGGCGCAAGAAGGATGCGTAGAGAGCTGGATGGAAGAGACTCACCAGCTCAACTGTGGAGGTGTCTGGTCATTTGACACAAAAAGTATTCGGAGGGAGCAATTCCTCGTCGAGCCAGACCTTGTGGCCGAGTATTGGGCCCGGCAGTACGGTGTCGAACAAGTTCGCGATGAAATGTACGGCGAATATTTCGACATCGATCTGTCGGAAGGAGAATACTGGGAGTGGGTGTTGAGAGAAGACGTCATCCAGAAAATGTTGATTCGAGGTGGTGTTCGGCTTGCTGGCGTTTTGAATGAGATATTTGACGGATAGAGGGTAAGATCAGATGCATAAATCGTAGTCACGCTTTGTTGTCGGGGGGGTTAAGTTTCCTTTATTAGTTTGTAAGAGTAAAGTAGAGTCTCTGTTCAGTACGTCAACTCCTGTACCATTTGCTCCGGACGACCTCGCAACCTGGTCACCAGATCCGCCACTTCAGCGGTTCCTTTCACAAATCCATCCAATGCCTTCCTTGCGTTCCCTGAACTGATACTTTCCCTCGCTAATCTAACGCCATCTTTCCAGTCCTTTGCCTTTTCAGCACAAACCAATAAAGTAGCCGCATTCAACAACACAAAATCCAAAATGGCATCGTTTTCCTGTATTTGTCCATCCAGAAGCTTTAAGAGCAAGGCTGCATTCTGGGGAGGAGTTCCTGACTTGACTTCGGCGGTCGGATGCGGAGGGAGACCGAAGTCTGCCGGTTCAACAGCGAAATACTCGAGGTTTGAATTCCCATCCAACTTCCATATATGAGTCTTGCCCTGAGGGGATATCTCGTCGAGACCCTCGAAGCCACATACCACCATTGCTCGCTTTACCTCCATCAACCGCAATGTCTCTGCGAACGTTTCGCCGAGAATTTTGCTCGACACACCCACCACCCGTGCATCAATGTCGGCAGGATTACACAGAGGACCAAGTATGTTGAAGATCGTCCGTATGCCGATTTCTTTTCGTACGGAAGCGACATGAGCCATTCCAGGATGATACGTAGGAGCTAAGAGAAAGGCAAACCGTGTCTGTGAAAAAACCGTGTGTAGGTGTTGAGGAGTCAACGGGGCGAGATGTGCTCCGAGGGAGGTGAGTAAATCCGCCGAGCCTGTGGGAGATGTCGCGGCCTTGTTTCCATGCTGTACAGCGTCAATCGAATCAAAGTGGGCGTGTCACCTTGCAAATATAACAACCTGCTCCGGCGGAGATGATGGCCGCACTCGTACTTGCGTTGAAGGTGCCCCATCCATCGCCTCCCGTCCCTACAATGTCCACCAAGTACTCGCCGCTCGGCACATGTTTGCCTAAGTCGGCACGATGAACTTTGAGAGCATGCTGGCGCATTGTCTTTGCGAATGCGCTGATGACATGGGCGTTGTGGTCAAGTTTGGTGAAATGCAGACATGTCAGAAGCGCCGCACACTGCGCATGCGTTGCAATACCAAGGATAATGTCCGTCAGGGCAGCCGAGAGCAGAGATTCGTCTGGAATTGATGGAGGCGGATTGGCCCCGATTTCTCGAAGCAAAGTCGGAATCGAAGTCGACATGTTTCTCGCGAAATCGGCGTCCGCTCAGAAAATCGGGATCGTCGCAAAAGAAAATCAGGCTAGGGCCTGTGTCAGTATTTCTTTCCGGATCGCATACAGGTCCATGAGCGCAAATTTCAAATATTAAACATTCATGGTGAATAAACTCTGATTGCCGCTATATATGGTGCCAGTGATCTCCAGATCTGACCAAAGGCTTCTATTGCGAACCCTAGAGGTCATGACTTGTACAAGGAGGCAGAATGGCGATATCTGCGAACATCTCTGCGACAATGGTCTCCTTAATCGTCAAAATTCCATTCGAGGTCCAGTCTGCCATCTTTCGTTATCTGTCACTATGGGATCTCGTTCTCTTGTGTACTGATAAAAGGCTCCAAGTAGACCATACATATATACAAAAGTACCTGACGTAGGCATCGGTTGACAACTACATTCCCGAGATGGTTATTGGGCAGATCCTTCGGGTTCGAGGTAAAGAACGTGCAAAACAGATTTTCTTTGACCGGTTGATGCATTTAACCGTTCCGGAACTAAAGTAGTAAATGGTTCCATAACCTCCAGCTCATCTCAGAGAACTCCATCGCTGCTGGAACAGCCCGAATCGCCGCAGTTGTGGGGCAAGAGATCCATCGTCGGTCAGGATATTCATTCCAAAGATGTTTAGTCCACACGCCTCGGGAGATGACAAAGGTGAGACACTTCTTGCTTCCTTGTTGAGAGGATTAGAGTGCATCCTGGAGAGACTAACATTCTCTGCATGGGTAAACGGGGTTTGGCCAGCCGAGATAAAACACCTCGCATACAGTATGATACCGCATTTTCGAGAAAGACTTACAGGAAAGACATCCATAAACCCAATCAACCTCCGTATTGGGTGGTTGTCGAAGAAGAAGTGCAGGAGTACGTCAGAGCAACATATCAATGTGGAAAAGGTGAATACAACAAAGCAGTGATACGGAGACAGAAGGTTCAGCGCCGATGATAAAGGTCACTACTGATGATATCAGATTATAGCGGATAAGTTGGGAAGGAAAGCGCCTCGGCAAAAACGTCCGCTCCGATTTTGGAAAGAGGGACACCAGTATGTTATCGAATCTTTGAAGTTGCAGTGTACCATTGTGATAATACTTCCGCATTAACCGCTAGGGCTTTGTATAACTGAAGAATGGCAAGGTTCTGATGACTTTGGGGTCAAATGGGCAGTTGGCCAACCGTCAAGAAAAGGCATAGAGTCTTGAGGGGGCGAATACAAACCAGATTCTATTTCATAGTAAAATTTTTCTTTTCCGTAATTGCCCAGAATGCAACGTGAGCAGCACGTGCCTCGCGGATTGAGGGATCGGGGGGTCTCTCCAACACCCCCACTCAAAACTTTACGATGCAGTGGATTGCGCCTCCAAGGAAAGGGGGGAGGTCGCGGTCGAGGTGAGAGGGACTATAGATTGCAGTATTCGAGGGAGAAGTTGACGAATATGGGGGATGATCATCCTTCTTTCTGATTTGCGCTTTAAAGCGAAGCAAGTTACTATACTATAGTGTTTTTGAGGATCAGATCCATGTATTTCCATCCATAGTTCGTTGAAATCTCTCTTCCCTCTATCGGTTAATCTGAATCTGACGTGGTCGTATGTTCGATTGATGATGCCTGCTGAAATTTCGAATGCAACTAGAATTTTCCCGACTTTACGTCTCGGACAAGGCGAGCCTGCCTAAATCTCGGTCTTGGAATTCGGCCATGAATCGAGGTACCATAAGAAACCAATGTGTGCTTACATTCAGTTTCAAGAGGATTGTACTTACGCCACACCTTCTCTCCCCACTATGTCTCCATCTTTCCCCCGCACATTCGAACTCAGGTCACTCAAAAGGTGAAAAGCCCCAGTGAAAGGAGATGGAAGAAAAAGGACCCCCTTGCTCGTGCTGACCTAAATGCCAAGAAAATCGACTGGAGGCTGGTTGATTTGGCGTCAATAGAGCTCCCTGTGTCGAAATGGCTGGAGCCTAAACTGCATTATGAAAATGGGAGAAATTATTTCAAGCATCCCAGACAGTAAGCATCCTGACTTGAGTGCAATGCTCACAATTAGGCGAAAGTATTACTTGCACACAGAGTATGCAAACCTTATCCTTCGATATCCTTTACTGCTATTTTTCAATGTTGCCTCGACCAAGTACCATACGTTACTGCATCTGCACATTGCTCTTGCTGCACATGGAGTGCAAATGAAAGTAATTCGTTCCGGCCTTTTCATCCATGCCCTACGAGTAGCTCAATATGTCGAATCAGCGCGAATCAGTGCTCAAAATATGTGGCATCCATCAGGTCTGGCCATGCATGCTAAAATTATGGAACGGAAGCGAACGGTTGAAGAGTTTGAGAGGAAGCCAAATATGTGTCGTGTATTTTGACGCTCACAATTGGCGACCTGACAGCATCGACACTGCACAAGTGGGCCAGGTGATACGAATCCTCGAGAGAACAGGCACAACACCAATCATCGGGGCTCGGTTTCTTCAGACTGTGGCAACGGCAGAGGATGTAAAGAAAATAAAAACACTGGAAAGTATTGACAAGGTTAGAGGTCAATTAATTGGGTTACTTGGAAGCACAGCTCAGGCTCTAGCTGGCACCCTCACTAGTCCGGCAGCCGGGTTGGCATTGATGCTTGAGGGGCGTCAGAAAGCGATGGAAGTAGGGCAGGATAGTTTGGACACTTAACAAAGAGAATACAGTTTTTGCTCTAAAGTGCCAATCTTGGCATACACACAAAAGAGAAACATTTGTATCAATCAATTATTATGAGATGAGGTTGAATTCGCTCAACGCCTTCTTGTTGTATCCCCTGAGATGGAAAATGCAAAGAGATATAAAAGCAAAAGGTTGGCAACTAATCCGACTTCCTTGGTTGACGGCCAGTAATCGTTGATAACCCAGGAACATACTCTTGTCCTTGGGGCAAAGGGGGCTCTTGGAAGTCTTTCACAGACGATTGGGCTCTATACGATGAGGAATTCCCCTGGCTTGCGCTGACTTTACTGTAGATTGAGAGCGCCTTTTTCGAGATTAGCACGTGAGGAATCAAGAACCATACCTGGGCAATCATGCCTCCCATGTCTCCTAATCCCGCAGGCACGACGACGGAGTTCCCTTCTTTAGCCAACTTGCCAAAGGCGTCGACATATTTCTCGGCGACCCCCATTCCAACCGCATCCCGTCCTCCATCGGAAAGAATCGCCTTCGCCACCATTTCGAGACCCTCCGCCGTGGCTTTTGCACGAAGAAGAATCGCTTCTGCTTCTCCCGAAGCTTTATTAATGTTTTCTGCTCTGATAGCTTCGGAAGCAAGAATAGTAGATTGTTTGCGACCTTCCGCAATATTGATAGCACTCTGCCTCTGTCCTTCCGATTCCAGAATCTCTGCACGTTTCGAGCGTTCAGCAGAGACTTGTCTGTGCATTGCATGCAAGACCTGAAGGTTAGAGTCCGTTCCTGCAAGTGAAGAGTACATTATCTGGAGGGTGAATATCTCGGATCTCGTATCGGAGACATTTCACTCCCTTCCAATTAGAAGACAAACCTTTGTTACACTTGCCCAGTCCTTCGCGGCGTCATTAATTGCCTCGGTGATGTTTGCATTCAGATTTTGACGCTCTTTTAAGACATGATCGAGAGTTAGTTGGCCAATCTCGGAACGCATAGTAGTTTGTGCAAGTTGCGATACGGCATACTCTGCATCCTCGACACCGTAGCTGTACATAGTTAGTGGGGATGACATTGGAATTGGCACCTCGCCTTATAAGCATCGAAAACGCGGATATACAGGACTCCGTCGATGTCGAGAGTAACGTTGTCGGCCGTAATCGCTGACTGACTTGGGATCTCCATCGCAACCTCTTCGAATGTCAAATCTGAAAGATGGGATGGCTTGTACCCTTGAGAGATTGAACATATTTGACTTTGTCCAAGACAGGAATCAAAAGCCGCAATCCCGGTTCCAAAGTTGCAAGGTATTTTCCCATCCGCTCAACGACCTAAAAACCTATCAGCATTTCGCTTCCACGGGAATTCTGGAAGTCGTACCCAGGCCTCCTGCTGGGGAACAAACATAATCCCCTTGTTGGTTGGCAGTCTCGGTCGTCCGAAAAAGCTGAGGTGACCACCACTTCCGCTACCGGTGCCGTGGGGCTCTCTCCACTGTCCGACACCAGTTGAAAAGCAACGAAGGGCTGTATTCTGAACAGAGACAGCGTTTTGAAGGTGGCGGAGGGGATATACTCGAGGTGCACGGAGGAGAGACATTTCTTCTCACGGCGGTCAGTCTCAGAGTAAAATCAAACTGAGTTAGTGGATCCACGACACAATTGGCGATCACTCGTGACCCAGAAGATACGATGTTTCCCCAACTTCAAGCACATTCATTCTACAAACGGAAGATTTTATTCATAAACTACTCCTAGTTCTATCTACGCTGAGATCGGTTGGATAGCTACCTTCTTGATCTCACTGGCTTTCGTTGCATCAGAAACAGAAACAATATAAGCCCATCCGTTCTCCACAACCAATTCCCAAGCTTAGTTCTCGTTTGGAAATTTCGTTTCGGGAAATGCGCGAGCCGAAGCCGTAATCCATGCCTCGGCCTCGATCGATCCCACAGTCGCCGGCAGTTTTGCATTCAATACGGCCAGACTTTCGAAACCGACGCGAATCGCGTATGAAGCAGATGACGGAAACATCCCAGAAGACGACTGCAACATAACAATCTGATGCAGCTTTTCCTCGTTCTTTGTCCCTCGAGCGCCAGCTTTTGAGCTATTGGCAACAGATTCAAAGGACTGGAGGCAACCTCATGCCTTGCAGGAGGATTAATAACGTGCTGAGCATTATTTGGCTGCCGGTGGAGGAGGAGGCGGAGGTGTCGAGGCAAATCCACTGTGGACTGCCTTCCTGGTTTGGAAAACCCCAGATGGTGGCTTGGACGGAAAGCGTTGATCCAAATGATTGAACGGTAGTAGATTCCGATCCACTCGGTTCATTTGAACCGATATTTGGCCCTGACCGACGACTTCCGTATCCCTCAAATCCAGAGTTCGATCCAGATTCCGACCAAGCAAGCCATACGTACTCACTTTGCTGGATCCGACTACAATACCTGTCTCGTGTGACGTGTCTCGTGAATGGCCTGAAAAAGATTTCATCGTCTCTTGGATGTATAGATTTTCGTGTACTAATTTAAATATCTCGTACGGCGTATTTCGGGGGATCAATCATTGCAATTCACCTTATTCACGGTCCAAGTGCTGAAACGGCGGAGAAGTGAGATTCTTACCAATTTCATGGCACATTCGGACACACAGCCACCGTTACGTGCATTTGTGGGCCGTCAATGGTCAGAGGAATGGAATGGTGAGATGATACATAGCCTGAAACGAATCGCTGATCTGGTCATAGCCACCGAAATCAAATAAATACAATTTGTCTGCCTGACGCTGACAAATTCATCGAACAGCGGTAATAAATTTATAAATGGAGTGCGACCCCAGAGTATCTGGGGTGGAGTCGTAACAGTTTTGTCCAATCCATCATGAAGGCCGTCTGGAAAGATACAGTTATTGGTATCATGCTCTTCACTGTTGATTCTAACTTTCTCTCAGCACAGTCTGACGACACGGTTGTCGTTGAGGTAGAGTGGTCTCGCCGGCCGCTGGCTGATTTTCCCATTTAGGGCAACCATTACTTCCCGCGATCATCTCTCGAGGACAAGTATTTGAAGCCATCGAACTATTCGACTCACTGCTTTTGGAAAGGTGATGCCAGTTATTACGACCTTGTCATTGGTATCTGGATCATGGCCCAAACGATGCTGATAACTCTCAGATGGCGAAACGAATAAGGACGCAGTGTGGTATTATGAGAAGCCTTTGGACGGAGCCCAAGCTGTCAAAGATCGAGTTGCTTTTTGGAGAGGTGTCAAGGTCATTAAGTAAATGAATGCTCGTAATTATTTGGCATATCTTGATACGGTAATGTAAGGTGACACTAGCGATCGCAATTCTTAACGCCAACCCTCTTCCGGAAGTGCATATTAAAATGTTCCTTCAAGGAAACATCCGTGAGACCGTCTATCCTTCTCCAAATCCCTTGACGAGAAATTGGCCATCACAATTTGAGAACTTTTTTTCTGGCTAAAGGGCACCGCGGCTGGTTAGCGCCTCAAATCGACTGTAAGTGTAGCCGACAAAGGCGAGATCCTTCTTGTCACCACCATCCAACCCAGCCGAATCTGAGGCTTGTGATTCCGGCGGGGCAACTCCTTGAGGGACTTGTTCGAGATCTTCAGTGGGAAAATAGGCCGTATCAATGATGGATCTGAGTTGCGGAACAAAAGGCGGTTCACATTCGCGAATGTTGTCCCAATCGATGCCAGCGAAGAACGGATGCGCCTTTATTTCCGCCGCACTCTCTCGTCCAATTCGTTGCTCCGCGGAGGTCATCATCCTAACACTGGTTAGAAACAATGAACAAACACAAACCGCACTACCTTCTCATAAGGTCTTCTGCTTCAACAGATAGATGTATGTCGTCAGGAAAGCAAAGAGTCTGTCTCCAATGTCTAATTTTGACGTACGTCTCATTGCTGTCCTCCCCACAGAATGGAGGGTAACCACAAAGACATTCGAACATGATAGCCCCAAGACTCCACCAATCACATTCTTTACCATACCCTTCCCGCGTAAAAATCTCTGGTGCGATATAGTCAGGTGTGCCCACAGTCGAATACGCCATCAGTCGTCTGTTGTTTCGTCGCATAGTGAGGATTCGCTCTCGATTTTGGGGAGTCATTGTGAGGTTGATGGTATCGATGGCGACGGATTCGCGACTCGATGGGGCGTTCGATTGATTGTCGAATAATCTAGCGTAGTAGGCTGAGTCATGATTCGCATGAAAGCCCGTGGAAAGCCCAAAGTCCGACAGTTTGATGTGCCCATCTTTGTCGATGAGTATATTATCGGGCTTGATATCCCTGAAGTGAGCATGCAAAGGCTGGGATTATGTACCGGTGAATGAAACCCAGCTTGTGAACCGCCTCGATGGCGAGAACGCATTCAGCCATGTAGAAACGCGTCATGTTTTCGGAGAAAGTGTCCTCCTTTATCAACAAACTCATCAAATCCCCGCCAGGCAGGAACTCCATTATCAGGTACAGATAACCACGATCCTGAAAGGAGAAGTACAGACTGCAAATCCAAACGCTGTCGCTCTCTGCAAGGACATCCCGTTCACTCCTCACGTGCGCAAGTTGTTCCTTCTTGATGGCGTCTGTTTTCAGGATCGTTTTCATGGCGTAAATTTTCCCCGTGTCGGTTTTCTGCACTAATCGGACTTCTCCAAAAGCACCTTTTCCAATGACGCGAATGGTATTGAAATCATCCAACCCCAGCCTTGTTCGACGTAATCTCAAGTAGTTTGATTCCCTCCGTCCAAGCCCAAGTAAAGTACGAACCCTGCGCTCCTCGGAGCCGGGGTTTTGTGCCAGTTTCGCTTCAAGTTCCATGCGACTAGTTATGTTAGCATACATCAATAGGCGCTATTTCCGTACCGTTGGTTACGCTCCACTGCTTGTTCGACGGAGATTTTGTAGAGGTGTTCTAATTTGACTCGCGTGGCATCGGCGCGGTCTAGCGTATTTCGACTGAACCCAGCAGTATTACGGTTTATGATAACGCGATTGCTCTGGTTTGAAAGATGTTGTTGAGAGGTCGTTGGAAGGGCGTGTCGAGTGGGACTAGGAGTCCGTCTTTCTTGACGCTGGGGTTGTTGAGGGTGTTGTAACTGCAAATGTGCGAGACGGTTTTGGACATCCAGCTGCTGATGCGCGTAGTATGCAGCGGACTGTTGTTGCTGAAGAGGTGCAGCCATGTATTGTTGATTGTTTTGATGGGGAAGATATTGAGGATGGATGTGGGGAGGCTGGTAAGGGAATGTTGAAGGCTGCTGATGCTGTTGCTGCTGTTGATGTTGTTGCTGCTGTAAAAGTAGCTGCTGTTGCTGTTGGAGACGTACAAGTTCAGGATCCTGACGTTGCTGCTGTTGAAACAGGATCTGCTGAGGCTGCTGAGGCTGAATCTGAGAGAGCTGTTGCGGCTGTGTTGGTGCGGGTTGACTATGAGCGTTGTAGAACGGAAAGGGAGAGGAAGGGTTCGGATTCATTCTATGGGCGAAAAAAATAAAATCGCCTTAAAAAGGGGGGGAGTTGAGGAAAAGTGAAAAGAGGCCCGTGCGGCACACAGGTACCACCCAGCGAGGGCAGGATTCTTGCGATTGCAGCTTTTGCTGTGATAGAAAGGCTTGTTTAACGACAACCGACAAGCGAACTGCCCATTGAGAATTAATTACGGACAGCTGGTGCGGTGGCGGCTATGTGGAACAAGTCAGGGGGATGCGTTTCGTTCTTGCTCTTTTTATTCGATTTATTTACGTGATTTTGGATCTCGCGTTACGAAATCATGATCGAAAGGTCCGAGGCGCTCGGCGACGTTGCAATTGGTGACGTTTAAGTGAACTACTTTCTGGCTACGGTTTCAATTTTCGACGCCCTTTACAGACTTAATGGCAGTTGGGCCTAGATTCCACACGTCACTGGAGCGTGTTCACACCAGGCTAAAATTTTGTGTGGGAAATTTAGACCACCGCACAAATTTTAGCGCCTGCTAGTTATGCCGGTCTAAAATTTGTGTGGTGGTCCAAATTTTTAGCCCCAGGTGTGAACAGGCCTACTATACCTGAAATCTGGGCCGAATTAACTCTCTCCCCCCAGTGGTAGGTGCGCGATAATAGTACGTTCCAACCCCCTAGTAGTTCAAATTGAAGAGCGCTGTTCATGTTTGTGCCTGTTTTGAATCTAGAGTCAAGATGGCAGTGCCTTCAAATAGCCAGTACTAAGAGTACCGATGAAGTATCACCTAGCGTATTGTGCTAGTACTCGTGGTGTTATAAGATCATTACTCGGCGGTAATAGTATTATCACTGGGACCGATACTCGTGCGTGTGTTCGGCTTCAACATGCTTTTTTGAGATAACACTGAGAGTCTCCAATTCCTAGTATAGTTTGTTAGTACTACGAGTATGGTGCAACGTTTCAATCTGTCCACGAGTTTTGCTTTGAAAGTTCAAATCGTCATTGTATGGGAAGAAGTAGTAGTAGTAGTAGTAGTTCACTTCACCATACGCCGTCGAGAGCCGCAAATGGTTCTGTATCACAGATAATAGCACTGCCAGGAGGCTGTAGAGGCTCTGTTGACATCAGTCCCGCAGACAATAACTCGAACAATTTACTACTACTTCATGGACCTGGGCAATATTGGTGTCCGCTGCCAATGTACAACTTTCTTCCAAACAGTACT
>Ga0335073_10012067_pt1 | contig 12133 bp, 10 predicted proteins | sample Lox_Sample_22_FD_207093 | JGI IMG/M metagenome (GOLD analysis project Ga0335073, IMG submission 207093) | Soil microbial communities from Loxahatchee National Wildlife Refuge, Florida, United States - Lox_Sample_2.2 | ecosystem: Environmental > Terrestrial > Soil > Wetlands | place: USA... | reverse complement strand
CTCGGGGGTAGGCCTATATGTGCAATGTGTAGCTTGAGGTGTAGCTCGGGCCATCTTTTTTGACCCTCTAAAACCACATAAGACTTTGATTTAATTGGTCGGGGCGAGAAGATTCGAACTTCCGACCCCTTGCACCCCATGCAAGTGCGCTACCAGGCTGCGCCACGCCCCGACCGAACCATGATGATAGCCGAAAAGGCTCTCGAGCACTCGGCGCACCGCGACGTAGCCATGAGCTGGCCCGCGCCTCGCCGGCCGCGCCTGGCCGGCCGCGCCTAGCGGCGCAGAATCTTGATCAGCTCCTCGAGCTCGAGCCGCATCTGGTGAATGAGCTGCTGGCTCTGATTGAGGTCGACCTGCGCATCATCTCCGGTGAGTCGATTGCGGGCGCCACCGATGGTGAACCCCTGCTCGTACAAGAGGCTGCGGATCTGACGGATGATGAGCACATCCTGGCGCTGATAGTAGCGGCGATTGCCACGCCGTTTCACGGGCTTGAGCTGCGGGAATTCCTGTTCCCAGTAGCGTAGTACGTGCGGCTTCACGCCGCAGAGATCGCTCACTTCACCGATGGTGAAGTAGCGCTTGCCCGGGATCGGCGGCAGCTCGCTGTTATTGCTTGGTTCCAGCATAGGCCTCGACGCGGGCTTTCAATTTCTGGCCGGGCCGGAAGGTCACCACCCGCCGGGCGCTGATGGGAATCTCCTCTCCCGTCTTGGGGTTTCTGCCGGGGCGCCGATTCTTGTCCCGCAGGTCGAAGTTGCCGAAGCCCGACAATTTCACCTGTTCACCCGAGGAAAGCGCAGCCCGGATCTCCTCGAAAAAAAGGTCGACGAGCTCGCGCGCCTCACGCTTGTTGAGACCCAGCTGGTCGAACAGGGCTTCGGCCATTTCTGCCTTCGTCAGGGCTGCCATGTTTATTGATCTCTTATCGTGGCGCTCAAAACATCCCGTAGCCGCGTAACCACTGAAGCTACGACGGCGTCAGCATCGACGTCAGTAAGAGTGCGGGAAGAGTCCTGTAAAATCAAGCCTAAAGCGATACTTTTTCGTCCAGAATCTACCCCAGGTCCGCGATATACATCGAACACCCGGAGCTCGCTTAAGAGGCCAGCGGCGCTAACAGTAACATTTTCCTGCAAAACTGACAGAGGGACGCTTTCGTCCACTACAACCGCGAGATCCCGACGCACACTAGGGAACTTCGAAATTTTGTTTAGTTGCGGTAGTTTAGCCTTGAATGCTAATTGCATTTCTAACTCGAACAAAAATAATGTGTTGCTTAAGTTCAACGATTTGACTAGGCGTGGGTGAAGCTCCCCGATCCAACCGATCGGAACCGCATTGCGTAATATTCGCGCAGTGCGGCCGGGGCGCAGGCAGGTGAGCGTGTCCGCCTCGAAACGCAGCACCGCGGCATCACCGCCGAGCGCGAGCAGGCGCTCGACGTCGCCCTTCACATCGTAGAAATCGAGCGGCTCGCGTGCGCTCCCCCATTGCTCCGGCCAGCGTGCGCCGCAGGCCACGCCCGCGATCGTCTCGATCTCGCGCAAGCCGTCGCCCGACAGGTCGAACTTGTTGCCCACCTCGAACAGCCTCACTCGGTTTTGCTGCCGTCGCAGGTTTTCGCGACACGCCGGGATGAGACCGCACCAGAGCGAGACGCGCATCTCGGCGAGATCGGCCGAGATCGGATTGGCGAGCGTGAGGCTGCGCGTTTCGGGGAAGAGCTGGCGCTGCACGGCAGGATCCACGAACGTGTAGGTGATCGCCTCGCGATACCCGAGGTCGGCCATGGCCGTGAGCAGGCGATCGCTCGAGACACGCGACTCCGTATCGTGGCCCGCGATCTGCGGGGTGGTCGCCGGTCGCTCGGCGATCGAGTCGAAGCCGCGCAAGCGCGCGATCTCCTCGATCAGGTCGGCCTCGATCTTGATGTCGAAACGATGCGGCGGCCGGCGCACCCGCCATCCGGCCGGCTCCGACTCGACCTCGCTGATCGCGGCGAGTATCGACTCGACTTCCGTGTCGGGAACCGCAGCGCCGAGCAGCCGCGTCACGCGGCTGCGGCGCAGGCTCACCCGGCTCGCCGTGCTCGCGCCCTCGCCCCCCCGCGTCAGCTGAGTCGGGCCCGGCGTGCCGCCGGCCATCTCGAGGAGAAGCGCGGTGGCGCGCTCGAGCGCGAGCGCGGGCAGGGTCGGATCGACGCCGCGCTCGAAGCGCTGCACGGCATCCGTGAGGAGTCCGAGCCGGCGTGCGCGCCCGGCCACCGACGCGGGGGTGAAATGCGCGGCCTCGAGGAGCACGTCCGTCGTATCCTCACCGATCGCCGTGTCGCGTCCGCCCATGATGCCGGCAAGCCCGACGCCGCCGTTATCATCGGCGATCAGCATGAACTCGGGACCGACGTCGTATTCCTTGCCGTCGAGCAGCGCGATGCGCTCGCCGGGTCGCGCGCTGCGCACGTGGATACCGCCCGCGAGCTTGGGCAAATCATAGGCGTGAAGCGGCTGGCCGAGATCGAGCATCACGTAATTGGTGACATCCACGATCGGCGAAATGCTGTTGAGGCCCACGCGGCGCAGACGCTCGCGCAACCACTGCGGCGTCGTGGCGCGCGGATTCACGCCGCGGATCACTCGCGACCCGAACACTGGGCAGCCCGCCGGATGATCGATGCGCACCGGGAATCGCTCGCCGCTCCCGGGCGGCACGGCGATCACCTCGGCGGCGAGATAGCGCCGTTCCTGGGCCGCCGCATAGTCGCGCGCGATGCCGAACACGCTCATGCAATCGCCGCGGTTCGGCGTGGCGTTCACCTCGAGCACGGTATCATCGAGGGCCAGCACCTCACGCACGCTCAAACCGACAGCGAGCGATGCCGGAAGCTCGAGAATTCCATCGGACTCCTCACCCAGGCCCAGCTCCCGCGCCGAGCACAGCATGCCATTCGACTCGACGCCGCGGATCCTCGTGCGCTTGATGCGCACACCGCCCGGAAGCTCGGCGCCTACCGCGGCCACCGCCACGTTGAGCCCGGCGCGCACGTTCGGGGCGCCGCAGACGATCTGCAAGCGGTTGGAGCCGTCGTTCGTCACCTCGCACACCGACAGCTTGTCCGCGTCCGGATGGCGCTTGCAGTCAAGCACTTCGCCGACGCTGACGCCGCTGAAGGCCGGCGCCACCGGCGCGACCGACTCGACCTCGAGTCCCGCCAGGGTGAGACGCTTGGCGAGCTCCGCCGGCGTGACCGCGAGCGGCACGAACTCGTTCATCCAGGCGTAAGTGATCTTCACGGGAACTGCTTCAGGAACTGCAGATCGTTTTCGAAGAATAGCCGCAGATCATCGACGCCGTAGCGCAGCATCGCGACGCGCTCGATGCCCATGCCGAAGGCGTAGCCCTGCCATTCCTCGCTGTCGATGCCGGCGGCCGCGAGCACGTTGGGGTGGATCATTCCGCAACCCAGGATCTCGAGCCATCCGCTTTGCTTGCATACCCGGCAACCCGCGCCGTGGCAGAAGACGCATTCGATGTCGACCTCGGCCGAGGGTTCGGTGAACGGAAAATACGACGGCCGCAGACGCATGCCGAGCGGCTGCTCGAAGAAATGCTCGACGAAGGTATGCAGCATCGACTTCAAGTTCGCGAAGCTCACGTTCTCGCCGACCACGATGCCCTCGACCTGATGGAACATCGGCGTATGGGTCATGTCCGAATCGCAGCGATACACGCGCCCGGGTGCGATCAGCGACATCGGCGGCCGGCGCGCGCGCATCGCGCGAATCTGCACCGGCGAGGTATGCGTGCGCAGCAGCCGCCCATCGGGGAAATAGAACGTGTCGTGCATGGCACGCGCCGGATGATCGGGCGGGATATTGAGCGCCTCGAAATTATGAAAATCGTCTTCGACCTCCGGTCCGGCCGCGATCTCGAACCCGGCCTGCCCGAAGATCTGCTCGATGCGCAGGCGCGTGCGCGTCACCGGATGCAGGCTGCCGCGCTCCTGACCGCGCCCCGGAAGCGTCACATCGATCGAGCCGCGCGCGAGCTCGGCGTTGAGAGACTCTTCATCGAGCCGCTCGCGCCGCGCTTCGATCGCGCCTTGGATCGCCAGCTTCGCGTCGTTGATTCTCTGACCGGCCGCGGGCCGCTCGGCCGCGGGCAGTTTGCCCAGACTCTTGAGCCGCTCGGTGAGGAGGCCCTTCTTGCCGAGCAGGCGCACACGCACTTCATCGAGCCCGGCGAGATCGCCTGAGGCGCGCACATCGACGAGCGCCTGCTCGACGAGCTCGCTGAGAGTGGGTTCATTGGCCATGGGAATGCTTCGGGGTTCGCCGGAACCGGCCCGCGCCAGTCCCGACGTTCCTCGATCGTCCTCAGGCCGACAGGCTTGCTCTGGCTTTTTCCGCGATCGTCGTGAACGCGGGCAGGTCGTGGACCGCGAGGTCGGCAAGCACCTTGCGATCGATGGCGAGGCCTGCCTTGTTCATGCCGTCGATCAAGGTCGAGTAGCTCATTCCGCAGAGCCGCGCGGCCGCGTTGATGCGCGTGATCCAGAGCGCGCGGAACTCGCGCTTCTTCTCGCGCCGGCCGCGATAGGCATACTGACCGGCCTTGATGACCGCTTGCTTGGCGGCGCGGAATACCTTGCGCCGCGCGTTGTAATAACCCTTCGCCTTCTTGAGGATCTTCTTGTGTCGACGTCCCGCAATGACGCCGCGCTTCACTCTTGCCATGGTTCTTTACCCCTCGAATCGTTCAGGCGTAGGGCAGCAGCGTCTTGATCCGATTGACATCGGTCTCGTCGACGTGCATCTCGCGTCGCAGCTGGCGCTTTCGCTTGCTGGGCTTCTTCGTCAGGATATGACGACGGTGGGACTGGCTGCGCTTGAAGCCGTTCGCTGTCTTGCGAAAACGCTTCGCCGCAGCCCGCTTGGTTTTCAATTTGGGCATGCTCGAACTCCTGATTTTAGCCTTGGCCCACAAGCGCAGCCGGGGAGTCGACTCCTCGATCGCGCCGCTCGCCGGCGGATGTGGCGGACGCTTTTAGGGTCCGCCGCTCACTTCTTTTTGGGCCCGAACACCATGACCATCTGCTTGCCTTCCATCAGCGGACTCTGCTCGACCACCGAGTACGGGGCGAGGTCTTCCGAGATCCGCGTCAACAGACGTCGGCCGATGTCTTGATGCACGAGCTCACGGCCACGGTAACGCAAGGTCACCTTGGCCTTATCACCCTCGGTGAGGAAGCGGATGATGCTACGCAGTTTGACCTGGTAATCAGCCTCTTCCGTCCCGGGACGAAACTTAACTTCCTTTACCTGTATCTGCTTCTGCTTACGCTTCGCAGCGTGAGCCTTCTTGTTCTGCTCGAACAAGAACTTTCCGAAGTCCATGACTCGCACGACCGGTGGGTCCGCCATGGGCGATACCTCGACGAGGTCCAGTGCTTGCGAGCTTGCCATCTGAAGCGCTTCCGAGCGCGACATGACTCCTGCTTGGCTTCCATCAGCCGCGATTACCCGCAGCGATGGTGCGGAGATCTCCTCATTGCGCCTTACGCGCTTCGCCGTTGCTATATACGTTCCTCCAAAACAACGCGGCCGCGGCTCGCGACTTCGTCACAAAGCAAGGCGCCGAGCTTCGCAAGCTCCAAGCTGCCTAGGTCTTTGCCCGCGCGCGTGCGTACGGCCAGGGTATGTCCCTCGATCTCCCGATCGCCAGCGACCAGGAGATAAGGGACACGCTTCAGTGTGTGCTCGCGGATTTTAAAGCCTACCTTCTCGGACCTCAAGTCCAGCTCGATTCGAAGCCCCTGATTTTTCAGGCGTTCCGCAGCCTCACGGCAATATTGATCCTGCCGGTCCGTGATTCCCATCACAACCGCCTGTACCGGGGATAGCCAGGTGGGGAGCTTGCCGGCGTGATGCTCGATCAAAATGCCGGTGAAGCGCTCCAGCGACCCGAACATCGCCCGGTGCAGCATGACCGGCGTATGTCGTTGACTGTCCTCGCCGATGTAGCTCGCCCCCAGCCGCTCCGGCAGATTCGGATCGACCTGCAGGGTGCCGCATTGCCACTCACGGCCGATGGCATCGCGCAGCACGAACTCGAGCTTGGGGCCGTAGAAGGCGCCCTCGCCGGGGTTGAGCGTCGTCTCGATGCCCGCGGCGGCGGCGGCTTCCTTGAGGGCCCCTTCGTAAATGTCCCAGACCGCGTCCGAGCCCACCCGCTTCGCCGGACGATCGGAGAATTTGATGCGCACGTCGGTGAAACCGAAGTCCCGATAGATGCTGAGGATGAGCTCGGTGACCTTCACCGCCTCCTCGGTGATCTGCTGGGTGGTGCAGAAGATATGGGCATCGTCCTGCGTGAAAGCCCTCACCCGCATCAATCCGTGCAGCGCTCCGGACGGCTCGTAGCGGTGCACCTTGCCGAACTCCGCCAGGCGCAGCGGCAGCTCGCGGTAGCTGCGCAGGCCCTGCTTGAACACCTGGATGTGGCCCGGGCAGTTCATCGGCTTGATGGCGAACACTCGCTCGTCGGGTGTCTTGGTCATGAACATGTTCTCGCCGAAGTTCGCCACATGCCCCGACTGCACCCAAAGCTCGCGGTCCATGATCTCGGGCGTGTTCACCTCGACGTAGCCGGCCGCGTTCTGGCGCTCCCGCATGTAGGCGATGAGCTGCTGAAACAGCGCCCAGCCCTTGGGGTGCCAGAACACCGCGCCTGGCGCCTCTTCCTGCAGGTGAAACAGGTCGAGCTCCTTGCCGATACGGCGGTGGTCGCGCTTCTCCGCCTCCTCGAGACGGGTCAGATAGTCCTTGAGCTGCTTCTCGTTGCTCCACGCGGTGCCGTAGATTCGTTGCAGCATCTCGTTGCGCGAATCGCCGCGCCAGTACGCGCCCGCAACTTTCATGAGCTTGAATGCTTTGAGCTTGCCGGTGCTCGGAACATGCGGCCCTCGGCACAGATCTTCCCAGCTGCCCTGCCCGTATAGGGTGATCGGCTCGCCGCTCGGAATTGCGGCGACGATCTCCGCCTTGTAGTGCTCGCCGAGGCTCTTGAAGTGGGCGACCGCCTCATCGCGGGGCAGCACGCGGCGATGAACCTGGAGGTCCTTGGCTGAAATCTCCGCCATGCGTTTCTCGATGGCCGCGAGGTCCTCGGTCGAGAAGGGCCGCTTGTAGGCAAAATCGTAATAAAAGCCGTCATCGATCACCGGGCCGATGGTGACTTGCGCATCCGGAAAGAGCTCCTGGACCGCGTTCGCGAGCAGGTGTGCGGTCGAGTGCCGGATGATCTCGAGGCCCGCCGGATCCTTGTCGGTCACAATGCTGACTTCGGCGTCATGGTCGATGAGCGCTGAGGTATCGACCAAGCGGCCGTTTATCCGCCCCGCCAGCGCCGCTTTGGCAAGTCCCGGCCCGATGTCGGCGGCGATATCGGCGACCGAGACGGGGCGATCGAATTGCCTATGCGATCCGTCAGGCAAGGTAATTATCGGCATGGGATCATGTTACAGGAGGGATGCGCCAGGGCGGGCATGGACTTGCGACCCCCTCGAGGGGTCGAGCCTCAGGCTCCGTTCATAAAAACAAGCTTTTGATTTGGCTGGGATAAGGGTTGGTGAAAGCGGGGGGAGTTTAGATGTTTGGCGCTCCCTTAACAACTCGGGGCGAGCGGCCCACATCAAGAGTGGTGCGCGCTAGTGGGATCGAACCACTGACCCCCACCATGTCAAGGTGATGCTCTACCGCTGAGCTAAGCGCGCTCGAAGGGCGCGAAAGATACCGGATTCGCGCCAATCCATAAAGGGTAATCCGTCGCGCGGCGGATTTCGCGTCCCTTCGGCGCCATCAAGCGGGCGGCGGCGCTCCAGGGCCTTTCGGCGGCGCCGCGCCCTGCGGCGGCACCTGCAGCTCGTTCGCGGGCGGACTCAAGGCCTGCGGGTCCGGCGCTGCCGGCTTCGATTCGACCGGCCGCAGCTCGGTGAGGTTCGAGGGCGCCTGGACCTCGGCGGTGCGCGCGTTGTACTTGAGCACGCAGCGGAACTGGGTCTCGCCGATGGTGAGCACGTCCCCATCGCTCAAGACTTGACGCGAGACCTTTCGGCCGTTGACCAGCACCCCGTTGGTGCTGTTGAGGTCCTCGACGATGAGCTCGCGGGTACCCTTGAGCAGCATGGCGTGGTTGCGGCTCACCGATTGCGAATCGATCTGCAGCTCGCAGCCCGGGGTCCGACCGATGCGAGTCCGGCGCGCCAAGGGGTATACCGCCTGCTGGTCCCCGTCGAGCCGCACCAGCTCGGCGGAGAACTCAGCCGGCGCTGCCGCGGGGGTCGGCGCCGCGCCGAGCCGCTCGATGCTCGTCTGCAAGCGTCCGAGAACGTTGGCGTTGTTGCTCGCGCTGCGCTCCAGGCGCCGGATCAAAAGCTCGCGCTCCTCGAGCGCCCCACGGGTCCGCTCGAGGGTGATGCGAAGGTTGCGGTTATCCTCGGTCAGCTGCTCGATGCTCAAGGACTTGAGCGCGAGCTCGTCGTTCAGGCGCTTGATATCCGCTTGCACCGACTGAATCGGGCGGCGCGCCTCGTTGAGGTGTGCCATGAGGACCGTCATCTCCTCCTCGTGGGTCGCCGCTTCCGCCCGCAACCGCTCGCTCTCGGTCGTCGCCTCGGCGCGCAACCGCTCGGCCTCCGTGACCTGCTGCGCATGCTTCGCTTCGGCCGCGATCAGCGCCTGCTTGAGGCGCTCGAGCTCGCTGGCCGCGCGCGTACGGGCCTCGCCCAGCTCCTGGCCGCGCGCCTCGAGCTCGCCCTCGAGCCGCTTGCGCTCCGCATCCAGGCCATCGAGGCGCGCGTGCAGGTCGGCACGCACCCGCTGGCTTTCCTGCAGCTCCTGAGTCTTCCTGGCAAAGGTCGCGGCATCTGCCGCGGTTGCCGCCTGCATCTTGGCGATCATCTCGCCCTGCTCGAGCATCTTCGCGTTGAGCCCGGCGAGCGTGAGCTTGAGCTGGTCGCACTCGGCCTGCAGGGCGCTCTGGTCGCTGCGCGCCGCAGCCTCGCCCTCGTCCCACTCACGGAACAGGTTTTGATTGAATCCCGAGCGCCATTCTCGCGTCCGCAAGGTCTCGAGATACGCATCCGCCTGCGCCTTTGCGGTGAGCAGGTCGCGCCGGCTGACCCCGAGATCGATCTCGCCTTGCGCGAGCCGTGCCGTGAGCTCGGCCAGCGATTGCTTGCTCGATTTCAGATCGAGCTCGAGCGCCTCGCTCCGGCCGCGCGCCTCCTCGACAGCAGCTTCGAGCCGCGCGCTCGCCTGCGATCGGGCCTCGAGCAACGGAACGGTCTGGGCGTGCTCGCGCTGCAGCGCATGCAGCTGCGCGTCGCGCTCGCCCAGGGAATGCAGTACCTGCGCAATGGTGGCATCGCGCGTGCTCACCGAGTCGCGCAACGTCCGAGCCTCGGTCTGTGCGCGCTCCGACTCGCGCAGCGCCTCCTCCATGCGAGAGCGCGCCGCTTCTTGAGCCGCGCGGGTCTCGGCGAGCATGCGCTCCATCTCGCGCACGCGATGCTGCTCGACCGCAAGCGCCGACTGCGCGGTCGCGAGCTCGGACGCAAGAGCGTCCGCGCGAGTACCCGCGGCGAGCTGCGCATCACGGGCCTTCTCGTAGAGCCGGTTGAGCGCCTCGTAGTCGGCGTTCTGCCGCGCGATTCGCTCCTCGACGGAGCGCACGGTCTCGGCGAGCCCCGGGAGATCGAGTGCGGCGCTACGCGAGAAGTCTCCGACCGCGCTCGGCGCGAGCGCCGGATTGGGGGCGGTGTAATCGAGCGGCTCCGAGTCATCCGCGACATCCTCCTCGATCGAGATGCCCTGCAGGATCGGTAGCTTGTCGGTCCGGTCGAGATCGATTTCCTTCGATTGACTGTTGTCGCTCGCCATGGGAGTTCTCCTGCTACCCGGCCAGTGTCGCCGGCGCGCCGAACGCCGATTGCCGCAGCCGCTGGATCTCATCGCGCAGCCGCGCCGCCTGTTCGAACTCGAGGTTTCGGGCCAGCTTCATCATCTCGGCCTCGAGCTTCTTGATGCGCTTCACCGCCTGCTCGGGAGCGAGCGCATACCCGCCGCCCGCATCGTGCACCGCGGACTCGTGCACGGCCCGAGCCCCCTCCATCACATCGCCCACCGCCTTCACGATGGTCTTCGGGGTAATGTCGTGCTCGCGATTGAATTCGATCTGCTTGGCGCGTCGCCGGTCGGTCTCGGCGAGGGCGCGCTCGATCGATCCGGTTTTTTGATCGGCGTAGAGAATGGCCTTGCCGCGGATGTTGCGCGCCGCGCGTCCGATGGTCTGGATGAGCGAGCCTTCCGAGCGCAGGAAGCCCTCTTTGTCGGCGTCGAGGATCGCGACCAGCGAAACCTCGGGCATGTCGAGTCCCTCGCGCAACAAATTGATCCCCACGATCACGTCGAACTTGCCGAGGCGCAGATCGCGAATGATCTCGGAGCGCTCGACGGTCTCGATATCCGAATGCAGGTAGCGCACATTCACGCCGTGCTCGTTGAGGTAGTCGGTGAGATCCTCCGCCATTCGCTTGGTGAGGGTCGTGACCAGCACCCGCTCGTTCGCCTGGGCGCGTTGCCGTATCTCGGAGAGCAGATCGTCCACCTGGGCACGCACCGGACGGATCTCGACCTCCGGATCGACGAGCCCCGTGGGCCTCACCACCTGCTCGACGATCTGGCCGGAAATGCGCGTCTCGTACGGACCGGGCGTTGCCGATATATACACGGTCTGCGGCGCGAGCTCCTCGAACTCCTCGAACCGCAACGGCCGATTGTCGAGCGCCGAGGGCAGGCGAAATCCGTACTCGACCAAGGTCTCTTTGCGCGAACGGTCACCCCGATACATGGCGCCGAGTTGGGGAATCGTCTGGTGGCTTTCGTCGATCACCAGCAACGCGTTGTCGGGCAAGTAGTCGAACAGACACGGCGGCGGCTCGCCCGCCTGACGGCCCGACAAGAAGCGCGAGTAGTTCTCGATACCGGCGCAGTAGCCCACCTCGTTCATCATCTCGAGATCGAACAGCGTGCGTTGCTGCAGGCGCTGCGCCTCGAGCAGCTTGCCCTCGCCGTTGAGCTCCGCGAGGCGCTCGCGCAGCTCCCCGCGGATCTCATCGACCGCCTTGTGCACCCGCTCGCGCGGCGTCACGTAATGGGTCGAAGGATAGACGGTCAGGCGCGGCACTTTGCGCAGCAGTTCCCCGGTGAGTGGATCGAACAGGCTCAAATTGTCGATGCGATCGTCGAACAGCTCGACCCGCACGGCTTCACGCTCGGACTCGGCCGGGAAGATATCGATGATGTCGCCGCGCACCCGGTAGGTACCTTGCTGCAGATCGATCTCGTTGCGCGTGTACTGCATGTCCGCGAGACGCCGCAGGAGCTTGCGCTGATCGAGTATGTCGCCACGCGACATGTGCAGCACCATGCTCAGGTAGGCCTGCGGGTCGCCGAGGCCGTAGATCGCGGAAACGGTCGCGACGATGATCGAGTCCGGGCGCTCCAGCAGCGCCTTGGTCGCCGAGAGACGCATCTGCTCGATATGCTCGTTGATCGAGGCGTCCTTCTCGATGTACGTGTCGGAAGATGGGACGTAAGCCTCGGGCTGATAGTAATCGTAGTACGAGACGAAGTACTCGACGGCGTTCTTGGGAAAGAACACCTTGAACTCGCCGTAGAGCTGGGCCGCCAGGGTCTTGTTGTGCGCGAGCACGAGCGTCGGACGCTGTACCTTTTGAATGACGTTCGCGACGGTGAAGGTTTTCCCCGAGCCGGTCACGCCGAGGAGCGTCTGGTGAGCGAGGCCGCTGGTGAGCCCGTCGATGAGCTGCTCGATCGCCTGAGGCTGATCGCCGGCGGGGGTGTAGTCGGCATACAACTCAAAATTCATGTCTCGATTCTCTCACGTTATCCGCGACAGCGGTGGCGCGCGCTGGCGCGGATCCGTTGTATTTCGTACACTCTGGCGCCCTTTTTGACATAGGAAGCAAATCCCTTGGCCGTGTCCATTTCCAAGCGCGTTCAAAAGGTTAAGCCCTCCCCCACGCTCGCGATGACGGCGCGCGCCG